>Ga0207884_1000088_pt1 | contig 102100 bp, 100 predicted proteins | sample MalvirmetaMSP144_FD_184236 | JGI IMG/M metagenome (GOLD analysis project Ga0207884, IMG submission 184236) | Marine viral communities from the Deep Pacific Ocean - MSP-144 (SPAdes) | ecosystem: Environmental > Aquatic > Marine > Oceanic | place: Pacific Ocean | collected 2011-07-08 | reverse complement strand
GTGGGCCCGGTAGCCTCCGGTTCATGGACCTGACCGATGAAGTAAACGGTGCCCCCTATGCCTGAACAGCCAACCGCGCTGAAACGCGCCATCTTTCCACTGATTGCCCTGATTCCCCTGGTCGCTGCCACCGTGTGGGTAATGACCGATGACACCCCGCCCGCACCCGTGACCAGTTTCCAGGCGCCGGCGAACGACGCCGCTCCCGCTGCCACAAAAGCGGAAGCCTCGCCCAAGCCCATCACTGAGCCAGCAAACGGTATTGCCTACCAGACGCCGACCTCGCTCGGGGACAAGCCTTTTGCCTCGTCACTGGCGGGCACGGACATTGACGGCAGCCTGAAGGCAGACGCTAACGGCAACCTGATTGTGGATCTATCCACCAAAGACTTTTTTGATTACTTCCTGAATACCGTGGGGGAAGTGTCACCTGAGACGGCCCTGGCAGAAATCGAGGCCCTGGCCCGCAACAACCTGCCAGCGGCGGCCGCCGACCAGGCCATGGCGATTCTTGACCAGTACCTGGATTACAAACAGCAGGCCGTGGAACTGGGACGCCAGGGGCTGGACCCTTCCCGCCAGCAGGACCCGGACTATCAGCTACAGATGCTGAAAACGGCGCTGTCGGACCTCAAGCAGGTTCGCCGCAACGCCTTCGACCCGGCAACTCACGACGCCTTCTTCGGTCTGCAGGAAGCCTATGGCGAGTACACCCTGGCCCGCATTGAAATCCAGCAGCGGGAGGACCTGTCCGCCCAGAGCAAACAGACCCTGATGGACTGGCATCGCGAGCAGCTTCCCGAACAACTGCGCAAGACCGAGAACGGCATGATCCGCGAGGCGGAAAAGAGCCGACTACGCCAGGCCGCCATTGCCGAGGCCAGCTCACCTGCGGAAGCCGGTCAGCGCCTTCAGGCCCTGGGCGTGGCGCCGGAGCAGGCGGCAGAGGTTGTCGGCTACCTGCAGGAGCGCGAACAGTTCGACGCCCGGTTCCAGCAATACCAGCAGGCACTGGCCAGCCTGGAAAATGCCGGCATCAGCCAGGGGGATTTCGAGAGCCAGCAGAGCCAACTCCTGAAGCAACACTTCGACAGCGAGCAGGCCCGCACCTGGGCAAGGCTCAAATCCCTGGATGGAAGTCCGCCCTAGTCCACAGGACAGACAATCTGTTTACCGTTCCAGGGCCCCGTAAGGTTAGACTGCTGAAAACAATAACCCTTCCGGGCAAAAAAACAGATGACCATTGACCAGTTGCGGCACCAGCAGGCCGTGGGCTTTCGCCGGCTGCGGTTCCAGCCGGCGCTGGAGTCCCGGTACCGGGATATCCGCGATCAGGGTATTCGCGAGCGGGCACGACCTGTGTGCGCCAGTGCGCTGGTGCTTTTCCTGGTGTACTCCCTGCTGGACTGGGCAATGCTGCCGGACAGCCTGGCCCGCCAGACCGTTTTCATCCGACTCCTGATCACCTGCCCCACAATTTCACTGGTGTGGTGGCTGTCCTGGCAGCCGCTCAGACCCGGTGTTTTTCTCCGGTTCTACGGGCTGGCCTATCTGGTTGGCGGCCTGAGCGTGATCGCCATCATCGGCATTGCCCGTCTGGCAGAGTTCCCACTGCCCTATGAGGGCATCCTGCTGATGCTGATGTTTGGCTACTTTGCCATGGGCATACCCTTCCGGCTGGTTTCCACCCTCTCGCTGGTTCTGGTGCTGACCTATCTGGCCATGGAATATGTGACCGGCATGCCCTTGAATGAGCTGGCCATCAACGGTTTTTTCATCATGACCGCCAACATCATCGGCATGGTGGGCAGCTGGCTCAGCGAACACCGCCAGCGCGCCCACTTTCTGGACCGGCAGATGCTGGAGGCGCTGCGAAGCCAGGCGGAGAAAGAAAGCGAGCGCAAGACCAGCCTGATTACCGTCGCCAGCCACGATCTGCGCCAGCCCCTGAACATCATCAGCCTGATTCTGGAGAACCTCAGAGCGGATTCCCTGCCGTCAGAACAGTCGGCGCTGGTAGACCGCCTGAAAACCTCCGTGGCCCACTTCAATGGTCTGCTGGCATCGGTACTGGATATTTCCCGCCTGCAGGAAGGCATGGTGAAGCCGGAGCCAGAACCGCTGACGCCCGCCCGGGTGCTTGAGCAGTTACGGCAAACCTGCGGGGAACGGGCGGACAATCTGGGCGTGGAGATGGTTTTCAGGGATGCCAGTGACGGCAAGGCGGTGATGGCAGACCCACAGCTGCTGCATCGCATCCTGCAGAATCTGGTATTCAATGCGCTGGACCACAGTGGCGCCAGCCGGATTGAGATCAGCGTTGGTGCAGCCGACCGGCAACTGGCGTTCACCGTCAGTGACAACGGACGCGGCATTGATCAGGCCACCCGTACCAGAATCTTCGACCCATTTTTCCGCACCTGCCGATCGGACGACCCCGGCCTGGGCCTGGGGCTGGCGATTGTGCGGGAGCTTTCCGAACTGATGGAGGGCACCTGTACGCTGGATTCCGATACCGACACCGGTGTCTGTTTCCGGGTTGCACTGCCCGCCTGCCAGCCCCACCCCGTGACCGAGAACGCCCTCACTTTTTCCCCAAACAGCCCGCATCAGGGTCTGTTGGTGGTCGAGGATCACGAAGAATCACGCCACTGGATGCAGCGGATTCTCAGCGGCTGGGGCTATGACGTGCAGGCCTTTGCCAACGCCGAACAGGCGCTTGAACACAGCGAAGGCCTGTCCAACGCCATTCTGGTCACCGATCTGCACCTGCCGGGGGAACCGGGCGACCAGCTTTTTGCTACCCTCAGCCAGCGCCAGGCCATCAGTGGCGGCGTAATGGTGACCGCTGACACCTCCATGGCGGAGGGCTACAATCCATCGCGAAGGCTGTGGACCCTCCACAAACCCCTGCAGCCCATGCGGCTGAGGGCTGCGCTTCAGCAGTTGATGCGCCGCTAGTTATCCATTACCTGACGTAAGGAATTCCATGACAAACAAAACTCCGCAGACACCGAGCATCACCCACCGGATCCTCAGGCTTGCCCTGCCGCTTCTACTCATGGTGGGCCTGGCCGGATGCGCCACCTCCGCCAGCAATCAGGACTCGCAGGCCCGCAAGGTCGGCACACTGGAGGGTTCGCCGGTTCAGGTCACGACGGTGCCGCGAGCGACCTACTTTACCGGCGAATAGGATCTTCCGGCTGACGACATCGGCGCCCAAACCGGGCCGCTGGCAGAAAAGGTGGCCATCGCCGCCGTCAAAAAAGCCAAGCTGGACATTGTGGGCCCGCTGACGCTTTTCCTTCCCGACTGGCGCAAGCAGACCAGCGGGGAAGTGACTATTGGCGTGGGCTATCCGGTGACTGGCTCCGGCCAGATGGTGCCAAGATTCGAGCAGGACATTAAATCCGAATTTAAATGCCTTTCCGTCATCCGCAAGGCCGGCGTCGATAACAGCAGCGCCTGGAAAGAGCTGTATGTTATTGCCGAGCAAAAGGGCATGCAGGTGAGCGGCAACAATCGAACCGTTGTTACTAGAGGGGACGGCGGTTACCAGGTCGAACTGCAGCTGGGCCTGCTCTGACCGGGCGCTTAACCCGAGATCAAACCCAGCGCCCGGGCTTCAGACACGCACTCGGTGCGGTTGTGCACGCCGAGGTGAGCAAAAATCGCCTTGAGGTGGGTTTTAACCGTGTGTTCGGTGAGATTCAGCGTCTGACAGATACGTTTGTTGGGCAAACCCTGGGCCAGCAGGGTCAGGACCTCAAGTTGTCTCGGTGTGAGGCCATCGGCCTGAAGCGGAGGTTGCTGCAGGGATGGGTAGAACAGCTCTCCCTGGCTGACCCGCTGAATCATTCTGATCAGGGTCCGGCGGTCGGCCGATTTCGGGAAGAAACCCACTGCGCCGGCCGACTTTGCCGCCCGCACGGAGGTTTCGTCTTCGCGGCTGGAAATCACCACCACCGGCACGGGCATGCCCAGCCTTTCCAGCTCGGCAAACAGGGAAAGGCCGGCCTCGCCCTGCAGGCCGAGATCCAGCAGCACCAGTGCGGTTTCCGGCGATTTCTGCAGATCACTGACCGCCTCGGCTATAGTGCCCACACAGGACACGGAACCGGCCAGCGACTCTTCTTCCAGAATGGCGGTCAGGCCAAACAGAAAAAATGGATGATCATCAACAATGAGTATCCGGGGCAGAAGATCACTGCACCCGGATGACGGTGAGGCAGCAGTCGCCTCACCCGGCATTCCGGTATCCATCGCTTGCTCCGCACGTTCTCTGTTGTTGTTACTGCGGTTCCATTAACTATACGGGGCAAAATCCGATCGGAACGTTGGCTGGTTAACAATTCTGTGACACAGGTCCGTTATTCGGACAGACCTGCACACCGCCGGTAAACCCTGATACCCGATGTCCGTTTAACGTCTAGACTTTCAGTCTTGAGCAACCTTCATTTCCAGGCAATTCAGGGCGACAACAAGGACAATGGATATTCAGAACGATCACCGTTATGCCATCAACCTCAACGTGCGGGGCATCCAGCCTTCAGCCACTCTTCGCATCAACGAGACCAGTAACCAGCTCAGAGCCGAAGGCCGGGACATCATCAAGCTGGGCCTCGGCCAGTCACCGTTTCCGGTGCCCGAGCGTGTAGTTTCGGCTTTGCGGGACCATGCCCACGAAAAGGACTACCTGCCGGTCAAGGGTCTGAAAACCCTGCGCGAGGCTATCTCGAACTACGTTAACCGCAGTGAGCGCATGCGCTCGACCTGGGAAGACGTGCTGATCGGCCCAGGGTCTAAAGAGCTGCTGTTCATGCTGCAGCTGGCCTACTACGGCGACCTGCTGATTCCCCGGCCAAGCTGGGTATCCTACGCGCCCCAGGCCCGGATAATCGGCCGCTCGGTACACTGGCTGCCGACCCACGCCGAGAACAACTGGCAGCTGACCGCCGAGGAGCTGGACATCGTTTGCCGGGACGACCCCTCGCGCCCGCGCATTCTGATTCTGAACTACCCGTCCAACCCCACCGGCTGCACCTACACGGAAGACCAGTTGCTGGCGATTGCCCATGTGGCCCGCAAGTACAAGATCATTCTGCTGTCGGACGAGATCTACGGCGAGGTGCACTTCGAAGGCAAACACAAGTCCATCGCCCGTTATTACCCCGAGGGCACGATTGTCAGCACCGGCCTGAGCAAGTGGGCCGGCGCGGGCGGATGGCGCCTGGGCACCTTTATTTTTCCGCCGGAGCTGCGCCCGCTTCAGGACGCCATGGCCATTATTGCCAGTGAAACCTACACCGCCACCAGCGCCCCGATACAGCACGCCGCCATTGCGGCGTTCGACGGCGGCCCGGATCTGGACGAGTATCTGAAACAGTCCCGCCGGGTTCTCAAAGTGGTGGGCGAGTACCTGCACAAGCGGCTGTCGGCCATGGGTGCGGTGGTTCAGAAACCGGAAGGCGCCTTCTACCTGTTTCCGGACTTTTCCGGCTTCCGGGAAGCACTGGCGCGGCGGGACATCAAAACCAGCCAGGCCCTGTGCCAGTCCCTGCTGGAAAAGACCGGTGTGGCGATACTGCCGGCCAGCGATTTTGGCTTCGTGCCGGACCATCTGGCCGCGCGCCTGGCCTTTGTGGATTTCGACGGCGCCCAGGCCCTGGAATTGGCCGGCGGCCAGTACGCCGATATGGAACTGGACGAACACTTCGTGGACCAGGCCTGCCCCCGGCTGGTGACCGCCATGGATAAAATCGCCGCCTGGCTGGAGGAGCTTTAATGCCGGACATCAACCGGATTGCCGAATTCGCCGAAGACCTGGCGCGCCGGGCAGGAGAACTGGTTCGTAAGGAGCGCGAGCAGAATACCCTGCGAACCGACTACAAACAGCAGACCGAGCTGGTCACCCATGCCGACGTCATGGCCGATGAAATGATCACCGCCGCCATACGCGAGCAGTTCCCGGACCACCGCATTATGTCGGAAGAGACCATGCCCGACCTGGAGCAGGCGGAGCAACTGGATACCCCACTGTGGATCATCGATCCCATCGACGGCACGGTGAACTACGCCTACGGCCACCCGCAGGTGGCGGTGTCCATTGCCTATGCGGAAAAAGGGCGGGTTCAGGTGGGGGTAGTTCACGCGCCCTTTTCAAAGGAAACTTTCCGGGCCGTTCTTGGCCAGGGTGCCACTCTGAACGGCGGAATCATTCACCACAGCGGCGCCACGAACCCGAGGCAATCGCTCTTTGCCACCGGCTTTCCCTACACCAAGGATGCGCTGGAACCGCTGATGAACCGGCTGAATGCCATGATTCACCGGTGCCGGGATTTACGGCGCATCGGCTCGGCGGCCCTGGATATATGCTGGGTGGCCTGCGGGCGGCTGGATATCTATTACGAAAACGTCAGCCCCTGGGACTTTGCCGCGGCAAGGCTGATCGCCCTGGAAGCCGGCGCCACCGCCGGGCATTTCAGCGAGGTGCCGGAAGGCATGCCGGCGGATCTGTGGGGACGGGATATTCTGATTTCCGCGCCGGACGTGTGGGAGCCGGTGCGGGAGATTCTGCGCAAGGCCTCAGGCTACGAGTAGGTCGGATTAGGCGAAGCCGTAATCCGACAGCAATGTGCCGCGGGCAGAACGGGTTTGTCGGATTACGACTTCGTCTAATCCGACCTACGGCATGAAAGGTGGTGTTTTATGCCCAGACGCCCTGGGCCACCGACGGCCAGCACTCTTCAAAATCGGCGGAGGGCTTGCGGGCGAAGGCGGAGCGGATAAACCGCTGAATCCGCCCCTCCAGAAACACCATCACCCAGTCGGCGCCACGGACGGCGCTGGTATTGAACTTCAGCCCCTGGCGGAGTTCCCCTTCCTTGATGATCTGGCGTATCTGGGTTTCCAGCCGTTCGAAAAACTGCGACGCCCGGCCGCGCAAGGCGTCGTTTTCACCCATCAGGGCGTCGCCGGTCAGCACCGTACACAGGCCCGGATTGCGCTCGGCGAAGATCAGGACCAGATGCACCAGTTGCCTGAGCCTTACCTGGGCGTCGTCCTGTTCCTGCAGAATGGTCTGGCAGCGGGTGAACACCGCGTCTTCGGCAAACTCCACCAACGCTTCGAACATTTTCCGCTTGCTGGGAAAATGCCGGTAGAGCGCCGCCTCGGTGACGCCGACGGAACGCGCCAGGCCGGCGGTGGTTATGCGGGCACCCGGGTCCTGCTCCAGCATTTCCAGCAGGCATTGCAGGATGGCATCACGACGACTTGGGGGCTGGTTGCTCATAGGGTTTTAGAAAAAGGTCCCATCAAGCGGTGACGACGCGCTGGCGTAAAGTTTCTTGGGCATCCGCCCGGCAAGGTAGGCGTCCCGGCCGGATTCAATCGCCAGGCGCATGGCCCTGGCCATACGGATCGGGTCACGGGCCTGGGCAATGGCGGTATTCATCAGCACGCCGTCGCAACCCAGTTCCATGGCCAGCGTCGCGTCGGATGCGGTGCCTACACCGGCATCCACCAGCACTGGCACGTTCGCATTCTCGACAATCAGCCGGATATTGTAGCGGTTCTGGATACCCAGGCCGGAGCCAATCGGTGCGCCCAGCGGCATGATGGCAATGCAGCCCATCTCTTCCAGGCGCTTGGCCAGCAGCGGGTCATCGGAGCAGTACACCATTACTTCGAACCCGTCCTTGATCAGCGCCTCGGCCGCAACCAGGGTTTCGGTCATGTTGGGATAGAGGGTTTTCTCTTCCCCCAGCACTTCCAGCTTCACCAGGTTATGGCCGTCGAGCAGTTCCCGGGCCAGCTTGCAGGTGCGGATGGCGTCTTTCGCGGTGTAGCAGCCGGCGGTGTTGGGCAGCATGGTGTAGTTTGCTGGCGATACCACATCCAGGAGGCTCGGCTCGTCCGGATTCTGGCCCAGGTTGGTTCTGCGCACCGCAAAGGTGACGATTTCTGCGCCACTGGCTTCAATGGCGTGGCCGGTTTCTGCCAGGTCACGATACTTGCCGGTGCCGACCAGAAGCCGTGACTGATAAACGCGGCCCGCTATCTCCAGCGGCCGGTCTTCGGGAAGCGGTCTTTCGGAGTGTTCACTCATGCTGATACCTTGAAATTCGTTGAATAAGCGGGTCTGACGATCACCCGCCACCAATTGCGTGGACGACCTCTACCCGGTCGCCATCGCTGAGGCTGAATCGGGGATGTTCACTGCGGGGCACAATGTCTTCGTTGACCTCTACCGCCAGCCGTCTGCCTTCCAGTTCCATCCGCTGGATCAGGTCCGAAACCGTTGCGCCGTCGCCGAATTCCATGGACTGGCCGTTTACCTGAATCTGCATTTTCTATACCTGCCTTTTACTACCCTTGCCTGCCACAACCATCAGCACCCAGCCCACCATGAAACAAACGCCGCCGATCGGGGTGACCGGTCCCGGCCAACTCATCGATGTCAGCACCAGCAGGTAGAGACTGCCGCTGAACAATACGATGCCGGCGGCAAAAAAACCGGCGCCAACCGACAGCAGTCTGACGCTCAATCCTGCACCGGACAGCAGTGCAAGCAGAATGAGCGCAAGCGAGTGATACATTTGATAGGTGACGGCAGTCTGGAAAACTTCAAGCCCCCGCGCGCTGACCACCCCGCGTAACCCGTGGGCACCAAAAGCGCCGGCCATCACCGCAGTGAGCGCCAGCAGGCCGCCAACAACCAGAGGCCAGCGAAGCAGGATCTGCCCGGGAACAGGTTTGTCAGGAGCAGTCACAGTGAATTTTCTCTCCGGTGTCCAGGTTCATCATGGTCAGTTGGCCGCCCCAGACACAGCCGGTGTCCAGTCCGATAAAACGTTCGTTTTCAGTGTTACCTCCCAGCGCAGCCCAGTGGCCGAAAATGATCCGCACGTCGTCCGGGCGCTGGTATCGGAACCAGGGGGCAAAGCCGTCCGGGGCGTCTTCCGCGGATTCCTTGGCAGCAAATTCCAGTGTGCCGTCTTCGGCAATAAACCGCATTCGGGTGAGGTAGTTGGTAATCGCCCGTAATCGCTCCATCCCCTGCAGATTGTCGTCCCAGCGAGCAGGGTTATTGCCGTACATACCGGCAAAGTAATCGGCAGCGTTCGGGCCCTTCAACACTGCTTCCACCTCGCGGGCGTAACCCGCCGCCTGATCAGCGCTCCAGACATGGGGCAGGCCGGCATGAACCATGACGAAATTGCGGTCCTTGTCCTGGACCAGCAAGTTCTGCTGGCAGAGCCAGTTCAACAGATGGTGGTGGTCCGGCGCTTCCAGAATCTCTTTCAGGGTGTCTTTGTTCTTGAGCGCGTGGCCGCCCATGGCAACGGCCAGCAGGTGCAGATCATGGTTGCCCAGCACCACCACGGCGGAGTCGCCCAGGCTTTCGACGTAACGCAGGGAGTCCAGCGAGGACGGCCCCCGGTTGATCAGATCCCCGGCCACCCAGAGCCGGTCCCGCGAGGGTGAAAAATCCACCTTGGCAAGCACATCCATCAGCCGGTCGTAACAGCCCTGGATGTCCCCGATCGCATAGTCAGTCATTACTTACCTCTTGATCGCCCACTGCACCGGCATCTGCCCTTGCACCTCCGGCCTGTTCGGCCAGGAGATCGGCAATGGCGACGTAATCCGCCAGCGCCAGATTTTCCGGGCGCAATCCGTCATTGATACCTACGCTGTTCAGCTGCTCAACGCTCACCATGCCGGCCAGGCCCTTACGCAGGGTTTTGCGCCGGGCACTGAACGCCGTGCGCACCACCGCCTGAAGCAGACGGTAATCCTTCGCGGGATGCGGCAGGGTTTCGTGGGGCACCATCCGCACAATGGCGGAATCCACCTTTGGCGCCGGCTTGAACGCGCCGGGCCCCACCTCGAACAGGGGCTGCACCCGGCAGAAGTATTGGGCCATGATACCCAGCCTGCCGTAGTTGTTGTCGCCTGGTACGGCTGCCAGCCGCTGCACCACTTCTTTCTGAAGCATGAAGTGCATGTCTTCAACCACACCGGAGTGCCCCAGCAGATGGAAAATCAGCGGCGTGGATATATTGTAGGGCAGATTGCCGATGATGCGGATTCGCTGGCCTTTCTCCACCAGCTGGCCAAAATCGAACTTCAGTGCGTCGGCTTCGTGGATGCGGAAATCCGGGTAATTGAAAAACTTGGTGCGCAGCACGGGAATCAGATCCCGGTCCAGCTCGACCACCTGAAGCCGGCCATTCACCGCCAGCATTTCTTCGGTCAACGCCCCGAGGCCCGGGCCGATTTCCACAAGGGCATCGTCCGGCTTCGGATTGATGGCGCGGATGATGCGCTCGATCACGCCGGGATCGTGCAGAAAGTTCTGGCCAAATCGTTTTCTGGCTTTGTGGCCTGATTGAGGGCGGCCGGGTTTATTGCTCACACACTGCTCGCTTGTTTTGAATGGAACACGCTTTAATTCAGACCCTTCTGACATCGGGCCATATGCTCGCCGACCCGGACGGCCTGCCTCAGGCTGCCCATATCGGCGCGGCCGGTGCCGGCCAGATCCAGTGCTGTACCGTGATCCACCGAGGTTCTGACAATCGGCAACCCCAACGTGATGTTCACTGCCCGGCCGAAGCCCTGGAACTTCAGTACCGGCAATCCCTGGTCGTGGTACATCGCCAGGGCGGCATCGGCGTTGTCCAACCAGTGGGGCGTAAACAGGGTATCGGCGGGCAGTGGGCCGGTCAGGGTCATGCCTTCACCGCGGAGCGACTCCAGAGTGGGCTCGATGATGTCCAGTTCTTCCCGCCCCAGATGGCCGCCTTCACCGGCGTGGGGATTCAGGCCGGCCACCAGAATGCGTGGCTGCTGCAAGCCGAAGAACCGTTTCAGGTCCTGATTGAGGATGCGCGTTACCTGGGTCAGGCGTTCCGGTGTGATGGCCCGGGGCACCTCACTCAGGGGTAAGTGAGTGGTCACCAGGGCAACCCTGAGCTCATCCGTGGCCAGCATCATTACGACGCGCTCAACGCCGCACATCGCCTGCAGAAATTCGGTATGGCCACTGAATTCGATGCCGGCGTCGTTGATAACACCCTTGTGCACCGGTGCGGTGACCATTCCGTCGAACAGCCCATCCACGCAGCCGCGGGTCGCGACGGTCAGGGTGTCCAGGACGCACGCGCTGTTGGCCGGGTCAAGCTTGCCGGCTTCGGTGGTTGCAAGGCCGTCCACATGGTAGACAGAAAGCTTTCCGGGCGCGGTCTCGGCGGCGGTACCCGGCATCCAGTCCTGCAGCGTGATGCCCAGCCCGAGCAAACGGTTGCGCGCTTCCAGCAGGGGTTTGCTGGCAACCGCCACCAGTCCCGCAGAACGCTGTTCAGCAGCAAGCTGAAGGCAGAGCTCGGGACCAATGCCGGCGGGTTCGCCGGGGGTCAGTGCCAGGGTTACCGTTGTTGTCATGACGCGGCAGGATCGTCGTTCTTGAATTCAATGAAGGCTTCGTCGCGAATTTCCCGCAGCCAGTTCTGCAGTTCAATATCGAACTTGCGGCGATAGATGGCTTCGCGGGCCTCCGCCCGTTTTACATCATTGGTGACATCCTGCTGTCTGCGCTCCTGCACCTGCAGAATGTGCCAGCCAAACTGTGAACGGAACGGGCCTTTCAGCTCGCCCACTTCGGCGTTCATCATGGCATCCTCGAACTGCGGCACCATCTGGCCGGGGCCAACCCAGCCCAGGTTTCCGCCGTCGGAACCGGAAATCGGGTCGTCCGATTCGGCCTTCGCCAGAGCCGCAAAGGACGCGCCTTCCTGAAGCCGTTTGTAAATTGCACGGATCTGTTCCTCGGCCTGCTGATCGCTGGTGGTTTCATCCGTCCGGATCAGGATATGACGGACCCGGGACTGCTCCACCATCTGGGCACTGTTGCCGCCACGTTTGTCCAGCACCGCCACCAGATGGAAGCCACTGCTGTTTTCCAGTACCGGCGACACTTCACCCACCGCCATCTCCGGCACCACATCGGCGACCAGTGACGGCAGCTGGCCTTCACTGCGCCAGCCCATGTTGCCGCCTTCCAGGGCGTTGCTGGCATCGGATTCGGCAACGGCCACCGAGCGGAAGTCACGGCCGTCCAGGATCTGCTGCCGCAGGTCTTCAATTTCCTGACGGGCGGCGGCCACTTCCTGCTCATCGTTGGGGTTTTCCACTTCCACGAGAATCCGCGCCAGCTCGTACTCAGCGTTGGTGCGAGCCTGGCCCGAGGTGGCCTCCAGGTAATTATCCACTTCCCGGTCGGTCACGCGGACACGGCTACCCACCTGGCGCTGCTGCACCCGGCTGGTCAGCATCTCATTGCGAATCTGCTCGCGGGCTTCCTGATAGCTCACACCTTCACGCGCCAGCTGGTTCTCGAACTGGGACAGGGTCATGTTGTTGCTTCGGGCGATCGACGCAATGGTTTCGTTCAACTCGTTGTCGCTGATTCTCATGCCGATCCGGTCCGCCAGCTGAAGCTGGATGGATTCGGTGATCAACTGGTCCAGAACCCGCTCTTCCAGCACCGATCGCGGTGGCAGGCTGGTACCCTGGGCCCGCAGACGACCGACGATGGTGTTGATGCGCGCATCAAGCTCGGACTGCAGAATAACGGACTCGTTGACGACCGCGACTACCTGATCCAGCAGCTTGCGCTCCGCCTGAACCGCTACCGACATCATCACAGCCATCATTACCACCATGGCCTTTGCGCATTGGCGAAGGTTCGCCCTCATAATCACCTCTGTATGGAAAACCCGGCGGACATCAGTGCCCAGCCGGAAGAATCTGCTTGTCATCTCAACGCTCGCCGAAGCGGCGGCGCTCTCGTTCATCGAAGCCCACGATGGCTTCGGAAATCTCCTCTGACGATCCGCCGCTGCCACCCAGGCCTTTCAGCTCAACCCGGAAAAGCACCCGGTTTTCAAGTTGTTGCTCGTCAGTCAGGTAGTTCTGGTGAACCAGTTGTACGCTCCAGCAGCAGTTATTGTATTCCAATCCTGCCAGCGACCCTACGGTGCGGTCGAGCTGGGAATCATACGCCCAGCGGCCGATCAGACTAACACGGTCTGTGACAGGCACAACGCCGCCAATATCCGTCTGTTCGAATTCATTCCGGCGGTAACTGTGGCCAACACTGGCCAGATAGCGGTATTCCTCCGAGTGAAACACCAGCTGACTGCGGCCCTGTTCGGTTTTGCTGGTTTCCGGATCCCACAGGCCGGAAGTGCGAATCTCCAGACCGGCTATAGGTCGCAGCACCATTTCCCCCGCCAGCGGCGAATCGCTGCGGTCCGATGCGCCCTCGCCGGCCAGCGTAACCTCGCGGTCTTCGAAGTACTGCACCTGGCCCAGGCTGACGCTCGCCCGTTCCAGCCCCGTGACCAGATCATAGAACCGGCTGGTCACAGCCATCGCCAGTTTGTTGGTATCCCCCACCCGATCGCCACCATAGAACCGGTTTCTGCGGAAAAGTTCATCGAAACTGAATGGGCGCAGGGCGGTGTCGAAATCCGGAATCCGCGACTGGTTCGCCTTGGCGTCGGCCCAGGCGTAGTAAAGGCGCGGTTCCAGGGTTTGGGCGTAGGGCACATCAAACAGGGTTGAGCGGCGGTCGAAATACAGCCCGGAATCCCATTCCGCCACAGGCACGGTACGGTCAAAGTCACCGTCGCCGAGGCCGTAGTCCTCAAGGCTGTAGCGGGTGTAGTCCGCCGCCACTGACGGACGCACATAGCCCCAGACAGACCGCAGGGGCAACGCCAGTTCGGGGATGGCCCGCAGGCGGTGCCCGTTGGCCTGTTCCAGACCGGTAAGGGTGTCGTTGTCGCGGTAGAAGAAAGTGTACTGGCTATCAAGCCCGAGGGTCACCGGCCCCAGGTCACCGACACCGCTGTACTGGATATTCGGCAGCTGGGAATAGGGCCGGTCGGCCTCGGCAATAAACTCACTGATGGTCTGGTACCCGCTCAGGTAGGCATCCAGTTGCTGGTTCTCGCCCAGGTAACGGACGCCGCCCCGGCGCTGCAGGTGGGTGGCCTGGCTGATGCTCAGGCTACGGTTAAGATCGCTCAGGTAATCATTGTCGCTGACGGCGGAATAGTCCCCGTACCCGGTCCAGTACTCATTGAAGGTTGCCCGGGTACTGAAATCCACGCCCCAGCGCTCGCCGTCCGCGCCCGGCTCGTTGTCGGCGTACGCCTGGTCGTTACCGGCGTAGCCAAACTGGAGCTCGGACTGCCCGTACTGGCTCAGGTAGCGGCCTTCCATTTCGGTGAACAGCCCCCGGCCGTTGATAAACTGGGGCGTGACGGTAGCGTCGTAGTTGGGGCCCAGGTTGAGATAGTAGGGTACCGAAAGAAAACCGCCGCTACCGGCACTGGACGAGCCGAAAGCCGGATACAGGAAACCGGATTTGCGGCGCTCGTCAATGGGAAAGCTTATGTAGGGCCAGTAAAACACCGGAACGTCTTTTACCCGCAGACGCATATGTTTCGCCGTGCCCACACCCTCGCCCTGATCAAGCTTGATGTCAGAGGCAACGATGGACCAGTCGTTCTGCCCCGGCGCGCAGGTGGTCAGCTCGCCCTGCTCAACCCGCACTATGTTGTCGGCGGTTCTGACCAGTTCATCGGCCGCGCCCCGCATCTCGGCCCCATGCAGCAGGAAGGTTGCCGAGCGGATATCCAGATAGCCGGTGTTGGCGTTGTAACTGGCGCGATCGCCGGTCAGCAGAAAACCGTCGCCACGGCTGGTGAGCGGGCCCTGAATCGCCACCTCGCCAGACGCCTGATTGTAGCGGGCCTGGGCACCGGTGACGGTGAAGGGGCCCTGCTGGATGCGCACGTCGCCTTCAAGGAATAGCTCGGAGTCGATTTCGTAGCGGGCTTCCAGGCCGCTGGCGGTCAGCGGCTGGCTTTCCATCGAGCCGGCAGCGCCTGATGCGTTGTCGCCCGGCGTCGAGGGCAGGTACCCACCCGCGCAGAAAGATGGCAGACGCTGGGCCACGTCCGATGGCAACTGGGCCCTGGCACGCCAGTCAATCTCTGCCGCGGTTGGTGGCTCTTGCGCCAGCACAGGAGGCAAGGTAAACAACCAGACACCGCCCGCCAGTGCTGCACACCAGCCCTTCCGGGGCAGCTGCAATCGGCTGGGCAAAATGTGCAGCTTCAGTCGGGCTGACACGGTCTGGAGATCCTGTGCTGATAGGCGATTAACGCGGCCTAGTTTACACGGCGGCCGGTGCCTTGTTAACGGAAACAGTGGGCAGGCGGTGGTGACAGCAATTGTGATTTAACCTCCCGCTTCAGATCTGCTAAGTTTTGACCCTTGCATCTGGACGAGCGCGCCCACATGTCAGGCATCAACGTTATTTTCCCGCTTACTTCAGGAATCTTTCCGGCCCCATGGACAATCGTCTGCAAACCCTGACCCAATGGGTAAAACAGTTTCCCGGCTTTGAAATGGCCGATCCCCAGCCGGTTTCCGGCGATGCCAGCTTTCGCCGGTATTTCCGGGTGCACGGCAAGCCGGAGGGTCGAAACGAGGCGCAGCCGTTTATCGTGATGGACGCGCCACCAGAACATGAAGACTGCGGCCCCTTCGTCGCTATTGCCGAACACTGGCGATCCCAGGGCGTCGCGGTGCCGGAGATACTGCACCAGGATCTGGACCAGGGACTGCTTGTGCTGGAGGATTTTGGCGACACCCTGATGCTGGGCGGACTGACTGAAGCCAACGCTGACGCGCTATACAAAGGGGCACTGGACGAGTTGCTGGCGATCCAGCAGGCCACATCCGCCCCGGATTACCCTTTACCGCCTTATGACGCCCAGCTGCTTGACCGGGAAATGGCGCTCTTCCCCGACTGGCTGCTGACGCAAAAGCTGGGACTGACCCTGGACAACAGCGAGCGGGCGCTGCTGGACACCACCTTTGCGTTCTTGCGAGAAAGCGCGCTGGCCCAGCCCACGGTAACCGTTCACCGGGACTATCACTCCCGGAACCTGCTGGTTCGCCCGGGAACCGACCGCCCTGGCGTGATTGATTTCCAGGACGCGGTCTGCGGACCGGTGACCTACGATCTGGTGTCCCTGCTGAAAGACTGCTACATCAATTGGCCAACCGCCCGAGTGCAACAATGGCAGGAAGAGTTCCGCCAGCAATCGCGCAGCGCCGGCGTTCACAACGCAGACCCGGACACCTTCCATCAATGGTTCGAGCTGATGGGCATGCAACGGCACCTGAAGGCCGCTGGCATCTTCGCCCGGCTGGATATCCGCGATGGCAAGCCCGGCTACCTTGGCGACATTCCCCGCACAGTCTGTTACCTGGTGCGTGCCAGTGGCCAGCAACCGGCGCTGAGACACTTCCACGAGTGGCTGACCGACCGGGTGCTGCCGGCCATTGAAGCGACCATCGGTTCCGTGGAGACCCGCCACCTGTGAAAGCCATGATTCTTGCGGCGGGCAAAGGCGAGCGCATGCGGCCGCTGACATTGACCACGCCAAAGCCTCTGCTCCGCGCCGGGGGCAAGCCGCTGATCGCGCACCACCTGGAAAATCTTCAGCGTGCAGGTTTCCGGGAGCTCGTGATAAATCATGCCTGGCTGGGCACACAGATCGAGGAAGCGCTGGGCGATGGCGATGAATTCGGCGTCCGCATTACCTACTCAGCCGAGGGCGAACCGCTGGAAACGGCGGGCGGAATAGTCAAAGCCCTGCCCCTGCTCACCGAATCCGGCGACGACTGGTTTGCGGTGATCAATGGCGATATCTGGTGTGACTTCGATCCGGGCGATCTGACACCGCCCGCAGGTGCCGATGCACTGCTGGTGCTCACCGACAATCCGGAGCACAACCCACAGGGCGATTTCAGCCTGGATGAACAGGGCCGCGTGGTTAAGGACGGCGCCGATAAACTCACGTTCACCGGCATCAGCCTGCTCCATCGTCGACTGTTTGACGGGCTGGAAGCGGGCCCGCTGAAACTGGCGCCGATCCTTCATGAGGCCATTGCCCGGGGCCGGGTGCGGGGTATTCACCATACCGGCCAGTGGATGGATATCGGAACGCCTGACCGGCTGCAGGAACTGGATACCATTCTTGCGCAGGGAAAAGCCTGATATGGCATCGAAAACGCAGGACAACACATTGCCTCGTCGCATGGAAGCCGAATTCACCAGCCTGCTGGGTGAGCTGTCTGCCTGCGGCCACCAGGCCAGCGAACTGATGGTTCGCACCCGGCTGCCGGGTTGGTGCCGCCGCAGCCTGTTTTTCTTTCTGGGCTACATCGCCAAAGCCGACGGGCGCGTAACCGAGAAAGACATCGGCTTTGCTGAAACATTGATGCGGGCTCTTCGACTTTCCCAGCGCCAGCGCCGCAAGGCCATACGGCAGTTCCAGCACGGTAAAAAGGCCGACACCATTCCCGGGGGCCGGGCCCTGCGGCTGCGGATCTCCCACCGGCTATGGCCCTCACCGTCGCTGCGGGTTGCCATTTGCCTGTGCCACGCTGCTCAGCTTTCCGGCCGCCCCGGCAAAAAGCGTCGATACCGCTGCGAGGACGCCATCGACCAGATGGGCCTGCCCATCGGTATCAGTGATGACATTCTGGACAGCTACGCCAGCAAGGTCTGGATTACCGAACCGGAAACCCAGGCCCAACCCACCACCTATGAGCAGGCGCTGCAGTTGCTGGGGGTTACCCGGCGGGACTCACGGGCGGAGGTTAAACGCGCCTATCGCAAACGGGTATCCGAGTGCCATCCAGACAAGCTGGCCCAGCGCAACCTGAGCGCCGCCGAACTGGCCCAGGCCAAGGACCGGCTGCTGCGGTACCAGCAGGCCTGGGAGCTGGTCGACCGCCGCCACCCGAATTAGCGCTTCAGCCAGGCTGAAATACGATTCGACAGCTTGCGGGCCTCTCTTGCCTGTGGCTGCCGGGCCATTGCCACCGGCTGTCGCTCGTACCCACTGATACCAGAGCGTTCCATGGCCGCTTCCCGCTCGCGGGCGACCCGGTCCAGCGTTTTATCGCCCGGGAAGGTACTGTAAAGCTCAAGAATCGAGGGCGATCTGGCCGCTGCCAGCAACTCCGTCAGCCCGGCGGATTCGTCGATGTAGAAGCGAGGGGCGATCCAGATCAGATCCGATGCCCGGCCGTCTGCCCTCACCTGACGGGTAACATGTCCCGCCGCCCGGCCAACCCCGACCAGCACGATTCTCTTGTACTCCCGTTCCTGCAGGGCATCCACGGCGGCGTCAAGCGACGCCATTACCGTCTCCCGATACTGTTCCAACGCCTTATCCGGGGGTACCGACTCCATGACATTGATCATCACCGACGACTTTTCCTCCGGTTCCTGTTCCTGGTCGGTCTCCTCGCCCTGGGCATCGGCAGGTTCACCAGCCGGTTCCGTGCCGGCCCCCGGGACGGTATTGTTCTGTTGCCGCAACCACTCCTGAACGGCGAAAGGCGGTGCCGGCAAACCCAGAGTCATCACCGCCCAGCCGGCCCGGCTCAGCGGCGCCCGCAGGGCATCCACCACTCCGGAGGCTGCGGATACACCTTCGTCTGCCAATATCACCAGCGCGCCCCGGGCAGGCAGCTCCTGTTCCGGCTGGAACAGAGCCAGGGTGGGCTCCTGGCCTTCAGCCGCGAGCCAGACCGCGGCATCCGGATGATTGCGGGCGATGGCTTCGGCCCCAAGGCCGGTGGAAACCATCGGCCTTTCGGAGGCCACGGCAGGCTTTTCCGGAGCCGGCTGTGGCGGCTCCTGTGAATACACCGCAGCACTGGAAACAATCATCAACACGGCAACAGGGACGAACAATATCTTCACCGGCGTCTCTCTTATTGGTGTGCGAAAAATGGCCTGCAAGCTGTTAGACTAGCAGCTTCCCGTGAGTACCGAGAGCATAGAGAGCCTTCATGAATCCGTTCCAGATTGCCCCCTCCATTCTGTCCGCCGATTTTGCCCGACTCGGCGAAGAAGTCGATAACGTTCTGGCCGCCGGTGCCGACATCGTGCATTTCGATGTCATGGACAATCACTACGTCCCCAACCTGACCATCGGCCCGATGGTATGCGAGGCCCTGCGCAAGCACGGCGTCACCGCCCCCATCGACGTGCATCTGATGGTGTCGCCGGTGGACGATCTGATCCGGATGTTTATCGACGCCGGTGCAACCTACATCACCTTTCACCCGGAAGCGTCCAATCACATTGATCGGTCGCTGCAACTGATCCGCGACGGCGGCTGCAAGGCGGGGCTGGTGTTCAACCCCGCCACTCCCCTGCACTACATTGACCATGTGATGGACAAGCTGGACATGATCCTGCTGATGTCCGTGAACCCGGGTTTTGGTGGCCAGTCGTTTATCCCCGGCACCCTGGACAAATTGCGGGAAGCCCGCAAACGGATTGACGCCAGCAACTACAACATTCGCCTGGAAATCGACGGCGGCGTGAAAACCGACAACATCTGCGCGATCGCCGAAGCGGGTGCGGATACCTTTGTGGCCGGGTCCGCCATCTTCAAGACCGACGACTATAAGGCCACCATCGATGCCATGCGCGCGGAACTGGAGTTGGCCCGCAAGAGCATCAGCCAATGAGTCTTGCCGGGCTGTTCAGCCCACGGTGGCCGGGGGTGGCGCTGTTTGATCTGGACGGCACGCTGGTAGACAGTGCTCCGGACCTCGCCGCAGCCGTCGACACCATGCTGGAGCAACTGGGCCGTCGCAAAGCCGGCCCTGACAATGTTCGCAACTGGGTTGGCAACGGTGCCTCCGTACTGGTGCGCCGGGCACTGGCAGGCAAAGCCGACTGGGAACCGGCCACGGCAAAAGACGAGGCCCTTTACAAGGACGCCCTGTCACTGTTTTTTTACGCCTACGAAAAGGCCAACGGGCAACACGCCAAACTCTATGAAGGCGTCGAACCCTGCCTGCAGCGACTGACCGAATACGGTTGCCGCCTGGGCGTGGTCACCAACAAGCCGGAGCAGTTTGTTGCGCCGTTAATGAAACAGATGGGCATCGACCACTACTTCAAGATCTGCGTGGGTGGCGACACTCTACCGGTGAAGAAACCCGACCCGGCGCCACTGATTCATGCCATGGAAGCACTGGGCGGCACCCGCGGCACCACGGTAATGATCGGTGATTCCGCGGCCGACATCAGCGCCGCCCGGGCCGCCAGCATCCCATGCGTGGCGGTGCGCTACGGCTATAATTTCGGAGCACCGGCGGATGCACTCAGAGCCGACGCAACGGTTGATTCGCTGACGCAGCTTTTGTAATCTCACAGGACGTTGATTTTGAAACTTTTCATTCGGGAGATTCCTGCCATGCAGGGACTGAATCTGACTGCAAATCGCGGGGCACGCAATAGTGTACTGACCAGCCGCGCGACCCGCTGGTGGCGATGGCGCACGGCTTGAGCTTGCCCTTTCATGGCACATGACAGCGATGACCGTTGCCGTGCCAAATTGCAGAACAGATGTCAGGAACTACTCTCATGATACCCGAGCAATTCGCCGAGCTTGCACAGGCCGGCTATAACCGCATCCCCGTTTACCGCGAAGTTCTGGCCGACCTGGATACGCCGCTGAGCACCTATCTCAAGTTGGCCAGTGGCCCCTATTCCTACCTGTTTGAATCCGTGCAGGGCGGCGAGAAATGGGGCCGATACTCCATCATCGGCCTGCCCAGCGTGGAAGTGTTGAAGGTGTACGGTGAAAAAATCACCATCACCCGTTCCGGACAGGTGGTTGAAGAAGCCACTGCCGATGACCCGCTGGCCTTTATCGAGGACTACCAGACCCGCTTCAACGCCCCGGACCTGGAAGAACTGCCCAGATTCAACGGCGGCCTGGTGGGCTACTTTGGCTATGACACGGTTCGCTACATCGAGCCCCGGCTCAAGCCGACCTGTCCGCCCGATAAAATCGGTACACCGGACATTCTGTTGATGGTGTCGGACGAAATCGTGGTGTTCGACAACCTTAGAGGCAAACTGCACCTGATTGTGCACGCCGATCCGAATGAGGAAGGCGCGTACGAGAAAGCCCAGAAGCGGATCGACGAGCTGGAGTCCCGGCTGCACCGGCAGACCTCCGATGCGCCCCAGACGCCGCCTCACCTCAGCGGTAAAACCGTGGACGAAAGCGATTTCGTGTCCGGCTTCAACCAGGAAAAGTTTGAAGCGGCCGTGGGCAAGATCAAGGAATACGTGCTGGACGGCGACGTGATGCAGACGGTGATTTCCCAGCGCATGTCGATTCCGTTCGAGGCGCCACCGCTGAACCTGTATCGCTCGTTGCGGGTTCTGAATCCGTCACCCTACATGTATTTCCTGGACCTGGACGACTTCCACATTGTCGGTTCATCACCGGAAATTCTGGCGCGGGTGGAAGATGACGAAGTCACCGTTCGCCCCATCGCCGGCACCCGCAAACGCGGCGCCACCGATGCCGAAGACAAGGCCCTGGAAAGCGAACTGCTGGCCGACCCGAAAGAAATTGCTGAACACCTGATGCTGATCGACCTGGGCCGCAACGACGCCGGGCGCGTATCAGAAACCGGCACGGTGAAGCTGACCGACAAGATGATCGTGGAGCGCTACTCCCACGTTATGCACATCGTCTCCAACGTCACCGGCCGCCTGAAAGAGAACACCAGCTGCCTGGACGTACTGCGGGCCACCCTGCCGGCAGGCACGCTGAGCGGCGCCCCGAAGATCCGCGCCATGGAAATCATCGACGAGCTGGAGCCGGTAAAACGCGGCGTCTACGGCGGCGCCGTGGGCTATCTGTCGTTCAACGGCAACATGGACACGGCCATTGCCATCCGCACCGCCGTGATCAAGGACCAGACCCTGCACATCCAGGCAGGAGCCGGCGTGGTGGCCGATTCGGTGCCCCGCCTCGAGTGGAAAGAAACCATGAACAAGGGCCGCGCGATCTTCCGCGCGGTGGCCATGACCTACAACGATTTCGACCACTGAGGCGGAGGACAAGATTATGTTGCTGATGATCGATAACTACGATTCCTTCACCTACAACGTGGTGCAGTATCTGGCAGAGCTGGGTGCGGACGTGCAGGTTTACCGGAACGATGAAATCACCATCGAGAAGATTGAAGAACTGAACCCGGAGCGCCTGGTGATCTCGCCCGGCCCCTGCACGCCCAACGAGGCGGGCATTTCCATGGCAGCCATCGAACACTTCGCGGGCAAGCTCCCGATCCTGGGTGTGTGCCTCGGCCACCAGGCCATCGGCCAGGTATTCGGCGGCAACGTCATCCGCGCCGGGCGGGTCATGCACGGTAAGGTGTCGCCGGTCTTCCATCGGGACCAGGGCGTATTTCGTGGCCTGAACAATCCGCTTCAGGCAACCCGCTATCACAGCCTGGTCATCGAAAAAGAGTCACTGCCGGACTGCCTGGAAGTCACCGCCTGGACTCGTAACGACGACGGCTCGGTGGAAGAAATCATGGGCGTCCGACACAAGACCCTGCCCATTGAGGGCGTGCAGTTCCATCCTGAGTCCATAATGACTGAGCAGGGGCATGAATTGTTGCGGAACTTCTTGAAAAGCTAGTTTTGTTTTTTGGCCTGGGGAATCTGGTTCTTATACCGGGAAGCAATGGGGAGAGGGTTCCCCAAACACGCCTCAGGACGTCCCTGTTCGGCTCGGGCTCCGCCATCCATGGCTCCGCACGGTTTGGGGAACCCTCTCCCCATTGCCTCCCTCTGCGTAGGTTGTTCCAGTTTGTTCTTCGCGCAGGACTGGAACAGCAGAAAAGAGCGCTGGGGGACTGAGCATTCGGTAAGCCTTCGCCAGGAGTCGAAGAGAGATGGCCGGGGTGGCCACTTCCCAAAACGTGCGGAGCCATGGATGGCGGAGCCCGAGCCTACATGGACGTACTTGTCGGCGTTTTTGGGAAGTGGCCACCCCGGCCATCGACCCAACCTCCTGACCGGAGGGCTAACCGAACCAGAGGGCCAACCCAACAACAGGTCCTACAAAAAGCAGGAACTTGCTAAGCTAGAACCAAACACAGAATACAAGATGCAGATTGACCCAAGGGGCCCACGAATGGACATGAAAGAAGCACTGAACCGCATTGCCTCCAACCTGGATTTATCCACGGAGGAAATGAAGGACGTTATGCGGATCGTCATGAAAGGCGAGGCCAGCGATGCGCAGATCGGGGCGTTTCTGATGGGGCTGCGCCTGAAGAGTGAAACCATTGACGAAATCACCGGCGCCACCGAAGTGATGCGCGAGCTGGCAACCAAGGTCACCGTAAATGCCGAGCCACTGGTGGACATTGTGGGCACCGGCGGTGACGGGGCCAATCTGTTTAATGTGTCCACCGCTGCGTCTTTTGTCGTGGCTGCCGCCGGCGGTTTTGTGGCCAAGCATGGCAACCGGGCCGTTTCTTCGAAAAGCGGCAGTGCCGACCTGTTGGAAAAGCTGGGCATCAACCTGCAGATGGCGCCGGAAGAAGTGGCCCGGTGCGTGGAACAGATCGGCGTTGGATTCATGTTTGCCCCGGCCCATCACAGCGCCATGAAACACGCCATCGGCCCGCGAAAGGAACTGGGCTGCCGCACCATTTTCAATATCCTTGGCCCCATGACCAACCCCGCCAGCGTCAAGCGCCAGCTGGTTGGCGTGTTCAACCGGGAGCTCTGTCGCCCAATGGCCGAAGTGCTTTACCGCCTCGGCGCGACACACATCATGGTGGTGTGCGCCAAAGACGGCCTGGATGAGATCAGCCTGGCCAGTGCTACCCACGTGGCCGAACTGAAGGATGGCGAGATTACCGAGTACGACATGACGCCGGAAGACGTTGGCATCAAGAGCCAGTCGCTGGTCGGCCTGACCGTTGATACCGCGGACGATTCACTGAAACTGATCAAAGCCGCCTTTGGCCGGGGCCACGACGAAATGGCCGAGAAGGCCCGTGACCTTATTGCTCTCAACGCCGGAGCGGCGATTTATGTCGCCGGGCTGGCCAAGACCCCAACTGCTGGCGTCGACATGGCGCTCGATGCCATGGGCTCTGGGCTTGCTGCGGGCAAGATGTCGGAACTTGCCGACTTCTCCCAGTGCTTCTGATTTAACAGGCCTGAAAATGACTGAAAGACACCTGGACAAAACCCCCACGATTCTCCGGAAAATTGTTGACCGGAAATGGGAAGAAATTGACGAGCGCAAGCGCGGGTTATCCATCGCCGACCTGAAAGCCATGGCCGGCGACCAACCACCTGCGCGCGGGTTTGCTGATTCCATGCGTTCACGCATCAACGCCAGAACCCCCGCCGTCATCGCCGAAATCAAGAAGGCCTCCCCCAGCAAAGGCGTCCTGCGCGACCCGTTTGAACCGGCCGCTATTGCTGAAAGCTACGAAAACGGCGGCGCGGCCTGCCTGTCAGTACTTACTGACCAGGATTTCTTCCAGGGCCATGAGGACTTCCTCAAAGCCGCCCGCAACGCCTGCAGCCTGCCGGTGATTCGCAAGGATTTCATGGTGGCGCCCTATCAGGTGTACGAGAGCCGCGCAATCGGCGCCGACTGCATCCTGCTGATCGCCGCCTGCCTGACCCGTGACCAGATGCAGGAACTGGAAGGCATCGCCCATGACATCGGACTGGATGTTCTGGTAGAAGTGCATGACGGCGAGGAGCTGGACGATGCGCTAACGCTGAAAACACCCCTGGTCGGCATCAACAACCGCAACCTGCACACCTTTGATGTCAGCCTGGATACCACCTTCGAGCTGCATCACCGGATTTCGGACGAGCGGTTAACCATTACCGAAAGCGGCATCATGACGATTGATGATGTGAATGCGATGACCGAGCGGGGAATCTACGGGTTTCTGGTGGGTGAATCGTTCATGCGCGCGGATGAACCAGGCAAGCGACTGAGCGAGTTTTTCTTCCCGGAACGCTGATCAAACGTTGGAGCGTCAAAAGCCAACTCCGGAGCCTGGGCGCTTCGGTGGGAACAGGATTTCAAAATTGTGCGGAGCCAAGGATGGCGGAGCCCAAGCGCACACGGACGTGTTCACAGCGTATTTTGAAATCCTGTTCCCACCGAAGTGCCTTCACCCAAGCTGGCATTAAAGAGCCCTGATCAACCCTCAGGATCAGCCAAAGCCTCCTGCAACAACGCCAACAGATGCGGCGGCATCCCCTCCGCCAGCTTCAAAGCCGCCTCATGCCCCCGGTGGGACATCTTGCCCCAGGTCCGGCGCACAATACGCAGCCACTTCTCACGATCGTAATCCACCTTCTGCTCATAGAAGTCAGCAAAATAACGCTCAAGGAACACCATGCAAGCCACATCTTCCAGCAGCTGGGTATCCTCATCCTGACGCAATTCCCGCTTGGTCAGAATGGTTTCCACCCGCTGACACTCATCCTTCGGAAAACCACACTGCTCCATAATTTCCGCCGCCCGACGACCGTGCATCCGACCGCAGGCCTGACGCCACTGGTAGTAGGCCTTGCGGCCCTCCGGGAAATCCTTGCGGGGCATGGTCCAGCGTTCGATGTGCTGGGCCCGGCAGGCTACCTGCATCCGTGGGGAAGGCACGGGCTCCAGCTCGAACAGCCAGCGGGTCATGTGCAGACTGTAGGCGTATTCCTTGGGCAGCCATTGCCCATCAACCTGCTCCTGATTGGGGTCCGCCTTATTAGCAGAATCAATGGCATTCAATGCACAGGCAAGCGGCTGCTCGGTACTCATAATCACACCTTCGATGACGGGCGTTCCTTGATGCGCTCGAACCAGGCTTTCAGGTTCTCCTGCTCAGGACGGATGCGAATATCCACCACCCGCGCAAACGCCATGGTTGTGAAAGCATTAATGTCCGCCGCCGTGAAACGGTCGCAACAGATGTATTCCCGACCTTCCAGATGCTTGTCCAGGAACCCCATGAATTTCTCCACGGTTTTTCCGCATTCCTCGCCCCATTCCTTGATCGGATTCATGCGATCCTTGAAATAGCCGCTGGTGTGCTGGAAGCACATGCCGGTGGGCATGAAAAACGAAAACTCGATCCAACGCAGCCACTGCTCCGCCTGCGCTTTTTCCAGCGGTGTATTGCCGAGCAACGTGGGCGAATCCGGATAGCTTTCCTCGAAATAGCGGCAGATTGCCATGGTTTCCGAAATACAGGTGCCGTCATCCAGCTCCATCACCGGCACCTTTTTCATGGGGTTTTTCGCCGCGTATTCCGGGGTCAGGTTTTCACCCTTCTGCAGATCAATCTGAATGAATTCCGCCTCGTCCAGCAATCCTTTCTCGGCCATGAACATGCGTACACGGCGGGGGTTGGGGGCGGTACTGGTTTCAAAAATTTTCATTGTTATAGACTCCAAACTATCGGAAAAAACCGGTCTGACGGAAAGACTGACGCCCTATCGCCGAGGCGTCAAGCAAAGCGGAATAAGCATTTGCTCTGTAGTAACGTTTTACATGAATGGCTTGTAACTCTTGTCAGGATCATTACTCTAAAAGGTTAGCTGTAACCGGAACTAGACGATTTGAAACCTTTTTTCCGCACAGAATCCAGTCTTCCCGTTGTATCCGATTCAGGATACAGCCTCCCTTCTTGCGACAGTCTTTTAACACACTGTCGCACTCCGAAAACCCCAAAAGGAGCATTCCTATGCGAAAGCTAACGCCTGTAGCGCTATTGTGCGCACTGTCAGCACCCTCACTCGCTTCAGCTGATTGCGGTGAAGTTTCCATCACCGAAATGGGCTGGGCATCCAACGCTGTGGTAACAGCCACCGCCAAGTTTCTTATGGAGCAGGGCTATGGATGCGAGGTGACTATCGTTCCCTCTGACACCGTTCCTGCCGTCACCTCTGTTGCGGAAAACGGAGAGCCGGACATCGTCACCGAGCTATGGCTGAACTCCGCCGGCGAAGCTTACCTGGAGCTTGAAAAGCAGGGCAAGATCAAACGCGTAGCCGAGGTTCTGGACCCGGGCGGCGTTGAAGGCTGGTGGATTCCCACCTATCTGGCAGAGAAACATCCGGAACTGACCACCATTGAAGGCGTTATGGCCAACCCGGAACTGGTAGGCGGCCGCTTCAACAACTGCCCCAGTGGCTGGGGCTGCCGGGTGGTCAGTGACAACCTGGTCCGCGCCCTGGATCTGGAAGAGTCCGGTCTCGAGGTGTTCAACCACGGATCCGGTGAAACCCTGGCTACCTCCATGGCATCCGCCGTGCAGAGTGAAGAGCCCTGGTTCGGCTACTACTGGGGACCGACCGTACCGCTCGGCAAGTACGACATGACCCGCGTGGATCTGGGTGAAGTCAAGCCTGAGGTACACCAGCGCAATCAGACCCAGGACATCGAGAACCCGGGCGTTTCCGATTTCCCGGCGGCGACCATCCTGACCTCGGTCACCACCGATTTCAGTGATCGCGAGCCGGAAGTTGCCGAGCTGATGAGCAACATGACATTCAAGACCTCGACCATGAGTGCCCTGTTGGCCTGGATGGACGAAAACAATGCCTCTGCTGAAGAGGCGGCCGTTTACTTCCTGAGCAACAACAGTGACGTGTGGTCCGCCTGGTTGAATGACTCGGCCAGACAGAACCTTGCCTCCGTGATCGGAGAGTAAAAGCCCCAGAGAAGAGCCGGTTCGCCGGCTCTTCTTCTGTCTGGCTTGGAAAAAGTCATACGCGATACCTCATTCTGAATGTGGAACGGATACTGACCTCTCATGGCTACCTACGACTTTTTATTTTCTTCGCTCGGGCTAAAAGACTGGTGTGCTGAGGGCTCAAGCGACGCGCCCATGTCCATGGCCGCCTTGCTTAACAAATCAAAAGGGACGGAAACACAGGATGTATCGATCTGGGAATTGCCTTTTCCCTCCATGGATGCGCTCAACGATGCCTGTGCGGCCTTTCCCAAATCCCGAGAGTTAACCAAGGGCCTTGAAGAAGGTTTCCTTGCGGTCAAAGACAACCTGAGCATTGTGCTGGATCCGATTACCCAGCCCCTGAGTTGGGCTCTGGATGGCACCCTCTACGCCATGGTGAATGCCCCCTGGTTTATTGTTATTCCGCTGCTGCTGGCGGTGGTTCTGTTTGTTACCAAATCCTGGAAGCTGGTCGGCTTCGTGGCGGGCAGCCTTTGCCTGCTGGCCTTCATCGACTACTACGAATACGCCATGCAGACTCTGGCCATCATATTTGTCTGCGCTTTCCTGTGCGTGCTACTTGGTGTTCCCATCGGCATTGCCATGTCCCGTAGCGACATGATGCAGAGGCTGACGGTTCCCGTGCTCGATATGCTGCAGACACTGCCGCCCTTCGTGTACCTGATTCCGCTGATTTTCCTGTTCAGCGTGACCGAATCAAAACTCTATGGCATCGCGATTATTCTGTACGCGATTGTGCCGGTCATCCGCCTGACCAACCTCGGCATCCGGCTGGTGGACAAAGACGTGATGGAGGCGGCCAACGCCTTCGGCATGACCAGCCGCCAGAAGCTTTTCAAAGTGCAGATCCCGCTGGCGTTGCCCAACATCATGGCCGGCGTCAACCAGACCATCATGATGAGCCTGGCGATGGTGGTTATCGCCTCGCTGGTATCGGCACCCGGCCTCGGTGTGCTGGTGCTTCAGGGCATCCGCAACCTGGAGCTGGGCGTTGGCCTGGTGGCCGGCCTGGGCATTGTTATCCTGGCCGTGATTCTTGACCGGGTCACCAAAGCCTCATTGGCGCGTATCAACGCCTCGCAGAAACAATAAGGGAGCGAATCGTGGACCGGGACATCAAGATATCCATCAAGAATCTCTACAAGATCTTTGGCAGTGAACCGGAGATCGCCCTTGAGTACGTCAAGCGCGGCATGGGCAAGCCCGAGCTGCTGGAAAAACACAAGCATGTGCTGGGGCTGGAAGACATCAACGTCGACATGCAGGAAGGCGAAATCACGGTAATCATGGGACTGTCCGGCTCCGGGAAGTCCACCCTGATCCGCCACCTGAACCGGTTGATTGAACCGACCTCGGGGCAAATCATTCTCGACGGCGAAAACGTCCTCGACTTTGATGAAGAGCGTCTGCGCAAACTTCGCCGCGAAGGCATGTCCATGGTATTCCAGAAGTTTGCCCTGCTGCCCCACCGCACGGTACTCGAAAACGCCGGCATGGCGCTTTCAGTGAGGGGCTTCGGGGTGGAGGACTTCGAGTCGGAAGCACGGAAATGGCTGGCCCGCGTGGGACTGGAGGGCAATGGCGACCAGTATCCCCACGAACTGTCCGGCGGCATGCAGCAGCGGGTGGGCATCGCCCGGGCGCTGGCCTCCAATTCCCCAATCATGCTGATGGACGAGGCCTTCTCTGCCCTCGATCCGCTGATCCGTTCCGATATGCAGGATCTGCTGCTGGAACTTCAGGAAGAGCTGCAGAAAACCATCGTGTTCATCACCCACGACCTGGACGAGGCCCTGAAACTGGCCGACCACCTGGTCATCCTCAAGGACGGCCACGTGGTGCAGCAGGGCGAGCCCCAGGAAATACTGATGAATCCGAACGACCCGTACATCACTGACTTCATCGCGGATATCAACCGCGCCAGGGTGCTTCGGGTTCGCTCGGTGATGGAAAGAACGAAGGATGCACCATCGGAATGCGCCGGGGATGTGTCAGAGCACGACAACCTGGAGTCGGTCATTGCCAAATCCAACGGCAACACGGACCTGGTGTATCGGGTAACCCGCAAGGGCAACCAGGTCGGCGTGCTGGACATGAAGGTTCTGGTAAAAGCTCTGGTTCCCACGGAAGCGTCAGACAGCAGTGAGCGCGCACAACTCTAGTACAGGCGCCCCGGGCGTTTGGAATGCTCTGGTTGCAAAGCCGGGTCGGGTCTACAATGGAATGATGGCCTCAAAGCAGAGGCACCACCGACAGAAATCATGTGCAGACTTCTGACGTTTCTGATCATCCTGGGACTACTGAGTGGCTGTTTCGAGGCTGACGAGCCGACAGCCACACAGACTGTGCTGCCTGAAAACATCTCCGGTCCTGAACTCTCGCCCGAACTATCCCCTGATATTCCGACGCCCGCAGAGACAGACCGCCAGATTGTTCTGGTAGCGGATCCCTGGTGCCCCCACAACTGCGCCGTCGATGCCCCCCAGGAAGGCTATATGGTGGACATTGCCCGGGAGGCGCTGGCAATGGGCGGCTATACCCTGAAATACCGCAATATCAGTTGGGCAAGAGCGCTGAGAATGACCCGTCAGGGCAAGGTGCATGGCGTGGTGGGCGCCTTCAGGACGGACGCACCGGATTTCGTGTTCCCGGAAGTGGCCCAGGGGCGCGCCTCGATTGGTCTGTACACCCGCCCCGACAGCGACTGGCGCTACGCCGGAATTGCATCCCTGGAAACCCAGAACCTGCTGGCCATCAACGGTTATTCCTACACCGCCGAACTGGATGCCTATATCGATAAAAACCGGGAAAACCGGGAAAGAATCTGGATTCTGTCTGGCCCGGCACCGCTGGAACGTGCCCTGAGCCTGCTGGAAAAGCAGCGGGGCGATCTGTTTGCCGAAGACGATTACGTGATGGACTGGGCGATCCGCAACAACCCGGAAATTGACCGGCCCCGCAGAGCCGGCCAGGTCGGCGAAACCCTCTCCTATGTTGCTTTTTCGCCTGCCCTGAGCAACTCCGAAGAGCTGGCACGGCTGCTATCTGAAGGCACCCGGACACTGATCGACAATGGCCGTATGAACGCCATTCTGAACAGCTACGGCCTCAGCGCGATGCCGGAAGCGCCCTGAGTTTTGCGCCATTGACGGAGGTAATCACCAACGCCCCCTGAGGGCTGATATCGAAAGTCCGGGCCGACTCAAGCAGGCGCAGAAACCGATCCTCCTGATCCATTAACGGCGAAGGGCAGGCTTTGCGTGTCGACGCCAGTTTTCCCATCTCGATAGTGGCACCGGTCAGGGACCAGTTGCCGGTGTATCGGTTGCAGGAGGCGGTGCCGTGGATACGACCATCCGGCATGAACTCCAGGGTGGCACGGGATTTTTCTTCCAGACCGCGACCGGCGATGTCCTCGACAACCCATTCAGTGCCGGTAAGCAGTCGCCTGGGGTCGCCACCGCAACCCGACAACATGTCACCGTTGAGAATCAGACGCACCTGGTATGGATGGGGCATGCCGGACATCGAGTCCCGGCAGAGCTGGGGCGCGGTGACTACCTCAATGACCAGGCCCTCGCGGGAGGCCCTGAAACGGCGACCCGTTCCGGACTTGTCGACAGTCTGGTAGCGCAGCTCTTCGGTGGGCAACGAGGGGCGCTCCAGTACAAGCTGGCCCGGCTCGATGATCACGTGCCAGAAAGGCTCGTTTCCTGTCGCCCTGAACGGCTTATCGATGCCCCCCGCTTCCCCGGCCCCGGAAATCTCTGGCGGCTTTTCCGGGCTGGAAGAGCAGCCCGCCAGTGCGATTGCCAGCAACAAGCCCACCAATACCCGTGCGTGAATTGCTTTCATTCGGTCAATCTCCTTTTCAACCTGCCTGTGGTAGTGCCACTGAGTGTCAGCGAACGGAAGTCTACTTCAGCCAGCCCCGGAATCCATACCATTTCCCGCCAGAAGGCATTACTCTTGTGCCACTAATTGACTGCAAGGAGGCTCTTGTCCATGGCTCTTCAACTCTATCAGTTTGCGATATCCCATTACTGCGAAAAAGTCCGCTGGGCGCTGGATTTCAAGGGCATTAACCACCAGACCGTCAACCTTCTTCCCGGCCAGCATGTGAATGCCCTTAAAAAGCTGGGCGCGGACGCCTCCTCGGTGCCGGTCATCGTCCACGATGGCCGTTGCGTTCAGGGTTCCGCCCGAATTATCGACTATCTGGAGGAGACCTTCCCTGAACGCCCGCTGACCCCGTCTGACCCTGCCGCCCGTGAACAGGCTCTGGCCTGGGAGCAGCGCATGGATGATGAACTGGGGCCCGCGGTTCGCTGTTTTGCCTACCACTATTTCCTGCAGCGCCCGAAAGTGGTGACGCCCATGCTGACAGCGGGTACGCCCTTCTATAACCGCTATCTTATCCGGCTGGCGTTCAGCCGGGTGGATGAAATCATGCGCAAATGGATGAAGATCAACGAAAAAACCGCCAATACGTCCCGCGAGATCATGGAGCGCTACCTGACCGAACTGGCCGGGGCCTATGAGAAATCACCCTACCTGGCCGGAGGCAGCTTCAGCCGGGCGGACCTGACCGCCGCGGCGTTTCTCGCGCCCATGTTTCAACCGCCGCAATACCCGGTGCCCTGGCCCGAGCCGAAACGCATTCCCCAACCCGTGCGGGAATGGCTGGCCCAATGGCAGCCCCAATTGCAGACCCTGGAAGACCTTTACCACGCTAACCGCTAAATCCCTGCCTCCGGTCCCTTCCCGGTGATCGACCGGTCCAGCGGCGGTAGGCCCGGTTAAATGCGCTCTGCTCGGAAAACCCGAGCAGTAGCGCAATATCCGCCAGCGTCAGCGACGCGTCTTCCAGATACTGATGAGCCAGCTGTTCCCGGCTGCGATCCAGCCATTGCTGCCAGCTCAGCCCGTGACGGGCCAGCCGTCTTTGCAGGGTTCTGGGTGACATATGCATGGCCGCTGCAGCCCGGGCCAGGGTAGGCTCGCCGTCTGACAGCATGCGCAACACCACCCGCTGCATCTGCCGATCCGCCTCCGTGCTCTGGGGCAAGGCCTGCAGCATGGCCCGGGCCTGCCTGTCGAGCAGCCGACGAAGCGTAGGGTCACGCCGGGGCATGGGCAGGCCCAGATATTCAAGCGGGAAACGCACCCGCACATGGCTGTCATTCCAGGTCACCAGGCAGCCGAAAAACACCTCGTAGGCGCGGGCCGTTTGCGAATCCACATCGTGAAGAAAGCTGATGGCCGAAGGCGGAGGTGGCTGGTCGATCTGGCGGCGCAGAAAAGTCACCAGCGCCGCTATCGCCACGCCGTCTGCCTGCTGACCCAGCTCATTGTCTGAGGCGGGCCATCGGATTTCCGCCTCGCTGTCCGTGTTACCGATTTCCGCCAGACTGGTGCCATAAAACAGGGTTTCGTAGCGCTGATACGCCAGCATGGCCTCGCCCAGGGTATCGGTGGCCAGCACCAGATAACCCAGAACGCCCACATGACGCGGCGTCACGCAGGCCCCAACTTCCAGTTCCGGCGCGGGCCGGTCAGGTGCCAGGGCCAGGCCATCTCCTAGCATCCGCCGCCAGACGTCCACCGGCACGTTGTCCTGGGTCGACCAGCGGGCCAGCTCCGGGCGCAAGCGTTCCGCCTCCAGCCCCTGCTGGTCCAACCAGTCTTTCAAAAGCCCGGTCCAGGCGCCGGTTACGCGTATGACGCTTGCCACAGTCTCGTGCTCCCGTTCAGAATTTCCGGCAGATGGCGTTAATAGTCAATTTTATGGCGTGAATAGTCAATTTTACCGAATGAGCCCGCGCGACACTGACGGTCTACGAACAACCATGAGACTGCCCCGTCATGACCCTGATCGACATGATGACCAATGCCCTGAACGAGAGCGGACTGCTGGCGCTCTGGCAGACCCTGGCCCCGTGGCTGGCACTGGACGAACGCCAACTGATTTTCATGATTGCCACACCGGTGTTTATCGCCGTCGCGGTCTGGGAATATTTCCGGATCCGCCACAATCCGGCAAAGATGGATGTGCGGGAAGCGATTCGCAATTTTGCCCTCGGCGCCGGCTACCAGACCACCGAACTGCTCTTTGCCGGGCTGATTGCTTTTCCGGTATACGCCCTGTGCTACCACTTCCGGCTGCTGGATCTGGAGCTGAACGCTCTGACCGTGGCGCTGACCTTTATCGGGGTCGATTTCTGTTTCTACTGGATGCACCGTTGCAGCCACCGGGTTCGCTGGTTCTGGGCCGCCCATGTGGTTCACCATTCCTCCGAGCGGATGAACTTTTCCACCGCCATGCGCCAGAACGCCACCAATATTTTCAACGGTAACTGGACCTTCTACCTGCCGCTGGCGCTGATCGGGTTCAACCCGGTCTGGATCGGCGTCGCCTATGCCCTGTCGCTGGTGTACCAGTTCTTCATTCACACCACCGTGATCGACAGACTGCCCGGCCCTGTTGAGCTGGTGTTCAATACCCCCAGCCATCATCGTGTGCACCACGGCCGGAACCCCGGCTATATCGATCGCAACTACGGCGGCACCCTGATTATCTGGGACCGGCTGTTCGGCACCTTTGTGGCGGAAGACGAACAGGCGCCACCGGAGTACGGCATTACCACCCCGGTGCCGTCCAACAACCTGCTGGTACTCTGGACCCACGAATACCGGGACATGTTCCGGGATATGGCCCGGCCAGGACCGCTTGCCGAGAAGCTGAAACACCTCTGGAAACCGCCGGAGTGGCAACGCAAAGGCGGTTCCCGGTAGACTTCATCCTCTCCAATAAAAACACAGACGGACCTGACCCCAATGAACGCACAGGAACGCTTTATTGCCAGCACGGACAGCCATCGCATCCCTTTGCTGTGCTGGATCCCGGACCAGGCCAGCCAGGTTCTGGTGATTGCCCATGGCATGTCCGAACACGCCGCCCGCTATGAACCGCTGGCACTCTGGCTGAACGAACGTGATGTTGCAGTCTACGCCATTCAGCACCGGGGCCATGGCCCCCACTGCCCGCCACAAGACCGGGGGCATTACGCCGATAATGACGGCTGGCAGAAGGTGATTGACGACCTGTCGCTGGTGATTCAGCACGCCCGGTCAGAACACCCGGATCGCCCCCTGAGCCTTTTCGGGCATAGCATGGGATCGTTCATTGCCCAGGCCTATGTGCAGCAATACGGCGAGCAGATTGATAACCTGTTGCTATGCGCCACCAACCGAATTGACCGTCTCAAGCTCGCCCCCTATCTCGGGCTGGTAAAGCTGATCAAGCTGCTGCGGGGCAAGCGCCATCGCAGCCCGCTGATCGACACCCTCTCCTTCGACGCCTTCAACAAGGAATTTGCCCCCAACCGGACCGGTCACGACTGGCTAAGCCGTGATCCTTCCCAGGTGGACCGCTATGAAAACGACCCGCTTTGCGGCTTCCCCTGCACGGTCGGGCTATGGACCGACTTTATCGGCGGCATGCTGAGCCTGAATCCGGACCTGTGGCGCAAGGACCTGCCCGTACACCTGATGGCGGGGGACCAGGACCCGGTGGGTGAAATGGGCAAGGGCTTTAACCGCCATATTGCCAACCTCCGCAGAGCGGGCGTCAGGGTCGTCTCAGAACGGCTATTCCCGGGTGCCCGTCATGAACTGGTGAACGAAACCGTGGCCGATGAGGTGTGGAATCACATTTATCAGTGTCTCTTGCCCGCAAAACCATGACGGCGACCGCTCCGGAACGCTAAGATCACCCCTACGCTATTTCACACCCTACGCCAAAACGGGTTTTCACAACGGGAGCCACCCATGTTTACCAATCGAGTCGTCTGGATAACCGGTGCTTCGTCCGGCATCGGTGAGGCCCTGGCCCTGCGTTTTGCCCGGGACAATGCCCGGCTGGTGCTGTCGGCCCGACGGGAATCGGAACTTGAACGGGTAAAGCAGCGCTGCATGGACTCCGGAGCCGCAGAATCCAATCTGTTTGTGCTGCCGCTGGACGTAACCGAGCTGGACGCGCTGCCTGGCAAGGTGTCGGAAGTACTCGAACGTTACAGCCAGATTGATATGCTGATCAACAATGCCGGCGTATCCCAGCGGTCCCTGTGCAAGGATACCGAGCTGTCCGTCTACCAGCGTCTGATGGACGTGGACGTGATGGGCCAGATTGCCCTGACCAAGGCGGTTCTGCCCCATATGCTGGAACGCCGTTCCGGCCATCTTGCGGTCACCGCCAGCGTGGCGGGCAAAGTGGGTGTGCCCATGCGCACCGGGTATTGCGCTGCCAAGCATGCGGTAATGGGCTTCTTTGACGCCCTTCGGGCGGAAGTGGAAGACGACGGCATTCTGGTGTCCACCATCACCCCCGGCTTCATCCGCACCGACATTTCCCGCAACGCCCTTGCCGCCGATGGTTCCGCGTTCGGTGAAGAAGACTCGGACATTGCCGGCGGTATGGATGTCGGCGAGTGCGCGAACGTCATCATCAAGGGTCTGGATAAGGGCCAACGCGAGATTCCGGTGGGCAAAGGCAAGGAAATGGCGGCCCTGTGGGTCAAACGCCTGGCTCCGGAAATGATGTTCAAGATGGCCAAGAAACAGAACTGACCGGCTGTGGCTGCGATGGTAAACACCGGATTTTCCATGTTCCGCGGGCTGATCCTGGCTCTGGTGCTTCTACCCGCCCTCGCGACCGGCGCAGAAGCCAGGCTGGCCGTCGCCGCCAACTTCTTTACCACCACCCAGGCTCTGGCGGACCGGTTCAGGCAGACCACAGATCACAGTGTCGTCATCAGCTATGGCTCGACGGGAAAGCTGTACGCCCAGATCCGCCAGGGTGCGCCTTTTGATGTGTTCATGGCCGCCGATCAGTGGCGCCCGGAACGGTTGGAGGCCCTGGGGTTAACCGAACCCGGCAGCCGCTTTACCTATGCCATCGGCCGACTTGCCCTGTGGAGCCCGGACCCGGATGCCTTTTCCGACCCTGAGGCCTTCCTGGTCGGCAGCTTCCAGCGACCTCTGGCCATCGCCAATCCGGCCACGGCGCCCTATGGCCTGGCGGCGCAACAGGCACTGACAAAACTCGGCTTGTGGGAACAGCTGGAGGCCGGGCTGGTAAGGGGTGAATCCATTGCCCAGACGTTCCAGTTCATTGCCACCGGCAATGCCCGGGGCGGTTTTATTGCGCTGACGCAGCTGCTAACCGAAAATCGGGAGGGGTCTGTATGGCGAGTGCCTGGTGATCTGCACGAGCCCATTATCCAGCAGGTCACATTGCTGGAACGGGGCCGGGACAACCCCGCGGCACTGGCCTGGATGACTTTTCTGAAATCGCCCGAGGCGCGGGCCATCATCCGCAGCCATGGCTATGATCTGACGGAATCACTATGACCCCGGAATGGTCGACAATCTGGCTGACACTCAAGCTCGCCGCCATCACCACCACTCTACTGCTGGTGATCGGCACACCTCTGGCCTGGTGGCTGGCCCGCAGCAAGCACTGGCTACGCCAGCCGGTTGCCGCAGTGGTTGCCCTGCCGCTGGTGCTGCCGCCGACCGTACTGGGCTTCTACCTGTTGCTGCTGATGGGGCCTGAGGGCATGGTCGGCCAACTGACCCAGCGGCTGGGCCTGGGCACCCTGCCTTTCACTTTCGCCGGCCTGGTGGTTGCCTCGGTACTCTATTCGCTGCCGTTTACGGTCCAACCACTGCAGAACGTTTTTTCCACGGTCAACGACCGGTTGCTGGAAGTAGCAGCGACCCTTCGGGCATCGCCGCTGGACCGCTTCTTTACCGTGGTGATTCCCCTGGCCCGCCCCGGCTTTCTGACCGCAGCGGTGCTGACCTTTGCCCACACCCTGGGCGAGTTCGGGGTGGTGCTGATGATCGGCGGCAATATCCCCGGGGAAACCCGGGTGCTGTCCGTGGCAATCTACGATCATGTGGAAACCCTGAACTACGGCCAGGCCCACCTGCTGGCCGGAGGCATGCTAGTCTTCTCATTCCTGGTGTTGCTGACCCTCTACCTGATCAACGGACGCATCAGTGAGCGGGGCGTGCATTCATGAGGGACAGTCAGGTTCAGGCACGCTTCAAGGCTCAGCTGGGCAGCTTTCGCCTGGATGTATCCCTGACGCTGCCCGGCTCTGGCGTCACCGCTATTTTCGGCCACTCCGGCTGCGGCAAAACGACGCTTCTCAGATGCATGGCGGGCCTACAGGACGGCGAAGGCCTGATGCGGGTCAATGGCTCACTGTGGCAGGACCGGAACCTGAACCTGCCGACCCACAGGCGCCCACTCGGGTATGTTTTTCAGGAAACCGGCCTATTGCCCCATTTGTCGGTGGAAGGAAACCTGCTGTTCGGATACCGCCGCATCCCGGAATCCCAGCGCCGGATTGCTCCGGAACAGGTGGTCTCCTGGCTGGGGCTTGCGCCCCTGATGAAACGCCGGCCCGGCGGCCTTTCCGGCGGCGAGCGGCAGCGGGTGGCAATTGCCCGCGCCCTGCTGACCAGCCCGCAACTGCTGCTACTGGACGAGCCAGTGTCCGCACTTGACGAGCCCGGCAAGCGCGAGGTCCTGGGCTATCTTGAACGCCTGCGGGCGCATCTGGACATCCCCATGGTCTATGTGTCCCATTCTGTCAGCGAGGTGGCTCGCCTGGCGGATCATCTGGTGATTCTGAAGGATGGCAGGGTGATGGCCGAAGGCGATCTTCAGACCGTGCTTTCCCAGCCCGATCAGCCCCAGGCGATGGAAGATCGCGCCGCCGTGATCGTTCCGGCAACGGTTCTGCGGCAGGACCGGCAGTGGAATCTGTGTCTGGCCGAGTTCGACGGCGGCCAGCTGTGGTTGCGGGACGACGGCGGTCTGACACCGGGAACCGGAGTCAGGCTTCAAGTGATGGCCAGGGACGTAAGCGTTGCCCTCAGCGCCCGCCATGACCAGAGTATCCAGAATGTGGTGGCCGCCGAGGTGAAAGACATCGCGCCGGAGACGACCCCGGGGATCACCACACTTCGACTGATGGCCGGCAATACGCCCTTTCTGGCGCGGTTAACGTCCCGATCCATTCAGCAACTGGCGTTGAACGAGGGCGCCAGAGTGTGGCTTCAGATAAAAAGCGTGGCGATTATTGAATAACGGCGGGCCGAGCGGCCCGCCTGCAGTCTAACGGGTACCGTAAACCACCATGGTTTTGCCTTTGACCCGAACCAGTCCCTGATCTTCCAGCGTCTTGAGTACGCGGCCAACCATTTCCCGGGAGCAGCCCACAATGCGGCCGATTTCCTGGCGGGTGATCTTGATCTGCATGCCGTCCGGGTGGGTCATGGCGTCCGGTTCCTTGCACAGGTCAAGAAGGGTGCGGGCAACTCGGCCGGTAACGTCCAGAAACGCCAGATCGCCAACCTTGCGGGTGGTCTGGCGCAGGCGCGATGCCATTTGTTCGCCGATGAAATAGAGCACCCGCGGGTCCTGCTGAGCGATTTCCCGGAACTTGGTGTAGCTGATTTCAGCCACTTCACACTCGGTCTTGGCCTTAACCCAGGCGCTGCGGGAATCCATATTGTCGAACAGCCCCATCTCACCGAAAAAGTCGCCGGCGTTGAGGTAGGCCATGATCATTTCGCGGCCGTCGTCGTCCTCAATAATAACGGTCACCGATCCCTTCACGATGTAGAACAGGGAGTCACTTTTGTCACCGGCATAGATAATCGTGCTTTTGGCGGGGTAACGCCTGCGATGGCATTGGGACAGGAAATAGTCCAGATGTTTGGTTTTTTGCTCAACCGGCTTGACGATAGTAGCCATAATGCGGGACATGCCTCCTTAGAACTGGCGGGAATTCAGGAATTGTTGTTATTTACCCTGCTTTCCTTGCGGGCTTTTCATGAATGAGCGGACCTTATAACAAGAAGGCCCTGCCTCGGCAACTGGAAACAGTATAGCCCAGATCCATGATTCTGCCCTACGGCCCTCTTGCGGGAGCTGTCCATACTGCCTATCCACCACTGCCCGCCAGCGGGTCGATATGCTAGCATCCGTGACCAGTAAAACCTGAATTTACCGGAGAAGCAGCGGATGAAAGCAACCATAGACTGGACCGGGGATGCCGGCTTCAAAGCAACCAGCGGAAGCGGGCACACCGTCCAGCTGGACGGGCCGCCGGATCATGGTGGCAAAAACCAGGGGCCCCGTCCCATGGAGATGGTGTTGATGGGACTGGGTGGCTGTTCTTCGTTCGATGTCATGAGCATTCTCCAGAAGAGCCGGCAGGATGTCACCGACTGCCATACCGAGCTGGAAGCCGAACGGGCAGACGCCGTACCCTCAGTGTTCACCAAGATTCATCTGCACTTTGTGGTCACCGGCAATGGCCTGAAAGAGAACCTGGTAAAGCGCGCCGTCAGCCTGTCGGCTGAAAAATATTGCTCAGCGTCTATCATGCTGGTCAAGGGCGGCGTGGAACTCACCCACAGTTACGAAGTTCGGGCCGCGTCCTGAGGCAGGATTGGCTCTACCCAACGCAAGCGCCAGTGTGCATAATACGCGGCTTTTCCGGCCGGAATGAGCGACATGGCACGCAACCATGACCACTGACATTCGAACAACTCCGGACTATTCCGAACTCCTGGGGGGAGGCTGAACATGGAATCCAAACTACAGCTTCATGGTTTCAACAACCTGACCAAATCGCTGAGCTTCAACATCTACGACATCTGCTACGCGCAGACCGAAGAACAACGCAAGGCCTACATTGATTACATCGATGAGATGTACAACGCCGAGCGCCTGACGCAGATTCTGACGGACGTGGTCAAGATCATCGGTGCCAACGTGCTGAACATCGCCCGCCAGGACTACGAGCCCCACGGCGCCTCGGTCACCATGCTGATTGCCGAACACGAGATCAGCGACGGCGAGCCGGACAACGAAGAATCCCCCGGCCCCCTGCCTGACACTATCCTGGCGCACCTGGACAAGAGCCATGTGACGGTTCACACCTATCCGGAAAGCCACCCCTATGAGGGCATCAGCACCTTTCGGGCAGACATAGACGTGTCCACCTGTGGCCTGATTTCGCCGCTGAAGGTACTGAACTACCTGATCCACAGTTTTGATTCCGATGTAGTCACCGTCGATTACCGCGTCCGCGGCTTCACCCGCGACGTCGACGGCCGGAAGCACTACATCGACCACGACATCAATTCGATTCAGAACTATCTGACCGAGGATACCCAGAACGCCTACCAGATGATTGACGTCAACGTGTATCAGGAAAACATGTTCCACACCAAGATGATGCTCAAGAACTTCAAGCTGGATAACTATGTGTTCGGAGTAAACGCAGAGGATCTGGACCCGGCGGAAGCCCAGTCCATCGAGGACCGCCTGCGCCGGGAAATGCTGGAGATTTTCTACTCCCGCAACGTCGAATAGCGCCCCGCAAACCGGTTCCGGCCAGCCTTCGATCCCCCAGGGCCGGAACCGTCAGTTTTTTTGATGGCCCCCTCCAGAATTCTTCGTTTTATAGATCGCCGGTCATAGCCTCTAATAGCACCATCTGCTGAATAAGGAGGCTGCCATGTCATCAAGATCCATTACCCGCCGCATTGCCGCGATGGAAACATCGGACGGCGCCGGTGTGCGCATCAAACGCTCCCTGGGCCAGAGCCCCCATACCCGGCTCGACCCCTATCTGATGCTGGACGAGTTCGGCTCGGACCAGCCCCAGGACTATATTGCCGGTTTTCCGTCCCATCCCCACCGCGGGTTTGAAACCGTCACCTACATGATTGAAGGGCACATGCTGCACGAGGATCATCTGGGCAACCGTGGCAACCTGAAAAACGGTGGCGTGCAATGGATGACCGCCGGGCGCGGCATCGTGCACTCGGAAATGCCCCAACAGGAATCCGGACAGATGCGGGGCTTCCAGCTCTGGCTCAACCTGCCGGCTGCCGAAAAAATGAAGCCTGCCGGTTACCGGGATATCCAGCCAGAGGAAATACCGGACCTGTCGGTGGGGGATGCCCGGGTAAAACTGGTCGCCGGCTCGCTGTCTATCGGGGAAGAGGTTCATGAAGGCGCCGTGGCAGGCGGATCCACCCGGCCCCTGTACGCCGATATTCATCTGCCCGCCGGAGGCAAAGTGCAACTGCCGGTGGCACAGGGCCTGGCCGGCCTGGTGTACCTCTATGAGGGCAGCGTCGGGCTGAAGACGGATAGCGGCACCGAGGAGCTGGCCCGCTCGTCTGCCCACATCCTGTCCGATGGCGACCGCATCGAGCTCAAGGCAGGCGCTGAAGGCGCCAGGGTATTACTGATCGCCGGCCGGCCGATTGGCGAACCGGTGGTGCAGTACGGCCCGTTCGTGATGAACAGCCGTGAGGAAATCGAGCAGACGCTACAGGATTACCGTGACGGCCGGCTGACGGCCTGAATGCGGACTCGTCGATGGCGCTCAGGCAAACGGCTTGTGCGCCATCAGCTCCAGCACCAGGGGGCGCATGATCAGATCCATGGCCAATGACAGTTTTGTGCCCGGAATCACCAGCGTGTCGTACCGGGACAGATGACTGCCGGCAATCATCTGCAGCAGATAGGGAAAGTCCACCTCGGAGGAGTCCCGAAAGCGAATCACCACCATGCTCTCGTCTTCGGTGGGCACATCCCTCACCACAAACGGATTGGATGTATCCACCAGCGGGATGCGCTGGAAGTTCACATGGGTATGGGAAAACTGCGGCACGATGTCGTGAACGTAGTCGTCCATGCGATTGATGATGGTTTCCACCACCGCATCCTGGGAATAGCCCCGGATGTTGGTATCCCGGTGGATTTTCTGGATCCACTCCAGGTTGACGATCGGCACCACGCCCACCAGCAGATCCACGTGCTGGGCAATGTTGTAGGTGTCGCTGACCACCCCGCCATGCAGGCCCTCGTAAAACATTAGATCCGTATCCGGCGCCAGCGGCCCCCAGGGGGTGAACGTGCCGGGCTTGTAACCCTCCGCGATCAGCTGCCGGTCTTCGTCGTGAACGTACTGCCGATATTGCCCGTTGCCGGTATGGCCGTAGTCATAGAACAGGGCTTCCAGCTTGTCGATGTGGTTGGCGGCCAGGGCAAAGTGGTTGCGCTCACCAAACTGGCCCTTGGCGGCCAGGCGTGCCATCTGCGCCCGACTATACCGGTGAAAGCTGTCACCCCCGACCATGGCCGCATGAAGCCCCTCGCTGGCAAACAGCCGACGGAAGATGCGGCCGGTGGTGGTGGTACCCGCGCCGGAAGAGCCGGTAACCGCAATGATCGGATGGCGTTTTGACATGGTGCTAGGGCGTCCGAGGTGTCAATCAAGAGTACAAGAGTCGCTGTCGAGGTCTCAGTCGAGGCTGCTGAGCAATCGTGGTTTTTCGATCACAAAGCCCTGAGCGTAATCGGCACCCAGACTGGTCAGCATATCCAGCACTGTACGGGTTTCCACCTGAGACGCAATTACCTCGCGCTTCATGTAGTGGGCCATATCGATCATCGACTTGACCATGGCCCGGTCGGTCTCACTCTTGTCCAGCTCACGGGTGAAGGCGCTGTCGAGCTTGATCAGATCCACCGGCAGGCTGCGCAGGAACTGGAACGACGTGGGCCCGGTGCCAAAATCCCCCAGGCAGAAACGGCAGCCCAGTTCCTTCATTTCTTCCACGAACTCGGAAATACTCTGCAGGTCATTGATCGCCGAGGCTTCGGTAATTTCAAACCAGAGGCGCTCAATCGGCGCATCCTTCTGGCTGAGCTTGTCGTAGATGAACTCCATCAGGGACTGGTCATTCAGCGAATGCCCGGACAGGTTGATGCAGATGCCGCCCATATGGGCCGGGTCCGGCGCCTTGTCCCGCAGCCAGTCCAGCACGTGGCCTACCACCCACCGGTCCACCGCCTGCATGCGGTCATAACGCTCGGCCATGCGGACAAAATCCTTTCCGGTAATCAGGTTGCCGCTGTCGTCATACATGCTGATCAGGATTTCATACTGCGGCGACATAGTGGTGTCCGCATGCAGCGGGATCATCTTCTGGCACCGCAGCAGCATCCGCTCCTCGTTCAGGTCCCCCAGGCTGGCCACCTTGGCGGCAATCTGGTCCTGGCGCGCCTGGTCGTGGGCGTCCATGGAATACTCGATAACCTTGCCGTGGCCGCGTTTTTTCGCGCGCTTGAGCGCCTCCTCGGACGCCTTCAGCCAGCGTTCCGCATCCGTCAGCCCCGCCATTTCTGCCGCCAGCCCGGCGCTGGCGGACAGGTGGTAGCTGCCACTGTCGAACTTGAACTCGGTTTTCTCGATGGCCTCGATAATTTCCCGGGCACCCTCAAGGGAGTTCTCCGCCGGCAGCATCAGCGCAAACTCGTTCCCCGCCAGGCGCGCCAACGGCATGCCGTCGCCCACATGGCTGCGCAGGATGTCAGCCACCTTTTTGAGGGCCTGATCCCCGGCCTGGTAGCCGGCGGTGTCGTTCAACAACCGGAACTGGCGCAGATCCAGCCGCACCAGCGCACGCTCGTCCTCGCGTATGGCCAGTTGCTGTTCCAGCATGCGTTCAAACTCCCGACGACCCAGCAGACCGGTGAGGTCGTCGTGGGTCGATGCCCAGGACAGCTGGTCGTAGACCTTCTTGACCATGCGATCGATACTTTCGTCCACCAGCGGACGCTCGTACTGGCTGTCCGGCACAATCATGCCTTTGCGCATCTTCTGGGCCAGCGCCTCCAGTTCAAGCTCCACCACCCGCATGCCCTGATGGTTTACAAACACAAACCGGCTGAAGCCACGGGCCACCCACACAAGGCGAATGTACTGGGGCTCGTCAGGCTTGTCCTGATCCCGCATCCAGTCACCGGTGCGCAGCTGTTGGGCACGATTAATCCAGCGCTGCAGGCTACGCTGTTCCCGCTCGGAGACAGCCTGCTCGCTTTTCTCTTTCGGCTTGGTGACCGGTATCTCCACCAGTTCAGGCGGCTCGGAGGGGCTGCGCACCAGAAACTGCTTAAGCTCGTCCCGAATCTGTGACGACGGCATGTGGTTGCTGGAGATCGAGGCCAGTCCATCCTGGATCACCCGCAGCAGTTCCGGCAGGTTGATGTCGCTCTGGGGGTCATTGGCAAAGGTCATCAGTGAATCGACCACCGACAGGTAATCCTGCCAGAGCGGACTGTCCTCCCCCTGGCGGATCCAGGTCAGCGACAGCAGATCGCGCCAGCCACCGTCCAGCAGGCTCAGGACCGCGCGGGGGATCTTGCGACCACCCAGCTTCTGATCGAGAACCCGGGCCACCGCCTGCTTGGATTCGGCCACTTTCTGGGCGCCCTCCGCCGCGGCCGTTACTCTTTCCACGTTTCGGCGGTAGACCAGATTCTGCCGGTCGATCAGCATGTCCAGCTCGCCCACGGCGCTTTCGAAAACACCGGTATCCTGCTCGAAGTCGGTGTTGATCCGCTGGATCAACTCATCGATACGGCGCTGCACCACGGGGTTAATGCGCCCCCCTTTCACCCCCAGCTGGGCAAGGCGATCCATCACGCCCCGGACCGGGCTGTCGCGGTCTTCGAAAAACTCCGGATCACGCATGACGACTTTCAGAACCGGTACTTCCAGCGAGCGCATTCGCTCTCTGGCATAGGTGCTCAGTTTCGGGCTTTCAACCACACTGCTGAAGAACCGGTCCACCACGTCCAGTGTGGCCTGCTGCTCCTGGCCCAGGGCATGCTCACCGCCTTCCTTGACCCGCTCGACCACCCGCTGGCGCAGCGTGCTTTCCGCCTCCGTCGGTGCCGGCTCTGCCTGCATCTGCTGAAGCTGCCTGTGCAGTTCGCCGGCAGAGAGTTCCCGGGCACCCGGGGCAAAGTCCACCGGCTCGGGGTCGCCCCGGGCAATGCGGCTGGAGGTCAGCGTACCCAATAGGCTCTTGACCGTGGCAAAGGCCGTCTTGGCCGCAGACGAATAGCCCCGGAACTCAGAAGAAGATCGAGACGGCCCGGTGAAACGCCGGCGCGGTGACGGTTCCCGGGGCCCGGTTTCGTCCGGCTCTGATGCCCCGGCAGGTCCGGCCTTTTCAGGCTCCGTCTGGCGCTCTTTCAGTTGCGCTTGCGGTTTCTGTTTTTGCTCTGTTTCGGGGGGGGACTTCTGTGAGGGCTGCTCACTCAGGTATTTGGTCAGATCCAGGTCCGGTAATACACCGTGGCGTATCAGGATATTGTTCAGCTCCTGATACATGGGCTCCAGATGCTTGAGTACGGCTTTATCGAATACCCGCAGGCAGATCTTCTCTACCTCGCGGTTGACCTTAAGCTGGCTCAGACCGGCGTGAAACGCCTCGCAGATAAGGCCGGGGCCCAGGGGATTATGGTGCCCCGTCGCGTTGGAAACCCCCAGTTTGTCGAGCCTCAGCTTCAACTGCAGTAAATCGCCGCGATACTGGGTGTCGGCTTTGGTGACCATCACCCGCAGCGTCAGCCAGTCCTCGAACTCACCCTTGTCCACCACCGACAGTTCCGCACCGGGAGCACCTTTGGGGGCCGGTTTGAGGGGGGATTCCAGGCTTTTCGCCATTTGGTGCCAGATCACCCGCTGACGGGCTTCGACCTGCCCGGCGGCATCCATCAGTTCATTCGCCTGCTGGTTGTTACCCGCCTTCTGGGCTGACTCTTTCAGGGTAGCAATCATCTGGACCAGGGCTGCGTCCATCAGCGGCTCGATATACTGAACCACAGCTTTGGCCGCCTGATGCAGGACGAACTGCACCCGATCACTGGGGGCTTTCAGGGACGCCCGGTCCTGCTCACGATTCGCCCCCACCATGGCAAGCAGCGCATCGATGGCAGCGGGATTCGACCGGTTAAAACTGACGCCCATGGCACCGTCGATGCGGCGCCGCACATCCACGTTCAGCTCGTGGCGCTGACGGCCGTCGGTACTGCGGAAACGAACCAACAAGCCCCTTGCCGACGGGCTCTTCAGAAGCTGGTCCAGCTTCCTGGCGGTATCGCCGGAATAGCGTACAAACAGACCTTCCGCGCAGAAGTCTGCAATCTGGCAGGGCAAGGTCTGGCCATTGCCCAGATCCAGCTGGGCCGCAAGTTTTATGGGCTTACGGGGGCTCGAACGACGTTCTTTCGGATCCATGAACTACCTGATTATTGGTAAACTCCGATGACCCATTGGGATGTCAGGATACTGGTCACCGGCCGGGCTCCCTGAACACGAATAAATCAATACCACCTGGCCGATTATGGTAGCGTGAAACAGATTCCGTGCCCACTGGTCCAGCCGGCCATGAATGAACCGCCAGACCCATGAGACAGCTTAGTCAGATCTATCCCCTTACGCTACTTATAGTGACCTGTTTCACAATATTTTCCGGTTGCTCTTCCCTTGGCTACTATAACCAGGCAGCTACCGGGCACCTGTCACTGATGATGGCCACCGAACCGGTCGAGGACTGGCTGAGCGACCCGTCAACGCCCGGGCCACTGAAAGCCAAACTGCGCCTGTCACAGCAGGCCCGGCGGTTCGCCGGAGACAACCTGCACCTGCCGGTGGGCGATTCGTTCGCTGAATATACGTCGCTAGACCGTCCCTGGGTTCTTGTGAATCTGGTGACTGTTCCGGAATTTTCCCTGGAGGCCCATCAGTGGTGCTACCCCCTGATCGGTTGCCAGGCCTATCGCGGCTACTATCATCTGGAGGATGCCCGGGCAGAAGCCCGTAAGTTTGCTGACCGCCGCTATGACACCTTTATTGGTGGTGTGACAGCCTATTCCACCCTGGGCTGGTTTGATGATCCGCTGCACTCCGGGTTTACCCGGTTATCCGATTCGGAAATGGTGGCCCTGATATTCCACGAACTGGCCCACCAGGTGGTGTATATACCGGAAGACACGGCCTTCAACGAAAGTTTTGCTACAGCGGTGGAGCTTGAAGGTCTGCGGGCCTGGCTGCAGAAAACCGGCGACACCGCCGGCTTCGACCAGGCCCTGGAACGGCTGCGACAGCGCAACCAGACCCTGGCACTTGTTGAAGAAACGGCCAGCGAACTGCGAGCCCTTTACGAGCGCGACGCCAGTCTGTCGACCGCACAGATGCGGCAGCGCAAAGCTGCCATTTTCGAGAAGTTGCGACGGGATTATCTGGCTCTGGCGCAGCACTGGGATCAGCCCGGGCCCTTCGGTGCTGCCCCGGCGTCGCTCAACAACGCCAACCTGGCGCTGTTTCGCCAGTACAACCAGTATGTGCCGGGATTCCGTCAGCTGCTGAGGGAAACCGGTGGAAAGTTTGACGACTTCTACCGGGCGGTGGAAGCCCTGGCGGAGCTGGACAAACCGCAGCGAACAGCTCGTCTGGAAGCACTAAACCAGCGGTTTGACGAAAACCTTTGATTTGCGCTCGACGTTGTAGGACGCCAGTTTCGGCCCCGGCAGTTCCTGCACCGACGACAGCCTGAAGCCACGCTCCCGGAACCAGTGCTCCGTTTGCGTGGTCAGGGCGAAGAGACGCTGAATGCCCTGACCACGGGCCAGTTTTTCGACCATCGCCAGAATGTCATCCCCGCGTCCGGCACGGCGATAGGCCTGGTCCACCGCAAAGCACGACAGCTCGCCGGCGCCTTCCTCCGGATAGGCGTGCAGGGCGGCACAACCCACGATGGTGCCATCCCTTTCCGCCACCACGTAGCAGCCGATCTCGGTTTCCAGCATATCCCGGGAGCGGCGCACCAGTATGCCCTGCTCTTCCAGTGGCTGGATCAGGCCCAGAATACCGCCTATGTCTTCCACTCTCGCCGGGCGGATCTGCTCGTAGTTGTCGCCGCTGACCAGGGTGCCGGAGCCATCCCGGGTGAAGAGCTCTTCCAGCAGGGCACCGTCCTGGACATAGCTGATAATGTGCGCCCGGCGGACTCCTTTCACGCAGGCATCGCAGGCCGCCTTGAGCAGGTCGCCATCATGCCCTTCCACCTTGCCTGCAGACAGGCGCTCGGTGGCCTGCTTTGCGGTCAGTTCACGGATCAGCGAACCGTCGTCTTCCGGCAGGCCCTCATTTTCAGTGAACATGATCAGTTTTTCCGCCTTCAGGGCCGCGGCAACCTGGCCGCCCACATCTTCATAAGACAGGTTGAAAGCGTCACCGGTGGGCGAATAGCCCAGGGGTGGCAACAGCACGATGTGACCCAGCTCCAGCAGTTTTTCAATCCCGGTCACGTCCACCCGCCGGACCCGACCGGTGTAGCCGAAATCAATACCGTCCAGCACGCCCACGGGCCGGGCCGTCATGTAGTTGCCACTGGTGACCCGTATGCGGGCATTGTGCATGGGCGAATTCACCATGCCCATGGACAGATGGCTTTCCAGGTAGGCACGCAGACCACCAATGGCTTCCAGCACCGGCAATAACTGGGACTCCGGCGTCACCCTCAGGCCACGATGGAGAACCGACTCGGCCCCGATCGCATCCAGCCGCGCCTGAATCTGCGGCCGGGCGCCAAACGCCACCACCAGACGCACCCCAAGGCTGCTCAGCAGGGCAATGTCATGGATGATGTTGATGAGATTGTCGTGGGCAATCGCGTCGCCCCCAATGCTCAGAACCACCGTGCGTCCACGGTGGGCATTGATATAGGGCGATGAGTGGCGGAACCCATGCAGCCATTCGTTGGATTTCAACCTGTTTTCTCCAGCCTAGAGGCAAAACTTGCGGATCAGACCTTTCAGGATTCTGACCGCAGGGTCGAGTTGAGACAATTCCAGAAACTCATCCGGCTGATGAGCCTGATCGATTGATCCTGGGCCCATCACCAGCGTCTCCAGCCCCAGCTTCTGAAGCCAGGGCGCTTCGGTCGCAAACGCCACCGCTTCTGCAGTATGGCCGGTAAGCTTTTCACAGGCCCGCACCAGCTCGGCGTCTTCGGCCGTCTCGAACGGCGGCACACCGTCAAACAGCGGTTCGAACTCCATGGACAGCCCACGACTTTGTGCCAAGGGCTGCAGCGTCTGTTTGATCGAATGCCGCAGCGCATCCATATCCATGCCCGGCAGTGGCCGCAGATCAAAGTGCAGCTCGCACCGAGCGCAGATACGGTTGGGGTTATCGCCGCCATGGATACAGCCCAGGTTCATGGTGGGCACCTGTACCCGGAAATTGGGATTGCTGTACTGCTCCTGCCAGCTCTTGCGCAGGGCCAGCAGATGCCCCAGGGCCTCGTGCATACCTTCAAGCGCATTCCGGCCAAGGCCCGGATCGGAGGAATGGCCGGACAGTCCCTCGAAGACCAGCCTTTCCATCATAATGCCTTTGTGCATTCGCACCGGCTTGAGGCCCGTTGGTTCGCCAATCACCGCATAGCGGGCTTTCGGTCGCCCGGCCTCCGCCAGTGCCCGGGCACCGTTCATCGAGCTTTCTTCGTCGGCGGTGGCCAGGATGATCAGCGGCTGCTGCAGTTTTTCGTTCACAAAGGCTTTGGCCGCTTCAATGGCCAACGGGAAAAAGCCCTTCATGTCGCAGGTGCCGAGGCCGTACCAGCGATTGTCCCGCTCGGTGAGACGGAACGGATCGCTCTGCCAGCGTTTGTCGTCAAAAGGCACCGTGTCAGTATGCCCGGACAGCACCAGACCACCGGGGCCGCGACCAAGCGTGGCGATCATGTTGACCTTGCCGGGCATACCGGGCACCTCCAGCACTTCAACCTCGAACCCCATGGGTTCAAGCCACTCCGTCAGGATGCGCACCACCGGTTCATTGCTGTGATCCCACTCGGCCGAGGCGCTGCTGATGGACGGCTGGGAAATCAGCCGTGCAAGCATGTCCTGGATACCGGGGAGATGCTGTGTGGATGTGGGCATTCAGATACCTCCGTCCCCGGACGGGACCAGGGAAAACCTAGGGAGTCTGGCCGCGACGCCAGACTTCAAAACCATCGATCAGCCGGGTTGCGATGGGGTAAGCCACCTCACCGCCGTCAACCAGCCGTGCTACTTCCATTCGTTCTTCACTGACAGCTGCCAGGCGCCCTTCCACCACATTACCATTTGCCAGGGTGACTCTCACCGTCTGGCCAATCAGTCCGGCGGCTTCCGCCTTGTCGGCAACCTGCCAGCCCGGCGCCTGCGCTGCCGGCTTTTCCTCGGCCGGCTCGGCGGATTCTGCAGGTTCCGGCGCGACTTCCAGCTGCTCCAGATAGACATCCGGCACCCGGGAGCCGTTATAGGTCACAAAAGGCGCTGAGGCACCCTCCGGAACACCCCACAATGGCTCGCCAGGGCGGAGCTCAAGGCCCAATTCACCACCTTCGGTCAGCCATTGGCGGTAAAGGGCGACCAACTGATCACTGGCCCGGAAACCACGGTCGGCCAGCCCGGCCCGAAAAGCCTCGGTTGCTACGTCGAGCCACTGGTCGGTTTCCATACCGGCCTCACGGGAGCAGTAAGCCGATATCCGACGCATCAGGCCGCCATCCCGAAGCGTGACGCTCACCGGCTGTGTGCTGGAGGTCATCAGGGCCATCGGGTCCAGAGGATTGAAGCGGGCTCCAGGCCAGAGCACCTCCAGGCTGCCGGTTTCGGCCGTGGTGATTTCCCCGTAAACCTGAGAGGCATCCTGGCGCAAGAGCACCTCACCGGTGACCCGGGCAATACCCAGACCAAGCAGATCTACGGTGCTCAAGCGCTGCTGGGGATTCGGGCCACAGACCGGGGCAAACAGTGGCGGGGTTCCGGGCTCGCCCGATTCCGTGACCCAGTTGCTCAACAGGGCGTTATCGAGCGTCATCGAGAGCTGCTCGCCTCTCAGCCTCCATTGTGAGGGCAGAGCCGAGGGGTCAAGCAGGGCATTGACCAGCGCTACCGGCGAACCGGCGTCGAACGTCAGGCGCCCCACTTTCAGCGGTCGTGACAGCCGGAAGTCTTCATAGAAGCCGTCCACCAGAGTCAGCGACCCTGAAATGTCCGAGCGGATCTGGCCGTGATCAATGACGCCGATGTCGTCTACAGCGCGATCCGCCTCGGCAAGACGCTGATCCGCCAGCCACCAGACACCGCCCTTGAACGCCAGATAGCCCATCAGGGCAAGTACAACCAGAAGGGTCAGCAGGCGTTTCATGATTCAGTCCTTTTCCAGGCGGTCAGTTCCGTGAAATCAGCGTACCCACACCCTCATCGGTAAAGATTTCCAGCAGGGTAGCGTGGGCAACACGACCGTCAATGATGTGTGCTGTCCGCACACCGTTTTCCACCGCGTTCAGCGCGCAGCGGATTTTGGGGAGCATGCCGCCGTGGATGGTGCCATCTTCGATCAGGTCATTTACCTGCTTGGCCGTCAGGCCGGTCAACACCTTGTCTTCCTTGCTTTTCAGCCCGGAAACATTGGTGAGCAGAATCAGCTTTTCCGCCTTCATCGCCTCCGCCACCTTGCCAGCCACCAGGTCGGCGTTGATGTTGTAGGAGGCGCCGTCCGGGCCCACACCGATCGGCGCGATCACCGGGATAACATTGCTGCGGGTGAGCATTTCAATGACTTCCACATTCACGCTGGCCACTTCGCCAACATGGCCGATGTCAATGATCTCCGGACGCTCAAGTTCCGGCGAACGGTCCATGACTTCCAGCTTCTTGGCGCGGATCAGGTTTGCATCCTTGCCCGTCAGACCCACCGCTGTACCACCATGGCGGTTGATGAGTGACACAATCTGCTTGTTTACCTGGCCACCCAGTACCATTTCCACCACGTCCATGGTCTGGCTGTCGGTCACCCGCATGCCGTTGACGAAGCGGGACTGGATGTTCAGTCGCTCCAGCAATTCACCGATCTGCGGTCCGCCACCGTGGACCACAATCGGGTTGATGCCCACCAGCTTCATCAATACCACGTCCCGGGCAAAACTACTTTTCAGTTCGTCGTTTTCCATGGCGTTACCGCCGTACTTGATCACGACCGTCTTGCCGGTAAAGCGTTGAATATAAGGCAGGCCATTGCTCAGTACAGCAGCCACCTGCATTGCGGTTTCACGATCCAAAGCCATTCACTTTGCCCTAACGATTTGGTTAATCTTCCTGGTAGTTCACTTCCAGATTTCGGGGCCGCGGCTCAGAAATCTGCGACCAGATCCGGCGCCGCCCTTTTGAGCTGCTCACGGAATACGGATTTGATTCGCTCCAGTGACTCGTCACTTTCAGCCTCAAAGCGAAGCACCAGCACGGGCGTGGTATTGGACGCCCGGCACAACCCCCAGCCGTCACTGAATTCCACGCGAATGCCGTCTATGGTGCTGACGCTGCCGTCGCCGAAATCCCCTTGCTCACCGAGGCGCTCGATGATCTTGAACTTGGTCTGTTCAGTGACGTCCACGTTCAGTTCGGGGGTGCTGATGTCTTCCGGGAATTCCTCAAACACCTCATTACTGTCGCGATCTTCTATGCCCAGGATTTCCAGCAGGCGGGCTGCCGAGTATAGCCCGTCATCAAACCCGTACCAGCGTTCGCCGAAGAAAATATGGCCGCTCATTTCGCCCGCCAGCAGCGCACCGGTCTCTTTCATTTTCGCCTTCATCAGGGAATGACCGGTCTTCCACATGATCGGACGCCCCCCGGCTTCCGAGATCACCCCTGACAAACGACGGCTGCATTTGACATCAAACAGCACGTCGGCGCCAGGATTGCGGGACACCACATCCCGGGCAAACAGCATCATCAGGCGGTCCGGCCAGATGATTTTGCCGGTGTTTGTAACTACACCGATCCGATCTCCGTCGCCATCAAAAGCCAGCCCCAGATCCGCCTTTTCCGACTGCACGGCGGCGATCAGGTCTTTGAGGTTTTCGGGCTTACCCGGGTCCGGATGGTGGTTGGGGAAATCGCCGTCCACTTCGCAATACAAAGGAACCACTTCGCAACCCAGCTCTTCCACCAGCACCGGCGCAAGCTCACCGGCGATGCCATTGCCGGCGTCCAGCACCACTTTCAGCGGCGCCGCCACGGCAATATCGCCGACAATACGGTCGAGATAGGCCCGACGCACATCCTCGGAGGACTGGCTACCACGGCCGCTGACAAAGTCCCCGGTCTGGATCCGCTGGTACAACCGCTGAATGGCCTCTCCCGACAGGGCTTCACCACCAAGCATGATTTTCAGGCCGTTGTAGTTGGCCGGGTTGTGACTACCGGTGACCATCACCCCGGAACCGTTACCCAGTTCGTGGGTGGCAAAATAAAGCACCGGGGTCGGCACCGCACCGATATGGATAATATCGCAGCCGGCGGACATGATGCCGGTGCCCAGCGCGTCGGCCAGATCCGGGCTGGAGTGTCGGCCGTCATAGCCGATGCAGATGCTTTTCACACCCCGTTCGATCGCTTCGCTGCCGATAGCAACGCCGATGATTCTGACAATCTCATTGGTGAGGGTGTCTCCCACGATGCCGCGGATGTCATAGGCCCGAAAGATGGTCTCTGAGACATTCACATCTGGCAGCGAGACTTCCTCAACACCGGGGGCGTCCTCCAGAGAGTCGGAACCCCCAAAGCCCAGTACATCGTCGTCACCGTCCAGCATATCGATGTCGAGCATGTCCTTTTCTTCAAACAGTGGCTCATCGCCCGCTGCCTCGCCTTCGCTAGCCGCCGCTGATTTCTTTTTCGGGCGGGCGGATTCGGCCATTTTGGCCGCACGCTTATCCACCATCTGTGAGAGCCGATACAGCACCTCGGCAGCCGAGGCAACCATATCCCATTTGAAAACGGGCGGTTTCACTTTTTCGCCGCTAAACGCCTTGTGCGCCCACTGGATCAACACCGTCACTTCCTGGCGCAGACTGCGTTGCGCTCCGCCCAGCATGACCCAGATCAGTATCGCTGCCAGCAACACCGGCCCCACCACCAGAGCGCCGACGGCCACCATGCTGATCAGGGGCGCGGGCGCTGCGGACGGGGTGAACCTGAGCTTCCAGTCGGGATTCATGAGGTTGCGCAGAACCGGTTCGCCGCCACCACTGCCATTATTGACAATGACCCGGTTCGAGCCCGCAACCGACTGGACAATCGCAAACTCACCCTCAAGCTGATCATTCAGGCCCGACAGCAGCGGCCTGAGCTGAGCGGCATCGAATACCGCGAGAACACTTCCGACCACGGCGTTGCCGGTATCCCGGCGTACCGGCGCGGCCATCTGCAGATACCATTTGTCATCCCGGGGAAAGGCATCTGGATAGAGCGGGCGACCGGTTTCCGCCCGGCGGGCGAGATCAAGCCCGGCAAACCCCAGGGTTGGCGAACTGGAGGTGCGCGGGATCTCGCCGTAAGGAAAAAGATACACACCCTCGGCTTCCGGCACGGCCTCGGTCAGATTGGCCATGGCTGTGGACAACGAGCCCTCACCGTCCAATGCCTGGCGCACATATCCCTGACTGCCCATTCCGGCAACCGTTGACTGCAGCAGGGCCAGCCGCTGGTCAACTCTTGCCGCAGCGGTATCGGCGGCAAGAGCGGCCTGCATTTCAAAACGACGGGATTCGGCGGGCACAACCAGCAGGAAATAGACCAGCGCTGCGGACGCCACGCCAGCCAGGAACACCACCAGTGACTGCTTGACAGCAACCGAACCAAGCCGCTTATGATGTTGATTTTTAGCGGCTTTCTGTGCTTTGGCCTGCGTCTTTGCCGGTTTGGCGTGCTCTGGGGAGTCAGCGGCGTCGTCCGTTTTCTTCTTTTTGCCAAGCTTCATAGTCCATCCTGCTGATACAAGCGTCCGGATTTATTAATGATTTGGGGATTTCCAGAGAGTATAGACCCTCGTGACCAATCTGTAGCGCCCCGGGAAACTGCCGTGTCACTGGCTGCCAGTGGAGCCGAAACCGCCTTCACCACGCAGACTCTGATCAAACTCCGATACCACCTCGAAATCGGCCTGCACCACCGGAACCAGAACCAGCTGCGCAATGCGGTCGCCCACCTCGATGGTGAACTCGGTACTGCCACGGTTCCAGCAGGACACCATCAGTTCGCCCTGATAATCCGAATCAATAAGCCCCACCAGGTTGCCGAGAACGATACCGTGCTTGTGGCCAAGACCGCTGCGGGGAAGAATCATTGCCGCCAGCGAAGGGTCGGCAATGTGCACAGACAGCCCGGTTTTGATCAGTTCGGTCTGCCCGGGCCTGAGGGTGAGAGGGCCATCCAGACAGGCCCGCAGGTCAAGCCCCGCGGACCCTTCGGTAGCATATTCAGGAAACGGGACACTTTGCCCGATCCGGTCATCCAGAATGCGGACCTGAAAGGTCTGGCGAGTCATGAACTTTCCTTTTCAGTCAGTTGATCGGCAATCAGTGAAATCAGCCTCCGGGACAGGTTGGCCTTGGTGTCAGGCCCGATGCTTTCCTGGCCACCGGGCCAGAACACGGTGACGGCGTTGTTGTCGCTGTTAAAGCCCATGCCCGGGGCAGATACGTCATTGGCGACAATCATCTTCAGTTTTTTCCGTGACAGTTTATCGAGGGCATAGCGCTCAACGTCCCGGGTTTCGGCGGCAAACCCCACGGTGAAAGGCGCGTCGGCGCGGGCCGCAATGGTCGCCAGAGTGTCAGGATTACGCACCAGTGCCACGCTCATCGACTCGTCGGATTTCTTGATCTTGTCGGTCGCACAGACATCGGGGCGATAGTCCGCCACGGCCGCAGTGGCAATGAACAGATCGCAGCCGGCATCCACCGCGCGGGTGGATTCTTCCAGCATCTCTTCGGCCGTGGTTACTGACCGACGCTCAACACCCGCTGGGGTATCGATAGCCACCGGACCACTGACCAGAACCACCTCGGCTCCGGCGGCACGAGCGGCCGCCGCAAGCGCATAGCCCATCTTGCCGGAACTGTGATTGCTGATGTATCGCACCGGATCGATGGGTTCGCGGGTTGGGCCGGCTGTGATCACCACCCGTTTGCCAGTCAGTGGCTGGTCTCCGGGGGCAGCTCCCGCCAGGGCCTGAACAACCAGTTCGAAAAGCCCCGCAGGCTCCAGCATTCGCCCGGGCCCGACATCGCCACAGGCCTGAAAGCCCTGATCAGGACCCCAGAGCTGAATTTGAGGATCAGCCTCCAGCAGACCGATGTTGCGCAGGGTCCGATGATTGCTCCACATGGCCTGATTCATCGCCGGGGCCAGGGCAATAGGCGCTTGCGTTGCGCAGCAGAGGGTGGTCAGCAGGTCATCCGCCATGCCGTTGGCCAGCCGGGCTAAAAAGTTCGCCGAGGCGGGAGCAACCACCACCAGATCGGCCCACTTGGCCAGCTCGATGTGGCCCATGCCCGCTTCGGCATCCGGATCCAGCAGCGAAGAGCGAACCGGCTCTCCGCTCAAGGCCTGGAATGTCATGGGCGTCATGAAGGCTTCGGCACCACGGGTCATGACCACGCGGACTTCCCGCCCTGATTTTTTCAGCAGGCGTACAAGTTCCGCGCTCTTGTAGGCGGCGATGCCTCCTGTTACTCCCAGCAGGACTCGATCAGCGGCCATAGGGGCTCCCGGGCTTTGATTCCGCGACAGCTACGCCCCATCGGGCTATGAGCTGTAACGCATATAAATGAAAGGCTTATAAGATAGCACGTCCGCGCGCTTCGGACAGCCCGCGGCCCATGGTAAACTCCGCGCTCTGTGAAGGACCCGGGGCAGCACAGGATGTGTGGCCACAGGCGGGAAATCGAGACAATAAACCGAAAGGAATCGGGACCATGACAACCACACAATGGCCGCAGGACGAGCGCCCACGGGAGCGACTACTGGCCCATGGCGCCAACAGCCTGTCAGATGCAGAACTACTGGCGATTTTTCTGAGGACCGGCACGGCCGGCATGCCGGTCATGGCGCTGGCACGACACCTGACGGATTCGTTCGGTGGACTGAGGGGGCTGATGACCGCCTCCCAGCGCCAATTCTGTTCCGTCAAAGGACTGGGCACGGCCAAGTACGCTCAGGTACAGGCAGCCATGGAGATGGCCCGGCGCGTGATGGATGAACCCCTGCGCCAGGGCGACCCGCTCCGGTCGCCGGAGGACACCCGGCGCTTTTTGAGCAGCCGCCTGGGCACCTATCCCCATGAGGTGTTTGCCGGTTTGTTTCTGGACAATCGTCACCGGGTGATTCGCTACCAGGAGCTGTTCCGGGGCACCATTGACGGCGCCGCGGTCTATCCCCGGGAGGTGGTCCGACAGGCGCTGGAAGTGAACGCGGCGGCGGTGATCTTTGCCCATAATCACCCGTCCGGCGTGGCCGAGCCCAGCCAGGCGGATGTGTCGCTGACCCGGAGGCTGAAAGAAGCCCTGGGTCTGGTGGATATCAGGGTTCTTGACCATATGGTGGTGGGCCACGGTGAGGTAATATCCCTTGCTGAAAGAGGACTGATGTAGACACCGGGCCGGAAGCGGTGAAAAGCTGGCCAAAATCCCAACAATTTTTTGCGTTGGGCGGGCAGTTCTGGTATAAAAGCTGCCCTTTCTGGCGGCGTCTGGCGAGTAGCGTGCACTTTTAAGCAGAAGTTCCAGCACAAGCAAAAAACCAGAAACGCGAATGAACGAATTTAAAACGCATTTTCAGGACCCTAGCTCAGGTCGGAGGCAAGTATGTCCAGAGTCTGTCAGGTCACCGGTAAGCGACCGGTAGCCGGTAACAACGTTTCTCACGCGATGAACCATTCCCGTCGTCGCTTTCTGCCGAATCTCCAGAACCATCGTTTCTGGGTTGAGTCAGAGAAGCGTTTCGTAAAGCTGCGCGTATCTACCAAGGGTATGCGTGTAATCGACAAAAAAGGCATTGACGCTGTGCTGGCCGATCTTCGTGCCCGCGGCGAGAAATTCTAAGGAGCCGCATCATGCGCGAGAAAATCAAGCTGGTTTCATCAGCAGGTACTGGTCACTTCTACACGACCAAAAAGAACAAGCGTAATACCCCGGAAAAAATCGAGATCAAAAAATACGATCCGGTTGTCCGCAAGCACGTTGCGTACAAGGAAGCCAAGATCAAATAAGATCTTCGCCTCCCCCGAAAATGCCCCGGCCTCAAACCCGGGGCATTTTTTTTGCCTGTCGATTTCGGCTCAGATTCTGGTTTTCAGAAGGCTTGCACGTAGCCGCTGGGCAGCTTGATATCCAGGGCGACGGGCAGATGGTCGGACACCGGAAAACTAACCACTTCCGAGCGGCGGATCTCCAGGCTGGGACTGACCAGGATATGGTCCAGTGCGCGCTCAGGTCGCCAGCTCGGAAAGCTGTGGGCGGTTGCCGGCAGGGGCACCAGGTTGGCGTGCTTGAGAGGCGTGTTGCTCAGCAACTGTTCCGCATGATTGTTCAGATCCCCCATCAGCACCACGTGCTGATAATCCGAGATCAGTTCACGGATAAAGCCCAGTTGCTTGTGCTGGGCCGACTTACTGAGGGAGAGATGGAGCATGACCAGCACCAGCGGATCATCTTCCGAGCCATAGCGGGCAACGATAGCACCTCGACCGGGAATCAGGCCGGGCAATTTATGCTCTTCAACGCCCAGTGGCCGGTAGCGACTGAGCAATCCATTACTGTGCTGTGCCAACTGCCCCAGATTCCGGTTCAGTTGCTGATGCCAGTATGGAATTCCGGCCGCTTCCGCCAGATACTGGACCTGATTGATGTATCCGCTTCGCAGGCTGCCCCCGTCACATTCCTGTAGGGCAATTACGTCGTAATTGCGCAGCAGCACGGCGATACGGTCCAGGTTCTCGATGCGTTTGCGATGCGGAAGTAGATGCTGCCAGCTACGGGTCAGATAGTGACGGTAGGAGGCGGTATTGATGCCCACCTGAATGTTAAAGGTCAGCAGCCGGATGTGCCGGTGGGGTTCAAAATCCGGCACATGGTCATCCCCCGAGCTTCGCCCCCGCGGCTGGGGTTCATCGGCCGACCTGAGAATACCTTCCAGCTGCTTTCTGATCCGTTTGTACATAAATAGGCAGCTCTGTTCAGTGGGCCGGGCGCCTGCTGGCCCATCGCTACAACTATTGTTTTACTGCGCCTGGTGTTCCTTCTCGACCAGGTAATTCACCACATCAAGCACCGCTTCGTGACTGCCTGCCATGCTGGCCGTTACCCGGTACTTGCCATTCACCAGCACCGTCGGGGTGCCGGTTACCCGCGCCCCGCGAATCTTGGCCTGCGCCTGCTGCATCCGGGCATTGACGCCAAAGCTGTTGTAATTCTCCAGAAAGGCTTCGCCATCCACCCCGTGCTGGGCCACAAAATCTGCCAGGGCTTCCCCGGAATTCAATGGGCGACGCTCGCCGGCGAGCGCGTCAAAAAGCGCATCGTGCACCTTGTCGAGCTCTCCCATGGCCTCCAGTGCGTAGAAAGCCTTGGCGTGAGGTTCCCATGAGGCGCCCAGCGCCGCAGGAATCTTCACATAGTTAACATAGTCCGGAATGGTTTCCGCCCAGTTCTCGATCAGCGGTTTGAACGAATAGCAGTGGGGGCAGCCGTACCAGAACACCTCGGCCACCTCGACACCCGTTTCACTGGCGGTTCTTACTGGCGTATCAAGGGCGACGTAATCGCGACCCTCTTCATAGGACTGGGCGTTTGCCTGGGCCATAAAAAGCATGGAAAAAAGCGCGACAACAAGCATCCGGACGCTTCTGATCATTTGTGTTCTCCGGTTTTCTGAGTAGGGTTGCAATGATTATGACCGAGTGACAGACAACAAAAAACCCCGCCGGAGCGGGGTTTCAGAAGTTTCATCAAACGGTCCGATCAGTTAAGACCTGACACGTAACTGGAAACCGCCTTGATTTCCTGATCTGTCAGCTTGGCCGCAACGTCCATCATGATCGACGCGTTCTGGCCGGCGGCCCGCTCGCCATCCCGATAGGCCTTCAACTGCTTCTCTACATAAGCCGCTGACTGACCGCCCAGGTGTGGGTAGCCCGCCGCATCGACACCGTTGCCGGTGGGGCTGTGACATGCCGCGCAGGCCGGTACGCCCGTCGCCATGTTGCCACCGCGGTAGAGCGACTGTCCCAAGTCGACCAGGTCCGGATCAGCCTGACCTGTCGGCATCTCCTGACTGTCGAAATAGGCAGCCAGGTCCTGCAGATCCTGATCCGAGCGATTGTCCAGAATGCCCGTCATCGAGGCAATGGCGCGATCACCACTCTTGATCAGCTTCAGCTGCTGGTACAGATATTTCTCACCCAGACTCGACAACTTCGGGTAGTCCGGTGCAATTGGTTCGGCGCCACCGGCGCCGTGGCATCCCGCACAAACCTGTGCGTTCGCTTCGCCTGCTTCAGGATCTCCCGCCCCGTGCGCCATCGCCGTGAGGCTAACACCGAGAACAACTCCTGCGATCAGTTTCTTCATGCTCGCTCCGCTTCTCTCATCCAAAAGTATTCTTCGTTATGCAGCCGGCAGGCACTGGTGAAAAGACACAAACCGGGACTGATGGCGGCTATCCAAGGCGTTCCGCCGATAATTGGTGTAGCATTATACATTAATCCCTGATAACTGAAATCCAATAGGAAATCCGATCTCCGTGACGTCTGACACGACTGCCAAAAGCCTTTCGTTCAACAGTGCCCGCTTCCTCATCAGCGCCTCTCGGCTGGATGAGTGTCCCGCCGATTTCGGTGCGGAAGTTGCCTTTGCGGGGCGTTCGAACGCCGGTAAATCCAGCGCCATCAACACCATCACCACCAACGGCAAGCTGGCGCGAACCAGCAAAACGCCGGGCCGTACCCGGCTGATCAACTTTTTCTCCCTGAACCGGGAGAACTGTCGCCTGGTGGATCTGCCCGGCTACGGCTATGCCAAAGTCTCCCGGGACATGAAGGACGACTGGCAAAAACATCTGGGCCACTACCTTAACGATCGGCGCTGCCTCCGCGGCCTGGTGCTGGTGATGGACATCCGCCACCCGCTCACCGATTTTGACCAAATGATGGTGGAATGGTGCGACCATAACAACCTGCCACTGATGATTCTTTGCACCAAGGCAGACAAGCTGAAGTTCGGTCAGGCAAAAACGGCGATGATGGGGATTGCCCGCAAGCTGGAAGGGGTTGGCTGCCTTGAACACCTGGTGATGTTCTCTGCTACGTCCAAACGGGGGCTGGACGAAACCCGGGACGCCCTGACCGCCTGGCTGGAAGCTGAACCGGAAGACACCGGTCACCCACCAACAGAATAAAACAAACAGATAAAAAAACGGCCTGCCAAACTGACAGGCCGCGAAACGTCAGGGTTTGCGACGTACTAAAACCTGAGTTCTCTCACCGGGCTCTGCCGGCAAGCACTCCCAGGAAGACACCGGCGAAGTCCGATTCGCGGGTGTCTGTGTAGATAGACATCGGGTTTGTGCAAAAGTTCCCGTTTCCTCTAGGATCCTTCATTCGCCGCCAGGGCGGTACGATCCTGGGCATCTGGCAGTTCCGGCCGGTATTTCTCCCTTAGCGCCATGACCCGCTCGCGATAATCCGGCGTCAGGTAGGGAATTTCCAGTGTCAGCACCTGATAGATACCCTGCTTCAGATGGGTCAGTGTCAGCTCACCATCGCCCTCGCTGGCATGGGCGGTTTTCAGATAGGCCATCCAGTTGGTAATCACCAGCCAGACGTTCAGAGACATGGCGGACCTCAGATCCTCATGCTGATAGTGAATAATGTCAGCTTCCGCCAGTTTCTGGAAAATGCGGCTGATAGCCACCAGGCAGCGCTCGGTAAATTCACGGTAGTCCTCCCGCAGACGACGGTCACTGTCCAGCAGGTATTCCAGATCCCGGTGAAAGAACCGGTAACTCCACAGCCCGTCGAAGACCGACTCCAGGTAGAAGGTCAGATCTTCGAGGGTAATCGGCCGGCTTTCCGGAATATCAAGATAGAAATCCACCAGCTTTTCATACTCGAGGAAGATCTCGTAAATGATGTCTGACTTGTTCCGGAAGTGGTAATAGAGATTGCCGGGCGAAATCGCCAGGTGCGCCGCTATATGGTTGGTGGTCACATTCCGCTCTCCGCGCTCGTTAAAAAGCTCCAGACTGGACAGCAGGATCTTGTCTCTGGTTTTCATAGGCTCAACGTTTATTGCGATGAAATGGGAGTGACTTGACTACCTAGAGTATATACTCTAATAATAGCCAATAACGCAAATTGAGCATTTTTTCATCAGAGATGACCTGCCCTGCGGGGCATGGGTCGCCAGGGAGAACGATTATGGTTGCCAACGTTGTGCAGCTGACCGAGAGCAAGAAGCAGATTCAGCAGAACCACCGCATCTTTGACGATCAGAAAAAGGCATTCCGCAACAATCCCATGCCCACCCTGACCGAGCGACAGGAGAACCTGAAGCGGCTCAAGCGACTGCTGCTTGCCAATCAGGAGCAGCTTCTGGACGCCATGGATCGGGATTTCGGCTGCCGCTCACGGGACGAGTCGCTGATTGCCGAAGTGATGCCGTCCATTCAGAGCATCAACCACACACTGAAGCACCTTGGCAGCTGGATGAAGCCCTCCAAACGCAATGTTTCCATGCTCTTCCAGCCCGCCAGTAACCGGGTCAACTATCAACCCAAAGGGGTGGTCGGGGTGATTGTGCCCTGGAACTACCCGCTTTACCTGGCGGTGGGCCCGCTGATCGCGTCGCTGTCGGCCGGCAACCGCACCATGATCAAGATGTCGGAATACACGCCTCACACCTCGGCACTGTTCCGAGAACTGATCGAATCCAACTTCCCGGAAGACCTGGTCAGCGTGATTAACGGTGAGGCCGATGTAGCCGCCGATTTTTCAGCACTGCCCTTCGACCATATGCTGTTCACCGGCTCCACCTCGGTGGGCAAACTGGTGATGAAAGCAGCTGCGGAAAACCTGACGCCGGTGACCCTGGAACTGGGTGGCAAATCCCCGGCGATCGTGGCGGCGGACGTGCCCATGGAAGACGCGGCCCAGCGCATCGGTTTCGGCAAGGCCCTCAACGCGGGCCAGACCTGCGTCGCGCCGGATTACGTGCTTTGCCCTGCCGACCGGGTCCAGTCCTTTGTGGAGGAGTTCCGCAAGCAGCTGTCAGCCATGTACCCCACCCTGCGGGACAACGACGACTACACTTCGATTATCAATGAGCGACAGTACGAGCGCCTTCAGAGCTACCTGGAAGACGCCAGGAACAAGGGCGCCGATCTGATCGAGATCAACCCCGCCCAGGAAAATCTGAAAGACGGCACGCGCAAAATGCCCATCACCCTGGCGCTGAACACCACGCCGGACATGAAGCTGATGCAGGACGAAATCTTTGGCCCGATTCTTCCGGTTATCAGCTACGGCAACCTGGATGAGGCCATCCACTACATCAATGACCGGCCCCGTCCGCTGGCGCTCTACTATTTCGGCTACGACAAGTCCCAGCAGGAGCATGTCACCAACAATACCCTCTCGGGTGGCATGTGCATCAACGACGCTGTGCTGCACGTCGCCCAGGACGATCTGCCATTCGGCGGCGTGGGCGACTCGGGAATGGGCCATTACCATGGCAAGGAAGGCTTCATGACTTTCTCTCATCAACGGGCGATTTTCAGCAAGCAACGGTTCAACAGTGGCAAATTTGTGTACGCACCTCACGGTACGACCGCCCACAAGATGATATACAAGCTGTTCATCCGATAATGATCTGTTGCCGGCCCTCCCGGGCCGGCACGCGACATGAAAACAGAATCATAAAAATAACGAGAGATGTCATGCCTGAACACATCCCTGCGTCCACTGACCTGAACCGTCGCAGCTTTTTACGTACCGGCATGGGTGGGGCCTTCTTCCTGGGAACGGTCAGCGTAACGGCCGGGCTTTCAGGCTGTGCCACATCACCAGCAGGCCGCGGCTACACCACCCTTGAAGATACCCGCTACAGCGGCTACCGCTACCGCTTCCTGACCAAAGACGACATCGTTCTTTTCCAGGCACTGTTGCCTGCTCTGGTCGGCCCGGCATTGACAGAGCAGCCGGAACTGCGACGGGCGCAGATTCTCGAGACCATCGAGCGCATTGATGCCGGCATCTACCAGTTCGGCCCTGCCAACCAGAAAGAGCTGCGGGGACTGTTCGACCTGCTCAACTTCAGCGTTACGCGGGTCACGGTTGCCCGGGTCTGGTCCAGCTGGGCCAACGCCAGCACCGCAGAGGTGGACGGTTTCCTCAATCGCTGGCGCACCAGCGGCATCGGGCTGTTCAACAACGGTTATATTGCCCTGACCAAGGTCAGCAACGTGGCGTTTTATGGCCACGAAGACCACTGGCATGTATCCGGTTACCCCGGTCCGCCTCAATGGGCTGTGGACGCGCTGCCACAGTTCCGCGCCGGCACCTGAAACCCTTTATCTGACATCTGCTTACCGCGTCCCGCGAACATACGGAGAACCCCATGTCTATAACGGACCGAATTGCCCGCGGGCTTGAATCCGGCTGGAAAGTCACCGACGGCGCTACCCTCACCAGAAACCAGACCCATGAGGCCGACGTGGTGGTCATCGGCACCGGCGCCGGGGGCGGCACTACGGCGGAAATTCTGGCCCGTTCGGGACTGTCTGTGATCCTGGTGGAAGAAGGCCGCCTGTATTATCAGAAAGACTTTCGCATGAATGAGCTGGACGCCTACGCCTCGCTTTATCAGGAAGGCATGAGTCGTGTTACCAAAGACGGTGCCATATCGATTCTGCAGGGGCGCTGTGTGGGCGGTTCCACCACCGTTAACTGGACCTCCAGCTTCCGCACACCCGAGCCTACCCTGAACTGGTGGGCCAGCCGTTTCGGACTCGATGGCCTGAGCCCCGAGGCCATGAAGCCGTGGTTCGACGGTCGGGAAGAGCGCCACAACATCGAGCCCTGGAGAGTCGACCCCAACCTGAACAACGATATCCTGCGCCAGGGCTGCGAGAAGCTGGGATGGTCGTGGCAGATCATCCCGCGCAACGTCAAAGGCTGCTGGAACCTGGGGTATTGCGGCGTTGGCTGCCCCACCAACGCCAAGCAGGGCGCCCTGACCACCACCATTCCCGGCGCCCTGGACAACGACGCCACGCTCTTCCACGGGCTGCGAGCCGAGCGACTGGTTGTCAGACAGGACCGGATTGACCATCTGATCGCCTCCGCCATGTCCGCAGACGGAATCACGCCCTCCGGCGTGACGGTGGAACTGAAGGCCCGTCATTTTGTGGTAGCGGCAAGCGCCATCGGCTCCCCAGGCCTGCTGCTTCGCTCGGACATTCCGGACCCCCACGAGCGCATCGGCAAGCGCACGTTTATTCACCCGGTGAACGCCACGGTGGCGGAAATGTCGGAAACGGTCGACCCCTACTACGGCGCGCCCCAGTCCATCTATTCGGACCAGTTCAATTTCTCCGGCGGGGTGGACGGCCCGGCGGGCTTCAAGCTGGAGGTGCCGCCCCTGCATCCGGCCATGTCCGCCGGCGTTGTTCCCGGGCACGGCGCAGACCAGACGCTGGATCTGTCCAGACTGCCCAGAATGAATTCGGTGCTGGCACTGCTGCGTGACGGCTTCCACCCGGAGAGCCCCGGCGGGACCGTCAGCCTCAGGGACGATGGCAGTCCGGTACTGGATTATCCGGTGACCGATTACCTCTGGCGCGGGCTGCGGGAATCCTTCCACCGGATGGCCGAGATCCAGTTTGCGGCCGGCGCTGAGAAGGTACGGCTGATGCACCTGGATTCGCCCTGGTTTTCGTCCTGGCCGGAAGCCCGCAAGGCCATTGATGACCTGCCGATGGAGTCGCACCGGGTGCGGCTGTTTACCGCTCACCAGATGGGCGGCTGCGGTATGGGGCAGGATCCCCGGGAATCGGTGGTCAACGGCTTTGGCGAGCATCATCACCTGGCCAACCTGAGTGTTCACGATGCCTCCATCTTCCCCACCAGTATTGGCGCCAACCCCCAGCTGTCGGTTTACGCCCTGGCCGCGAGAAACAGCACCCATCTGGCTGGCAGGCTCCGCGGCTGATACACGACAGCCCTGCCCGGCGTTTTGGTTCGTGGGCAAGGCTGCTATCCTGTCGGCTTCAGATAAAAGGAGCATCCGATGGCAAGAGTCATTTACCCCGGTACGTTTGATCCCATCACCAACGGCCACACAGATCTGATCGAACGTGCCGGACGGCTCTTCGACGAAGTTGTCGTTGCCATTGCCTACAACCCCAAGAAATCACCGCTGCTGACCCTGGAAGAACGCTGCGAGCTGGTGGCGTCATGCACCTCGCATCTGCCAAACGTCACGGTGACCGGTTTCAGTAACCTGTTGGCGGACTTCGTGCGTGAACAGGGAGCAACAGTGATTCTCAGGGGCCTGCGGGCGGTTTCGGATTTCGAATACGAGTTCCAGCTTGCGGACATGAACCGTCGCCTGGCGCCGGAAGTGGAGAGCGTGTTTCTGACCCCGGCCAACCACCTGTCCTATATTTCCTCGACCCTGATCCGGGAAATTGCCTCTCTGGGCGGTGACGTGTCCGAGTTTGTCGACCCGGCGGTGGAAGCAGCGTTAAAGAAGAAGTTTGCTGGCTGATCTGGCTGGGGCCCGATGAAAGGCCCCAATCAACTCAGAACATCGGCGGCAGGGGAAGCACGTTGTCGTTGATGGTCAGTGCCATATCGCCCAGGGTGCCGACCATCCGAAGGCGATCGCCTTCCTGAATCACCATGCCCTGCTTGATCAGCGGTGCCACCTGCATTGCCAGTGACGGATTCTGATCCATCAGTTCGACGGGCATGCTGATATCCAGGCTGCCCTCCAGGCCCTGCATCACCAGCAGGTTCTGGCCTTTGTCCTTGGCGTCCAGTTCCGGGTGGCTGATCATCAGCTCGCCCTGAACAGGGCCTTCCGGCGTACTCAGATCGATTTTCGGCAACCCGAACCTGAAGCCCTCTGTTGCCAGCCCTACCAAAGCCTGGTTAACCCGCTGGAATGCCTCCATCTGCTGCTGCATCAACGCCTGGGGGTCAGGGTCCGCAGCCGACGTCATGGCGGCCTGCTGCATCTCACTGATGGCGGATGACAGCTGCTCGAGGTTTGTCACATCCAGACTTTCAAACAGAATCTGGACTTCGTGGGGGCCATACTCGGTACCGCCCGCCGCAACCTTGTCCAGCTGGATGCTGGAAAGACCGTTCAACCGCTCGCCATCGTCCGAGACGTTCGTCTCACTGGTGATGGACAGGCCGTCGAAGGTCACCGAGGGCTGATCCACCGAATCAATCTGAAAGCCGGCCAGGGTCATCCGGGCGTCTCCCAACCAGAGGTCACCGGTCAGGTGCTCCAGGGAATTTTCCATCTCGAAGTCGGTAAGGGTGAACTGGACGTTCGGACCGCTGAGCGTCATGCCTGGCCAGGTGACCTGGATTTCCATCTCGGAGCCGGCGGAACTGATGTCGGCACGGCCATAGGCCCGGGCGGTACTCAGGGTTTCACCGGTGGCCTCATCGATGACATCCGTTTCCGGCACTGTCATCTCGACCGTGGCAGTACCCCACAGGTTGGTCTGCAGGGTCAGGCGGGGCTTTTCATCCGGAAAGAACTGGCTGGCGCGCCCGCCCATATCCTCTGCGGACGTAAAGTCCATCAGGCTGCCGGTCACACCGTGACTGACCCGGGCCTGGAACTCGAAGCTGTTCTGCTCTCCGCTTTCGGGGGCAGTGAATACAATGGAACCATTCACCGTGGCATTCATGTAGCCGCGGTCGTAATTGCGGGTTTCCAGCCGGAAAACATTCTGGGCGTTATTGACGCCCGCCTCGACGCCCTGCCACTGCTGCTGTGTGTAATATCCCACGCCCCAGGGTGCGGCCGCCCCCAACAGTAAAGCCGACGCACCGACCACCATCCATCTTGTTTTCAAGTCTTTCTCTCCATGCTCCGTGCGGCCTCCAGACTCTGGGCTGGGCCGGGCTGTTTGCTATTGTGATGTACCTGTCAGGCGCTCAAGCAGAACCAGTTGGGACGCGAAGCGGTCCTCGCCTTCAGCGGGCTGATTCTGAACGTAACTGCCGTCAGACTGCAAGATCCAGGACTGACAATTGTCGGCCAGGTAGGTATCGAGATCCTCCCGCAGGCGGGCCGACAAAGACGGGTCCTCCACCGGAAACGCCGTTTCCACCCGGTTTAGCAGGTTCCGCTCCATGCCGTCAGCACTGGAGCAATAAACATCCGGGCGGCCATTATTGCCAAAGTAGTAGACCCGGGTGTGCTCCAGGAAGCGGCCGATAATCGAGCGCACGCGAATATTGTCCGACAGGCCCGGCACTTCCGGTCGCAGGCAGCAGACACCGCGAATAATCAGATCAATCTTGACGCCGGCCTGGGAGGCTCGGTACAGCGCCTTGATCAGCTCCCGCTCGGTCATCGCGTTGAATTTCAGAATGATTCTGCCTTTTTCACCCAGCTCGGCTTCACGGTCCACCAGCGCCAGCAGACGGCTGTGCAGGGTGAAGGGCGAATGGAACAGTTTCTTGATCTTCAGGGCCTTGCCCATGCCGGTCAGCTGCTGAAAGAGCTTGTTCACATCGTCGCCGATGGACTCGTCGCAGGTCATGAAGCTGTAGTCGGTGTACAGCCGGGCGTTGCCAGCGTGATAGTTGCCGGTACCCAGATGCACATAGCGACGCAGCCGCCCCTCTTCCCGACGCACGATCAGGATCATCTTGGCATGACACTTGTAACCCACCACGCCGTAGACCACGATCACGCCGGCTTCCTGGAGGCGGCTGGCCAGTTCCAGGTTCTCCGCTTCACTGAACCGGGCACGCAGCTCAATGATGGCGGTCACTTCCTTGCCTCGACGGGCGGCATCCATCAGTGCTTCGACAATCTCGGAATCGGCACCGGTGCGGTAAAGCGTCTGCCGGATGGCCAGAACCTGAGTGTCCTTGGCTGCCTGACGCAAAAGATCCACCACCGGACTGAAATTCTCGTAGGGATGCAGCAACAGTAGAGGCCGCTTGCGAATGGCGTCGAACATCGAGTCCTTGCTGCGGATCAGCCGCGGAATCGACGGGGAGAAATTGGAATAGGTCAAATCCGGACGGTCCACCAGGCCACCCACCGCCATCAGACGGGTCAGGTTCACCGGACCATGAACCTTGTAAAGATCCCGATCGGTCAGGCCGAACTCCCGCAGCAGGAACTGCACAAGCTCTTCCGGGCAGTTGTCCGCAACCTCCAGTCGCACACCGTCGCCAAAACGACGGCTCAACAGCTCACCACGCAGGGCCGAGGCAAGATCCTCCAGATCGTCTTCCAGTTCCAGGTCGGCATTACGGGTCAGGCGGAACTGGTAACACCCCTTCACTTCCATCCCCGGGAAAAGCTCCTCGGCATGGGCGTGAATCATGGAAGACAGGAACACCAGGTTCTCGCCGCCGCTGCAGACATCGTCCGGGAGACGAACCAGCCGGGGTAACGACCGGGGTGCCGGCACAATAGCCATGCCGGTCTCGCGACCGAAAGCATCTTTGCCATCCAGCTCGACAATAAAGTTCAGGCTCTTGTTCACCAGTCGGGGAAAGGGATGGGAGGGGTCGAGCCCGATGGGGCTGACCACCGGCAGAATCTCGTCCTCGAAATAGTGACGCACCCAGTCGGCCTGTTCGGCCGTCCATTCCCGGCGCCGCACGAAGTGGATATTCTCCCGCTCCATTTCCGGAATCAGCACGTTGTTCAGAATTTCGTACTGCTCACGGATGTATTCGTGGGCCACACGGCTGATTTCCCCCAGCACTTCCTCCGGCATCATGCCGTCGGACCCCAGGGTTTCCCGGCCATATTTGATCTGCTGACGCAGGCCGGCCACCCGTATCTCGAAAAACTCGTCCATGTTGCTGCTGAAAATGCAGCAGAACATCAGCCGGTTGAGCAACGGGTGTGTGGTATCCAGAGCCTGCTTCAACACCCGGTAATTGAACTGAAGCTGACTCAGTTCCCGGTTGAAATAGTTTTCGGCAGCGGCCACGTTGATGTCGTTGCCCGGCTCCGGCAGTTCAACCGGCGCCGGCACATTCGGTGACTCGGCGGCATTATCCTGGTTTGCTGATTCCGTGGTCATTGGGCCTCATTTCCGTTGTCAGGTTTTTCGCATCAGTTTCGCTGCCCTGACCGCAAAATAGGTCAGTATCGCGTCGGCTCCGGCCCGGCGCATGGCCATCAGGCTTTCCATCATCACTGCGTCGCCGTCCAGCCAGCCGTTTTCCGCGGCCGCCATGTGCATGGCGTATTCACCGCTGACCTGGTAGACAAAGGTGGGAACCTGCAGTTCCTGTTTAACCCGGCGGACAATATCCAGATAGGGCATGCCCGGCTTTATCATCACCATATCGGCGCCTTCGGCAATGTCCATGGCGACTTCATGAAGGGCTTCGTCACTGTTGGCAGGATCCATCTGATAGGTGGCCTTGTTGCCCTTGCCCAGATTGCCCGAGGAGCCAACTGCATCGCGAAAAGGCCCGTAGTAGCTGGACGCGTATTTAGCAGAGTAGGCAAGAATCCGGGTATTCACGTGGCCAGCGCTTTCCAGGGCATCGCGAATGGCTCTGACCCGGCCATCCATCATGTCGGAGGGTGCCACGATGTCCGCTCCGGCGGCGGCGTGGGACAGGGCCTGACGTACCAGCGCTTCGATGGTTATGTCATTCAGTACATAGCCCTGTTCATTGATGATGCCGTCCTGGCCATGGGTGGTAAACGGGTCCAGTGCCACATCGGTGATCACACCAAGATCCGGAAATGCCCGTTTCAATGCTCTCACGGCCCGCTGTGCCAGGCCTTCAGGGTTCCAGGCGCCGGAACCTTCCAGATCCTTCTGGTCCGCCGGCACGACGGGAAAAAGGGCAATGGCGGGAATCCCCAATTTGACCAGTTCCCCAGCCTGCTCCAGCAGTAAATCAATACTCAGGCGCTCAACCCCTGGCATTGAGGGCACCGCTTCCCGCTGTTCCTCGCCTTCCAGCACGAAGACCGGGAAAATCAGATTATCGACGCTCAGGTGGTTCTCCCGAGTCATTCGGCGGGAGAAGTCGTCGGCCCGATTTCGACGCAAACGGGTGCCGGGGTAATGACGATTCACCGGTGAACTCACAAACTTCTCCTCTGCCAGCCAGGATGGAACACAACAGGTTCCATCATACACGGCCAAAAGCAGCCGGGGCAGGCCCTTCACCCGGATCCTGTTGCAGCGTGACAAGCAATTATGACAATTTGATGACCGGCACCGAGGCTACTGGATCGAGTCCAGTGCCTCGGCGCGGTATATCTCCGCACCCGTGAAATGCTGCTGCCGCAGCCGGTTTATGGCCGCCTCACGTTCGGGCCCCGCCAGCCCCAGCTTTTCCAGTTCGGCTTTTGCCTGTCGGTACGCCTGCCAGCGCTGCCCCCAGGCCTGCTGATCCGCTTCAACCTGGGCCAGACGCTCGGCCGCTTCCGCGCCGAAGGCATCGACACGCCAGGCCTGCAATGCTTGCGGATCGTCCGCCAGCGTCTGCTGAACCTGCTCGTACTCCGAAAACTTACGGGTGCGCTGTCGGGCTTCCCGTACCGGTGCCGGCAACGCCTGTTCGGCCTCCTGCAACTGTTGCTCCCGTGCCTCGGCGCTGAGGGACTCATCGGCGCGGATCCGCAGTTGGGCCAGCTGATACTGATCCACCGCCTCTTCCAGCGCAAAGAACGCCTGAGCAGTCTCGGTATCCAGCCATTGACGGCGCAGCGCGCGAATCCGGGCAAGCTGGCTGGCCATGGCGTCCGGACTCATGGAGGCAACCTCACCGGCGGCGGATTCCAGCTCGCCCAGTTCCAGTTTGTAATCGAGATAAGAGCCAAGAATATTTATGGCCTGGGAACGGGCCGGCTCCTGCAGAATGGACAGCGCCCGCTCAATCCGCGCGATCAGTTGCTCCAGAGTTTCCTCGCCCAGTGCCGCAAGGTAATGCTCGAACAGCTGGCGCAGCTGCGGTGTGGGCACCAGTTCGCCATTGGCGTCTGTTTTGTCCCAGCCACGGGGAACGCTGGTACCGCTGAGAGAGTCAGGAAGCTGCTGTGGAATCTCCACCTCTCCGGATGTCACCAGACGCGAAGGGTATTCAAGGGTTGGCTGCGCATCGGCCGCGTCTTTGTCCGGATTGATGGAAATGACGCCATCGGAGTTGCCCGACGGCGAGCCGGAGGAGGGATCGGAGCCAGACAGAACAAGAGTCAGGGCAATGGCGGCGGCCAATCCGATAAGAACGACCATCGCCAGTGTCAGAGTTCGCTTCATCAGTACCCGCTGGTTTGAGGTTCAGAGGGAGCGGTTGTTGAAACCTACGTCCACCTTTCTCGGCGCATCATTGCGAAAGGTGGTGTCCACTTCCTCGATCCTGCCACCCTGACTCAGAAACGCCTCAATGTCATGCTGAAGTTGTGCCCTGATCCGCGCGCGTCCGGCGATGGAATGGGTGTCTTCGGTATCAATGGACCAGCTCCCGGATTGCTCCAGATTGCCTTCGTCAAATTCGCTCATGGAGTCTCTCCTAAAACGAACCCAGTAATAAAGGCGTCGCAACGCCTCACTCAACAGAAACCCTGTACAGTCACCGTCTTGGCGTCTTTATAATGCGCTTTCGCTGACAGCGCTATTTCCCCACAAAGTCTTTTTTGTAATTTTTTGTAACTATTCCCATAGTTCTGTTTTTGAAGGATAAACTGAACCCATTAAACGGTCATAATCGTTGACTGAAGAAATGAACCATGGTTCACTACTTATTAAGGACGCTGAATGGCCTATCGCGAAACTGAAAAGATGAGGAACCGCAAAGCCGAGGCCCGCAGGCGCATTGTCGAGTGCACCCAACAGTGTGTGGTTGAAGGTGGATTCCGCAATGCGCGGGTAACGGCGGTTGCCGAGTGCGCGGGGGTGGCAACCGGCACCATTTACCGCCACTTCGAATCCAAGGAAGACCTGTTCGCCGAGATCTTCCGGATAGCGACCCAGCGGGAAGTGGATAAGGTGGCGGAAGCACTGGCCACCGAAGGTAATGCGGTGATCAGGCTTGAGCGTGCCCTGCGCCAGTTTGCAGTGCGGGCCCTGAGAGCGCCCACCATGGCCTGGTCGCTGATCGCAGAGCCGGTGGACCCGAAGGTGGAGGAAGAACGGCTGCAGTTTCGCCGAGCCTATGCAGAACTGTTTCAACGTGCCATTGAAGAAGGCATGGCAGAAGGGAGCCTGCCGCAACAACAGGCCGCCCAGAGCAGTACCTGCCTGGTAGGGGCCATCGCCGAAAGCCTGGTGGGCCCGTTATCGCCATCCATGGCAGAAACGCCGGCCCAGGCCGGTCACAACGACAGTCATCCGCTGGTCGACTCCATCATCCATTTTTGCATGCAGGGGCTGACTGGCAATCGGAGGTAGACATGAACGCCCGCCAGCCACAGCCAGAAGCCCCGCTGAACTATCCGTCGGATTCGCCGGATCTTGCCATTACTCATGAGGTGACCAATCAGCCTCCGGCCCTGGAAAACTACAACCTGTTCGGGCAGGACACCGCCCTGCAGGAAGCAGTGGCCCGCGAAGGTGCAGCCCATGCGGCAGCCGAGCTTGAACGCTTCGGCGCCTGGACCGGTGCTGCAAGCACCATTGAGCTGGGGTTCCAGGCCAACGCCAACAAACCAACCTTCGACACTCACGACCGTTTTGGCCACCGCATAGACCAGGTCAACTTTCACCCGGCCTACCATCAGCTGATGACTAAAGCCATGGAAGAAGGACTGCACAGCAGCCCCTGGGCCCAGCCCGGACCGGGTGCCCATGCCACCCGCGCGGCGAAATACTACATGCACTCCCAGGTCGAGGCCGCTCACTGTTGCCCCATCACCATGACCTTCGCTGCGGTTCCGTCGATTCGCAAACAGCCGGAACTGGCGGCCCTCTGGGAACAGAAGATTCTTGCCAACCAGTACGATCCGTCCAATCGGCCGGATACTGAAAAGCAGTCGGTCACCATCGGTATGGCCATGACCGAAAAACAGGGTGGCAGTGACGTGCGCGCCAACAGCACCAGAGCCTACCCGATTGGCGCCGGCGGCCCCGGGCAGGCCTATGAACTGGTGGGCCACAAATGGTTTGTGTCTGCCCCCATGTGCGATGCCTTTCTGGTACTGGCCCAGACCGGCAGCGGCCTTTCCTGTTTTCTGATGCCCCGCTGGCGTCCGGACGGCAGCAAGAATCCCTGGCAGGTCCAGCGCCTGAAGAACAAGATGGGCAACGTTGCCAACGCCTCCAGCGAGGCGGAACTTCGCGGTGCTCTGGCCTGGATGGTCGGCGAAGAAGGTCGCGGCGTTCCCACCATCATTGAAATGGTAGCCATGACCCGGTTCGACTGCATGATCGGCAGTTCTGCCGGCATGCGCCAGGCCATTGCCCAGGCCACCCATCACTGCCGTCATCGCAGCGCCTTCGGCCAGCAACTGAACCGGCAGCCACTGATGCAGAACGTCCTGGCCGATCTGGCACTGGAAAGTGAAGCGGCCCTGACCTACACCATGCGGGTCGCCCGTGCGCTGGACAATCAGCATCTTGAACATGAGCGGCTGCTGGCCCGGCTGGCAACCCCCGTGGGCAAATACTGGATCTGCAAACGCACGCCCAACCACGCCTACGAAGCCATGGAATGCCTGGGCGGCAATGGCGTGATGGAAGACTGCATCATGCCGCGGCTGCTGCGGGAATCGCCGGTGAACGCTATCTGGGAAGGCAGCGGCAACGTCCAGTGCCTGGACACCCTGCGGGCACTGCAGAAAGAACCGGACACCCTTGATGCCTTCTTCAGCGAGGCGGGCCTTGCCAGAGGTTCCGATCGCCGCTTTGACCGCTTTCTGGCTCAGCTACAGAACGACTTTGCCGACATCAGCGACTTCGAATACCGCGCCCGCAATCTGGTGGACCGGCTGGCGCTGGCCATGCAGGCATCGCTGCTGCTTCGCCACTCCGCCCCGGCTTCCGCCGACGCCTTCTGCGCCTCGCGGCTGGAGTACACCGGCGGTCTGAACTATGGCAACCTGCCCTCGGGCCTCAATACCACAGGCATTATCGACCGGGCGACTCCTGTAGTAGACTGAGTAAAACGTTTTCAACTCGGTCCAACACAGCGAACGCCCATGTCCGATGCATTGCGCAAGCTTCTGAACACCGCAGACGACCATCCGGTGATCACCCCGCATGTGGGGGTGCTCACCCTGCACTTTCAGCTTTACGGCTGTCCTGACCTGAAAGCAAAACGAAAGGTGTTTACGGCACTGAAAGCCGTCTGGGGGAAAGAATCCGACCTGGCCGTTGCCGAAACCGCCGATCACGAGGCCCTGGACTGTGCAACCTGGACAGTCGCCGCGCTCGGCGGTTCTTCAAGACAGATTTCCGAACGCCTGGACCAGGTGGAAAAAGCCATTGAAGAGCGAGTGGACGCGGCCATTCTGGACGTACACCGAGAGATTCTTTGATCACAGGCCTGCTGTAGCGTATGACGGCACAGCGCCGTATACTAGCTCCCCTCAGGGAACGCAGCCTCTTGCCCGACGGGCAATAACCGATAGCCTCCACCTTCCACACGGCACCCGGGACGGGCCGGTGGTCGACCACTGAAAGCGTGTGGCACCTATGACTGGAAAGAAAAAGTCGGCCCAGGCCTCGATTGAAGCCATGCACCGTGTGTTCACGGTACCCGAGGCCCCTGAATCAACCCTGAGCCGCATCGATCAGAACATTTCCCGCAACCTGGCCGGCTTCCTCCAGGAGCATATTGTCGCGGTTGAACGGGACCTGTCCGAGGTGGAAAAGGATTTTTCCGACTACGCCATACCGGAAAAACCGATTTTCGTATCGGAACAGGCCCAGTTCCTGCTCGAAAAGCTGGTGGCCAACTCGGTTCATACCGCATCCCCCAGTTTTATCGGCCACATGACCTCAGCGCTGCCCTATTTCATGCTGCCGCTGTCCAAGATCATGATTGCCCTGAACCAGAACCTGGTGAAAACCGAAACCTCCAAGGCCTTCACGCCCATGGAACGCCAGGTGCTGGGCATGATTCACCGACTGGTCTATGAACAGGACGGTGCTTTCTACCGCAAGTACATGCACGATCCCCGCCATGCGCTGGGCGCCATGTGCTCTGGCGGCACGGTGGCCAACCTGACGGCATTGTGGGTCGCCCGCAACAATGCGTTTCCTGCCGAAGGCAGCTTCCGCGGTATTCATCAGGAAGGTCTATTCCGGGCACTGCGCTATTACGGCTGCGAAGGCGCTGCCATTCTGGTATCCCGTCGCGGCCACTATTCACTGCGCAAGGCGGCGGACGTTCTGGGGCTGGGCCGGGAGTTTCTGGTGCCGGTGGATACCGATGATGAAAACAAGATACAGACCGATGCCCTGCGGGAAAAATGCCTGGAGCTTCACCGCCAGAAGATACGCGTAATCGCCATCTGCGGCATTGCGGGCACCACCGAAACCGGTAACGTCGACCCCCTGGATGCCATGGCAGACATTGCCCGGGAATTCGGTGCGCATTTTCATGTGGATGCCGCCTGGGGCGGCCCGACGCTCTTCTCCCGCACCCACCGGCATCTGCTGCGTGGCATCGAAAAGGCCGACTCGGTTACTTTCGATGCCCACAAACAGCTTTACGTCCCTATGGGCGCAGGCCTGGTGGTGTTCCGCGACCCGACGCTGGCCAGCGCCGTGGAACATCATGCCCAGTACATCATTCGTAAGGGGTCTCGCGACCTCGGCAGTACCACGCTGGAAGGATCGCGGCCCGGCATGTCCATGTTGATCCAGTCAGGCCTGAAGATTCTTGCACGGGAGGGATATGAGATCCTGATTGATCAGGGCATCGACAAGGCGCGGACCTTCGCGGAGATGATTGATAACGAGCCGGATTTTGAACTGATCACCCGGCCGGAACTGAACATTCTGACCTATCGCTATTGCCCGAAGAACATTCAGGATGCACTGGCGTCAGCCACGGCGGACCAGTCGGAAAAGATCAACACCTGCCTGAACCGGATTACCAAATTCATTCAGAAAACCCAGCGGGAGCGGGGCAAGGCCTTTGTCTCACGGACGCGGCTGGAGCCGGCGCGGCACGGCCACTTTCCCTGCATTGTGTTTCGAGTGGTACTGGCCAACCCCCTGACAACCCGGGAAATCCTGGCGGACATCCTGGCGGAGCAGCGGGAACTGGCAAAAGAAGAGGATATTCAGGACGAGATCGCTATTCTGCAACAGATGGCTGACGCGGCAGCCAGGGGCGATCAGCGCAACATCGGGCACGGCTGATACCCTGCGGACATCATCGGCGAGCCGTAAAGGAAGCCTCAGTAAAGGGCTTCCTCATCGTCCAGCACTTCATCCAGAATATCCAGGAACATACGATCCGCATCGCTCCAGTTTTCAGGAATCCGGATGGTGGTGTTGGCGCTGATTTCCCGCGCCACTAGCTCATTGGCATGGGGCTGATCACGATATTTACGGGCAATTTCGACGGATTTAACCGCAATAGTCGGATCACTCAGGACTTTTTTGATAAACACCCTGAGCTCGTCAATGATTTTTGCCTGACGGCTTTCTGAAGCTGAACTCATTCATTCATCCCCGGACAAACAAGCGTTTCGGAGCCCGTGGCTCCGCCCTAACAGACACTAGTATGGGCCATCGGCCCCGGGTCAGGCAATCGGCTCAGACCAGCAGGCCGCGAATGGTAAAGAACAGGACAGCCGCCATCATGGCCGACGCCGGAACGGTAATAATCCAGGCCGCGACGATGCGGGTCAGATGGGACCGCTTGACCATCTCCTCCCGATAGATTTTCTTCAGCCGCTTGTGCTCCTTCTTCGACAGCGGCACCTGCTTGCGCTTCTTGGATTCCTGTAGCAGGCGCTCCATCTGCTCCAGCGAGGCATTGCGGAAGTCATCCAGGAAGGGACGCAGCTTTTCCTGATCCTGAGAGTCATGGTTTTCCATAATATTGTGCAGCTGCGAGGCGTAACTGCGCTTCAGGTATTCCCGCAGGAAACCCACACCGAATACGCCGCCCACGGCGATATGGGTGGAACTGACGGGCAAGCCCAGCTGTGAGGCAATGATCACGGTCAGCGCCGCGGAAAGCGCAATACAGAAGGCCCGGGTTTTATCCAGCTCGGTGATTTCACTGCCCACGGTTTTGATCAGCCGGGGGCCGAACAGCATCAGCCCCACTGCCAGACCCAGCGCGCCCACCATCATCACCCAGAGGGGAATAGCAGCGGCGGTGACCACCGTACCGGCGGACAGAGCATCGTTGATGGCCGCCAGTGGGCCGATGGCATTGGCCACGTCATTGGCACCGTGCGCAAAGCTCAGCAGCGCCGCAGCAAAGATCATGGGCCAGGTAAACAGCTCGCTGACCCCGGCAGCACTGTTCTCCATGGTGGCGGCGCGGCGGCTGACCAGGGTGCGCATGGCGACAAAAATCACCGCCGCCAGCGCCAGCCCGACCAGGGTTGCCTCCAGGAAATCCACCTTGATCACCTTTTTGACACCTTTGACCATCAGGTAAGTACCAAAGGCCCAGGCCATAATGGCAACCAGCCAGGGCACAAAGGTGCGGGCCGCTGCCACCAGGTTCTTGCGATAGAGCACCGAGCGCTTGATGAGATAGAGGAACAGAGCCGCCAGCACACCGCCCATAACCGGGGAAATCACCCAGCTGGCGACAATCTTGGACATCACTGCCCAGTCAGCAATACCCCAGCCGCCAGCGGCAATACCGGCACCCAGCACACCGCCCACGATCGAATGGGTCGTCGATACCGGAGCACCCATCCAGGTGGCCAGATTCAGCCAGAGGGCGCCGGCCAGTAGTGCCGCCGTCATCAGCCAGACAAAGGTCGCGCTGTCATCCAGACGTTCGGCGGCAATGATTCCACCCTTGATGGTAGACACCACGTCGCCGCCGGCAATAATGGCGCCGGCGGCCTCGAAAATCGCCGCAATCACCACGGCGCCGCCCAGCGTCATGGCGCCGGAACCCACAGCCGGGCCCACGTTGTTGGCCACATCGTTGGCGCCGATGTTGATGGCCATATAGCCACCAATGACCGCGGCCGCCATCAACAACATGCTGTTGGGCATGTCGGCACTGATCTGCCCCACGACCAGGAAAACGCCCAATAGAAAAAGGAAACTGAAACCGATGCGGTAACGTTCGGTGGTGGGGCTGGTCAGGAGTGTATCCAGATATCCGTTATTGCTGGCCATAATCGGGTCTCACGGCTTGAAGATTGAATCTTTGTCGGGCCTGACGGCGGGAGAACTATAAAATCTTTGACACAGAAATGAAACATAACGGTAATAACGCCAGCCCTTGACCAAAATCACTGCAAAACCTTTTCGAGTAGGCTAAGTTATCTTTCCAACAACCGGCGCCCTCCAGAACAAACAATAAGAGCCCATGGCCAGACTTCCACAAACCAGCCACCAGATGGCGATCGAAAGCGAAGAAGCACGCGTTTCCCGCATCCTGACAGGCCTGTCCGTCATGGCGGTGCTGTTCCTTGTGGGCATTGGTGGCAAGGCCTGGTTCGCTGACCATCACACCCACTCCTGGGTGCTCTGGGGCTTTGGCGTTCTGGTGGCGGGCAATATGCTGGTTTTCTCCCTGACCGGAAACCGGAACCGCCAGAAAGGCGGACTGATCTCCATCGTCGGTCTGCTTTTCGGTTATCTGATCATCACGGGCGGCGAGAGCAATACCGGTCCGCTCTGGTTTTACGTGTTTCCGCCCTTGCTGTTCTATCTCACGGATCTGAAGACCGGCACTGCGGTACTGCTGTTCTGCGCCCTGGTGGCCGTGGTGGTGTTCCAGTTCCCCGAACTGCCCCTTGTGACCGCCGAATACAGCGCCGACTTCAAGATTCGCTTCTTTGCCACGCTGACGTTCGAATCCATCTTCTGCTTTGTGCTTGAAGCCTCCCGCCTCAATGCCCGCAAAGAACTGGTGGATCTGGCCGAGGCCCATGAATACGCGGCCCAGACTGATGAACTGACCGGTCTGTCGAACCGCCGGGAAATGCAGCACCGGCTTAATGAAGAGTTTTCCCGCTTCCAGCGTTCAGGTCATCATTTCTCTGTCGCGCTGATCGACCTGGACCTGTTCAAGCATATTAATGACGAATATGGCCATGATGCCGGGGACCAGGTGCTGAGGGAATTTGCCGCACTGGTGCAGTCCGTCATCCGCCAGACGGACGTCGCCGCCCGTTGGGGAGGAGAAGAGTTCCTGATTCTGCTACCGGATACCTCCCTGCTGCCCGCGCTGACACTTGCCGAACGCCTGCGTCATATCGTGGCCAGGCACAAGTTCAGTTTCGCAGGCAAGACCATGCCGGTTACCATGAGCGCCGGAATCTGCTCCATTGCCAAGGCAGGTTCCATTGACGATCTGCTTAAGCAGGCTGATCTTTACCTCTACAGCGCCAAAGAAGGCGGCCGTAACCGGATTGCCCCAAGGGTCAGAACCCAGGACCCGGACCCAGTGGCCGCTGACAACTGATACAACAGGACAAAGCATGGCATCTATTCGCATTCTGGTTGGCAGCGTCTTCGGCGGCGCGCTGCTGACCGCCAGAGAACTGAAAAAGACACTGGAACCCGAAGGCCATACTGTGGTGGTGAACGAACAGCCGGAACTGGCCGACATTACCGGCAACTCTGATCCGGTTCTGATCTGCACCTCCACAACCGGCCAGGGCGAAGTTCCTCCCAACCTGTTGCCCTTCTACGTGGATCTCAGAGAGACATTGCCCCAGCAGCCAGGGCGGCCATTCGGCATGATTGTTCTTGGCGACAGTTCCTACGGTGACACCTTCTGCGGCGCGGGGGACCTTCTTGAGGAGGCGTTTCTGGAAACCGGGGCTGCAAAAACGGGAACGACACTAAAAATTGATGCCATGGAAACCACCGAACCCGAGCAGGAAGCGCTGGTCTGGGCACGAAAATGGCTGACACTCCTGTGAGCCGGCACAGGAGACAGAGGCCTGTCAATTGGACCTTGAGCGCCCGGACGCTTCAGGCCATACTTCCCAGGAACCCAAAAACAATAACGGTATAACGTGCGCCACATTGCTCAGTATTTCGCCTTAACCGGCGCATTGATCATGATGGCTTTCACTGTCCAGGCGGACCTGGGGACTGACGGCTATGCCGTCCCGGATGCTGACTATATCCGGGTGGCGCCGTCAGAGCAGCTGGAACTTGGTGAGGCACTGACGTCCGGTCTCTGGCGCGCCCTGGAGGACGAAAGTCCCAATTTCGGCTACATATCCGATGTTCTGTGGCTCCGTTTTTCTGTACCCAGCATGCCTGCAAACCGGGCACTGCTGGAAATACGCTACCCCCAGCTTGATGACATCACCTTCTATCTGTTGAAAAACGGCCAGGTCACAGAGCAGGCGGTCACCGGTGACCGGCACCCGTTCGACCAGAGACCGATCGCCCACAGACACTTTCTGTTTCCGTTCCAGGTCAGCCCCGGCGATAGCTATGAAATCGTCCTGCGCGTAAAAACCCAGGGGGCTATGCAGGTTCCGATGCGGATCTGGACGCCTGCGGCCTTCTTCGAACAGGTTTCAATAACGGACCAGCTGCACTCGGTCTACTACGGCATATTGCTGTCGGTGCTGTTCTTCAACCTGTTTATCTTCCTGGCACTGCGCGAGCGCATGTACCTGCTTTACGTGCTCACCACCGCTGGCTATCTGCTGCTGATCAGCACACTGAACGGTACTGCCTTCCATCTTTTATGGCCCGGTCTTCCGGAGCTGCAGAATCAGGCCATGATGATCCTCGTGCCCACGGCGGTGATCTTCACCCTGCTGTTTTCACGGGAATTCCTGAACCTGCGACGGACCGGTCCCACCATGGACCTGATGGTCAGGATTGCCATAGCCCTGAACATCGGCGCATTCGTGATCTCCTTCGTCACCAGCTACAGCGTCGCCAGCCAGGTCAGCGTCGCCCTGGCCATACCAAGCTGCCTGCTGTTGACCATCATCGGTCCGGTACAGTGGGTAAGGGGCAACCCCCAGGCTAGTTATTACACCATTGCCTGGGGTCTGCTCACGCTCGGCAGCGCGGTCGCCGCCGCCAACAAATACGGCTTTTTGCCCAACAACTTCTTCACCGCCTACGCCATTGAAATCGGCTCTGCCCTGGAGGCGATTCTGCTGACTATTGCGCTGGCAGCGCGTCTTTACCAGGAAAGGGAAGACAAGGTGCGGGCCCGGGAGGCGGAAATAGCAGCCATGGCCGCAAGGCGGCATGCGGAAGTCAGGCTGATCGATCAGGCGCTGCACCACCCACTGACCGGACTGCCCAATCGAACCAGCCTGGAAATGGCGATCAACGAGCTAATCAACCGCGATTGCAGAACCCGCTACTCCATTGGCGTCATCCACCTGACCAATCTCCAGGCGATCACCAAAACCCTGGGCCACCGCAACACGGACCGGCTGATAGAACTGGCGGCCAAGCGGTTTAACGCCACCATTCGCGAGCTGCCGGGCGCCTATGCTCTGGAAACCTCGGGGAAGACCTCCTACTACGTGGCATCACTTGAGACCGACACTTTCGGCTTTGTGGTGGCGACCGACGACATTACCCAGTCGCCGAGGGCCATGGTGCGGGCCCTGGATGATATCCGCGAGCCCCTGGACTACCTGGGCATGCAGCTGCCGCTGGATCCGCGCACCGGCACCGCCATCTACCCGGATCACGCCGACGATGCCACCACACTGATCCGGCGCGCCTATATCGCCCAGGGGTCGGAAGATGCCAGGGACCGGGGCCTGGCGTTCTACCAGCCATCCCGCGATTCCTACAGCGCGGACCGGCTCACGCTGGTATCGGAACTGCGGACGGCTCTGCAGAACGACGAACTGAGACTGTATCTGCAGCCGAAGCTGTCGCTGAAGTCACATGCCATTGTCGGGCTGGAAGCCCTGATTCGCTGGCCGAGCAGGGAAACTCCTATCAGAGCCGACGAAATCATTGCCATTGCGGAGCAGACCGGGCTGATCAAACCCTTGACCCGATGGGTACTGGAAAACGCCCTGCAGCTGAGGGCACAGCTTCACGAACAGGGCTTTCCACTGGATATATCCGTGAATATTTCCCCCAACAACCTGCGGGAGCCGGACTTCCCGATTTTTGTTCAACGCTTGATGAGCAGCTACCAGTCGGTGCGCGGCGCCATTACCCTGGAGGTAACCGAAACCTCGATGATGCAGGACCCGGTGAACTCCCTGAAAGCTCTGAATTCGCTGCACAGCACAGGTATACCACTGTCCATAGATGATTTCGGGTCCGGCTACTCCTCGCTGTCCTACATCAAGCAGCTGCCCGCCAGCGAAATCAAGATTGACCAGTCACTGATTACCGAACTTCTGTCCCAGACCGACGACCGGGTCATCGTCAGAACCACCATCGAGATGTGCCACAGCCTGGGCTACCTGGTAGTGGCCGAAGGCGTGGAAGATGATGGCACCCTGGCATTGCTCGAAGACATGGGCTGCGACATGATCCAGGGCTACGTTCTCACCCCGCCACTGCCGTTTGATGAGCTGACTGCCTGGCTCAGAGCCTTCAATTCCGAAGACTCCGCCCGGCAGCTGGGCTGACACATTACTTGCGCTGGCGAATCAGCGCTTCCTGGGTGGTAGACGCCACCAGCCGGCCATCGCGGTCATAGAAGCTGCCCCGGTTAAACCCGCGGCCGCTGGAGGCACTGGGGCTGTCCTTGTCATACAGCAGCCACTGGTCCATCCGGAACGGACGATGAAACCAGATGGCATGGTCCAGGCTGGCCACCTGCATGTTCTTGCTCAGGAAGGTCACGCCGTGAGGATTGAGCGAGGTGCCCAGAAAGGCGAAATCCGAGGCATAGGCAAGCAGACAGCAATGCAGCATGGGGTCATCCGGCAGATCGCCCTGGGCCCGGAACCAGCTCTGGCGATAGGGCGGTTTGGCTTCCGGCGCCAGCGGGTTCACCGGATCAATCGGGCGGATTTCGATGGGCCGGTCACGGGTCAGCGTGGCACGCCGATTCTCCGGCACATGGGGCGCCAGTATCTTGCCGTAATCCTGTTCGGACTTGAGGCCCTCCGGCCCGGGCGCATCCGGCATCTGGAACTGGTGATCAAACCCTTCCTCCGCCACCTGGAACGACATGGAGCCGGTGAGAATCTCCTTGCCGTCCTGACGGGCGATCACCCGCCTGACCGAGAATGTGCCGCCATCCCGGACCCGTTGCACCTCGTAATCAATCGGTAGCTGATGGTTGCCGGGCCGCAGGAAATAGGCGTGCATGGAATGCGGCATCCGGTCTTCAATGGTGCGGCTGGCAGCCATCAGAGCCTGCCCCAGCACCTGGCCACCAAACACGTTGGGAAACCCCAGATCCTCACTGTCGCCCTGGAAATGGTCATCGCCGATGGGTGAAAGATCCAGCAGTTCCACCAGCTTGCGGGTAACGTCGAGCATTCCTTCTCCTGTACTGTTCATCAGCCTAGCCGTGAATCGGTGGCACTGTTTTTGAAAGCGCCTGTTTCTCTACGGCATAACTGCCGGTGACGGCAAACCCGAGCACCTGATCACCGGATTTGAACAATGCCCGCACGTTCTGGCCATCCTGCTCGACAACCCACTCGCCTTCTGCACCGGGGGGTGGCGGACAAACCGCGGTGGGGCAACAGGGTGTTTTGACCATCACCGGCATGGTGCCGTAGGCCACTTCAGTTCTCTCCCCCGCCAGGGTCTTGGCCAGCGCCCGGGCACAGGTCATCAATGGCATGACATAGGGCAGCACCATTCCGTCCACCTCGGCACAGTCGCCAAAGGCATAAACGTCCGGAGCAGAGGTTTCCAGTGCCCGGTTGACCACAATACCCCGATCCGTCTGCAGGCCGGATTCCGCCGCCAGTTCCTTTCTGGGTCGCAGCCCCACGGCTGACAGCACCAGGTCAGCCTCAAGTTCCTCGCCGTTTGCCAGCGACAGCGCCACACTATCACTTCTGTTGGTCAGGTGGCTGACCACCGTATCAAGGTGAAACCGCACGCCCAGGTCCTGCAGTGCCGACTGAACCGCATGGGCTGCCGGCTCGGGCAGCAGACCCGGCATCAGACTGTCACAGGGGGCAATGACATCCACTCCGTAACCGCCGTTGCTCAGATCATTGGCAAACTCGCAGCCAATCAGGCCGGCCCCCATGATGGCAATCCGCTTGCTGCTGCCCAGGGCCTTGCGGAAGGCGCGGTAATCCAGCAGATCATTGATGGAATAAACGTGTTCCTGGCCGTCACCGGGAATGGACAGGCGAATCACATCCGCCCCCCAGGCCAGAACCAGCTTGCTGTACTCCAGCCGCTCCTCCCCCAGAATCAACTGATGAGCCGCCGCATCCACACCGGTTACGGTGGCAAAAGTGCGCACGGTCACGTTCAGTTGCTCTTCCATTTTGTCCGGCGTGGCCTGGGCCAGCTCGTCGGCTTCTTTACCCTTGGTAAAGCCGGTGGACAGCATGGGCTTGGAGTAGCTCGCGCCATCATCGGCGGTCACCATCAGAATGGGTGTCTCCTGATCCAGTTTGCGAAACTCCCTGGCCAGGGTGTAGCCCGACAATCCGGTTCCCACAATAACGATGGGCGCTTGTATGCTCATGTAATCGATCCTTAACCGATTTCAATCATTTCAAAATCTTCCTTGCCCACACCGCAGTCCGGGCACTCCCAGTCCTCGGGCACATCGTCCCAGGCGGTACCCGGCGCGATGCCGTCATCCGGCCAGCCTTCCGCCTCGTCATAGATAAACCCGCATACTACGCACTGCCACTTCTTCATAATGCTCTCCGCTTATAGTTCCTGCCCCGATCGCAGCCGGAACGTGATAGTAATTGTCCGACAACCGATCGATCAAATAATTTCGTACAGCTGTTCGCCGTAACGCAGCCGCCTATCATACTCATCGCCGGGACCCAGACCAATCGCAAAGGCGACCGCCCAACCATTCCGACCCTCCCTTCATCGCTTTTCCTCCGGTATACTTTGCCGTTTGAAAACAGGACCTGACTGTAATGACAGAAACCGTCGACGAACTGAACCAGGTAATGGCCGAAGCGGACTGCCTGGTCGACGAAGCCCGCGTTCACGCCGCCATCCGCACCATGGCCGGGGAGATCAGCGAACGGCTGCGAGAGACCAACCCACTGCTGCTGTGCGTGATGAACGGCGGGCTTATCCTGACGGGCCAATTATTGCCACTGCTAAAGTTTCCGGTTCAGGCGGAGTACCTTCACGCCACCCGTTACCGGCAGGAAACCACTGGCGGCATTCTGGAATGGAAGCTTCGTCCGGACGTTGATATGAACGGTCGAACGATCATCATCGTGGACGATATCCTGGACGAAGGTACGACTCTCTGCGCGATTGCGGATTACTGCCAGGCCCACGGCGCGGCCGAAGTGCTGACCGCCGTATTGGTGGACAAACAGCATGACCGCAAGGCCAGGCCCGGGCTGAAAGCCGATTTCACCGGCCTGACGGTGGAAGACCGATTCCTCTTCGGCTTTGGCATGGACTATAAAGGATACTGGCGAAACGCTCCGGGAATTTATGCCGTCAAGGGACTCTGACGCCGTTTCCAGGATCCGCATTCCAGAGACCGACTGGTACCGCTCGTTCGCGGCTGCTGGCCTGCGGGACCCTGCCATACACGGCAAGCTTGGTCACTGGCTGAAGCTGGAAGGGTCACTGACACGGGCGCTTCAGCTGCGCTGTCATGACAGTTTCCGGGTCGACATTCTGAGTGAGGGGTTTGCCCGCCCCAGCCGCGAGGAATCCCGCACACTGGGCCTGCTGCCAAGGCACCGCGCCTGGATCCGTGAGGTCTGTCTGCTGGGCGATAACACGCCCTGGGTACTGGCCCGCACGGTTATTCCCATGGCCACGCTTTCCGGCCGGGGCCGGCGCCTGCGGCATCTGGGGCGCCAGCCCCTGGGAGCCTATCTGTTCAGCAACACCGAATGGCACAGGGGCGATTTCGAGACCGGCCTGTGCCATCGTGACACACCAGACCAGCCAAGGGCCGCCAGGCGTTCTGAATTCTTCAGCGGTCACAGGCGACTGCTGGTGGGAGAATATTTTCTGCCCCAAGGAGGTTTCTATGCCGAAGACTGAAACATCCCCCGCGGTCCGGGCGCGCCTGGCAGATTACGCCCTTCTGCTGCGGCTCAACCGCCCGATCGGCAGTCTTCTTCTATTGTGGCCAACCTACTGGGCCCTGTGGCTGGCCGCCGGCGGTGTGCCGCAGGTAGGCAACCTGATTGTATTTACCCTGGGTGTATTTCTTATGCGCGCCGCCGGCTGCGCCATCAATGACTTTGCCGACCGCAAGGTGGACCGGCACGTCAAGCGCACCAAAGACCGTCCGCTGACCTCCGGCCGCATCCAGAGCTGGGAAGCCGTTGCGCTGTTTGCCGGTATCTGCCTGCTGGCATTCCTGATGGTGGTGTTCTTTACCAACCCGCTGACCCTCTACCTGTCTTTTGGCGGCGTGGTACTGGCCTTTATCTATCCCTTCATGAAGCGGTACACCCACCTGCCCCAGCTTTTTCTCGGCGCTGCCTTTTCCTGGGCGATTCCCATGGCCTGGGCGGCGGAAGCCGGTGAAGTAACCCGCCTGGCCTGGCTGCTGTTCACCGCCAACGTGCTATGGACAGTGGCCTATGACACTTTCTATGCCATGGTGGATCGCGATGACGACCTGAAAATCGGCGTTAAATCCACGGCCATTCTGTTTGGCGACGGCGATCGGGCCATTATTGCGGTACTCCAGTCACTGGTCGTGCTGATCCTTCTGCTGGTGGGAAGCCAGGCAGACCTGGGTGGGGTGTATTATCTTGGCGTGATCGCCATGGCCTGCCTGTTTATTTACCAGCAGCACCTCGCCCGTTTCCGCGAGCGGGAGGGCTGCTTCAAGGCGTTCCTCAACAACAACTGGGCCGGTTTTGCGGTTTTCCTGGGGCTGCTGATCGATCTGATGCTGGGCTGACCCAACCCCCTGACCAAGCCCATTGTCATATACTCGTAACATGAGCCGGTTGTAATAGCAGGCATCTTGATAAGGTCTGACACAGGTTAATGCTCATGACTGGAAAAACTGTCCTCATTGTTGATGACGAAGCGTCCATCAGGGAAATGATTGCTGTCGCTCTGGAAATGGCGGATTACAACTACCTGGAAGCGGCGGATGCCCGGGAAGCCCATTCCCTGATCGTGGACAAACAGCCCGATCTGATCCTGCTGGACTGGATGTTGCCCGGCACCAGCGGCGTCGAACTGGCCCGTCGCCTGAAGAAAGACGAGACGACCGCAGAAATTCCCATCATCATGCTGACCGCCAAGGTCGAGGAAGATAACAAGATCCAGGGCCTGGAAGTGGGTGCGGATGATTACATCACCAAACCCTTTTCCCCCCGCGAGCTGGTTGCCCGCCTGAAAGCCGTGCTGCGACGGGCGACCCCCGCCGGGGTGGAGTCCCCGATCGAAGTGGACGGCCTGACGCTGGACCCGGTGGGACATCGCGTCACCACCACAACCGGCGCGCTGAATATCGGCCCCACGGAATATCGGCTGCTACAGTTCTTTATGACCCACCAGGAGCGGGTCTATACTCGGTCTCAGCTTCTGGATCAGGTCTGGGGTGGCAACGTTTATGTGGAAGAGCGGACGGTTGACGTTCATATCCGGCGTTTGCGCAAAGCCCTTGGCGAGCAATATGATCACCTGATCCAGACCGTGCGTGGCACCGGTTACCGTTTCTCTACCCGAGCAGCCTGACCACAAACGGATAGTCGTGCAGTAAAGACTGCCAGAACTGGCCCGGGAACCCGTGAATGCAACAAAACTGGTCGAAGTACCTGCGGTGGATTATTTCGTTTCTTGTGATCTGCACGCTTGCCGGATGGTTTTTTGGCTATCCGGTCTATGGTCTCACCACTGGACTTTTGATTTACCTGGTATGGACACTGATTCAGGCCAAGCGCCTGTACTTCTGGCTGAACCATCCCGGCATCAGTGAAGAAGCGCCCCAGAGTGTCGGCCTCTGGGGCGACCTGTTTGATGGGTTGCACAGGCTGCACCAGAATCACCTCAAGGAAAGAGACCGGCTGATGGCAAGAATCAACCGGGTGCAGGAATCGACCAATGCCATGCACGACGGCGTGGTGATGACCGATTCCAACGGCGCCATGGAATGGTGGAACGGCTCGGCAGAACACCTGCTGGGCTTCCGGCAAAGCTCCGATCAGGGCCAGTATATTCAGAACCTGATACGCAACCCCGCGTTCAAAGCCTATTTCGACGCCCGGGAATACCGGGAACCCCTGGAAATCAACTCACCGGCCAAGCCCCATATCCGGCTGCAGATGCAGTTCAGCCTGTTCGGTGACAACGACCGATTGATCGTGGCAAAAGACGTGACACGGCTTTACCACCTGGAACAGATGCGTCGGGATTTCGTGGGCAACGTGTCCCATGAGATGCGAACGCCACTGACCGTGATCAGCGGCTACCTGGAAACCCTGGTGGATCATGCCGCCGAGTTGCCTCCCAAGTGGCGACGGGCCATAAACACCATGGCCCAACAGTCATCACGCATGGAAGCCTTGATCACCGATCTGATCCTGCTGTCCAGGATTGAGACCGGCGAGCAAACCCGAAATGACTCGATAACCGACGTCAGCAGCATGATCCACCAGATCTGCCACGACGCCGAGGCGCTCAGCGGTGACCAGCGCCACGACTTTCAGGTCATCATCGGCGAGCGCCACTGGCTGAAAGGCGATGAAAGCCAGCTGCGAAGCGCCTTCTCCAACCTGATCTTCAACGCCGTCAAGTACACTCCGCCGGGGGGTACAATCACCGTCAGCTGGAAGACGGATCGGGAGGGTGGCCACCTGTCTGTTCGGGACACCGGCATCGGCATCGACCCGGTGCACATCCCGCGGCTGACGGAACGCTTCTACCGGGCCGACCCCAGCCGCCATCAGGAAACCGGTGGTACCGGTCTCGGGCTGGCAATCGTCAAGCATGTTCTGATCAACCACGACAGCAAGCTGGACATCCGCAGCCATATCGGCGGCGGCAGCGAGTTTATCTGTCATTTCCCCCGCGAACGACTCAGCGAAAAGCCGCCCGCACAACAAGTCCGCCGACCTATGGCCGACAAGGGTTAGCGACTGCCGCGAAAGCGGGCAACAAAACGGGAGAGGTCTTCCAGTTTGGCCGGATCCTCATCCACGAAGCGAATGGTCACGCTGACAAAATCCGTGTCCTGACGCTTGTCCACGGCCTGCAACTGGTGGACATAGCCATTGAGACGGGCCATCTTGTCATCACCCACATCAATATCCACCACCGCCTGATCGAGAATACCCGGAAAGGACTGATCTCGTTTGGCCAACACCCGCACTTCGGTCAGATTGATGTCCCTGACGACTGATTTGAGCGTGCTGTCAGCAAACCGCACGGAGGCCATACTGGGGGCGGGTTTGCGCGCTGCGGCTTTATCCGCCGCCGCACTGGCAGCCTGACCGGAAAGCAACCCGGCACTTTCATCCTTTATCGGGCTGGTCGCCGGCGATGGGGCGGGCCGTTCCGTTTTCCGGGTCAGCAGATCGGCGGATTCACGCAGGGCATCGGCCGGTCCAGCCATGGATTTGCCGCCACGGGCCATGGCATCCGTCAACTGACTGCCCATCACCTTGATAATCTTGTTGCTCAAGCCCTCGGGGCTGAAAGGCTTGCCGAGGTATTCCGATACGCCGCCCTTGACCGCTTCTACCACGTGGTCCTTGTCGCCACGGCTGGTAATCATGATGAAGGGCACCCCAGCGTACTGGGGCTGCTCACGCATCCACTGCAGCAGTTCAATGCCCGACATTTCCGGCATTTCCCAGTCGCACAGGATCAGGTCAAAACGGGCCCGTGACATCAGCGACTGGGCGCGACGCCCGTTCTGCGCATCCGTGGTCTCAATCACCGGGAAACGCTGCCGGATGGTGCGTTTGACCAGATCCCTGACAAAACTGGCGTCATCGACAACCAGCGCCTTCAGCATTGCCATAGTGACGCCTTTCTGATGTGTTATTGGGCAAAATTCCACCTCAACTATAGATCAAAGGTCAGGGTCGGGCATCACCTAGCGACAAAAACACAACAGATCTCCTCATAGCGAACCCGGTGTTAAGGAAATGTCACACAAAGCCATGGTTTACGGTGTTTCAGCGGCCCGAAAACAGGCTACCATGGAGGTGACTCAACGACTCCAGACCGAGGTTCCGCGTGCTCTATCCAGCGCCACAAAAACGTTCAGCAAGATGGCCGGGCCGGCTGATGACCATCGCCGGTTTTCTTGCGGCAAGTGCCATGGTCAACCCTGCGATGGCGCAGTCGCAGACCCAGACCCAGACAACCAGTGACTTTGACCAGTGCCTGGCAGAGCTCGGGGAAACCGCCGTTCGGGCCGGCGTATCCCGAGAAACCGCGACGGCGGTGGTCGCCGGAGTCGAGCAGATTGAGCGGGTGATCGAGCTTGACCGCAAACAGCCCGAGTTCACCACAACCTTCGCCGACTATCTGAATCGCCGGGTCAATGAGAGCCGGATTCAGCAGGGTCGCGAACTGCTGAAGACCCATCGGGATCTGCTGAACCGGGTTACCCGGGAAACCGGTGTACCAGGCCCCTACTTGCTGGCCTTCTGGGGCCTGGAGACCAATTTTGGCTCCTATTTCGGCAAGATGTCGGTACCCGGTTCCCTGGCCACCCTGGCCTGCGATGAGCGCCGCAGCGAATTTTTCACCCGTCAGTGGGTCGCAGCGCTGCAGATTATCGACGAGGGCGCGATCCCTGCTGAACAGATGGAGGGCTCCTGGGCCGGTGCCATGGGCCACGTCCAGTTCATGCCGACGGTGTTTCTGGAGCATGCGGTGGATGCAGACGGCGACGGCCGCAGGGATCTCTGGAACAGCCTGCCCGATGCCCTGATGTCGGCCGGCCACTTCCTGGACTCCATGGGCTGGAACGGCGACTACCGCTGGGGCCGGGAAGTACTTCTGCCCGGGAATTTCGACTATCGCCTGTCCGATGGCCGTGAACTGCCTTTGGCAAGATGGCGGGAAATGGGAATCACCGACGCTTTCGGGCGTCCGCTGGCCCAGGACGATATCGAAGCCTCGTTGCTGGTGCCTGCCGGACATCGCGGACCTGCCTTCCTGGTGTACCAGAACTTCGACGTCATCATGGGCTGGAATCGCTCTGAGTTCTACGCCATTGCCGTTGGTCACCTGGCGGACCGGATTGCTGGCGCCGGTGGTCTTCAGGTACCGCCGCCGGAGGATCTTCCGGCACTGTCCCGCCAGCAGATTCTTGATCTTCAGCAGGCTCTGGCCAGCCGCGGGTATGATCCAGGCCCGATCGACGGGATTCTGGGCTCGGGCACACGGTCAGCCATTCGGGAATTCCAGAAAGCCAACGACCTGGTGGCAGACGGTTATCCGGGCACGCCGGTGCTCGACGCCGTGGGCATAGACACCTGATCCAAACCCGGACTCGGTGCCTATATCTGAGCTTTGCCAGCAATCGAGGTTGAACGGCGTTCATGGATTCCATTACACAAGCGGCGCTGGGTGCGTCACTGGCCGGCGCCATTGGCGGCAAAACCCTGGGGCGCTCCTCGTTGGTGATTGGAGCGGTGTTGGGAACACTGCCCGATATGGACGTGGTGATCGATTACGGCACTGCCATTGCCAATTTTTCCCAGCACCGGGGGTTCAGCCATTCCCTGCTGATTCTGTTTCCACTGGCCCTGGTGCTTGCCTGGGTTTTCAATCGCTGGCGCCCGGCCCTGGGTTTTAGGCGATGGCTATTGCTGACCGGGTTGGTGCTGTTGACCCATCCCATACTGGACTCCTTTACCACCTATGGCACCCAGATTTTCTGGCCCTTTGCCGGGCCGGTGGCTATCAGCAGTATTTTCATTATTGATCCGCTCTACACGCTCCCGCTGCTGGCGGGGGTGCTGCTATTTCTGCTGCGCGGTCCTGCTACCCGGGCGGTCACGGTGGGCCTCGCGTTATCAACGCTTTACCTGGGCTGGACGCTGGTGGCACAACAGATCATATCCAACCGCGTGGATCCGGCCCTGGCGGACGCCGGCCTGAAGGACGCCCCCAGGCTGGTTCAGCCCATGCCCTTTAATACCCTGCTCTGGCGAGTCACCGCCCAGAACGAGGATCAGCGTATCGAGATCGTTACCGGATTCCTGGACGGCGACGAGCCGCTCGTACTTCAGTTTTTCCCACTTCAGCCGGAACTGGCAAAGGCTGCCGAAGCCAGCGCTGAGGCGCGCCGACTGGAATGGTTCACCGATGGTCTGGTCGCCTACGGACTTTCGGGGCAGACCCTGACCGCCACGGATATCCGCCTGGGCCTTCCCGGCGCTCATCCTTTTGTCTTTACCCTGGGGCGCTATAATGGCCAGGGTTTGACGCCTGAGCCAAGCACACGGATTCCTCGACCGGAGATCCGAGGTGACCTGCTCCGTGTCCTTTGGCAACGGACCACGGGTCAGGCCACCATCCTGTGCCTAGCCAGCCTGACCATTCCCGCATCCGGAGAGACCTGTTCCTGACATGCGCCTGGACTTTTTCATCGCCAATGCCACTGATCTTTCCCGGAAAGACGCCAAGCGGGCCATCGGCAAGGGGCGGGTTGAACGCAACGGATATCCTTGTCGACAGGCTTCGGCCAGTGTTGAAGCGGAAGACACAATCACCCTGGATGGCGCCAGCCTGGCCCTGCCGGGGCAACGCTATCTGATGCTGTTCAAGCCAGAAGGTGTTATCAGTGCCACCACTGACAGCAATCAGCCCACGGCGTTGGATCTGCTGCCCGCGGGGCTGCGGGATGGACTGCACATTGCCGGTCGACTGGACAAGGACACCACCGGCCTGCTGCTACTGACCACCGATGGCGCCTGGTCCCACCGCATTACTGCTCCCCGCGCCGACTGCGCCAAGACCTACCGGGTAGGACTGGACGCGCCAATCAGCCGGGATGCAATCTCCCAGTTGGAGAACGGCGTAAGGCTCAAAGACGAATCGGCACTAACCCTGCCTGCTGGGGTTCAGATGATCGACGATCGGACGATGGAGTTAACCATTCAGGAAGGACGCTACCATCAGATCAAACGGATGATGGCAGCGGTGGGAAACCATGTGAGCACCCTGCACCGGTTGCGGATTGGCGATATCACTCTGGATGCTGACCTGGCCCCCGGGGAATACCGGGAACTGACACCGGAAGAAATCCGCAGCGTCAGCTGATCAGGCCCTTTCAAACCGCTTGTCTTTGACGTTCTTGCGTACCGCGCCAGCCTCGAAAACCTCGCCGTTCATGGCGATGTAGACCCCTGGCGGCAGCAGGCTGACGGCGGCCCAGGCAAATCCCAGATTGAATACCGCATCACTGCGGCGCATCCGCGCTGGCTGCATGGCGCCAAAAAGCACGATCGTTTTATCGCGTACGTCCTTGAGCGCTTCCGCCGTCTGGGCCATGGTGTCGGTACCGTGGGTGATCAGAATACGCGTGGCGTTGGTCTGGCCGACCGCTTCAACGATGACATCCCGGTCGTCTGCGGTCATATCAAGGCTGTCTTTGCGCATCAGTTCACGCAGGCGGTAACCCTCGTGAATATTGGCTTCCGTCAGCAGTTCCTGCAGCAGGGTATCGCCAATCTCGAACTCGCTTTTGGCGTCAAAGTAGACTTTGTCGATGGTACCGCCAGTGGTCAGAATCGTGATCATGGAGCGAGTCCTTTCCAGAACAATCAGTTTGCCGAAACGGAAGAATCTGTCTCAGAGTAGGTTTCGTTTTTCTGGCGTGCGTAGTCCCGGGCGGCGGCCGCAACACTGCCGCTGCTTCCGGTGCTTAGCCAGCGGCGGATGCGCCCGGCGTCACCCATGGGGGAGCGGGTACCCAGCGAATCCAGCAGCACCGTTACCAGCTGCTTGCCTTCGAACTCCAGCAGCATCACCAGGCAACGACCGGCCTCTGAGAGATAGCCGGTTTTGCTGATATCCACACCCCAGCTCTCGCGGTGAACCAGCGCGTTGGTATTGCCAAAGGGCAGCCGGTAGCGCGGCCCGCGGAATCGGGCGGTAAAATAGCGTGTTGTGGAGTACTCGCTGATTTCCGGATGTTTGTTGGCAGCGACCACCAGCTTCACCAGATCAGAGGCAGACGCCCGGTTATCGACGGACAGGCCGGTGGGGTCTACAAAGACGGTGTTTTCCATGCCCAGTTCACGGGCCTTGGCGTTCATGCCAGCCACAAACGCATCGTAGCCGCCGGGGTGATGGCGGGCCAGCGTATAAGCGGCAAAGTTCTCGGAGGACATCAGGGCGATACGCAGCATATTGCCCCTTTGCAGCTCGGAGCCAATGCGAATGCGGGTATAGGCGTTGGCCGGTGCGGGAATGTGGCGCTCTTTGAACTCAATCCATTCATTGAGCGACTGGCCGGATTCGAGTACCACCAGGGCCGTCATCAACTTGGTCACCGACGCGATGGGCACCGCGCGGTCAGCGTTCTTTCCGTACACCAGCTTATCGCCGTCTACGTAGGCCACCGCTGCGTTGACGGAAGCCAGACTGGGACCGTCCTCATCCTCTGTTTCCTGATGGCCGTGTGCCGGAGCCACCGCGTGAACGAGAACAACCAATAGAACAACTGCGAAACGGAGCATCTGCAAACCCTGAAATTGCGATCCATACAAGGGCCTGGAGCCCTGATTTAAAGGGCTATTATAGCACCCGGTGGCGTTGCCCGCCCGTATGGGCAGTGCCACCAGGATTACCGCTTGTTCAGGGTTTATCGGTGACCGCACCCTCGGAGGCCGAGCTGACGGTGCGGGCATACTTCGCCAGAACACCCCGGGTAAAGCGCGGTGGTGGTGCCACCCAAGACTTGCGACGACGCTCCAGTTCCTCGTCAGAGACATCCAGCTCGATACGGTTGGCCACTGCATCAATGGTCACCGTATCCCCGTTCTCAACCAGCGCCAGCGGGCCGCCATCGGCGGCTTCCGGGGTAATATGGCCCACCACGAAACCGTGGCTGCCGCCGGAAAAACGACCATCGGTGATCAGAGCCACATCGTTACCCAGACCCTTACCCATAATGGCGGATGTCGGGGTCAGCATTTCCCGCATACCCGGGCCACCCTTGGGCCCTTCGTAACGGATGACCAGCACATCCCCAGCCACAACAGTGCCGTCCATGATGCGTTCCTGGGCTTCCTCTTCGGAATGGAAAACCCGGGCCCGGCCGGTGAAATGGGTGCCTTCCTTGCCAGTGATCTTCGCCACGGCACCAGTGGGTGCCAGATTGCCGTAGAGAATACGCAGGTGGCTGTCTGCCTTGATCGGGTTGTCGAAGGCGTGAATGATGTCCTGGCCCTGAGGATAGGGATCAACGCCTGCCAGGTTTTCCGCCAGCGTATTACCGGTGACCGTCAGGCAGCCACCGTGCAGCAGGCCGCGATCAAGCAGCATCTTCATCAGCGGCTGGATGCCGCCAATGGCCACCAGTTCCGACATCATGTAGCGACCGCTGGGGCGCAGATCCGCCAGCACCGGGACCCGCTTGCCGATGGTCACGAAATCATCCAGGGTCAGCTCGACACCAACGGTATTGGCCATGGCTATCAGGTGCAGTACCGCGTTGGTGGATCCGCCCAGGGCGATGACCACGGTGATGGCGTTTTCGAACGCTTCGCGGGTCATCACGTCAGAGGGCTTGATGTCTTTCTCAAGCAGGTTGAGCACTGCGGCACCGGCAGCACGGCAGTCTGCAGCCTTGCTGTCCGATACCGCGTTCTGCGCGGAGCTTCCCGGCAGGCTCATGCCCATGGCTTCGATGGCCGACGCCATGGTGTTGGCGGTGTACATGCCGCCGCAGGAACCCGGGCCGGGAATGGCGGTTTCTTCAATCTGCTTGACTTCGATCAGGTCCAGATCGCCGCGGGCATGGGCGCCCACCGCCTCGAATACGGAAATAATGTCGGTGTGGTTTTCGCCGGGCATGATGGTGCCGCCATAGACGAACACCGAGGGCCGGTTCAGCCGAGCCAGCCCCATCATGCAGCCGGGCATGTTCTTGTCGCACCCGCCAATCGCCACCAGGCCGTCGAAGCCCTCGCAACCGGCGACGGTCTCGATGGAATCGGCAATGACTTCCCGGGACACCAGAGAATACTTCATGCCCTCAGTGCCATTGGCGATGCCATCAGAGATGGTAATGGTATTAAAGGTCAGACTCTTGCCACCGGCGTCATCGGCACCCGCCGCCGATTCCTGCGCCAGTTTGTCGATGTGCATGTTGCAGGGGGTCAGATTGCTCCAGGTGGACGCAATACCGATCTGCGGCTTGCGAAAGTCCTCGTCCGTGAAGCCCACTGCCCGGAGCATGGCCCGGCTTGCGGATTTTCCCAATCCGTCTACAACCGGCGCGGAATAACGACGGCGTTTGTCGTCTGTCATGACGTTTTCTCCACATTTTCGTAACTGAAATCTGCTTGCCCGACTGAAAAACGGGCGGTCTTCTCAGACCGCCCGCTCAGTGTTCAGTGCTTGGGCTGCTGTTGCCGGGCCTTGGGACCTAGCCGTTTACGTAGACTGGCCCGAAGCCGTAGTTCCACAGAATGACCGAACCAACCCGCGTGGAAACCAGAATCACCAGGGCCACAGTCAGAAGCGCGCCGGCGTACATCAATGCCTGATCCTTGGGAATGCCCATAACAATCGGCAGGCCATCGAACATCAGCCATGCGCCGTAACAGGCGGCAATCAGAAAGACGATGACGTTGAACCAGGGATTCGGGTACAACAGGGCGAAACCCGCCAGAAACAGGGGCGTACAGGAATACGATGCCAGCGCAATGCCTCTGGAAGGAACCTGTTCCTCGTGGGCGCCATAGGTTTTCGCCATCCAGTTTATCGCGTAGCCGAGGGCAAATACACCAACCAGTATGGCGAGATAGGTCAGTACACTTAACTGCATGGCGCTGATTTCTGTGAACTTGATCAGCCGTTCATTGCCCACCGTCCAGCCAAACTGGGAAGTGGAGATATAGGCACAAATTGGCCCTATTGCAGCCAATACCAGCACGTAAGCGACATAAAGACGGCGCGGTGGTGCCTTCTCTTTGCGAATTGCTGCCCATTCGCTATCCGGGTGGGTAAACAGTCCAAAAGCGTGATTCAGGAGCATCGCGGGAAACCTCATCAATTCGTATTGTGTTGTTATACTCCAACTATAACGAAATTGAACCGTGTAAACACCGGATTGGAAAAAATTATCTGCCGATCAGCTCTGCCTTGGATCCGTTGCCTTCACATGGGGCTGATTCTGCATCCGGTCACGCCATGAAATCAGGCTTTCAACGCCGGAAAAATCCACCAGACCCCGGAAGTCTACCCAGTCAATCAGGCTGTAAAGACAGATAGACGGGTAATGCCATTGCTCGAACTGCCCTTCGTCCACCATGGCCGAAAGCGTTCTTAGAGCGGTCATGATTCGTTCCCGCTGCAGCTCGTAGAACAGGGCACCACTTTTGGTGTCAATGCCCGAGCGCTCCGACAGCAACAGGATCACAGCGGAATCATTGGCCGCATCAATCAGTGTCAGTTGGTTCTCCTGATCCCAGGACAGGGGCGGCAGTTTCTGAACCTCACTGAGATAACGTGCAATGACTCTCGAGTCATAGATTTCCTGGTCGCCGTCAATCAGCATGGGGATCTTCAGCGCGGGATTGTTGCGCCGCAGAACATCGCGATTTTCACCGTAGATGTCCAGATTCACGAACTCATAGTCGGCGTCGCCCAGTAGCAGGCGGGTACGGCGTACATAGGGTGAGGTAGTCGAGCCAAGCAGTTTCATAGTGTCTCCGTTATCGATGGTGAGTATCAGATTAGTGATTCAGGGGCAGCATAAGGATGACCGGTTGCCTCGGCCACCTGCCTGTGGGTTACCTTTCCACGACAGACGTTCAGTCCCGCCAGAAGGTGAGCATCGTCTTTCATCGCCTGTTCCGGCCCTTTGTCCGCCAGTGCCACGATGAATGGCAGAGTGACATTGTTCAGGGCCAGAGTCGACGTACGGGCCACTGCACCGGGCATGTTGGCAACACAGTAATGTACAACACCATCCACCACATAAGTGGGGGCATCATGAGTCGTCGGTTTTGACGTTTCGGTGCAACCACCCTGATCGATGGCGACATCCACGATAACGCTGCCCTCGGGCATGGCACGGATCATTTCCCGGCTAATCAGTTTGGGCGCGGACGCGCCGGGTATCAGCACCCCGCCAATCACCAGATCCGCTTCGGTCACCGCCTCGTGCAGCGTCGCGGCGGTTGAAAACAAAGTGCTCACACGGTTGCCGTAAAGATGGTCAAGCTGGCGCAGCACCTCCATATTGCGATCCAGCACGGTGACCTGAGCTCCCAGTCCCACTGCCATGGCAAGGGCATTCTGCCCCACCACGCCACCGCCGAGGATCGTGACCCTGGCGGGACTCACCCCGGGCACGCCACCAAGCAGAACCCCGCGGCCACCCATGGATTTTTCCAGGCAATGGGCACCCGCCTGAATCGACATGCGTCCGGCCACTTCGGACATCGGGGCCAGCAGTGGCAGACGGCCGTGCTGGTCCGTGACCGTCTCATAGGCAATACAGGTGGCGCCGGATTTTACCAGATCATCGGTCTGGGGCTTGTCCGGTGCCAAATGAAGATAGGTAAACAGGGTGTGCTGGGGCGTCAGCAACGCCCGCTCGTCGGCCTGGGGCTCCTTCACCTTTATGATAAGTTCCGCTGCGGAAAACACCTCCGGGCCGTCAGCCACAATCGAAGCGCCGGCGTTCTGGTAATCGTCATTACTGAAACCGATGGCTGCCCCCGCCCCGGATTCGACAAATACCTCGTGACCATGGTTGCAGAGCTCATGGACCGCAGCCGGTGTCATCCCCACCCGGTACTCATGGTTCTTGATTTCTTTCGGTACACCAATCTTCATGCTCTGCCCCTTGAAACGGTGCGTAAGAGAATGTGCCAGTGATTAAAGTGTAGTAAAAAGGACTGGTACTGAATAAGTGATTGACCTTTGGGAGACAGAACGGATGAAGACACTCAGATACGGGTGTGCAGCGCTGGCCGCTGCCATCACTCTTGCAAGCACACAGGCATCGGCAGACATGCAGACAGAGACCGTGGAATACCAGGTAAATGGCAAGACCTTCACCGGCTATATGGCCTACGACGACGATATCGACGGCAAACGCCCCGGCGTTCTGGTTGTTCACGAATGGTGGGGACACAACGAATTTGCCCGGGAACAGGCGGAAAAACTGGCCTCTGAAGGCTATACCGCCTTTGCCCTGGACATGTACGGCTCCGGAAAGCTGGCAAAGCATCCCGAGGACGCCAAAAGTTTTATGCAGGAAGCCACCAAGGACATGGACCAGGTCAAGGCACGTTTCATGGCAGCCAAAAACCTGCTGCAACAGCATGACAGCGTTGACGCCAGCCGGACCGCCGCCCAGGGCTACTGCTTTGGCGGCGCCGTGGTTCTGAACATGGCCCGCCTGGGTGTCGATCTGGATGCCGTCGTGAGCTACCACGGCGCCCTGGGCAGTCCCATCACCGCCGAAGCAGGCAAGGTGCAACCTCGCATCCACGTATACACGGGCGGTGCGGACAAGATGGTGCCGTCCGAACAGGTCGCCGGGCTGGTCAGGGAAATGCAGGATGCCGAAGTGGACCTCACTCTGGTGAATTTCCCGGGGGTGCTTCATTCCTTCACCAACCCCGGGGCCGACCAGATTGCCGAGGAATTCGGCATGCCCGTTGGCTACGATCAAAATGCCGCATCCCGTTCATGGGAGGGAACCCTGGAACTCTACCGCGAAGTGTTCAGCAACTGAGGTCGCAGCCGGGCAGAAATCACAAAATCCGGGCATAGCGAGTAGGGTGAGGCGTTACCGCCTCATCCCTCTCACAGAACCGTACATACGGGCCACGTATACGGCTCATGCCACTAACTTACCCCGAATTCGGGGACAGTGATGCCGGTTCTGACCCGGGT
>Ga0207884_1000086_pt1 | contig 105024 bp, 106 predicted proteins | sample MalvirmetaMSP144_FD_184236 | JGI IMG/M metagenome (GOLD analysis project Ga0207884, IMG submission 184236) | Marine viral communities from the Deep Pacific Ocean - MSP-144 (SPAdes) | ecosystem: Environmental > Aquatic > Marine > Oceanic | place: Pacific Ocean | collected 2011-07-08 | reverse complement strand
GCCCGTCGGAAGCTGGCGCTCTGGCGTTACGATTACAACACCGTCAGGCCACACTCATCGCTCGGGAACAAAACACCGGTCGAAGCGCGCCCGACGCTTGAGCAATTTGAGGGCTCCGCGCCCGGCGCGCTTGCCCAGCACGAAACCGACGACTATCAAGACCAAACCCGCAGACTCTCGTCATGAGCGAGGGACCAGCGGGGGGCAGGTCACTTTGGTGACCAACCTTCCTCGAGCTGCTTGATTACGGCTTTTCTCAAGCCGACAAGGCGCACCAGTTTGCGCCGCCGCGCACGTCTTTCGGTCGCCGCTTTTTGAGCAACCACGCCGTAGTATCCGTTCAGTTCCGGCAACTCTTTGTCGAAATAGTGATTGCGCTTGATCTCGCGATACACCGTGGAAACATGCCTGCCGATCTCTGCTGAAATCTCGCGCACAGCAATCTTGGCGTTCAACATGTCTTCTATCGCGCGTCGTTCACGCAGGTTAAGCTCTTTATGCGCCATCTTCCATTCTCCTTGCTTTCCAGCAAGATAGGGGAAATTTCGCAACCCATTTTAGAATGTGCCCGGCTACAATACTTTATCTGATAATTAGGATTATGATAAATGAATTGGCTAGAGCCGACATCCGCTTACGCCTTGGCTAAGGTGGGCATCGCGGACTGAGCTAGTGGGATGAACTGCCTTCCCGCCAAACCGCAGCTATTGTTGTGGGCATAGGTGGAAAGAGAGGAGCATTCTGATGGGTATCGAAGTATTGGGAATTGATCTGGGCAAAACCGTTTGTAGCCTTGCGGGATTAGACGCAACAGGCGCGGTCGTGTACCGCAGAGTGCCCATGAGCTAACGAGACACAGGACGCGCGACTTCCCATCCTGGTCAGGGGCAAATCGAATGACCCATTGAAAGACCGAATACATAGAAACAGGGTCAAAGGGGCATCAACAAAACGGTTACAGGGGAAGGCAGTTCATACATACCCCCCCCGAAATGCGGACACTGACGTAAATTACAATTTACTGTCTGCTGATACTCGACAAAAAGGAGATCAGAGATGTCGAAACGGAAGAACGGGGGTGCGGACGAAAAGTTGGACTATCTTGGAGATAGTTCATGTACAGCTACGAAGATCGAATGCGCGCGGTTGAGCTTTATATCAAGCTCGGCAAGCGTTTGGGGGCCACCATCCGTGAGTTGGGGTATCCAACGAAGAATGCCTTGAAAGGCTGGCATCGAGAGTATGAACGTCGGCAGGACTTGCAAATACGTTCAGCGCCGCGCCCGCCTAAATTCTCGGCGGCACAAAAGCAGGTGGCGTTAGAGCATTATGCAAGCCATGGGCGCTGCGTTTCATGGACGCTGCGCGCTTTAGGCTATCCAGGCCGAGCCACCCTGACGGCTTGGGTGCGCGAGGCGTTTCCTGACACGAAAACGGTCTCCAATGCGACATATGGCCCAGGAAATCACTCTGACGCCGTGAAGCAGGCTGCTGTGGTCGGGCTCTATAATCGCCAAGAAAGTGCCCAGGCCTTGGCCGAAAAGTTCGGAGTTAGTCGGCCGACGCTCTATGCTTGGAAGACTCAGATCCTTGGCCCGGAGGCTCCTGCCATGATGAAACGCAAGAAGAGTGCCCCTTATCCAGAGCTTGAAGAATTGGAACGTCAGCGTGAAGCCCTGCAGCGCGACATCCGCGAGATCCAGATTGAGCATGACCTGCTCAAGACTGCGAGTGAAATGATAAAAAAGGAACTTGGCGGCGATCTGCAGGACCTGAGCAATCGGGAAAAGACCATGCTGATCGTCGCCCTAAAAAAACGGTATAAGACACCAGCCCTGTTGGCTCGGCTGGGTCTCGCGCGCAGCTCTTACTTTTACCACCGCGCTCGCATGAAACTGGAAGATAAGTATCTTCCCATTCGACACGCCATGAAGGAGGCCTTCGAAAGCAACCATCGCTGCTACGGCTACCGTCGCCTCAAAGCATATATGAAGCGGGAATCCATCTCGATCTCCGAAAAAGTGGTGCGGCGCCTGATGAAACAGGAAGCTCTGATCGTCCCAAAGCCGAAGCGGCGTCGTTACAGCTCATATCTGGGTGAGATTAGCCCTGCGCCGGAGAATATCATCAACCGAAAATTCCAGGCGGCAGCGCCAAACGAGAAGTGGCTGACCGATATCACAGAGTTCCACATCCGAGCTGGAAAAGTCTATCTTTCCCCGATCATCGATTGCTTCGACGGCCTCGTCTTAAGTTGGACCATAGGGACCAGACCGGATGCCGACCTTGTGAACACCATGCTTGATGCAGCGGTAGAAACCATCGCTGACAGCGAAGCGCGGCCCGTAGTCCATAGCGATCGCCGAGGCCACTATCGCTGGCCTGGCTGGCTGGAACGTATAGACGCGGCAAAGCTGGTTCGGTCGATGTCGCGAAAGGCGAGCTCGCAAGACAATGCCGCCTGTGAAGGCTTCTTTGGACGCCTCAAGACTGAGTTCTTCTATCCCCGCGATTGGCGGGCCTTCACCGTGGCCCAATTCGTTGACGAGGTTGACGCCTACATCCGCTGGTATAACGAAACGCGCATCAAGATGTCCCTTGGTGGCAGAAGCCCCATCGAATATCGTAAAAGCCTCGGCCTTATGCCGTGAAAACAGTCCAAATTTTTGTCCGCACCCCCGCCGGGTCAGTTCTCGGTGACAATCAACACCTCAATTGTCTCAACGGCGGCTTTCTGATGCGCGTGTAGCCCTGCCAGCACGCGGCTTTTTCCCGGATTTCGGCCCCATATCAAAATGCGCTCCAAACCCGGAAAAAGCGCAGAATATGCGCCTACCAGACTGTCCGCCACGATGCCCGACCCCACTATCAAAAGTGTCTTACTATTAGGGCGCGCCAAAAGAGACGCGCCATAAACGGAATCCGCGGCCGTTTTCCAATAGGTCACCAAGCCACTATCGACGACGGCCAGCGGCGCTCCTGTTCGATCGTCAAAGATCAGCATCGCACCCTGCAAGGAGGGCCTTTGCTGCTGCACATTGTCGGGAAAAACGGTGAAGGATTTCACCCGACGGCCCAGCACACTTCGAACAGGCCCGCGAGAACTAGGAGAAACCAAGCCATTCACCGATCCTTTGCTGCCAAAGCTTATTGGTTTGCGCGTTCGAACATGCCGAATAGGTCGCGGGGGTCGTCGGGGTCCGCGACCATATCAAGGTTGGAAAACCAAGGCGTGCCCTTGATCGCCGTCAGCACGTAACGCAATGCGCTGAAATCCTCGATCGCAAAGCCGACGCTGTCGAACAGCGTGATCTGTTTTGCGTCAGTGCGGCCCTTGGCCTTTCCAGAAATCACCTCCCACAATTCGGTCACGGGGTGGTCGTCCTCGAGCTGCTGGATTTCGCCTTCGATGCGGGTTTGCGGCGGGTATTCCACGAATATTTCGGAACGCAGCAGGATGTCGCGGTGCAATTCGGTTTTTCCCGGACAATCGCCACCAATCGCGTTGATATGCACGCCGCTTCCGACCATGTTGTCAGTAAGGATCGTGGCATTCTGCTTGTCCGCAGTACAGGTCGTGATGATCTCTGCCCCCTCCATGGCCTCTTGGCCCGATGTGCAGGACACTACTTTCAACCCGTGCCGTTTCAGGTTGGACGCACAACGCGCCGTGGCCGACGGGTCGATATCATAAAGGCGCACGGTGTCGATGCCGCAGATTGCCTTGAACGCGAGGCACTGGAATTCCGACTGCGCTCCATTCCCGATCATCGCCATGATACGTGCGCCTTTGGGTGCAAGGTGGCGCGCGGCCATTGCCGAAGAAGCGGCCGTGCGTAATGCGGTCAGCAAGGTCATTTCCGACAGGAGTTTCGGATAGCCTGTATCCACATCCGCCAGCAGGCCAAATGCGGTGACCGTCTGCAACCCCTCTTTGGTGTTCTTGGGATGGCCGTTCACATATTTGAAACCGTACATCTCTCCGTCAGATGTCGGCATCAATTCGATTACGCCCACTGCGGAATGGCTGGCGACGCGCGGTGTCTTGTCGAATAGCTCCCATCGTTTGAAGTCGGCCTCAATAGCATCGGCAAGGTCGCACAGGACTTTTTCGATTCCGATCTGATGGACAAGGCCCATCATGTTTTCGACAGACACAAAGGGGACATAGGCGAGTTCAGACGGCGATGGGGGCATTTGCTTTTTCTTTCTGGCTGAGGGCCATCACGATGCCAGAGAGCAGGATCACAGCGATTCCCGTCCAGGCGAGTGGATTGGTTGCCGTGCCCCAAAGCAGAAACGCCCAGAGGCTGGCAAAAATTAGGAACGAATACTCGAATACGGCGACCACGGCAGGGTTTCCTATCCGGTAGGCTTGGGCAATCAGTGTTACCGCGATTACAGCGCCCACGGCTTGGAACAAGGTGAGCCACAAGAAGCGAGCGCTCGGCGCAGTCCAAGGCGCGGTGATGAAGGCATCGCCGGGCCAGATCGTTACGACTGCCAACATGATCAGGCCAGCCGCGCCGATGGTGACAAATATCCCGATTGCCAAGGCAATTGCGCTTTCATCGCTGCACCAGTGACGGGTCAACATCATGCCCAGACCATAGAATAACCCGGCGGCCAGAGGCATCACGGAAAGCAGGGTCAGGTTCGCAAAGTCGGGCTGCAGCAGCATCAAAGCGCCAGCGAAACCGATGACGACGGCGAAGGCCCCGACTGGACCGATCCTGTGGCGGAACAAAAGGGCGGACAACAATACCACCCAAAGCGGCGCGCTGAACAGACCAGCCCCCGCTTGTGACACAGGCAAGGTTCCGAGTGCGGCAAAGTAGATCAATAAACCGACCGACACCGCAAGGCTGCGCCCCGCCAGCCGTGGCAGGTTGACGGGTCGTATCACACGCCCCGACATCCGCGCTGCCACCAGCAATAACGGCACGGCGAACATAGTGCGAAACACCTGAAACTGCCACAGGCCGGCCTCTTGGCTGACGGGGGCAACGAAGTTGTCTATGAAGCTTAGGACTGCTGAGGCGGCCAGCGCGAGGCCAACCGCCATAAGCGTTTTATCAGGCAGCATCGGTTGCCACATTGGATTGCATGGCCTCCAGCACCTCTTCGAGCGAACGCACTGCGCCGTGTTGCAGGTACTCGACTGCTTTAAGTGAGGCATCATGCGCCTCGCGGCTTGAGCCTGCGACGCAATCCTCGATCACGCGGCAGAAGTAATCACCCTGATGCGCATCAACAAAGGTGTAGTGTACGCATACATCGGTCAAGCCGCCCACAAGGATCAGAGTCTCCGCCTTGAGGCCCTTCAACAGGATTTCCAGATCGGTGCCGTAGAATGCGGAATAGCGGCGCTTGGAAATGCGATAATCATCCGGACGCATACCCAACTCTTCTTCGGCAAAGGCAGTCAGCGGGTTGCTGTCAAGGCAATGCACGTCCTCGTCGCCATCGGTTTCGCGGCCCATGTCGATCAGGTTGGCGCGGTGAATTTCCTGAATGAAGACCACCGGAATGCCGACCTCGCGCGCCTTGTCGATCGCCACTTTGGAACGTGCCATGCGCTCTGCGTAGTCCGGCATATGAGCGATGGCGCGTTTGTCGTCGGGAATTGGCGCAAAGGTGGATTTCTGGATGTCGATGACGATCAGCGCCGCGCGCCCTTCGATCAAGTCTCGTTTTTTTGAAGTTGTCATTGTTTTGCCTCTTACAGGAAGTGATATGAGATTTTGTGGATCGAGGAGTGCGACCCGCCGGTCATGCCGCCACTCTGGCGCTGCCGGGCACCGGCGTTTCACGGGGCCGCAAGTGCCCCAGGAAGCGTTTTTCGGCCATTCGGAAAACAAAGGTGATCAGGAAAACGATTGCCATGTAGAACACCATCGCCGTCAAAAACCCCTCATAGGCCAGATAGTAACGGCCATTCAGCCAGCGCCCCACGCCCAACAGATCCTGCAAGGTGACAGTGCTGGCGATGACAGACCCGTGCAGCGTAAAGATGACTTCGTTGGAATAGGCCGGCAGGGCGCGGCGGAACGCATTGGGCAAAACCACCAACCGCATCCGGGTGAACGGTGACATACCACAAGCTTTGGCTGCTTCGACTTCACCATGGGGTGTCGCCTCAATCGCACCGCGCAGAAATTCGGTGGTATAGGCGGCGGTATTCAATGTGAAGGCGATGATCACGCACCACCACGGTTTGCTGAGGATCGGATCCCATAGGAAGCTTTCCTGCACGACGGTAAATTGCCCGAGACCGAAATAGAACAGATAGACCTGCACCAAGAGCGGCGTGCCGCAGAAAACATAGGTATAGACGCGGATTGCCGGGCTTAGGAACGGCTTGCGATAGGCGCGCGCGATGGCCAGTGGTACAGCGATCATCCCGCCCACAAGAAGAGCGAGGAATGTCAGTTGAAGCGTGACCAATGCACCATCAAAGAACCGCGGCAGGTTGTCGTAGATCAACACGAAATCAATCGGGGATCGCGTTTCGCTAAAGCTTTGGAGGTACTCGTAAAAGCTGCGTTCAGATTCCATCGTCTTACGCCTTTCTCACGCCGGCGGCGTATTTGCGGTCAACCGCTCGCAGAGCAAGGTCCGAGATACCGGTGATGATCAGATAGACAACCATGACCGCGATCATGAAGCTGAAAAGCTGGTGTGTGGAGCGACCTGCCGAAAAGGCATTCCAAACCAGATCATGAAGGCCGATCACCGAAACAAGTGCTGTGGATTTGACCAAGACTAACCAGTTATTAGTAAAACTGGGCAGGGCGAAGCGAACCATTTGAGGCCAAGTGACGATGCGGAAGATCTGGCCCGGTTTCATGCCCACAGCCATTGCCGCCTCGATTTGGCCGCGCGGGATGGCAAGAATTGCCCCCCGAAAGGTTTCCGACATATAGGCCCCGAAAATGAACCCGAGGGTCAGCACCCCAGCAAGGAACTGGTTGATTTCAACGTATCCCCAAAGCCCTGTTGAACTGCCGATCTGGTTCACCAGTGTTTGACCGCCAAAAAAAATGAGCATCATCAACACAAGGTCGGGCACGCTACGTACGAACAGGGTATAGACACTTCCCGCACGGCGGATGCTTGGTTTCGCAGACAGTTTGGCAAAGGCACCGATCAGGCCCATGATAATGGACAAAAGCAGCGACAGGACCGCAAGCGAGACTGTGACCAAAGTACCCTCGATCAGGATTTGTCTGTATTCAAAGATCACGTCCATGCGCTGAACCCGTTAGAAAAATGGAAGGGAGGTCAGGGAAACCAGATGGTCCCCCTGACTTTTGGGTTTGGCTGATCACTTGCCGTAAATATCAACGTCGAAATATTTATCGTTAATAGTCGCGTAGGTGCCGTCGGCCCGGATCGCGGCGATCGCCTCGCTCAACTCGCCGGCAAGCGGGTCGCCTTTGCGCACCGCAATGCCTGTGCCTTCGCCAAGACACTCAGGGTCATCCACATCCTCGCCATAAAAGGCAAACCCATCCCCCTGAGGTGTGTTCAGAAAGCCGTCCAATGCACCCAGCGTGTTGTTCAGTTGAAGGTCCAGCCGCCCTGTTGCGAGGTCAGCAAACACATCCTCTTGTGTGTTGTAGAGGCGCAGGTCGGCCTTCGGGAAAGCTTTCTCGACGTGGCATTGCAGGGTCGTTCCTCGCAGAACGCCAATCTTGACGCCTTCTGTGCCGTCTTCCGTCATCTCAAAGGTGGCGCCCTCTTTGGCGATAAACCGCGACGGGGTGAAATAGTATTTCTCCGAAAAATCTACCCGCTTCTTGCGGTCCTCGGTGATCGACAGAGAAGCAACAATGGCGTCGTATTTCCCAGCGATCAGTGCCGGGATCATGCCGTCCCACTCCTGCTCAACCAGCTCACATTCGCGCTCCAGCTCTGCGCAGAGGGCCATTGCCATATCGATGTCAAAGCCTGACAGAGTGCCATCAGCCCCTTTTTGCGAGAACGGAGGGTAAGCGCCCTCAACGCCGATGCGCAAAGTGTCCGCGGTAGCCATGCCAGCCACCAGTGCAACTGCCCCAACTGCGGTGGCAAGTAATGTGTTTTTGAGTGTCATATTCGTACTCCCTTGTTTTCATTATGTTTGTGAAGGCACCTTGCGCGCCCTGTGGTTACTGCCGCGTGGTCGACAGGAATTCTTTGAAACGTACGGTTTCAGGGTCACTGAACATCTGAGCGGGGGCACCCTGCTCCTCGATCAGACCTTGGTGCAGAAAAACGACCTGTGACGAGACATCTCGCGCAAAGGCCATTTCGTGAGTGACAACAACCATCGTGCGGCCTTCTTCGGCCAGCGACCGGATCACTCTCAGCACCTCCCCCACAAGCTCCGGATCAAGTGCGGAGGTCGGCTCATCGAACAACATCACTTCGGGTTTCATAGCCAGCGCGCGGGCGATGGCTGCACGTTGTTGCTGACCGCCTGAAATGTGGGCGGGGTAGTAGTTTCGGCGCTCATACATGCCAACGCGTTCCAACACCTCTTTGGCGTGTTCAATCGCTTCGGCCCGCGACTGTTTTAGAACATGGATCGGTCCTGCAATAACATTCTCCAAGACAGTCATGTGCGACCACAGGTTGAAGGATTGGAAGACCATCGCCAGCCGGGCGCGGATGCGTTCAACCTGTCGCGGATCAGTTGGGTGAGACACGCCGTGGCGATCCTTTGACATTTTGATGTCTTCACCATGGACCGTGATCAAACCGGATGTCGGCGTTTCCAATAGATTGATGCAGCGTAGGAAGGTACTCTTGCCAGAACCGGACGATCCAAGAAGAGAAATCACATCGCCTTCACAGGCCTTGAGGGAAACACCTTTGAGCACCTCATGCGATCCGAAGGATTTGTGCAGATCGGTTACGCTGAGCGAGACATTGGATTTATCGGCGGACAAGGCAGCGACCATGCGGGTTTCCGTTCTGCGTTAGGGAGCAATTCGTTGAATGAAGGCTACTCATCATCAGCCTCAAATCAAAAGCGCGTTTAACTTGCTCTCAGCGAAGGTTTTAACTACGCTGGATTAATGAAGAACACGCTCCGTCATCTGAATGCGCTTAGGGTTTTTGAGGCCGCCGCACGGCATTGTAATTTCGCTAAAGCGGCCAGTGAATTGAATGTCAGCCACAGCGTTGTCAGCCAGCACATCAAAAATCTTGAGGCATGGTTCGGAACCGATCTTTTCATCAGGCATCGCAACCGGGTCGAGCTCAGTGAAAACGGGCGGGACTTGTTGCCCCAAGTCGCGAGCGGCCTTCAAACGCTTACTGACGCCAGTGAAACCCTGTTGCGCAAAACCCGTTCTGGGGCCGTCATAGTCAGCGCAGAACCCGCCATTGCGTCCCTGTGGCTGCGCAAGCGGATCACAGAGTTTTGCAGCCTTTTTCCGCGGATCGAAGTAGATTTAAGGCCAGCGTGGAGCCCCGCGCAGATCGGCGAAGGGCATGCGGATATCGCTATTCACTTCGAAACCAGAATGCCCGGGAGCGGGATTACCAAAGACCGTCTGTTTCCCATAGATGGCTTTCCCGCCGCGTCCCCACACCTCAATGCCCAACTCACGTCTCAAAATGCCTCTGTGGACTGGAGCAGCGCAACCCTCATTCACGACAATGGCAAAGAGACATGGCACAAATGGTACGCGGCGCATGAACCGCAAAGCCTTGGCTGGAAAACTGGAAAGGTTTATTCCGACCTCTCACTCGCCATTGATGCCGCAATAGATGGTGAAGGCGTTATCCTCGCAGATAATATCTTGTGCGAGCGCGAGTTATCTTCGGGCCAGCTTGTCGCTGTAGATCAACGGGCGATAAGGTGTATCTGGTACGAAATTGGTCTGGACAAGAATACTTCAGGATCGTCCGCCCCGGCGTTCTTCAAGAATTGGTTATTGGAACAGGCTAAACATTTGCGGACCTGAATTGTTGCGAGTCTGCGCCGATCGGAAAAACGATAGGTTCAGTCCTGAACGCCAGCAACAGCCAAGACATCGCCTCAAGCCAGCCTAATTTATAAAAGCTGATGAATAGTGGCGTCGTCGAAAGTTTTGAAACGCGCTTGATTAGTATCAAGATACAGCAATCCCCCCGTTTTTCGGGGATTTGGTTGTAGAAGCTGATGGCGGCTTCGAGCCCGAAGGGACCGATGCTGCGCGACGCATGTATGACCGTTTTTCCGGATGTCGCTTTGAGGTATCGGCTTAACCATTCGACTTCGCGACCCCCGGTGTTACCCACTCGCTCAGGTTGGCTTTTGTCCGTCGGGCTTGTTTCATTGAAGCGATGTTCTTTTGGTCACAACAGCCGGTCAAAAGCCTGCTTCAGGTTGGCATCGAACCGCTGCGTCAACTCTGTACCAGGAACGATGTCGAACCCGTGGATCGCACCAGGATAGATGGTGAAATCGACCGGGACGCCATCACGGCTGAGGCGGAGTGCATAGGCCGCGTTTTCTTCCATGAACAGGTCCAGCGCGCCCACGACCATGAAACATGGTGGCAATCCCTCCAGCGTGGCGGCGTGGCTGGGTGAGAAATGCCCGACCCGGTCATCATCCAGCCCATAGTCGCCGCGCAGAGAAGTCCAGCCGAAACGGTTTGCGGCCCGGCCCCAGACGAATTCCCCGGTGGTCGGGTTGTCTACGGGTGCGGCTTGGGTACCGGTGCGATAGTCCAGCATCGGATAGATTGGGAATTGCGCCTTCACCGGGATCTGTCCGCGGTCGCGCGCCAGAAGCGCCAATGCCGCCGTCAAACCACCGCCTGCACTGGCGCCCATTATGCTGATTCGGTCAGGGTCGATGCCAAGTCGTGCCGCAGTCCGAAACACATAAGAAAGGACGTCATAGCAGTCTTCGACCGGCCCGGGGAACGGTGTTTCCGGGGCGAGCCGATATTCGACACTGGCCACAACGGCGCCAGATTTCTGCGCAAGATCATAGCAATAGGCATGATAGCTGACCGCGCTGCCCAGGATATAGCCGCCGCCATGGATATAGACGATGGCGGGCGTTGGCGTGGCGCGCAGTGTGTCGGGCCGATAGAGGAAAAAGCTGGCGGGACTGTCAGGCAGCTCAAAGCTCTCGAATACCGGATTCTCCGACCCCGGAACCGTAGTGGCATCTTGCGCCGCCCTGATATCCGGCAGGATGTCCGGCGTAAAAAGCATGGCGGGCATCGCCTGCGCCATCTCGCGATATTGCGGGTCGACCAGATGAAGTGTGCTGTCCTCAGGGTCCGCTGCCGGAGTAGAAATCTGCGCTCGCGCGCTTCCGGGCTTCAATGCAAGTGCTGCAGTACTGGCAATACCTGCTGCCAGGAACGCTCGACGGGTAGGAATGAGGGGCATGGGGTGTTCCATTCTTTAAGGGAGATAATTCAATTCTGGCGACCAAAGTTTTTAGTGTTGATGCACGCCACCCGTTGGTTGGCGCGTCTCGGCGCTGCTACAGGTCTTTTGGCACCACCTGGTCTGAGATGAACTGGGACATCTCCTGTTCTGACAGCGACTTCTTCATCTGCAGAAACGATTCCGCATCACGGCCGCAAACATTGTGGGTGGGCGTATCTTCGGTCGCGCATTCATAGACTTTTTCGGCCACCTCACGCGGGTCAGATGGCTCACCACCCTGTCGAGCCATCTGGGTCACGGCATCGTTCATTTTCGTAGCGAGTTTGGCCGAATAAGCCCTTATGTGGTCGTCACCGTTTGCCAGTATCCCTTCGTCCATCGACGTATAGAGGTTCGTCTCGTATGATCCGGGGGCAATGGCCTTCACAGAGATGTTGAACGGCGCGTATTCAAGCGCCAGAGCCTCGGTCAGGCCCTCTACGGCGAATTTCGCGGAGCTGTATACGGAAGCAAACGGAAAAGCGATCAAGGCCGCGAGCGACGAGATGTTAATTATCGTCCCCTCGCGCTGCCGCCGCATGACGGGAAGGACCGCTTTCGTCACGCGCATCAGGCCAAACACATTGGTGTCAAAAAGGCCGTGGATTGAGCCCTCATCCCATTGCTCGAAAACCCCAACACCGGATATCCCTGCGTTGTTGACCAGAACGTCAATCCGTCCGAAGGCATCAAGGCTCTTGTCGACGACCTCCTTGATGCTCTGCGGATCGGTCACATCGAGCCGGCACAGAAGCGTGTTTTCCAACTCACCCAGATCGGCCTCCTTCTCGGGAGAGCGCATCGTTGCAACGACATTCCAGCCTTTGGATTGAAACAGCTTCGCGGACTGCTTGCCAAAGCCGGAGCTGCATCCGGTGATGAGGACTGTTTTGCTGTTCATCTTGTTATCCTAAGTTTCAGGCATTCGGTGCCAATGGATGTCAACTGAGGAGGTTCTCGTGTTCGGGATCTGTTTTTGCGGACGGGCTGCGGAGCCGGGCATGGTGCCCATCCGGCCCTCATGAGCCCGCGCCTTTGGGAGGAAAGCCTGCCAAGTGCTTGGTCCCTGGAAGGGCCGGATCAATCTGGCCCGCCAAAGAAAACGTCGTTGGCGTGCATTGTATCCATGTATTCCTTCCATTCCTGGACCTTGCCGTCCCGGATCACCATCAGGATATGGAAATGGTTGTTATAGATCTTGCCGCTGACATGCTTGCCCAATGACACGGCCTCAACCGCAACACGCTCACCTTCCGCTGTCAGTGCCTTGGGCGTAAGACTCATGCCCTCCGGAAAGAACGCCTTGGTTCGCCCTCCCGAGGCCAGAACGAACGCCTTGCCGTGATTTCCAGAGATCGGCATTGATCCCGCCACCCAGACCTTTGCATCCTCAGCAAAGGCTTCTTCGACGAACGTCCAGTCGCCAGCGCCGATTGCTTGGATGACCTTATTCGCAAGGGCCTTGTTCTCTTGGGTATCCATAGTGTTTCTCCTTTGCGATCCTTGATCGCGTCTTGTTAGGCCAGTTTGGCCAGGGTGTTGATTTCGGCTGAGCCGAGGCGGATTCTTGCAGGCTGTTCTGCGTTCTTTCCCAGAACCGCAGCGATGAACGCGCGTCCTATTTCTTCCGTTGATGTTGCCATCCCGAACGGGCGCATCAGCGGTGCCAGCCAGGCCGCCAGGCCGTACACTGGAACGTTGTGTTTGATGCCCCGCCGGGGCGCGATCGTACCCGGCCGAAAGATCAGCGCCTGCTTGAAGCCCATACCCAGAACGGCGTTTTCGGCCTGCCCTTTGACACGGGCCCAAAGCTGCCGAGAGGTCTCGGTTTCGTCGGCACCTGCGCCGGACCCGAAGACGAAGCAGCATTGCGGACTTTGCTTGTGCAAGGCTCGGGCAGCGGCGGCGACGTAATCATGCTCCACCCGGATATAGGCTTGCTCATCAGCGCCGGAACTGGGTGTTCCGACCGCCCAGAAGCATCCGTCGATGTCGTGCATGTCACTGGCAATCGTCGCGAAGTCCAGGAAATCACGATGAATGATCTCTCGCAGCTTCGGGTGCGATCTTCCTGTCGGGCGTCTGACAATGCAGAGGACCTCGCCGATTTCCGGATGATCCAGACATTCGAGAAGGGCACCGGCACCCACTGTGCCAGTGGCACCAAAGATCAGGACGCACTTTTTCATAGCAGCACCGCTTCTCCGGACGCAGGCTCATCTGCCGGGAGCCAGTTTTTCAGGGCTCGTTCCGTGATCCGGGAGAGCTGCTTCCTCTGCGACGCATTCTGCGCTTCGGGATGCGCCGGGCGGACAGTGTCTTCGACAAGATAGGCCCCGGTGATGCCGTCAAATTCGGAAGAGGCCGCAAGGCGCACAATCCTGTCGGCCCCCACCTCGGTGGGTGAGGCTGCGACACGTATGACGTATCCCATGATCCGGTCGGCTCCGGTCAGGTCTCGCAGCAGGTTGGACCGGATATTGCCGGGATGCAGGTAATTCACGGTAACGCCCTTGCTCTCAAGCTCTTGCGCCAGATCGATCATGAACATCGACCCCGAAAGTTTGGATTCCACATAAGCCTCGCTCGTGGCGAAGTCTGGCTTGGCGGCGATCTCGTCCATGTTGATCCGGTCGAGAAAGGCCAGATTGGTTACCAGATAGACGATACGCGCCGGAGCCGAGGCAGTGATCCGGTCGGCCAGCAACCGGGTCAACAGGATCGGCGCCAGATAGTTTACCGCCCAATTCATCTCGAACCCATCCTCGGTGAAGGTCGGCCTGGTTGCGTTGACCCCTGCGCCATTGATCAGAACGTCGATCCGATCATGCGCGGCGAGTATCCGTTCGGCACAGGCTTTGACGCTGTCCATCGAGGCCAGATCGCAGACCTGAAAACTGACGGTTCCTGCGCCGCCTGTCGCCGCCAGTTCCCGTATCACACGATCACCCACGGCCTGCCTGCGCCCCAGAAGGACAAGGTTCGCCCCCATGTCACATAGCATCCCGGCGGCTACGCGACCTATACCGTCTGTGCCGCCGGTCATAACGATGGTCTTGCCCGTCAGATCACGGTCGGCTTGGGGAATTGCGTGGCGTGGATCGGGCGTCCGGCGCTGCGGCCGGAACAGGTTGATCGTGATGCGGGTGCGGTCGCTGATCAGGGGCATGTCAGTCTCAATTTCCGAGGCTTTTCTTGAAGAATGCGCTCAGCGCGTCGGCGCCCTGCACCACGAGGTCTGGCGTGTCGTAGGTGCGCAGATGGCTGCCGCCTTCAAGGACCACCATCTCGGCCGCGCCTTGCGTTTTGGCTGCGATAAAGCGTTCGGTGAACGGTTTGGTGAAGGCCTGTTCACCCACGATGCCCAGATACGGACAGGTGATCTGACCGGCGTAGTCCAGCCCGTGCGAGCGCGCGAGTTGCTGATACGAAAACGGCACCATGTGGTTGCTGTAGTTTGGCCATTCGGCGGCCACCCGGCAAAAGTAGTAATCATACTGCTCGGCCAGGAACGGATCGGCCCCGGCTGGGGGCACTTCGGTCATGTCAGGGATGAGCATGTCATCCGGCTCGGCCTCACCTGTCTCGAAATAGCGCTGCCGCGCCGTGTTGGACCTGTCATACATGACACGCTTCTGTTCGTCGGTCGCAAGCGGGTTCGAGACCAACGCCTCACGCAGGCTGAAATGACCGCTGACTGTGCCAAAGGCCTTGACCCGCCGGTCGCCTTGCAGGGCGTCGGCAGTGTAGGACGCGCCCGCGCAGATCCCCAATGCACCCACGCTCCCCACGTTTTCATGAGCGCATAGGAAGCAAATCGCGTTCTGGATGTCCTCGGTCTTGGAATTCGGGTCTTCGTATTGACGCGGCTGCCCGCCGCTTTCCCCGAAGGTCCGGTGATCGAAGGCGAGCGCGATCAGACCCCGTTCGGCCAGCGCGTTGGCGAAGACGCCCTGTGATTGCTCCTTGACGGTCGCCATCGGGCCAGCAACGGCGATCGTGGGGTATTTCTGACCGGCGTCGAAATTTTCGGGGAGGTAGAGATGTCCCCGAATGACCTCTCCATGGCTTTTGAAACTCACGTTCTGTCGCATGTCGTGCCCCCCTGTCGAATGGACATTTTTCGTATGATTGTCTATATTGACATTATTCGTCCAAATGTCAATATGCGCAGCATGACCGACAGAGATAAGTATATCCTCGACGCTGCGGTGCGCCTGTTCTCGCGTTATGGCGTCAAGCGCACCAGCATGGGCGACCTGGCTGAAGAGGCCGGGGTGGCGCGCCAGACGCTCTACAATGCCTACAAGAACAAGGATGACGTTCTGAGGGCTCTGATCCGCTACCACACAGATATGGCGATCGACGAGATCGAGGCCGGACTGGATGGCGTCCAGGCTCTTGGCGACCAACTCGACATTATCTTCAACAGGATGTCCGTCGCTGGCTTCGACCTGGTTCAAGCCACACCGAATGCCCAAGACATCATCGAAGGGTTCAACGCAATCGGTCAGAGGGAATTGGAGGCCTCGGCTGAAAAATTCCGAGCTGTGATTGAAAGGATCCTGTCACCTCACGAAGCCGCATTATTGCGCTCGGGGCTGACCGCCATTGGTCTCTCTGACTTTGTTCAGCGTTCCGCCAAAGCAGCCAGCAGCGATGCACGTGACAGAGACCATTTGATCGGTCAACTCAACACCCTCAAAACCCTCTGCCAGGTGGCAACTGCAACTGATGCAGCATCGTTAAATACTATGGTTTAAGAAAGCGCTATTTGACGGTCTTGGGCATTTAACGCACTTGCAGCGAAAGGCAGCTTTGGTCCGCACACCGGACATCTATGCATGCTATAGCGAAGGGCCCTCACCGCCCAATTGTTGCTCACCACCTGATTGGTCCAGCGTTCTTTGACGACAGGTGACTTCACCGTCGGGCTGAATTACCCTCTTCCTTCGCGACCGAAACAAGAAATAGAGGCTCTTCGTGAACACGCGCTTTTTAGAGACATTCGTCACAGTCGCCAACTTGGGCAGTTTCCGAGCGGCGGCCGAGCAATTGAATGTGAGCCAAGCGACGGTCTCCAGCCGGATTTCGTCGCTGGAGACGGACCTCCAGGTCGACCTGTTTGACCGTGAGTTTCACGCCACCCGGATCACCGTGGCTGGGGCCATGATTCTTGAAACAGCGCAAGAGATGCTCGCGACGGAGCGCAATCTGCGCGCCACCTTGTCCGATCCGACCACCGCCGTGGGGCGGGTGCGTCTGGGGCTGGTATCTTCGGTCGTTCATACTTGGCTTTGCGATCTGATCGAAGAGGTGGCGCGCTGCTATCCCCGGCTAGAGCTTGAACTGACGGTTGAGCCAACGCCGAACATCGCGGCCGCCTTTGAACGCGGTGCTTTGGATATGTTGCTGACGACAGATGACCGCCATGATCAAACCTGTGTCTGCGCCGACTTGCCGCCACTGGCCATGGGCTGGTTCGGGCCAGAGGGGATGCGCGAGGAAAAACTCTCCCTCGCTGATGTTGTCACCAGCCCGCTGATCACCTTCACCCGCAATTCGCGCCCCCATGCCAATGTACTCGCGCTTTTCAGCGATCGCGGCCTGCGGCCTTCGATCGTACATTGTATCACATCAATGGCCGCGATTGCCCGTTTGACACAGCGCGGACTTGGGATTGCGACCATGCCACTGGCCTGTGATTTGGCCGGGCCAGGTATTTACGAGCTTGATGTCGATGCGGAACTGCCGCCGCTGCCGCTGTATTGCATTTGGCGGCGCAGTTCCGATGTGGCCACTTACAAGGCAATCGCCGATCTTGCGCGGGACTGTGCAGAGCGTCATCAGCGCCAAACCTGACGCGGTGTGAACCGGCCTGATCGGAAAACCCTATCACCCCCCCCTGAATAATCCCGTTTGTCGTTGGGCCCCATCTCGGCAAGGGTGCCCCAACAACAATCGACAGAGCTTGACCGCACCTCGACGGAGGCGGGCCGTGCCCCGCCACGTGACGGGAAAGCTATGTCCAAGATCAGGATGCAGAATGAGCAATATCCGTACAACCGATCAGGCACAGCTTTTCGTCTGGAGCGATATCGACCCAGATCATGAAGCAGATTTCAACCAGTGGTATGACAGAGAGCATATGGAGGAGCGCGTTCGCATTCCGGGCTTCACCGGTGCGCGGCGCTATCGTGCGGTATCCGGCTCGGCCCGGCGATACCTTGCGCTTTACCGCGCCAGCAGCCTTGCCGATTTCACCTCCGACGCCTACCGCAAAGCCTTTACTAAACAGACCCAGTGGTCGATCACCAACTTCGGTCGGATGTCCAACACCCGCCGCCGGGTGATGCAGGTCGCGCAAGAGGGCGGCTTTGGCTGGGGCGGCGCACTGGTGCTGATCGAACTGGTGCCGAATGCAATGGATACCGACGCCGTCAGCACCGTGCTTGGCAAGTTGATGGCCGAGGAAGGCGTGCTGCGCGTGCATCATATGATCCCCGACGAAACCCTTTCGACCCCGCTGCCGTCCGAAACCATCGAAGGGCGCGTTCTGGCCCCTTGCATCGCGATAGATGTGACGTCAGAGCCTATCGCCGAAGCGACCCTGCGCCAACTGACCGAGCAATTGGGCGGCGCGGTACGCGAGGCCGAAACCTTCCGCCTGATGTGGTCATTGGATGCGCAGGACCTGCCCGCATTAGAAGACTGAGTGAACCACCCTGCCCTGCCACAACGGCAGGGCAAGAACAACAAACCACCCCAACAGGAGATACCTCACATGAAACACCTTCTCATCGGAACTGCGATCGCAGCCCTGACGGCCGGTCTGGCCCATGCTGAAACGTGGAAAATGTCAGCGGACGCACCAGACGGCAACTATCTGACGCAGAACATCCGCGCCTTCGCCGATGACGTGGCCCGCCTGTCGGATGGCGCGCTGGAAATCGACGTTGTGTCGAACTCTGTCCTGCTCAAGCGCCCCGAACTGAAGCGCGGCGTCCAGCGCGGCATCGTTCCCATCGGCGAAGTCCTGATCTCGGCCCTTGGCAACGAAGACGCCGTTTACTCTGCCGATGCCGTGCCGCTTTTGGCGACCACATTTGACGAGGCCCGCGCGCTTTGGGAAGCCTCCCGCCCCATCTACGAAGAAAAACTGGCCGAAGATGGACTGGTTCTGCTGTTCGCTGCCCCTTGGCCACCGCAAGGCGTCTACATGAACCAAGAGGTGACCAACGCCTCCTCCTTCGACGGGGTCAAATTCCGCGCCTATAACCCATCGACCGCGCGCCTGGCCGAGCTTTTGGGTGCCGTTCCCGCCACCATCGCCACCTCCGAGATCAGCCAAGCCTTCTCGACCGGGGTCATCAACGGTATGATCACCTCGCCGTCGACGGGTGTGGACAGCCAAGCGTGGGATTTCGTGTCGCATTACTATGACGTTCAGGCCTTCCTGCCCAAGAACATGGTGATCGTGAACAAAGGGGTCTACGACGGTCTGTCTGACGAGGTGAAAACCGCGCTGCAAGAAGCGGCTGAACTGGCGGAAACCCGTGGCTTTGAGATGGCCGAAGTGGCCACTACCGAAGCGACAAATACAATGGCTGACAATGGCATGAACGTGCTGCCGACCCCCGAAGGACTGGCCGCCGACTTCGAGACGATTGCCGCGACCATGCGTGCAGAATGGCTGGAACAGGCAGGTGAAGACGGTCAAAAGATCGTCGATGCGTTGAACTGATCCAAGCAGGCTCGGGCTGTCAAACGCCCGGGCCTTTATGCAAACAGCTAGGGGTGTCCCTACCCCGCCCGCCCCACCAATCCGGAGCCCCCGCCATGTTGCTAACCCGCCATTTATTCAACTTTTGCGGAGTCTTGGCCGCGCTGTCCCTTCTGGGGATCGCGGCCCTGATCCTGTCGCAAATCGGCCTTCGCCTGATGGGAAGTCAAATCCCGTCGGCTGATGATTTCGCGGCATGGGGGTTAAGCGCTTCGATTTTCCTTGCGCTGCCGGCGACCCTGATACGGGGCGATCATATCCGCGTCACCTCGCTACGCCAGCTGATGCCGGATCGTCTGGGACATATCGCTGACATTCTGGCCGCTGCCTTTGCCACTGCGATGATGGGCTGGGTCGCTTGGGCGATCTTTGGCTATGTCCACGAAAGCTGGACCTACAACGAAGTCAGCCAAGGTGTGGTGGCCGTTCCGCTTTGGTGGCCTCAATCTGCGATGGTTTTGGGGTCGGTGCTCTTTGCTCTAGCCTTTGCCGAGCGCACGCTGCGCCTCATCCTCGGCCTACCGGTCGAGAGCGACGATACAAACGAACAAGGTCGGGGCGAATAATCATGGATATTTTTCTGCAATCCGCCGTTCTGGTCGTGTCTCTGCTCGTCCTTTTGGGCTTGGGCATCTGGGTTGGCGTGGCACTGATGGCGTCGGGCGTCGTGATCTTCATGATGTTCACCTCGACGCCGGTCGATGCGATCCTCGGCACCACGATGTGGGCGCATTCCGCCAGCTGGACGCTAACGGCGCTGCCGCTCTTCATCTGGATGGGCGAAATTCTCTACCGCACCCGTCTGGCCGAAGACCTATTTTCCGGTCTCGCCCCTTGGGTCGGGCGGCTGCCCGGTGGGTTGGCGCATGTCAACGTTGCGGGCTGCGGGATCTTTGCCGCTGTGTCGGGATCATCGGCAGCCACCACCGCCACCGTTGGCCGCATTTCCCTGCCCGAACTGAAATCGCGCGGCTATGCCGACCGTCTCGCCATCGGCTCTTTGGCTGGATCGGGCACACTTGGCCTGTTGATCCCGCCGTCGATCGTGATGATCGTCTACGGCGTCGCGGCCCAAGTGTCCGTGAACCGTCTGTTCATTGCGGGCGTGGTGCCGGGGCTGATGCTCATGGCGCTGTTCTCGGGCTATATCGCCATCTGGGCAAAAATGAACCCCGATGGCGTGCCCGCCCCCGAACCCCGTCTACCGATCGCTGAGCGCCTGCACCGCCTGCGGATGCTGCTGCCGGTGGTCGGTTTGATCATCGGGGTCATCGGGTCGATCTATGCCGGGGTCGCCACCGCGACCGAAGCCGCCGCCATCGGTGTGGCCGGGGCGCTCATCATCGCGGCCTTTGGCCGGTCACTGAACCGCGACAGTTTCATCGCCTCGCTTTTGGGGGCCACCCGCACCTCTGCCATGATCGGCCTGATCCTGCTTGGCGCGGCCTTTCTCACTTCGGCCATGAGCTTCTCCGGCTTGCCCGGGCAACTGGCCGAAATCATCTCTGCCAGTGGGTTGGGCGCACCGGGGTTGATTGCTGTGCTGACGGTGTTCTTCGTGTTGCTTGGCTGTTTCCTAGACGGAATCTCCATCGTGGTGCTCACGACCTCGGTTGTGATGCCCGCCGTGGCTGCCGTTGGGATCGATCCGGTATGGTTCGGGATCTATCTGATCATCGTCGTCGAAATGGCGCAGATCACGCCGCCGCTGGGGTTCAACCTGTTCGTGATCCAGAACCTGACAGGCAAGTCGATCTTCGAGATCACTCGTATGATCGTCCCCTACTTCTTGATCCTTGTGCTGGCCGTGATCCTGCTGACGGCTTTCCCCGGCATCGCGACATGGCTTGTAGAGCAAACGATTTAAAGGCTGATTTGATGACACAGACCCCTCAATCTCTCCTCGACGCGGCCCGCGCGCGCGCAACCTCGCCCGATTTCACCCGCACCTTCGATGATCCGGTCGAAGGCGAAGGGCCGCTATCAGGGCTGAACGTAGCAGTCAAAGACCTGTTCGACGTGCGGGGCCAAGTCACCCGTGCGGGATCGCTGGTCCGTAAAGACGCGTCACCCGCCATCAAGGACGCTGTGGCGGTCGCGCGGCTGCGCGGTGCAGGTGCGGGCCTCGTTGGTCACGCAAATATGACGGAATTCGCCTATTCCGGTCTTGGCCTGAACCCACATTACGGCCCCCCCCTCACCCCGTTGAAAGAAGGCTGTATCGCGGGTGGATCGACCTCGGGCGGTGCCTCTGCCGTGGCGCGAGGTGTGGCTGACATCGCGCTTGGGACAGACACCGGCGGCTCCGCACGTATTCCAGCGGCCTTTTGCGGGTTATTCGGGTTCAAAGCGACAGCGCAAACGATCTCTCGCGAGGGGGCGGTGCCGCTGTCGCATTCGCTGGATAGTGTCGGGGTGCTAACCCGAGACGTTGGCCTGCTGCGGCCGGTGTTGAACGTGCTACGAGACCGACCGCTTCCCGCGTCCTCTGCACCGCGTGCAGTCATCGTGCCAGAGAACTTCGGCATGGACGGGTTGGATGCCGAAGTCATCGACGCCTTTGAAGCCGCGCTCGAGGTGCTTCGGGCATCTGGCGTCAGCGTACGACGACAGACCCTCGATTTTTTCGAGGACTACCGCGCCCTACCCGTTTGGCAATTCTCGGCAGTCGAGTCCCGCGCCCACCACGGGGCCTATTTTGACCAGACACGTGCCGAGCTTGATCCGCGCGTCGCCTCGCGTATGGCCCGGGCGGACGGCGTCACCGGCATCGAATTCGCCCGCACGATAGCCGCGCGGGAAGCACTGATCGCACGGGCAGACCGGCTCTTTGGCGACACGCCCGTGGCCTTGCCAAGCGTCGCCATCATGCCGCCGAAGCTGGATGATCTGAACGACGACGCGACCTATGACCGGATCAACCTGCTGGCGCTGCGCAACACCAGCCTTGCGAATGTGATCGACGGCTGTTCGGTCAGCATACCCATCACCGACGACCCCGGCACGGGGCTAATGTTGACCGCTCCGGCAGGCCGGGATGCGATGCTCATCACCATGGCCGAAACATTGCAGGGCGCATTGTGAGCGAGACGACGAAACGACCTTGCGCCTATGTGGCCTTGGGCACGCAACGCTACCGCATGCGCCATGTCAGCGATCCAATGCTGTCGGGCCTTTCCGATGTCGCGGTCTTGGGCGACAGGATCGTTGTTCTCAGGCGGCAAGCGCCTGAGCTGGTCATAGTCGGGCCCAACGGTGCAATGAGTGGCGAAAGCACCGATCTGCCGCAGTTCGTATGCGGCCACGGGCTGCGCGCCACCTCTGCGAACCAATTGGCCGCCACGGACATGGATGGCCACAAGATCGTGCTACTCGATGAAACGATGCACGAGATCACCCGGATGGACTGCGCGGAGCGGCCGGGCTTGGGGCGCCCCTTCAACCATCCCTGCGATTGCACCCAAGGTCCCGACGGCCGCTATTATGTCGCTGACGGATACGGGAATAGCGCGGTTCACATCTTTGACCCGGAACTGCGCCACCTCAAGACCTTTGGACACCCCGGTACTGAACCGGGCGCGTTCTCGACCCCGCACAGCCTGTTGTTCGACGGCCAAGGCAGGCTCTGTGTAGCGGACCGTGAGAACAACCGCGTTCAGCTTTTTGATGGGGATGGCACTTGGCTGGGTCAGATTGAGGGATTGTACAAGCCGATGGCGCTGGCGCTAACGCCTGATGGCCTATTGCTGGTCAGTGATCAGACCCCGCGTCTGTCCGCTTATACTCCGAGTGGTGAGTTGGTCGGTCGCTGTCGCACCTTTTCAACCTTTGGTCATGGATTGGCTGTTCAGCGCGATGGGACCATCATCATCGCAGAAATGAACCCGGACCGTGTCACCTTGCTGATCCCGGTGCCCGACGTGGATACATTCTGACGTGCCACTGGAATGCAAACGACAGTTGACTAAAGTATCTAAGATTTCGCGGTGAGCTGCGCACGGTGTCGCTCGGCGCGCATGCAGCATGGGAAATGCTGCGTCGGTGTAAAATCTAGTGCTGCCGCGCGGTGGATAGACCAGCCGTGCGTACATAGCGCCGCAAAAATTTGGTTCAAAGTTCAGTGACTGCGGGCAAAATCGTCGTCGGCTTTATGAATCTTGTACTCAGAAGATGAAGGACTCGCGATGACGTCGCCCGTCTTCGACGTTTAGTGTGCTGAGGGTTGCTTCGCTCCACCTCATGAACGCATCGGGTCCGCACATATAGACCTCTCGCTTGTCGAGTGCGGGGATGGATTGGATATCTTCAACCTGCGCGCGACGTTCTTTGATCTGCAGCGCATCCTCAGAAAATGTCAGACACAGATCCTCCCGTGCAGATTTTGCGACCAGTGAATCATCGCCGATGCTTTGAAACGCCACAATGCGCAGTTTCACATTGGCGGGGCCAGGACCAATTTGCCGGACAAAATGCTTCAGAACTTTGATGTCATCACCACGACCAGAAAATAGGAGGACGATGTCAGTCGTTGTTTGCGGGTGAGCGTTCGCCAGTTGGAGGATACCGTCCCACATCGCCATAAATGGTGTAATGCCGACACCGCCCGCGATCCAGAGCATCTTGGATGAAACACTTGGAGGAGCATTCTGAGTACCCGGCGTAAAGCACGTAAAGCCTGCACCAGAACCTTTGAACTCAACCGGCAGCCTTTGTTCGATAAGTTTGTAAGCGTTGGCGTGAAGAACATTGGACATCAAGCCGCCCGGTTTCCTTTTGACGGTGACGCTCACCTGATTGGTGGCAGCAAACTCGTTGCTGTCAGCGTCGAAAACGGGCGTATTTGAAATCGTCCAAGTTCGCACGTAGTCTTCGTTGACCAGCTGCGGATTGGCTTCGTTCATATGACTGTATCCCGAGTCCAAAAGGTTTGAGAAGTCGAAGACACCGAACCCGCCGGGCAATGGCGTACTGACAGGCTGTGACAGTTCGAAATTGAAAGTCTTGATGCTCTCAGAAAGCGTTTCTGTCGATGCGAGTGTGGCTGTGATGGGGGTTTCAGTTTCGTGAGCAACCAGTACATGCCCCATTTCTTGCATTTCCCGACGCAGGAGCTTGACCGGCGGGTTATACGGCGAGAACTGCTCTTGAGATGTTAACTTGAGGTTTAGACCGTCTTTGACAAAGACGGCACCTGTCACTTTGATACGCGTGAGCAGGCTCACGCGTGGAATAAGTGCTTCTGCATCGTCATCAAGCAAGTTTTCGGCATCCCCCGTAATGTAAAGGACACTGCCTGTCGTGAAATCTGGAAAAACGAGTCCGACTTGTGGGTCCGTCTCGATATTTCCCAAAGATTGATAGAAGCGATTGCCAGAATGGTCGGGCAAAACCAGATACGTCGTGATGTCGTCACCATTGGCGTCTTCGTAGATGCGGGTAAAACCCGGTGCGCCGCCGCGGTGATTGACGCCCATGTCGGTCTTGAGGCCAGAACTGGCCTCATCTGCAGTGTGCTTTGTCGCCAAAAACACCGTGCTGGCTTGGTCCACAACGGCTTTGGCGGCATCCGGCAAAGCGGCGGTGTGGGTTTCAAACCTCTCATACACAAGGCCTGCACTGCGTTTTTCATACGCCAACTCACGCACGGTAATATATTTGGGACAGTTTCCCAGATGTTGGTCGGACGCCAAGTGCAGGCTAATCTTTCCGCTCTTTTCAACAGATGCCGCACTAATTTGCCCGGCGATTTTGTTGCGCCGGCGATTGCTGAAATCGACCCCTACGCCGGCAAAGAGTTTCTGTGCATGGCCAGAGATTGGATTCTGTATCAATGCCCGCGCGAAGGGATCGTATGGGTTGCTTTCGGCAACAACCTCCATTGTGTTTTGATCGGAAATTTTGATGTCTATCGACGGGTCACTCTCCGAACGTGTAACCAGAAGGCTCACCCAAGGCCGCCCGTCGTGATCCAGTGTTGCGAGCGGCAAATAAGGCAGTTCAGCAAAGAAATCCGCGTGCTGCTTTGGCATGTCAGGGGCGATGTACTGGGGAATGGATAAGATCAATTCCTTGGGCGTATTGCGCCGCTCCTGAAGCCGCAGCTCGCCTTTGTGCGATTTATGAAACTGGGCCATTTCGTATTCCAATCGTTCGTCTGAAAAGCGGTCCTGTTGCGGTGTTTGCGCTGACGCCTTTCTTTAGGACTGAAAGGCGTCAGCGGTTATTGGTGTTACGGCGTCAGCGCTATAGCCCCAGATCGCTTAGACCCGGATGGCGTGGGGCTTCGGATGTCATGGCCCCCCCTATTCAGCCGCAAGGCCAACAGCGGTTGCTGGCATGGCCTGAAACCCGGGCAGGGCTTCGAAACGGGCGAGCCATGCGCGGACATTCGGGTAGGGGTCAAGCGAGACGTTCCCCTCGGGCGCATGGGCGGTATAGGAATAATTCGCCACATCGGCGATTGTCGGGCGATCGCCAACCAACCAATCGCGACCTTCCAGCCCATGTTCCAGTTTTTGCATTGCCTTGGTCGCTGTTGCATCGGCGAATTCTACGTCCAAGGGCGCGCCGAAAACGGTGATCAGTCGTGCGGCACAGGACCCAAAGGCAACTTCGCCTGCCGCAAGTGTCAGCCAGCGTTGAACATTGGCCTCATCGATCGGAGTGCTTGGCATCCAGTCCGGCGCATATGTCCGTGCGAGGTAGACGAGGATTGCGTTGGAGTCCGATACGGTTACATCCCCATCTTGCAAGACCGGGACCTGCCCGTTCGGGTTCATGGCCAGAAACTCAGACGACTTATGCGCACCACCTGCCAGATCTACGGGAACTTCCTCATGTGCGATCCCTGCGAGCTTCGCAAACACCAAGGCGCGGTGAGCGTGACCTGATTTTGCGAAGTGGTGAATGCGAACGGCGTTTGACATCGATGTCTCCAGTCATTTTTCAAGATATGTGCAAGCCCTACCAGTTGCGTATTCCGGCGATAATTGTCTAAATTGGCGTATATTTAAGCCCTGATAAGGCGCAATGAGATGGATAAAATCGACCGGATGCGGGCCTTTGCGCTTGTCGCCAAGAACGCCTCTTTCACGATTGCCGCGCAGCGTATGGGGCGATCTGCCCGATTGGTCAGCAAATATGTCGCTGACTTGGAAAACGCGCTTGGGGTGCAGTTGCTTAATCGCACCACGCGGAGTGTCTCTTTGACAGACGCTGGTGCGACATATCTTGCGCTATGTGAGCCGCTTCTTGATGGCTTTGACGAGTTGGAGGAGAGGGTCAGACACGATCAGACGTCGCTACGTGGTGTAATACACATTTCGGCCCCCACCGGATTCGGAGCTTTGCGGCTGACGCCGTCGCTGGCAAGATTCGGGGCGAAACACCCCAATGTGGACCTTAATTTGCAATTCTCTGACCGGCGCGTGTCGATCATTGAGGAGGGCTTTGACCTCGCCATCAGGATTGGCCCGATGCGCGACAGCTCGCTCAAAGTACGGCAACTGGGCCCGATGCCGTTGGTCGTGTGTGCGTCGCCCGCCTATCTGGAACGCACCGGAACGCCGGTCCATCCGCGGGCGCTGGCCACGCATGAGTGTATTCTTGACGGGAACATGACCGAGCCGACCATCTGGAGGTTTGATATCAATGGTCAGGAAGAGGCTGTTCCGGTCCGCGGGCGTTTCCGCATGAACGCGCCCGCAGCTGCAGCCCGGCTTGCCGCAACAGGCGCTGCAATTGCCCGTTGCCCCGCCTACACGGTAGCGGATGCCTTCAGATCCGGTGATCTGGTGGAGCTTTTCGCCGAGCATCGGGTTTCGCCCTATGCCGTTGCTGCGCTCTTCCCGCAGAACAGGCGCCTTACAACGCGGGTGCGGGCGCTTATTGACCATCTCGCGGATGATCCGGAGCTTTGTTCCGATAGCGCCAAGACCTGACTTGCGCTACGCCTTTGCCATATCGACGAAAGCTCTGAGCCGGCGCGTCATGTTCCGCTTGCTGCGGTAATTCAAGGAATAGCGCGGAAGCTGCCCCACATGGCCGCTTAGAACTTCGGTCAGGCCGCCTTTTTCCAGATGAGGCAGGGCTATTTCCCTGTACAGATACGCAAGACCAAGCCCTTGCTGTGCATAGGTCAGAAGCGACCGCATATCGTTCGCCACCATGCGCGGTTTCGGCTGCATCGTGTACATGCCCTCCGGCCCGTCGAACCCCCACGGGGCCAGATGAGCGCCCGAGCCAAAGGCATAGCAGATTGCATCGTGCTTCAGGATATCCCGCGGATGCGCAGGCGTCCCCTTCCCCGCAAGGTACTCGGCCGAACCGACGATGGTCATTTCCAGCTCTGGTCCAACAGCGACAGCATGTGTATCTGGTCCAAGCATCGTGTTTGAACGGATCGCGGCGTCGATGCCTGACGTCAAAAGATCGACCTTTTTGTCATCATAGATAACTTCAACATCGACCGTCGGAAATGCAGTCGCGAAACGTGCGACCAGATCATCCAGAAAGAAGGGGCCAGCGCTGTAGGGAGCCGAAAGCCTCAAGGTGCCTGCGACCTCGTCCTTCTGCGCATGGATGTCATCCAGCGCACCTTCCAGATCCACAATGGCGGGCAGGCTTTTATCATAGAGCTGTTCGCCTGCGCGTGTCAGCACAACGGAGCGTGATGACCGTTCAAAAAGACGCACACCCAGACGGTCCTCGAACCGTTGGATGGCCTCGCTCACCGAGGCGGGGGCTTGCTGAAGGTGCTCGGCCGCTGCACGGAAGCCCCCGCGGCGCGCGACTTCGACAAAAACACGAATGTCACCAAAGCTGCTACGGGTCATTGTTCGCTTTTCCGATCACTGTGTCAGGTTAAAGTGGGGTTATCCTTACGATACCAGCCGCCTACATTCTCAGCAACATGGAAATGAAAACGCAAAGATCAGGTCGATGACCGGGCCTTCAATCAACAGACCAAGGAGCAAGACAATGACAGTACTTGAAGAAATCCAAGCCGCCATCGCTGAGTGGAACACTGGCCTCGACAATGGTGACATCGAACGGATGGTGGCGTCATGTCATCCTGATGTGATGACGGTGAACGAACGCCAGCCTGTCACAACAGGCACGCAAGCGATCCGCGACAAGTACAACCCGCGTATCGCCGCCGCAGAAATCACCTCTGGTTATGATATCGAAGACCTACAGGAATACGGCGACACTGTCATCGTATCGGGCCGTTTCTACGGAACGATGAAGATGCGCGACACAGGCGAGGTCAAGACGCCCGAGGGCCGCTTGGTGCTTGGCTATAAGCGCGACAAAACCGGCGCGTGGAAGATGTTCCTCGACATGGACAATAACGGCCCGGCCTAGGCCGTTACTGCCGCGCCTGTTCTGGCGCGGCCTTCCTACATTTCAGGAAAGACCAAGGAGTTCGAGATGACCACACTGCAGATTGTCACAAAGGAAATCGTCGATTTGCACGACTTCTTTACCGAGTGGTTCAACGGAACCGTAGAGCGCGACCAACTGGAGCCACGGTTCCTGTCGCGTTTGGATGAGAATGTGGTCTTCATCCCGCCCGTAGGACGCATCATGACGGGCGACATGCTCAAAGGCGGATTCGACCGCGGATATGGCGCAAACAAGGGCTTCCGCGCCCAAATCCGTGACGTCACCATCCGGCATGAATTCGGTGATCTGGTGATGGCAACATATACCGAGTGGCAGACAGGTGCCGCGAATTCAGCCGAAAAGAACAACGCGCGTCTGTCCAGCGTACTGATGAAAATCACCGATCCGGTGACCTGGCTGCACATTCAAGAAACATGGCTTCGTGATGATCTACGTGAAGCTGGCTCCTACGACTTCTAGTCAACCCTAATCCGAAAGCAATGACATGACACAACGTATCGCCCACCAGCCCCGCGAAATCGCGGATTGCGTCAGCGCCTATCTGCAAGAGGGTGATCTGTATGGGATCATCTCGATGTTCCATCCTGATTGCCAGATCTTCTTTCCACCCGACCAGCCGCCCTTGACGGGGTTGGACGGTGCGCGCAAGGCCTTTGAGGGGTTCTTGGACATCCGGCCTCAGGTCAAAAGCGAGGTGTTCAGCGAGGTCATTAATGGCGATATCGCCATGCTGCGCGCAAATTGGAGCGTGATTGCGCCGGACGGCACGGTGATGGCCGAAGGTCAATCCACCGAAGTCGCCAAAAAGCTGGCAAACGGCGGTTGGGGCTATCTGATCGACTGCCCTAACGGCCCTCCAAGCCTCACGTGATTGTATGAGCATTTTGAGCGTCCAAGGCTACTGGACGCTCTCGTGATCGTTGGGTGGGATTGCAAAACAGATGGGGATACGGGCAAAGGTCAAAGTGAGGTCCGCACGTTACCAGTTCGTACACGATGCAGCGAACGGCAGGTGTACGGATACGCTGGGACTTCTGAGAATCTCGTCGTACCAGCCAAATGACGCACCAATGTCGCCTATTTCACTCGGCTCAAGGGTGACGGGAGATTAAAAGGCAGAACGCCCCCCTTACTGGCAGCCTTAGCGGGGGATTCTGCCCTCTCCGGCATTCGACCCCACTTACCGATCTGGTGCCGCTTCAAGAGACGTTTCGAACCACTTGTCCGCCCCCGCTTCTTTCAAGAGCACGTCGAAATCGTCAGGTGGATTGCCATCTTCCAACATCCCTTTGAACGTCGCATAGGCATCCGTCTTGCTACCATAAGCGCGCAGGGTCTTGCCTTCGTTCACCCAAGCCACCACGATGACCTTCGCATCGCTGTTGAAGCGGTAGAACAATCGATACTGCTGGAAGTATTTCGCGGGAACCAGTGCTTGCGGGGATCGCCGGGTGTGCCGCCTTGCCGCAAGGCGGCGGCACCCGGATCTGCCGGTAGGGCCTCGGTGAGCAGCTTGAAGATGGCGGCCAGCCGTTTCGTCGAGTTTTTCTTGCGCCAGGTCTTTGGATCGCGTGACTTCCGCGCCTCGACCGCCAGGGTCAGCCCTTCGAGCTGGTCCAGAAAGAGCGGATGCGCATAAATGGACCATCCGTTTACGACAAGGGGCGCTTGGGCGGGCGCGCTATCGCCGGTCATTCATCCTCGAGCGATAGCGGCGCATCGAGATTGACGTCAACGTCTCCGACCAGTGCTGCAAGACGGCCATGCAAGGCCCCATCGAACGCCCGAATACGGTCCGGATGCGCCTTGATATCGGCCTCGACATAATCGAGAAAGGCTCCGAGCACGGGATAGTCCTCGTCGCTGCGGACGCGCTCGATATAGACCCTGCCACTCGGCTCGGTGCAGTAGCGAATCTGGTCGCCTTTCCCCAGCTTGAGCTGTTTGCGCACACCGGCCGGCACGGTCGTCTGATACCGATCCGTGAGTTTCGAGACATCTTGTGCGAGCGCTGTCATGGCAGTCTCCTTAAAAGAAGGGGGGGTCGGCTGAAGGGCGGTGCCGCCAAGGTTTCGGTGTTGTCGTCAGCCCTGTTCGGCTCCATGTCGGCCTCGGCGAATGTCGCCTCCACCGGCGCGCTCACCCTGCCCGCGATGACGAAGCTTGGCTATCCCAAACGCCTTGCCGCCGCGGTCGATCGCCCTGCGCTGCGGGACGCGTCGATCCTCCTTTGCGCGTCCATCATCATCGGCGTGCTGTCGATCACCGGGCTTGGCGTGAAAATCACTTCGCTCATTCTTGAAGGGTCAGGCGGCCTTTTGTGGCCATCCCTGCTGCTGACGGCGCTGGCCTGCCTGATCCTGGGGATGGAGGTGCCGACCACAGCGGCCTATGTGATTTGTGTCTCGGTCGCCGGACCTGCGCTTATTGGCCTGGGTCTCTCGCCGCTTCAGGCACATCTGTTTGTCTTCTGGTTCGCGCTCTTGTGGACGATTACGCCCCCCGTCTGCGGGGCGGTGTTCATTGCAGCGGGGATGATCGGCGAGAACTGGTTGAAGGTCGCGCTGACCGCAATGGCACTTGGCATTGGGCTTTATATCATTCCGTTGGGCATGGTCGCCAACCCCGACATGCTGCGGCTCTCGGACGCTCCACTGGCCGCTCTCTTGGCGGCGGCGCGCGTGGCCTTGGGGCTGACGTTACTCTCATCCGGTCTGATCGGAGCGCGCCGACCCATACAGACGATCGCGCTCTGCGCGGCCGGGCTGATAGTTGTATTCTCAGGCCTCTAATTTTGACCAATTTAGTGTGGGTGCTGCTGGCTTAGACAGATACACGTTAAACTGGGCGTACATCTGTCCGAACGAATGGGTCCACTTACGAACCCGGAGGCATTTGTCGCTAATCCCTCGGCTTTTCGACGGCACGGCTTACGGCCAAATTTAAATCCAAGACACGTATGAAAATTGACCCGACAACTTTGCAAAAGCAACAGTTCCGCGCTCAGCATGGCGATCTGGATAAGGTTTGTCGCTCAGTCGACAAACGTCACCGGGCGTTCCCATTGGATCAGGACGGTACATCCATCCTCGGACCAGACCTCATGTTCGCTTCCTTTCGGGTTCAGCACGACATCCCCGGCGCGATACCGCCCATGGTCATCACTTTGGCTGCCGGACAGGACGATGATCACCTCCAGCCCTTGATGGCGATGACGGGGAACAGAGGCACCGGGGGCGTAGCGCAGCAAGGCGACGTCCGGACCACCGCGGCCAAGGTGGCAAATCTCGACCCCGTCGCGGAAGGGCTCGAACGTCATGTTTTGCCAACCGTCGGGCACGAGCCCCCGAAACACGTTTGGTGATGGCAGACCCTCAGCCATTGATCGCTCCTAGAATTGTATCCGTATCGGTTGCCCAGCCGACGATACCCCCTTGGGCGACGATCATTTCTATCGCGGCAGCTTTGAAACTTGGGAAATAGCTTTCGGTGGCATCGGTCGCCAAAAGGCATTCAAACCCGCGATCATTGGCCTCGCGCATCGTGGTTTGTACGCAAACCTCGGTCGTGACACCTGCGCAGACAAGCTGAGTGATCCCCCGTTCGGCAAGCTGATCGCCGAGGTCTGTGGCGTAGAAGGCACCTTTGCCGGGTTTGTCGATGACGGGTTCATCGGGCAGCGGGGTCAGCGCGGGGATGATCTCGCAACCGGGCGCGCCTGCGATCAACACACGGCCCATTGGACCGGGGTCCCCAATACGTAGCGCAGGCGCACCGCGGAGACGTTTGGCGGGTGGGCAATCGGACAGATCGGGGCGGTGTGCTTCGCGCGTGTGGAAGATCGGCAGGCCTGCGGTGCGAAAGCCTGCAAGCAGCCGCGCAACCGTGGGCACGATTGCCTGCAGCGGGCGGACATCGTTGCCGAGGCTTGCACCAAAGCCACCCGGTTCGACAAAATCGCACTGCATGTCGATAATGATCAGCGCAACTTGATGACGGGCAAGCGGAAAATCGAAAGGTCGGGCGGGGATCTGTGTCATGCGGCATGCCCTGCCATATGCTGCCCGATCTCTGTCAGATCTGCCGCGGCGGCGGTGGTTTCAAAGGCAATGCGCCCTTCTGACATGACCAATATGCGGTCAGAAAGCTCCATGATCTCGTCAAGGTCCTCGCTGATCAGCAGCACTGCCGTGCCGTTATTGCGGGCTTCGATGATGCGGTCGCGAATGGCGGAGACCGCACCAAAATCCAGCCCGAAACAGGGGTTTGATATGATCAGCGCATTCACCTCGCCGGTCAGCTCGCGCCCCAGAACAGCCCTCTGCACGTTCCCGCCCGACAGCGAAGCGATACGGGCATCGGGAGAGGTTGTCTTGACGTTGAACTCGGCAATCAGCCGATCGGCATTGCGCGCCATATCTTTGCGATTGCACCAGAAGGCAGGCCGGCCGTTGCGCCTGACATCGAACATCTTGAACGCAAGATTATCGGCGACGCTCATCTTGGGGGCGCAGGCATTGCGCAGGGGTTCTTCGGGCAGGTAGCGGATTTTATGCTGCCGCGCCTCTGCCCGTGTGGCGGTGTAGCGGGTGCCGTTAGCCCGTATCTCTCCGGCTTGAAGACGACGCTGACCTGTCAGGATTTCCATCAGCTCCATCTGGCCGTTACCCGAGATGCCAGCGATGCCCAGAACCTCGCCGGAATGCAGGGTAACGTCGTCGATCTGGATGCTGTTCAACCCGCTGCGGTCTTGTGCCCGAATGCCGTTTAGGTGCAGCACAGGCTTGCGTGCCGTATCAACGCGAACACGCGGATTGTGTACAGGCGCTTTGTCCATCATGGCGGCGCTCATGTCTTCCACGCTCATCTCGGAAACTGCGCCGCCGGCAACGTATTTACCGTGGCGCAAGATCGTGACGTGATCGGCAAATGCCGTCACCTCGCGGAACTTGTGCGAGATCATGAGCACAGTCAGCGCGCCCGCGTCCGTCATCGCACGGATATGGCCCAGAACCTCATCTGCCTCGGCAGGGGTCAGCACGGATGTCGGCTCGTCTAAGATCAGAAATCGATTGCCAAGGTAGAGCTGTTTGATGATCTCGAGCTTTTGCTTTTCGCCTGCGGCAAGCTGGCTCACCGGTCGGTCGAGCGGCACGTTAAACGGCATCGTCGCCATGAAGGACCGAAGCGACTGATGTTCTTGTGCCCAGTCAATAACGCTTGGGGTGTCGGTGCGGCTGATCACGAGGTTTTCTGCACCGGTCAGCGCGGGCACGAGGGTAAAGTGCTGATAGACCATTCCCAGTCCCAGCGATTGCGCGACCTTCGGGTCGGTCATGAAGGCCTGAGCCCCGTCCACTATCATCTCGCCATGTGTTGCGCGGTTAAACCCCATGAGGCATTTCACCAACGTCGATTTCCCGGCCCCGTTTTCGCCCAACAACACATGGAAGCTGCCCGCCGGTATTTTGAGCGAGACATCGTCGAGCGCTGTGAAATCGCCAAAGCGCATGGTCATGCCGATGGCTTCGACGCTGATGGCATCGCCAGACGTACGCGCATGCACTGTCATGACGGCAGCCCCGCAATCAGATCAGCGCTGGTCGTCACGGCCCCAAAGACGCCGCCTTGCATTGTGACCATCTTGATGGCCGCGGCATGGTTTGCGGGGTCGGTTGCGCCGCAGCAATCCTCGACGACCACACATTCGAACCCGCGATCATTCGCCTCTCTCATGGTGGTGGAAACGCAGACATCGGTTGTGATGCCGGTGAGGATCAGATTGTCGATCTGCCTTGTGCGCAGGATCAGCTCCAGATCAGTGGCATAGAAGCTGCCCTTGCCGGGTTTATCGATGATTGTCTCTCCCTCCAGCGGGGCGAGCTCCGGAATGATGTCCCACCCAGCCTCGCCACGGATCAGGATCTTGCCGCAGGGGCCGCTGTCGCCGATCCCGGCACCAATCTGCTGACTGCGCCAGCGCTTGTTCGCGGGCAGATCCGCCATATCGGGGCGATGCCCTTCGCGGGTGTGGATGATGTGGTAGCCTTTGGCCCGCATGTCCGCCAGCAGCGACGTGATTGGAGCGATCGGTGCTTGGGTCAGCGACAGATCATAGCCCATGTGATCGACATACCCGCCGACCCCGCAGAAATCGGTCTGCATATCGATAATGACCAGCGCCGTATTCTCGGGGCGCAGATCGCCGTTATAGGGCCAGGCGTAGGGGTGGCTTTGAACGGTGGTCACGTCTGCGGCTCCTGCTCGTTGAATCTACGGTTGGGCAGCGGGAAGCCACAGCTTGTGCCGTCAGTGACCTTGACCTCATCCTCCCATGGCAGGCGATACGCCCCCTTGGCGAGATCGGTCATATAGGTATAGGGGCAATCCTGCGCCCCACCCTTCACGGCAACATATCCGCGATGTCCGAACTGATAAGGGTTGTTTTCCACGCCCCAGCCAATGCGCGCCTCGCGGACGATATCGGGGCGGACCTCGGCGGTAATGATCTCGTCCACGCGCCCGGTTTTGCCATGCGCGATGACGGTGCCTTCGTGGTCGATGATCATTGCCTCGCCCATGCTGTCGAACGTCCCGTCAGAGCCGCACATACACACGTTCGCGGTGATCATCAGGTTACAGAAGCTGTTGGATTGATTGGTAAACCGCCACGCCTCGCGCATCGGGGCGGTGTAACCCGCAGTGCGGATCATGATCTCCGCCCCTTTATACGCCGCTTCACGGGACATTTCAGGGAACATCCCGTCGTGGCAGATGATCAGCCCGATTTTGGCCCCTTTGGGGCCGGTGCAGACCGGAATGCCCCCATTGCCCGGCTCCCACGGTTCTACCGGGACCCAAGGATGCATCTTGCGGTAGTACAGCTGCACCTCGCCCTGCGGGTCAATAATCAGGCCCGTATTGTAAGGGTATCCGCCGGGGTTCAGCTCCATAATCGAAAAGCAGCCCCAGATGTCATTGTCGACGCAGGCCTGCTTGAGCGCCGCGACCTCGGGGCCATCCATCGTACACATGATCTCGGGGTCAGTGTTCATCGACAGCCCGTGCAACATGTATTCAGGGAATACCACGAGATCCATCGTCGCCATATTGCGACGCGCCTTGCCCACCAGATCAACCACACGGGCGGTTTGTGCTGTCAGCTCGGCTTTGGTCGCGACAGTCGGCAATTGCAACTGAACCATGCCAATCACAACACCTTGGTCAGATTTGTTCAGTCCACCTAAACCATTCATAATCTCTATCCTTATTTCGTCAGTGTCAGCGCAAGCGGTGCGCCTTGTACCGCGCGATCCGGCGCGCTGGTGAGGATCAAAAGGCCCAGTGTCAGGGCGTAGGGTGCCGCACCAAAAAGGTAGTAGCCTTCGGTGATGCCCACCGATTGCAAGGCCGGGCCAAGTGCGCCCGCCCCGCCAAAGAGCAATGCCGCCCAAAAGCAGTTGATCGGGTTCCAACGGGCAAAGATCACCAGCGCAATGGCCATCAGGCCTTGGCCCGAAGAAATGCCTTCCGTCCAGCTACCGGGATAATAAAGCGACAGATAGGCACCGCCGACGCCCGCCATTGCCCCACCGGCGCCGGTTGCCAGCAGCCGGATGCGATCGGGGTTTAATCCCATGGCACGTGCCGCGTCGGTACTGTCCCCGACAACGCGCAAGCGCAGCCCCATGCGGGTGGTACGCAGCATCCATGCAATGGCAAGCGCCAGCAGCCCGCCGACGATGAACAACACATTCACCTCGAGTGCCGCCCGAAGCTGCGGGATATCCGACCACCAGCCCAAGCTGATCGCAGGCAGATCAGGTGCCTGCGGCTGGATGTAGGGTTTGCCAAAAAAGAAGGCGAGGCCCATGCCAAGCAGCATCATGGCGATGCCCACAGCAATGTCGTTCACCCCTTTGAACTTGCAGATCCACCCGTGCAGTAACCCAAAGCAGGCCCCCGCCGCAGCCGCCGCCAAAACGCCGACAAACGCACTGTTAGTCTCGTAAGCAACGGCGTAGCCGCTCATCGCGCCGAACACCAATGTCCCTTCCAGCCCAAGGTTGAACCGACCGGAACGTTCGGTCAGCAGCTCCCCCAGCGAAACAAATATGAACGGTGTCGAGACGCGGATGGCCCCGCCCAGTATTGCGATGAGAACGCCCCAAAGGCCGACATCTACCTGTTCCATCAGCGTTTCTCCCAATATGCAGCGGTAAAGATCGGCACCCGCCCGTACAGCGCCTCGCTCAGCAGGATCACCAGGAACACGATGCCTTCAAAGACAAGGATCGTCGCATCGGGCAGCTCCATACGCCGCTGGATCAGCCCGCTAGAGGCTTCGAACCCGCCGAACAGAACCGCAACCGGCAGGATCGCCAACGGGTTATGCCGCGCGAGAAAGGCGATCAGGATGCCGGTATAGCCATAGCCCGCGATCAGCGACGCATTGGCGGAACCGTGCACCGCCGCCACTTCGAAATAACCCGCCAGCCCTGCAAAGGCACCGCCAAGTGCGGTAAAACCGATCACCAGACGCCCGACGGGTAACCCTTGCACCTGCGCGGCACGCACATTGTCACCCGCAATACGCGCTGCAAACCCCAGCGTCGTGCGTTCAATCAAGACCCATGCAAAGAGGCAGGCAAGCACGCCCGCAAGAATGCCCCAATGCGACGGCAGAAACGGCATATCCCCGACGCGCAAACTCTCTGTCAGTGGCACGGTGGAGGGTTTGTTGAGCGACGCCGGATCGCGGAACGGCCCCTCGACAAAGTGGTTCAACAGCGCAATCGCGACATAGGCCATCAGCAGGGAAGCGATTGTTTCGTTCACGCCCCGTTTGATCCGCAGCGCGCCCACGGCACCGATCCAGACACCGCCGACGATCATCGCGGCAATCGCCATTGTGACCATGCCAAAAGCGGCGGGCATCCCGGCAACGGCGGTGCCTGCAACGGCGGCGGCAAGCCCGCCCAGGACGATCGCACCTTCGCCGCCAATAACAACAAGCCCCAGTCGTGCGGGAAGTGCGACGCACAATGCCGCCAGCACCAGAGGTGCCACGCGCGACAACGTGTTCTGCCACGAGAAAGCAGACGAGAATCCCGCCTTCCAGACCAGCTGGTAAAACGCGACCGGGGATTTCCCGACCATCAGCAAAAAGACACTAAATAACGCGAAACCGACCAGCAAAGCACAGATCGGGATTACCACAGCCTCGGCCCGCGGCGCGATCCCGATAAAGGACCGCGCCGCAGTGGCCGCGGGCTTTTCAGCTTGAGCAACCAAAGTCATCTTAGCTTGTGGACCCGATCACGCCTTCGACAAGGTAGTCCATGCTCTCGATCGCGACATCGGTTTCGACAAAGGATTCCCCTTCGGCGGCGATCACATTGCCTTTGTTGTCCTTCAGCGGCCCTTTGATCGCGGCAAAGCCGCCTGCCTCGATCTCTGCTTTCGTGGCTTCAAACTGTGCACGCGCCGCATCGCTGACCGCGGGGCCGAGGGGGCTCATCTTGATGAAGCCGTCCGCCAGCCCGCCGCGCACGAAGTTCGGGATCGGTTCCCCTGCCAAGGTCTTGGCCACCATGTCGGTATAAACATTGGCCCAGTTCCATTCCGCCCCTGTCAGGTATTTGTCCCCTGCAATCGGTGTCTGGTCGGCGTGGTAACCGCAAACAAAAATGTCGCGCGAGACTGCGGTTTCACAGATCACCTTCGGCCCATCGACGTGGCAGGTGACTACATCACACCCTTGGTCTGCTAAGGCATTGGTCGCTTCGGCTTCTTTTACGGCAAGCGACCATTCACCGGTAAAGATCACCTGACAGACGATCGTGGGATCAACCGAACGCGCACCCAATAGGAAGGAGTTGATATTGTTGAGCACCTGAGGGATCGGCTTGGCCGCGACAAACCCGATCTTTTTGGTCTTGGTCGCATGACCTGCGGCAACGCCGTTCAGATACTGCCCCATGCCGATATAGCCAAAGTAGGAACCGGCGTTCGACGGGTCATTTTTGGACCACAGGCCGCCGCAATGTTGAAAGCGCACGTCAGGATGTTTCGGCGCTGTCTCAAGCACATGGGGTTTGTAATAACCGAAGGACGTGGGGAAGATCAGCTTGGCCCCGTCAAAATTGATCATCGATTCCATGGAATTCTGCACGTCCTGGCTTTCCGGGACGTTCTCTTCTTCCAGCACGACCACGCCAGACATCGCCTTGACCGCCGCTGCCCCTTCGGCATGCGCCTGGTTATAGCCGAAATCATCTTTCGGACCGACGTAGATGAACCCCACAGTCAAAGGATCAGCCGCCATCGCGGGACGGGCCAGACCACCGATTGCGGCAGTGCCCAGCAAAGCGGCGGAAGTACCAAGGAAACCACGGCGGTTCAGGAACGGTGCATGTGTCATTCAAATCTCCAATGATGATGCGCCGCCCTGGGAGGAGAGAGCGCATATGATGTGATTCAATGACTACAAAATCTTAGCGGTGATTACGTCTGCTCATTATTCCACAAAGCGGTGCAAAAAATGCATCGCTCGGTGTGTGGTCGCCCCAGAGTCGCCTGCTAGACGTCGGAAAACTGTTCCAATGCGGTGGAAAGTGCCAAGCCGAAACGGGCGGACGCCACGGGCAAGGTCCGACCGCGTAACTGACACAGTACCAGACTACCCGCCGCGACGTCACGTAACGATAGCGGGCGCGAAGTCAGTTCGGCGCAATGCTCCATATCCAGACCGATGGGGATCTGGAATGCGATGGCATCCTCATGCAGCACATAGTGGCGCATGAACTCGAAACTGTCGGATGTGGCAATGGGGCGTAGCGGGCGCGACCCCCGCGCCGCAGCATCATCCAGCATGGCCCGGACCCCATACCGGCGGGACGGGATGACATGCGGCTGGTCCAGACAATCACGCAACCGCACGTCGGGCTTTGACGCCAAAGGGTGATCATGCCGCATAATCGCATGGATGACCTGAGGGATACGCATCAGCACATCGAGGTCTACCATATGGACAGGCTCGAATACCAAGGCCAGATCGCTTCTGAACTCGGCCAGATCGCGCTCTGCGTCTTCGCGATCACGCACTTGCACAGAAAAAGAAACCCCGGGATGGTCACGCCGGTAAGCGGCGGTGTGCGCAGGCATAAAATACGGGATCAGCGCCTGAGAGCAGGCCACCGTCACATGGCCCCGTCGTTCGCCGGACAGATCAGCCACTTGGCTTCTCACCCGCCGCAAGTCGGACTCCTGCATCAGGAAATGCTGCATCAGCAACTCACCGGCTGGGTTCAAGCGCACACCACGCGGCAGGCGTTCAAAAATTTCGACGCCAAACTCTTCTTCGAACCGCTGGATCCGACGGTTCAGGGCAGAGGCCGTGATGTTCATATCGTCCGCCGCTTTCCGGATTGAGCCCGCGCGCGACACTGCCTCGATGAAGCGGAAAGTTTGCAGATGTTTCATAGAAAAGACCTTCCAACCCATGATGATGCATTTTTTGCACCGCTTTTGTGAATTCTTAGCATTTGAATTCCGCAGCGCAACAGAGGACGACTGAGACACGTCAGCGGTACGGCCCGCAACGATGACCCCAGTGCAACTACAAAAGAGCCTCCTATGTCCGATATTGCGATGACCATCCCAGACCTTCACGCGGCCTATGCGCGCGGTGTGTCGCCTGAACAAATCATCGCCCAAGTCTATACCCGACTGCGTGAAGTGGACGACCCATGCATCTTTCTATCCATGGCAAGCGAGGCTGACGCCCAAGCGGCGGCGGCGGCTCTTGGCCCATACGACCCTGCCAAACCGTTGTGGGGTGTCCCTTTTGCGGTGAAAGACAACATCGATGTCGCGGGGTACGAGACAACCGCCGCATGCCCTGCCTATGCCTATACCCCCACGCAAGACGCCTTCGTCGTCGCCAAACTGCGCGAGGCGGGGGCAATTTTCATCGGGAAAACCAACCTTGACCAATTTGCGACAGGGCTTGTGGGCGTCCGCACCCCTTATGGCGCGCCGCGCAATTCTATCGATCCTGAAATTGTGCCCGGTGGGTCCTCAGGCGGCTCGGGCGTGGCGGTAGGCCATGGTATTGTCGCCTTCTCGCTTGGCACTGATACCGCAGGGTCCGGGCGGGTGCCGGCAGCGCTGAACAATATTGTAGGCCTGAAACCAACCCTCGGTGCCTTATCTGCAACTGGTGTCGTGCCCGCGTGCCGGTCGGTCGAGACGGTCTCGATCTTCGCACTTACCGTCGCCGACGCCTATACGGCTTTCACTGTCGCCTGCGCCTATGATGCCGCCGATGCCTATGCACGACACATCTCGGCCCCTCCCCTCGCTGCGCCAAAATCCGCCCCTGTGATCGGCATCCCCAGTCGCGACAGCATCCGCTTTTCGGGTGACGCCGTCCAAGAGGCTTCGTTCAACGCAGCGGTGGACCTGCTACGCGGCCAAGGGGCCGAGATACGCGAGATTGATTTCACGCCGCTCTATGATGTGGCGGATATGCTTTATGAAGGGGCATGGGTCGCGGAGCGGTATACCGTCATTGAGGATCTTTTGCATACAGACCCAGAGGCGATCCTGCCTGTCACGCGCCAGGTCATTTGCAAGGCGGAAGCGCTTTCTGCCGCAGATGCGTTTCGCGGTATGTACCGCCTGAAAGAGCTGTCGCGCATTGCTGAAACCCCAATGGAGGGCTTGGATATGCTCTGCGTGCCAACCATTCCGACCTTCCACACCGTCGCCGAGCTAGAAGCTGACCCCATCGGACCGAACTCGAACTTCGGCACCTATACGAACTTCGTCAACCTGCTGGATATGTGCGGTATCGCCGCGCCCGTGCCGGCGCGCAGTGATGGCCGTCCAGGCAGCGTCACATTGCTAGCAGCCGCGGGCAAAGATGCGGATATCGCCGCCTCAGGTCTTGCACTGGAGGCCGCAGGGAAGCGGAACCTGGGCGCAACGGGTTGGCCGTTCAACGGCACGCCCACGCTTGAAGCTGCGGCGACCGACGGTCTGATCCTCGCGGTCTGCGGCGCTCACATGCACGGGCTCCCGTTGAATCATCAATTGACCGAGCGGGGCGCGACCTATCACGGCGCAGCGACGACCACCGATAGCTATCGTTTCTACGCGCTCGCCGGCGACCCTCCTGCAAGGCCGGGCTTGGTGAAAGGCACCCCCGGATCAGGTGCTTCCATTGCGGTAGAACTGTGGTCCCTTCCCTTTGAAAAGGTCGGCGGCTTTCTGGACGCCATTCCCGCCCCTCTTGGTATCGGCACTGTCGATCTGTCCGACGGGCGGCAGGTAAAAGGGTTCATCTGTGAGGCCGAAGCCGTTGCGGAAAGCGCAGACATCACTCAGCTTGGGGACTGGCGAAATTATCTAGCGCATCTGTGAGGTACGTAGCGCCCCATCTCTAAGGTGGCTTCGTATCTTGGGTTTCCCCGCTGTTTGGAATCGACGAGGGTTCATCTCTGGTAGTCGCAATTGCTCCCCATACCCTAACAACTTGACAGAAGGCTTGAACTTTCCTTGCATATAAACACGCCACCAGCTCTCATACTTCTGGCTCAATGCAGCTAAGTGTCATCGAGCGATTTAAAGTTGCCCCTATGCGGTTGCGCTGACGCCCCGATTAAACGCGCTCGATAACGCAGCCAGTTTTTCGGCCTGCCACAAAAGATAAGCGTCGCGCAGTGTCGTTGACAGCCAGCACGCCCCGCGTCGCCTTTCGTTTTCCCAGCCGATACCGCCGACCTGCTGTGCCTTTATCAGTATGCGCGAAATATGAGCGTCGGATACGTGGTAGCGTGCGGCCAAACCCGCTGTCGACACGGTGCCGAGCCAGAACCGGCCATCCCCATCCGGCTCGTTGGATTGGGTGGACAGCACCATTTCATGCAAGATGCTGCTGCCGGAGACGCTATTGGTAAAGCAGTTGACCATTGCCGGCGGATTGTACCACGCAGGGTTCAAACAAATTTTTCGGGCGAAAGCGGGTTGAAGCTTATGCAAAAGCGTCGGGGTCCGGTTAAAGAGTGCACTACGCCCGCCCCCATCAACCATATCGAGCGCGCGAAGGTGGATGTCGATGTAGACAAACATAAGCTTTTCGCTTTTTGCCGAGACTTCAGTCGCATGCTGGCGCAATGTCCCGGTTTTCGGCGGTTCTGTCAGCTTAATTCGCAAAAGTTCTCGCAAGAAGGACTGCACAGTATTGCGACTGGCGATCCCCGTGCCAGCCAGTTCGGTCAGAAGCTTTTTCGGCGTTAAGGGCGGTGCAGCCGGGTCAATCTTGCGTTCGAAATGCAAGGCAATCGCCATATGGATCAAGATCCAGTGCCGTATATCGGCGAGGTAATGCACGACCTCTGGAGCAACGGCGTGGACCTTCAACAGATCGCTTGCCTCTCCCTTCAGCGCCTCCCAGAACATCGGGCGCGCAATAAGCTGTGCTGCGTCATAAGAAGGTGCGGTATCGGCAGTCTGGATCATGATCTATCTAGTTTCGCTTTTCAGAGGGGCGCACAACAGCATCGACCGCGCCGCTCTCAACTCATATCTGGGCTAAAAATTTTTGCCCATTGTGGACAAACGAACAACTTATAAACATCTCGTCTGAAAACATTTTCTTCAGAAGGTGCTCCCATGCATATCCGAAAAGCGTTCCGCCCACTGCTTTGCGCAGGGTTATGCGCGGTGCTGCCGTACACCCAGGCACAAGCTAAGGAACCCGCGCTACACCTGACCGCCGCATCAACGTATTACGACAATAGATCAACAGCGCTTGATCTCGTCCAGTCTTACTACAACGCAATCGGCACGGGGCAGCTAGCACGCGCTTTCAGTTACACCCTTAAAGGCACTCCCGAAAAAGATGCGAACCAGCTTGCCGCTGATTACAATGCGTTTCGCAACAAATTTCAGGATATCCGCAGCATTAAGCTGCGCTTCGAACTGGGATTCACCAGCGCTGGTGTCGGTACAGAGGTCTCGGCGGTGCCCGTCGTTGTAGAGATGGAAACCAATGAGGGTTCGACCATCGTCAGATCGAGTTGTCACTACGTCGTCCGGCTTGCCCCCGACACCCAAGACTATGCCCCTTTCGACCCGATCAGAATTGACGCCAGTTTCGACGAGCCCGTGGAAGGGGATTTTGACGCGACTGCCCTGCCCGATTGCCGGTTCTGATCCACTGGCCCCAACCCTGAATGCTCCACTTGGAATAGGAACCACCCTTTGAATACGCTTCTGATTATTATTACCGTAGTTGCGATTGCTGGTGTCTTGCTCATTTCTTTGTACAACGCGCTTGTGCGCGCCCGTCAGCGCGTTCGAGAGGGGTGGTCCGGTATCGATGTCCAGTTGAAACGACGCGCAGATCTGATCCCCAACCTGATCGAAACCGTAAAAGGATACGCCGCGCACGAACGCGCCACCTTTGACGAGATCGTTGCAGCCCGTAATTCGGCGGCCACCCTGAACCCTTCTGATGTGCAAAAACGTGCACGCGCCGAAAACGTGGTGGGGCAGGCCATCGGAAAGCTGTTTGCCTTGGCCGAAGCCTATCCGGACTTAAAGGCAAGCAATAACTTCCGCGATCTGGCAGCTAACCTTGATACTGTCGAGAGTGAGATCCAAATGGCCCGACGCTACTACAATGGCGCGGCGCGAGATCTGAATATCAAGGTCGAAAGCTTCCCCTCCAATCTGGTCGCCAAAAGCTTCGGCTTCGAACAAAGTGCTTTCTTCGAGATCGAAGAGCCCGCGGATCGCAGACTCCCAACGGTTGGATTTTAACGCTGTGACCAAGCACATCGCGCGCGTCCTTGCCGCTGTATTACTTTCTATCTGGGCCTACGGGGCGCACGCTGGCGATGTGATCCGATCTTTCAACGCCGATATCCTCGTGCGGGAGGATGGTGTCCTTGATGTGACCGAGACGATCAAAGTGAATGCCGATGGAACAGATATCCAGCACGGGATTTATCGCGACTTCCCGCAATATGTCACTACGCCGGAAGGTACGCGATACAAGGTAAGCTTCGAGATCCTTTCGGTCACACGCAACGGGGAGGATGAACCATGGGAGGCAACTGACACCGATCTGGGCACCAAGATTCGCATCGGTGATCAGTTTCAGCTCGTTTCGACCGGCAACCACACCTACCAGATCCGCTATTTGACCGACCGACAGATTATCTTCGGAGACGTGAGCGACAGATTGCGCTGGAACGTCACTGGCGACGAGTGGAGTTTCCCGATCCTGAGTGCATCTGCGCACGTCATCCTGTCGAGCGGCGCACAGCCTTTTGAACCGATAGCCTTTACCGGTTCCCGCGGCAGCAAGTTGGCCGATGCAGTCGCGACAGTATCCGGGCGCGGTGCCACGTTTGAAACCACCCACGCTCTTGATCCATTCGAAGGGCTGACGATCATGGTACAGCTCCCCAAGGGCGCTGTTGCACCTCCAACCACCGCGCAACTGTCAGACTGGTGGTGGCGGGACAATCTGGGATGGGTCGTCTTGATCTACGGCTTTGCGGCCGTTTTTGCTTATATGGTGTTTATGTGGCTTTGGTTCGGGCGCGATCCCAAGGCAGGGACAATCGTCCCACGGTGGGATCTACCAATGGGGATTTCGCCAGCATTGATGAGCTATATCTTTGATGGAACCTTGCGGGATGAAGGGAAAACGGCGCTTACTGCCACGGTTCTGGATCTCGCTGTGAAGGGCTACGTTGTTCTGGACGGCCTTGATCATCTGGTCACCATCAGGCGGACTGACTTGCCCATATCAGACGGGCTGCCTGCCGGTCATATCGCTATTCTGGACATGCTTCATGCGCATGAAGGTGAGATGTCCCTGGCCTCACTACACGAAGATGATATCGAAGCAGTTTTGCTTAACTTCAAAGTTGGCGTCGAGGCTGAAAACGACGGGCGCTTTTACCGTCAAAACAAAATTCTGTTCCATCTGGGCATCATCATATCGGGTGCCGCTGCCTTTGCCTGGCTGGTGGTTATCGATCTTAATGAGTCGGCCATGAAGCTCGTATTCTTCTCCAGTCTCGCGCCCCTATTCCTTAATGCAGGCATCTGGAAGCTGCTGAAATCGCGCAGGAATCCGTACTCTTGGATGAAGCGGCTCCTGAATTTTTTGGGATTGGCCATCCTTGCGGGCATGTGGGTCTTCGGGGCGCTATTGTTTTGCGCCATGCTCTACGAAGACACAGGAATGAATATCGCCTTTCAGGCTTTGTTGGTCGTCTGGGGTGGCGTGACGTTCAACCAGATCTTCCTTGTGCTGATCGGATCAACCACACGTGCAGGGGCAAAGATAAGGGATCACATCACGGGGCTGCGCCTCTATCTCACGGTAGGAGAGATGGACCGCATGAACATCCGCGACGCACCGGAATTATCGCCAGCGCATTTCGAAACCCTACTGCCAAGCGCGATCGCTCTCGGTATCGAAAAACCTTGGCGCGAGGCGTTCAGAGCTCATTTAATATCAGGCCAGTCACTCACAGGACCCAGTTATGCACCAAGCTGGTTTGTGGGCGATGATGACGACGCAATCAGCGGACTTTCACGTTTCGCAGAAGCTGTTGCTGCATCGCTCCATAGCGGTGCAGACGATAGCAACAGCTCTGCCGGATCGGGCGGCGGCGGCGGCGGTGGTGGAGGTTGGTAGTCCCTGCGAAACCCCGTTAGGGTCAGGGCCTTGCAGGATCGACGCCCTGCGCGGACGGGCAGAGTTGCAATACCATAGTCACAATCGTAGCAGTCAAGTTTCAGAGATGTTATTCCAACCGGCACCGGGTTTTGCGTATTGAGCGATCTTGAACTTGCCAAGCTGGGATGCGTGCACTTCGTCGGGACCATCTGCAAGGCGGATAAAACGCTGTGTGGCGAGGATTTCTGCCAAGGGCACGTCATCGCTCACCCCCATGCCGCCGAAGATCTGAATCGCGCGATCCGCCACGGTTTGTGCCATTTGCGGGGCCACGACTTTGATCGCGCCGATCAAATCCTTGGCGTTCCTGGCCCCGTGACGGTCAATCGCATCCGCCGCTTTCAACGTGAGCAGGCGCGCCTGTTCGATGTCGCAATAGCTCTTTGCGATTTCCATCCGAATGCTGGAACGATCCGACAGCATCCGGCCAAAGGTCTTGCGCTCTGTCACGCGCTGACACATCAGCTCCAAGGCACGCTGCGCCGATCCGATGGAGGGCATGCAGTGATGAATGCGGCCAGGCCCAAGGCGGCCCTGTGCGATTTCAAAGCCCCGCCCCTCGCCAAGAATGATGTTCTCTTTGGGGATGCGCACATCCTTCAGATGCACTTCGCAATGCCCGCCGGGTGAATGGACATCGCCGAATACTGTCTGGGCGCAGATCACCTTAACACCCGGCGCGTCACGCGGAATGATAACGGTTGATTGCTGCGTATGGCGCGGGTTTTCCGGATTGGTCTGGCCCATCAGCAGCAGGACCTTGCAGCGCGGGTCCATGACGCCTGAAATCCACCATTTCTTGCCGTTGATGACATAATCGTTGCCGTCACTGCGGATTTCAGTGCGGACATTCGTCGCATCAGAGCAGGCATGATCGGGTTCGGTCATCAAATATGCCGACCGAATTTCTCCCGCGAGCAACGGCAGCAGCCATTCCTCTTTCTGGGCGGCGGTGCCGAACTTGGCAAAGACTTCCATATTGCCGGTGTCAGGTGCGGAGCAGTTGAAGACTTCGGCAGACCACATGTTGCGGCCCATGATCTCTGCCAGGGGCGCATACTCTAGGTTTGTCAGGCCGGGGCTGTATTCGCCATATTCCTCGGGCAGGAACAGGTTCCAAAGGCCAGCCGCCTTAGCCTTTTCCTTAAGAGGTTCCAAGCCGGGCCAAGGCTTCCAGCGGTTGGCCGGATCGGCGTTCCATGCGTGGACCTCGCGATCCACAGGAAGGATGTTGGCATCGACAAAGGCTTGCAGCTTGTCGATCAGGTTTTGTGTTTTTTCGGTGTAATCAAAGAACATGATTTGGGTGTCCTAAATTGTTATGGGCTGCGCGTTACAGCGTGAGACCGCCATCAGCGATGAGAGTGTGGCCCTGCACATAGGACGCGAGCGGCGAGGCAAGGAACATGGCGGCACCGGCCATTTCTTCCGGCGTGCCCAAGCGGCGCACCGGGATTGCGCGCAAAGATGCCTCCGCGCGATCCTTGTTCTGTGTGGTGACGGCAGTCAGCTTGGTTGGTACCAGTCCGGGGGCCAGTCCGTTCACCCTGATCCCGTCACGCGCCCAGGACTGGCCGAGCGTTTTGGTAAGGCTGATTGCCGCAGCCTTGGAGGCGGCATAGGCGGGGTTGCCGATATTCGCCTGCAAGCCAGAGACCGAACTGACAATCACGATGGAGCCTTTGGCCGCGCTGAGCATTTGCTTGAACTTGGTCGCCGTATGCATGACCGAGTTGATGTTGATATCCATCACCTCGTCCCAGCCCTTCTTGGCATATTCCGCCTGCTTGTACCGGACAAAGCCCTGAGACTGGACGAGCACATCCAGACTGTCGAAGGGCGGCGCATAAGCGTTAAACTCGTCGAAGTCCGCCACATTGACCTGCGCGTAATGCAGCCCTTCCAGATCAGAGCCTTCTTGGCCCGCGTAATCCGCTGCCGAGGCGCGTGTGCCCCAGACATGCACCTCTGCCCCGCGCGCGCGAAAGCCGCGGGCAATGCCATTCCCGATCCCGCTAGAACCGCCGACGACCAGCACCCGCTTTCCCGAAAAGTCCAAATCATTCATAACAGTTTCCTTCTCAGTTCTTCGTGATCAATCGGTGGGCGCGATTGAACAATGAAATCGTCATCGCATGCAGGTGATCGCCGGTTTCCTTTGGTGCCTTGCCGCACTGGCGCGTGCATGGGTCCCCTCCAGGAGTGTCCCCAGCTTGAAACAGGCGAGCACCCCATACCAGGCGACCGCATCCAGACTGCGTGTCGAATGCCTGTCGTAATGTGCGATGAGTTCATTGAGGCTCGGGAATCCATCCCAGGGTTCGATATCGCCCACCACGGGCGTATGTTCATCAGCCCAAGTGGCCATGACCCAGCCAAGGTCGATCAAGGGATCGCCAATCTTGGCCAGCTCCCAATCGACAAAGGCGACGAGCTCGGGACTGTCAGGGGCAAACATCGTGTTTGCCAAATGGCAGTCACCATGAAAAATTCCGCTCGTAAAATCTTGCGGGAGATTATCCTCAAGCCAAGAGACAATCCTTTCGACATCGGGCAGTTCTTGGAAGCCAGTCCATTCGTCGAAAGCGGCGTAGCCTTCCAGCTGGCTCATCCACCGGCCTGTCTGCCGTTGCAGAAACCCGTCGGGCTTGCCAAATCCTTCCAAGCCTACCGCCTTGTAGTCAACCGCCCCGAGTGCGGCCATCCCTTCGATATAGGAATACCCCATGCGCGCGCGGATCGCCGGGTCGCTGGCGTGAAGCTGCGGCAATCCGTTTGCAGGATTAAAGCCCTCAACCGGAGCCATAAGATAAAAGCAGGCACCAAGCACGGCTTCATCGTCACAACCTGCGATGAACCTGGGGTGCGGCACGTCAGTCGCGCTGAGCGCCTCCAGAATACGCGCCTCGCGCTTCATCGTCTCATTGGAATTCTTGCGCAGATGCAGCGGCGGCCTGCGCAGCACGAACTCTCTGCCGCCCCGGTCAAAGCGCAGCAAGATGTTCTGCGTCCCGCCTGCAAGAAGCTGCAGATTGCTCAGCGGGCCGCGTTCCAACCCGATATCGTCCATCCACGCTGTGAGCGCTTGCAGGTCGACCGGGATCGTTTCCGTGTTTGCTTGATTCATCATAATTCATTTGTATTAATCATTTGAATTATTGCAACCCATAATTTTCTGTGCTCTAGAGGATCGTGATATGACCAGACTGTCTTCAAAGGTGCCCAGCCCATCGGTTGAACGGCTCAAGGGCGAGGCACAGCGCCTCTTTGCCAATCGGGGCATTGATGGCGTTACAGTGCGTGACATCGCCAAAGCTGCTGGCCAAAAGAACCCCGCCGCTGTGGGGTATCACTTCGGCTCGAAAGAGGCGCTGATCCGCGAGCTTATCGTGGACGGTGCCAAGATCATCGACGCACGCCGAAACGCCCAGCTTGATGCTCTGGAAGCTGACGGCGGCCCCACGCGGATTTCGCAGATCGTGGATATTCTTATCTATCCTTCTGTCAATTTAGCAGCAGATGGTGAAACGGACACATACAACCGCTTTCTCCACATGCTCACCATGTCCCACAGGGCCCTCTTCGATGACGCCCTAGAGGGCCGCTGGAACTCAGGCTATCAGCGTTGCCTGGAACATCTGCGTATGCTGATGCCGTCGCAAAGCCGGACCATACAAAATCAACGATTTATATTTCTGGAATCCTATTTGGGCGGAGTGCTCAGCGCGCGTGAGACAAGGCTGGGTGACACGAGCCGCGCCCACGCCACTTGGAGCGACGCATCAACGCTGGCGCATTTCGCAGCCACAGTCACATGGATGCTTGAGATGGAGTGATCCTTGCAAGCAATGTAGATAGCATAACACGGGTTTTCCGACCCGAGTGCGTTGATACGTGTCAAAGATGTCAAAGCGCACGAAGTCCCCGCCACCGAAAGCGCCGCAGTCAAATTGCGGTCAGGTTCGAGATGTCTCGTTAAGATTGGGGGCTAGCCATCAGCCCCCTAATGGAGTTCTCGTCAGCCGCGCTCGATCACTTCCAAACCACGTCTCGCGAAACATCTGGCAAGATGTACGGGGTCCGCACCGTCCGCGCCCGCCGCATTGCCCGCACGCACGCGGTCGGCGATGCCCACCCAGATGACCGAAAACCGGAACAACGCGAAAGCCTTGTGAAACGAGGTCAGCGGTGGCAGGTCGGGGCAGTGTGACATGTAGCGCTCCACGAATGCCTCTTCGGTCGGCAGGTTTTCTGCCGCGAGGTCCAGCCCTAGGATTCCGCCGTATTCTTCGGGCGCCGTGTGCCAGGGCATGCAGCAATAGCCAAGATCGGCAAGCGGATGCCCCAGCGTAGAAAGCTCCCAATCCAGAATGGCGGCCACACGCGGTTCGGTCGGATGAAAAATGACGTTCCCCATCCGGTAGTCCCCGTGGGCGAGGCTCACCCGTCCGTCATCCTGCGGTTGATGCTCGACAAGCCAGGCCGACAATTCATCCAGCTCCGGGATCGGGTCGCTCTGGCTTTCTTCCCACTGTCGTGACCAGCGCGCGATCTGCCGGGCAAAGTAATTTCCAGGTTTGCCATAATCCTCCAGCCCTACCGCTTCGGGGCGGACGTTGTGCATGGCGGCCATCGCGTCGGCCAAACCCATCCACAAGGCATGGCGCTCCGCTTTGTCTGCCGCCGCCAAGGCACCATCCGCAAAAACCCGCCCTTCGATCCGCTCCATCAGATAAAACGGGGTGCCCAAAAGATCAGGGTCCGCATGATACAGGATCGGGCGCGGCACCGGGACGCCTTGGGGGTGCAGCGCCTCGAGCACGCGGTACTCGCGATCAATGGCGTGGGCCCCGCGCAAAATCGGGCCGCCCGGTTGTTTGCGCAAGACCAGCCGTACGTCCCCGCGGGTGACAAAATACGTCGGGTTCGATTGCCCGCCCGCAATCCGCTCGATCGTGACCGGAGCCTTGCCTCCGAAAGTTTCAGCAAGGAAATCGGCAAGCGCTTCCGGCTCGAAATCCATTGCACCCTTTGTTACCGTGTCCATACGCGCCCCCATATCTCAAAATCCCGTCGTTCTGTCTTTATGCTACCGGCAATGCGGTCGAATTGGCCAATCCACAGATATGCCATCACGGCACCGGTTTGGGCTTTTGATGTAGATGGAATTCTATTCGTTGTTCTTTACGCCCATGACGCCAGTTCAAAACACCATATACCCGCCGTCTATGATGAAATCCTGACCGGTATGCCATGCGCTGGCATCGCTCATGATATAAGCCGCAATCGCGCTGAAGTCCGACCCCTGCCCAAGACGTCTTGCAGGAATTCTGGGCAGCACCTTGTCGACGAACGCCTGCGAGGCAAAGCTTTCGTCCGTCAGCGGTGTTTCGACAAACCCCGGCAGAATGCTGTGGGCGGTCACACCGTATCGGGCGTACTCCACCGCCAGCGATCGGATCATCGAGATCAGCGCGCCCTTGGCAGCCGCATAATGCTGATTGCGGGGCATGCCGTTCAAGGCACCGATACTGGAGGTGCCGACCAAACGCCCGAACCTGTCACCGCCTTCGGCCCGCTCCCGCATATGAGCTGCCGCCGCGCGGAGGACGTAATAGGCACCATTAAGGTTGATATCAATCATTTTCTGCCAATGCGCATCCTCGGATTGGTCAAAGCCCGAACTGGGCGTGGAAAATCCGGCATTGGCAAAGCAGCCATCGACGCGACCATGGTCGTTCAGAGTGGCGGCAAATGCGTGATTCACGGCTTCTGAACTGGTCACATCGCAGATGTATGCGCTGACCTTTGTGCCATGGGTCGACAGGTTTTCTAACGCTTGAGCGTTCTTTTCGGCGTTCCTGCCCCAAATGGCGACACCGCAGCCGCATTTGGCAAGCCCCTCGGCCATGCCCAGACCAATTCCGCTGTTGCCGCCGGTGATCAAGGCGGTTTTTCCTGTCAGATCAAACATGTGCAGCCTCCATGCGGCAAGAGTTTCCCGCCGCGATGTTCATTCGGACTTCGGAGCCTCATGCAGCGCTCGGCGGATCGCCGCAGTGTCCCCGCCCATTGCCTTCGGCGTATTGATCCCTGTCGGTTTGCTGCGCGAAAAACGCGGCGCAGGAGCGGCCTGCAAAACGCCATCCACCTCGACCAGCGTTTGACGCGCGGCCATATGAGGATGGTTTACCGCATCATCCATGCTCAGCACGGGGGCCACGCAGGCATCGGTGCCACTAAAGATGCCGGACCACTCCGCCTGTGTCTTGCTTGCGAAAGCCTGTGCGTAAAGCTCGGCACGCTCGGCCCAGGTGGCAGGGTCGTTTTGATCCACGCTATGCTCGGCGGGCAGCCCGGCCTTCTCCAGCAGCAGGGCAAAAAACTGAGGCTCTAGCGGGCCGACGGACATGAACAGATCGTCCTTGGTCCGGTAGCAGCGATAGAAAGGCGCACCCCCGTCCAGCAGGTTGGACGCGCGGTTTTCGCTCCACGCGCCACGCGCTTTGAAGGTGTGGAAAAGACCCATCATCGCGCTTACGCCATCAACCATTGCCGCATCGACCACCTGACCTTTGCCCGATGTCTGCCGCTCGAACACGGCGGCAAGGATGCCAAGCAGCAAGAACATGGTGCCCCCGCCATAGTCCGCGACCAGATTCAACGGCGGCGGCGGCGGGTTATCAACCGTCCCCATAGCAGCCAGGGCACCCGTCAGGCCAAGGTAATTAATATCATGACCCGCCGATTGGCTAAGCGGGCCATCCTGCCCCCAGCCCGTGATCCGGCCAAAAATCACCGTCTCGTCAAGGTCATCTGGCCCAAGCCCCAGCCGTTCCATCACGCCGGGCCGGAAACCTTCGATGACGATACCAGCCCGATTGATCAGCGCCTGCGCGGTACTGCGCCCCTCTTCAGATTTCAGATCCAAAAAGACGGACCGCTTGCCGCGCCGGTTGACATCGGTTTTGTCAGCTGGCGCTTCGGCGCGGTCGATGACGATCACATCCGCACCCAGATCGGCCAGCAACTGCCCCGCCAAAGGGCCGGGACCGATCCCGGCCATTTCGATGACTTCCAGGCCTTTCAGCGGTCCCGACATAACTAACCCTCAGCCCTTTTGACGATCATCCAGCCCAAGGCCGCGACCGATGATTTCACGCATGATCTCGGAGGTACCAGCGTAGATACGGCTGATCCGCGCATCGACATAAAGCCGAGAGATTTCATACTCTTCCATATATCCAGCACCGCCATGCAACTGCAGGCAGGCATCAATGATTTCACCTTCGATCTCCGATGTGAACAACTTGGCCTGCGCCGCCATTTCCGCAGTGCATTCCCCATCTATATGGGCCATCGCACAGTGATCGAGGTAGGCCCAGCCGACATCGAGTTTGGTGCGCGCATCAGCCATGACAAAGCGGCTGTTCTGGAAGGTGCCGACCGGTTTTCCGAAGGCCTTGCGCTCTTTGATGAACTCCATCGTGATCTCGAAAGCGCGTTCCGCACGGGCGAGATAGCCGTCCGCCCCCACCAGCCGTTCTTCGGCCAGATTGGTCATCATCAATTTGAAGCCATCTGTCCCATCGCCAACCAGATCCGATGCCGGCACCTTGACGTTATCAAAGAACAGCTCGGACGTATCCTGCGCTTGCAGCCCCATCTTCTTGAGGTTCTGACCCTTGGAGAAGCCTTCTGCCCCTTCTTGAACCCAGAACAGCCCGATAGAGCGCGGGTTATCGGGGTCCGTTTTCGCGGCGATCAGGTAGAGGCCAGCAATCTGACCGTTTGAGATGTAGGTTTTTGATCCGTTGATGACCCAATGGTTCCCCTGCCTTTCGGCGCGGGTTTTGATCGCCGCAAGATCCGAGCCGCATCCCGGTTCGGTCATGCCGATCGCAAGAATGGTGTCCCCCGAAACGATCCCCGGCATGTACCGGTCGCGCTGATCGTCAGTGCCGAACTTTTGCAGATAGGGTGCCACGATACGGTTGTGCAGCGTGATGAAGAAAGAGCTTTCCACCTTGCCCAGTTCTTCGTTGAGAACCATGTCAAAGCGGAAATCATCAAGGCCCATGCCACCGTATTTTTCATCGGCAAACATCGCCAGAAAGCCGTTGTCCCCAGCGGATTTCCAAGCTTCCTTGCTAACGTGTTTGTTCTGACGCCAGCTTTCGGCATGGGGGGCAACTTCGGCCGCGATCCATTTGCGAACACTGTCGCGAAACATATCGTGCTCTTCTTCAAAAATACGTCTTTTGATCATGGGACATCCCTCGTTGCTTTGATGGGTCTGGGCATCGGTGGCACAAACGGCTTAGCTATTCGTCCAGTTCGGCGCGCGTTTTTCGACAAAGGCTTTGACGCCCTCTTTACCGTCATTGGATTTCAGCACGACGTCAAATTCAACCGTGTTGCCTGCGAAGGCTTCGGGCAGACGCTCGATGTCTTCTTCAAGGGCGTTGAGCACCCGCTTTGACGCCCTGACGGCAGTCGGCGATACCAGCGTGATTTCCTTGGCGATTTCACGTGCGATATCCATCGCCGTTTCACCCTCACCTGCAACGCGGTTAATGATGCCTAGTTCACAGGCACGGTCGGCTGTAATCGCACGGCCTGTCAGGATCAGCTCCATCGCGGCTTTACGACCAATCTGGCGCGTGAGACGTTGCACGCCACCCGCAGCTGCGAACAGGCCAACCTTCACCTCGGGCAGCGCGAATTTCGCATGGGCATCCGCCACGGCAATATCGGATGCCAGAACGATCTCGCATCCACCGCCCATTGCCACGCCATTCACCGCCGCGATAACCGGCTTTTCCCGGCCCCAGCGATCAGTGAGACCGCCAAAGCCGCTGCTGGCGGGTTCAATATTCTGCCCTTCGCTTGTGGCTTTCAGATCGTTGCCCGAGCAAAAAGCTTTGTCCCCGGCCCCGGTGATGATGGCGACCCACAGATCCGGGTCCTGCTCGTATCCATCAAATATATCGTGCAATTCCTGATGCGCCCCGCCGTGGAGGGCGTTATAGCGATCCGCGCGATCAATCGTAATTTCAAGGACATGGCCGTCACGTTTGACCGAGATATAGTTGAAATCGCGCGCCCAGATATCCTTGGCATCCTTGGTTTTTACGTCAGTCATTCCATTCTCCATTTTCCCGCGGCGCAGTCAGGTTCCCACGTCGACTTTTGCAGTGCCGTGATGTGGCAGGAGGGATCGCCCCCTCCCCCAACGTCACAGCGGCCAATCAGCGCGGTGCCATCCTGATAGCACCGTCCAAGCGAATGTCTTCGCCGTTCAGGTAGGGATTGCGCACCATTTCGAGAGCCAGAGAGGCATATTCTTCTGGCTTACCAAGGCGAGCAGGGTTGGGCACCATCGCCCCCAAGGATTGCCGAACGTTTTCGGGCAGGCTCATCAAAAGCGGCGTCTCGAAGAGACCGGGCAGGATTGTATTGACGCGAATATGCTCCGCCGAAAGGTCACGGGCGATTGGCAAAGTCATACCAACAATCGCGGCTTTCGACGCCGAATATGCGACTTGGCCGACCTGACCGTCCTCTGCCGCAACGGAAGCGGTCGAGATGATCGCGCCACGCTCTCCGTCCTCCGGGTCGAGGGTCATCATACCCGCGGCGGCCTTCACGGTGCAGATGAAGGTGCCGATCTGGTTGACCTCAATAATCTTGCGATATTCGGAGATCGGGAACTGGGAAATACCACCAGTTTTGCGATCCCGCCCAGCGGTCTTGATCGCGTTGCCGATGCCCGCGCAATTAACGAGAATACGTTCCTGCCCGTTTGCCGCCCGCGCCTTTTCAAAGCCAGCGTCGACGCTGGCTTCGTCCGCCACGTTCACCTTGCAAAACACGCCGCCCAATTCAGATGCAATTGCTTCGCCGGCTTCCTCGTTCAGGTCAAACAAGGCCACCTTGACGCCATGTGAAGCCAACGCACGCGCTGTGGCAAGCCCCAGTCCGGAGGCACCCCCAGTGATGACTGCCGAGATTGAGTTATCAAGTTTCATTCGCGTTCTCCGTAATTTATCTCAAAGGGCGTTGATGCTATGACCGCCATCCACGGTTATGGTCGCGCCGGTCATGTAGCTGTTCTGTTTGGCCGCCAGCATGAGCAATGGAAGATTCAATTCTTCCATGGCCCCAAACCTGCGTTGCGGAATGCGCGCAGCCATGCGGTTCCCCGCTTCGGATCCCAGAAAATCCGCATTCAACTCTGTCTGGAAATAGCCCGGTGCCAATGCATTGACTCGAATGCCGTCACGCGCGACCTCAATCGCAAGCGATTTGGTCATATGAATAACGCCGGCCTTGGTTACCGCATACGCCCCTGATTTGAGCGCAGTTCGCGATGCTGTAATTGACGCAATGTTAACAATGGCCCCGGCTGTCTTCTCTTTGCGAAACATTGCGACAGCCTGTTTGGACACACGCCAGACCCCGCTCAGGTTGACATCTATCAACTGCTGCCACTCGTCTTCATCCATATCGGCAAGCCAAGAATTCTGACCGATACCCGAATTGTTAATAACGATGTCACAGGGTGGCATATCCGCAAACGCCGCCAGAACCACTTCGGGAGAGCCCACATCCATTTGAACAACGTGGACATCGCGCCCCATCGCACGCAATGGCGCTGCGACCTCCTCCAGCTTGTCTGTGCGTCGTGCTGCGAGAACCAGGTCAGCCCCTTGCACCGCAAGGACAGAGGCGAAATGGGCGCCCAGGCCGCTCGATGCTCCTGTGACGAGCGCTCTGTTTTGGCTCAAGTCGATACTTAAGGGTGGGGTCATTCTAGGTTTCTTCTTGGGGTCGTCTCGTTTCGAGGGAGCAAAAATTTGCAGAGGGCGATCATGACCAGCCCTCTGCATGCATAAAGGCTTACACCCGCTCGATGATGATTGCGGGGGCCATGCCACCGGCCGCACACATCGTGATCAGGCCATACCGACCACCAGAACGCTCTAGTTCATCCAAGGCAGTACCGATCAGAATGGAACCGGTCGCACCGATAGGATGACCGAGCGCCATCGCGCCGCCGTTGATGTTCACCTTGGAACGGTCGAGCTTGAGATCCCGAATGAACTTTTCCGCAACCACGGCAAAGGCTTCGTTGATTTCATAAACGTCGATATCGTCAGTAGTCAGACCCGCTTTCTCCAGAACCTTGCGCGCTGCCGGAACAGGAGCGTTCAACATCAACGTCGGATCGTCGCCAATGTTCGCCGTCGCCACGATGCGCGCGCGCGGCTTCATGCCTGTCTTTTTCACATAGCCTTCGGACGCCAGCAAAAGGGCCGCCGCGCCATCCACAACGCCAGAGGAATTCCCCGCATGGTGAATGTGCTGCATTTTGCCCTTCAACTCAGGATAGCGCGCATAAATCATGTCGCCGTAGGTCGTCCCCTTGTCGTCAATCGGGAACTCCATGAACTTGTCGAAAACCGTGTTGAGGGTTGAGAGAGAGTCAAGCGTGGTGCCGGGGCGCGGGAATTCTTCCTTGTCCAAAACCAGTTCGCCGGTCTCGGGGTCGCGCACTGGTACGATAGAACCGTCGAAACGCCCTTCGGCGATGGCTTTGGCAGCGCGTTCTTGGCTCGTCACGGCCAGCTGATCTGCTGCAGCGCGATCAATGCCTTCAATCGTCGCGATGGCGTCTGCACTGCAACCCTGCTGGGTCTGCGGGTGCTTTGCGCGCAGGCTCAGGTTGCCCGCGTCCATCATAAAGGGTTTCTTCGGGTCAGCGATCTGCCCGGTATAGCTCATCATTTCGGTGCCGCCCGCGATGACGACATCCTCCATCCCTGACATGATCTGGGCTGCAGCCAGCGAAACCGTGGTGATCCCGGAGCCGCAGAAACGGTCAAGCGTGACGCCTGACGCTTTGACGTCATAGCCCGCATCCAGCGCCGCCATGCGACCAAGGTCGCCGCCCTGCTTGTCTTTTTGCGTACTCGTACCCCAAATAATGTCATCCACATCAGCTGTGTTCAGATCGTTGCGATCCCGCAGCGCGGCTAGGACAGTGGCCCCCAAGTGTTGAGGATGCAGGTGCGCGAGCGCGCCCTTCCCGACCTTCCCAACACCGCGAGGGGTGCGGCAAGCGTCAATGATATATGCTTCAGCCATTGAGGGTTTCCTTCTCTAAAGTTCAGCTGGCTCGCCGCCTGCCGTTTGCTTCGCGCCCAGTTCACCGCCGCCTAAACCGACAGTTAAATTCATTCACTGCAGGCATCTCATCACAACATTAATTAGTCAAGTAGTTAATTAAGTTAACTGCGCGAATAGTCTGTTAGTTATAACGCCGCCTCGTTCACAAAGTGAGGCGACACAATAAGTGTTGCGAGGAAACTCGGTGCGTCTCACTTCATGATTTCGGGCAAGAACAATGTGATCTCAGGCCAGATTGCCAGCACCGCCAGCACCACCAGGTCCATGAGGATAAACCACATCACGCCACGGAAAATTTGGGTTGTTGTGGCGATGTTCCCGACGACACCCTTGATGACAAAAATGTTCATCCCGATGGGCGGCGTCACCATCCCGATTTCCAGGAGTTTGGTGAGCACGATCCCGAACCAAAGCAGTGACCAATCGGCGTCCTGCACGATCGGCAGAACAATCGGCATCGTCAGCAGCATCGCGCCAATCGGCTCGAGAAACATACCAAGAATGAGATAGACCAGTATGATGCCAAAGAGGATCATGGCCGGATTGGCGGACAATCCGATGATGGAGTCTGACAGGTAATCTCCGGCACCTGATAGGGTCAGAAATCTTGTCAGCAATGTCGCGCCAACGCCGATGACGATCAAGGCAGCAGTCGTGATCATCGTTTCCTCAACGGCAAGCCGGAAGCGACGCCAATTCAGTGTTCTGCGGGCCAGCCCCACCAGGCATGAAAGGAACGCGCCAATCGCGCCAGCCTCTGTCGGGGTGAAAGCACCAGAGAAAAGCCCACCAAAAATCCCGATCATGACCACGACAATCGGCCAGGTATCTTTGAGCGCCGAAAGGCGCTCTGCCCATGAGGCGCGAACCCCTACGGGTGCCATAGCCGGATTAATTTTGACACGAACCAGAATTACCACGCAGTAACCAATCGCCGAGATCACCCCCGCTGTGATGCCGCCCAGAAACAACTGCGGCACTGATACCTGTGCGATGACCCCATACAAAATCAAAATGATCGAAGGCGGGATCAAGGCTCCGATGGTGCCCGCGACGGCAACTGTGCCTGTCGCAAGTTCGGCATTGTAGCGCGCGCGCATCATCTCGGGCACGGCAATACGCCCCATTGCCGCGGCGCAAGCAACCGACGACCCGCATACTGCCGCAAAACCTGCGGAACCAAAGACCGCCGCGATGGCAAGCCCACCGGGGAGCGCAGACGTCCATACCCTTGCGGCCCTGAACATCCCTTGGGTCAGCTCAGCATGATAACAAATAAACCCAAGGAGCAAGAACATGGGGACCGAGCTAAGCACCCAGTTTGCGGAAAACTGATAGGGCATGACCGCAAGCGCGCCCCAGGCAACCCTCCAGCCCAAAAGAACATAAAGCCCGCCAAAGCTTACCCCGATCAAAGCAACGCCGATAGGAACGCGCAAGGCAATCAGGACAAACAAAAGCCCCAGACCGCTGAGACCAATACCGATATCATCCATTTGCAAGCTCCTCCGCTGGCAATTCGCCATTCATGTCAGGGCCAAAAGTAGATTGTGCGCCTCTGGCAATTGCTTGCGCACGCCAAAGCGCGGTTACAGCCATCAATCCGCAGCCCAAAGGCAGCGCGAAATAACTTGGCCACACAGGGATGGTCAGCGACCCTTGCTGGATTGCCGCGCTAATTTCCATTTTGTGAATAGCTTCTATCCAGGTACGAACCGTGACGAACCCGAATACAATCGCAGCCAGAAACGCGGCCATCGCAGCCAGCCCGCTTTGAACATTGCGCGGCATCAGCTCGGTGAAGACTTCGACAGAAACATGGGCATCGCGCGATTCAGCCACCGCCAGCGAACAAAAGCCAAGTATCACCATGTAATAATGGGAAACGATGGTGATCGTACCTCTGATCGGCGAATTGAAAACAAACCGTAAAATTACATCGGTCGTAATGTGCAACATCATGAGCGTTACGCAGATGATGCCGACCAGTCCCATTACCGAGACCAACGGTTCGAGCACGCGTTGAAAAAGCTTCATTCGAGCCTCACTTATCTGTGGGATGAAGATTGCTGCACCGTCGGAAAACGACGTACCGTCGGTGCAGCAGATCGCTTACTGCCCGTAGGTCGATACATCGACCTTCGACAGAACTTCGGTCCAGTAAAGATCGGACAGCGCATCAGCATCCTGTACGTCTTTCACCAAACCAACCCATTTGGTCATGAGCTCACGCACCTTCGAGACACTTTCTTCACCGCCCGTAACGCCACGCTCGGCGTAGATGTCAACGACGTTCGAGATGTCTTCGTTGATCCACACGACGCTTTGCGTGCGCAAACTTGCTTCTGCCTCGTGGAAAGTGATCCCCTGTTCCTTGGCCTTGGCAATGTTGTCTCGTGCCTCACCATAATAGGCCCAGTTCATTTCCGCCGCCACGACGGCAGACCCTTTCAACATCGCGGTTCTGCCTGTGTCATCAAGGCCAGCCCATGTATCGGCATTCACATTGGTAAGACCTGATACAAAGGAAGACCCCGGCAGGTTTGTCGTGATGTCTGTCGCCACATCAATAAAGCTGAAGTTCGTCAGCTCCGAAGCTGATGATGCAGTACAGTCAATGACGCCCTGGTTCAGCGCCTCGAAAGTCTCGTTGATCGAAATGGAGACGGGCGTGGCCCCCATCGCCTCGATCCAGCGGCTCCAGAAGGCACCAGGCGTGCGGATACGAGCACCCTTCAGATCCTCGGCCGAAACGACCGGTTTTGTGCACTGCAGCATGTAGGGGGGTGTCCCCGCACCCGCTGTGTAAACGTGGTTCTGGGCCGCAAACTCGCTCAAGCAGTCGCCACAGTTGAACATGACGTATTCCATGATCGCGCCAGTGAAAGCAAAGGCCATCCGATCAGGGTCGCCTTCCACCACTTCACTAAAGCTAGCCAGCTCGGTCACGAAGTTTGTATTGGGGAATTCGGATAGGAAATACGGTGTCAAAACAGTTGTTATGTCGGCAATCCCGTCACGTACACCCGATGTCGACTCCAGAAAGTTAAGCAAAGACAGTGGGAAAACCTTTACCGTGACGTCGCCGCCAGATGCCTCTTCTACCGCATCAGCATAGGTCTCGATCGCCTCTGTCGGCAGCGCGCCTGGGGGCCAGCCGATCGCATAGCGTAAATCGCGTGCCTCGGCCGATGTCGAGAATGTGCCCACTGATGCCGCTGCAAGAACCAAAGCAGACCCGCTGCTTTTGAACAATTTAGAAAACTTCATTTAACTTCTCCCTTTGATTTTCAGTAAGTCGTCGGTTTTCCCCGACTTGTTGGTGACTGTCTGTGCTCCGAAGCCATGCAGCGGAGCGGTCATTCGGCTGAGATACTCCACGAACCGCAGCCAGAATTTCGGTTAAAGCGCTTCGACGATGGTGACGTTCGCCAGCCCGCCGCCCTCGCACATGGTCTGCAATCCGTAGCGCTTTCCCCGGGCGCGCAATCCATGCACCAATGTCGCCATCAGCTTGGCGCCCGAAGCGCCCAATGGGTGACCTAGCGAAATGGCCCCGCCATTGACATTCAAACGATCAGGGTCGGCACCTGTGTGCTTGAGCCAAGCAAGAGGGATCGAGGCGAAGGCTTCGTTGACCTCGTAAAGATCAATCTCGTCGATCGTCATGCCTGCGCGGGCCAAGGCGCGATCGGTGGCGAAAAGTGGCTCTTCGAGCATGATCACCGGATCGCCACCCGTTACCGTCATGGACCTGATCCGTGCGAGGGGGGTCAGCCCGTGGGCCTTGACCGCCGCGGCACTGGCAATCAGAACCGCCGAGGCACCGTCGCAAATCTGGCTGGCGTTGCCGGCGGTGATCACGCCGCCCTCTTTCAGCGTCTTCACGCCGGCCAGCGCCTCCATCGAGGCGTCGGCACGGATGCCCTCGTCTGTCCGGTGAATTTCACCATTCTCAAGCTCAAGGGGCACGATCTCTTGGTCGAATGCACCTGCTTCGGTCGCCTTTGCCGCGCGCTGATGGCTCAGCAAAGCAAAGGCATCAAGATCCTCGCGGCTGAAGTTATGCTTGCGTGCAATCGCTTCGGCGCCGGAAAACTGGCTAAAGGCCACGCCGGGATATTTAGCGTCAAGACCCGGCGACTTGGCCGAGCCGGGCTCGAAGTTTCGCGTAAAGACGCCTGTGGTCCCCATCGGAACCCGCGACATGGATTCAACGCCCGCGGCAATCACCAGGTCCTGAGTGCCGGACATGACGGCCTGCGCCGCAAACTGGATCGACTGCTGAGAAGAGCCGCATTGACGGTCAATCGACACCGCCGGCACGCTTTCGGGCAGGGACGAGGCCAGCACGGCGTTGCGACCGATGTGCAAACCTTGTTCGCCGCTTTGGCCGACGCAGCCCATGATAACATCCTCAATGGCAGCGGGATCGATGCCGGTATTCTGCACCGTGACGTCCAAAACGCGCGCGGCCAGATCGACGGGGTGCCACCCGGACACCTTGCCGCCACGACGGCCACCAGGGGTGCGCAATGCAGAACAGATATAAGCTTCGGTCATTTTATTACCTTCCTTTACGTAGGGCGCAGAACGCCTGCTTAACCGCCGAAACGCGCGGCACGCTTTTCCATGAATGCCGCGACACCTTCGGCAAAATCGGGGTGATTGCCCGCGTCGCGTTGTAGAACACGTTCCAATTGCAGGGTTTCGGTGAAACTGGAATCCGCCGCTGCCCATGCAGATTGCCGGGTCAGCGCCAGTGCACGGGTTGGCCCGTCCGCCAGTTTTTGCGCAATCTGCATCGCTTCCGCCTCGACAACGTCATCCTCGAACAACCTGGTGATCAGGCCCCACTCAAACGCTTTTTCCGCCGGTAGTTTTTCTGCAAGCATCATCAATTCCATTGCCCGCACCCGTCCGACCGAGCGCGTCAAAAACCACGCTGCGCCGCCATCGGGAACCAGCCCAATCCGCGCAAAGGCCTCAAGAAAATAGGCCGATCGACCGCAGGTGATGATGTCACCCGACATCGCCAGAGACGCACCTACCCCCGCCGCCGCACCGCGCACCGCTGTGATGAATGGCACTGGCAAGGTCCGGATCGTTTCAACCAAGGGGTTGAAGGCGTCCTCTAGTGTTTGACCTGCATCCAATTCCCCGTCGCCGGGGGCAAGATCGCCGGACAGGTTGGCCCCAGAGCAAAATCCGCGCTCTCCGCCCGCCAGAATGATGCACCTGGAAACCTTGGCCTCGGCACGCAACACTTCGCGCAGGGACAGGGCCATCGGCGTATCCATGGAATTCAACGTCTTGGGGTCATTCAGGCGCACCGTGCTGACACGCCCCTCGCGGGTGACTGCGAGACGGTCATCAAGGGTAGAAGTTGTCATCGGCGGGGCTCCTTTAATTTCGGGGATCGGGTTGGCTATTGCCATTTCGGTGCCGACCAATCGGGAAAGATGTCGGGCAAATCTGTACTGACCTTGTCGGGAAAAACCGCCGGACGCTTTTCCGTGAAACTGCGCACACCCTCTGCGGCATCGGCGGAGGCGCTTCGCAGTTCAATCGCAAGGCTGTCGACGCGGTGCGCCTGCATTGGGTGATCGGCACCCAACATCCGCCACATCATCTGCCGTGTCAGCGCGACAGAAACCGGGGCGTTGTTTGCGCCTATTTCCTCGGCTAGTTCCTGCGCGGCCCCAAGCAGATCGGCGGGTTTGTGGACCGAGCGTACCAATCCGGCGGAAAATGCTTCCTGCGCATCAAAGATGCGACCCGTCGTGCTCCATTCCATCGCCTTGGAGATACCGACCACACGCGGCAGAAACCACGATGAACAGGCCTCTGGCACAATGCCACGGCGGCTAAAGACGAAACCGAATTTGGCATCCTCGGAGGCAAGCCGCATGTCCATCGGCAACTGCATCGTGGCACCAACGCCGACAGCCGCGCCGTTGACGGCGGCGATCACAGGTTTGAGGCTGTCAAAGATGCGCAAGGTCAACAGACCGCCGCCATCGCGCACGATGCTATCGCCTACCTTGCGCTTTTCCACATCCACAAAGCCCTTGGTCCCGCCGGAAATATCCGCACCGGCGCAAAACGCCCGGCCCGCCCCCGTCACCACAACAGCGCGGACCGCGTCATCTGCATCGGCCACATCGAAGGCGTCGATAAGCTCTTGCATCATCTCAATCGTGAAGGCGTTCAGCTTTTCCGGACGATCGAGGGTGAGCGTCATGACCCCGCCCGTCAGATCAGTGCGTACAACAGCCATCAGTTTTCTCCCGCCAAGGGTGCCGCAAAGCTGCGCGGCGTCGGATCGGGAATGTTGCCGCGTCGGGGGCCAAGGTAACCGAACAGCCATGCACCGACTTTTCGCATCTGGATCTCTTCTGCGCCTTCGGTGATGCGGTAGCGGCGGTGATGACGGTAGATATGTTCGAACGGTTTGTGCCGGGAATATCCGATGCCGCCATGAATTTGCATGGCGCGGTCTGCGGCCTCGCAACACAGACGGTTGGCCTGATAATTGCACATGCTCACCTTGTCAGACAGTTTCTTGGCGACCTCGGGGTGTGGCATGCGGTCCATCTCCCAGGCTGTCTTGCGGATGAGCTGGCGCAGCATTTCTGCCTGCGTGGCCAATTCGACCAAGGGGAACTGGATCGCCTGATTTGCGGCCAGCTCTTTGCCAAATGGTTTTCGGGCGCGGGCATAGCGCACGGATTCCTCGATACAATATACCGCAGCCCCCAGCGAACTCGCCGCCTGCCGAATGCGGTTTTCATGCACAAATGCCTGCGCCAGCGCCAAGCCGCCGCCCTCTGGCCCGAACATCAAATCATCCGGCACCCAGACGTCGTTGAAACTGATCCGCGGATGATCGGTGGGCATGTTGAAGGTCCAGAGATATTCCTCGATCTTCAGCCCCGGTGTCTGGGCAGGAACCAAGAAAGCGGTGATCCCATCCGCCGCGCCATCTTCGCCAGAGGTGCGCGCGAAGGTGACGCAATGGGTCGCGGTGTGCATCCCCGTGGTCCACATTTTTTCACCGTCAATGCGCCAGCCGGATTTGCCATCGCGGGTCTCGCGCACAGCACGGGTTTCCATATGCGTGGCATCCGACCCATGCGCTTCCTCGGTCAACCCGAAGGCCATGCGGATGTCGCCGCTCAGCGCGCCCGAGATGAATGTCTGCTTTTGCGCCGCTGTCCCGAAATCGCGCAGCATGACGATGACCGGGAAATTGCCGATTACCGAATGCTCTGACTGCAGGTCGTTGAACAGCCCCAGCCCCTTGGCGGCCATATGCTCGCGCACGACGGCCATGGCCAGATTGCCGCCGTCCTGCCCGCCGAATTCCGCAGGCAGGGAAAAGCGGTACAGCCCGGCCTTGTCGGCGCGGTGGACGGCTTCGGCCATCAAGGCTTCCCACTCGGGCCGTGGCAACCCGCCGTTGTCAAAATCGGTGCGCGCATATTCCCGGCGATGGTCGAAAAACCGTTCGTTATCGTCCTCGGCCTGCAACGGTACGATTTCTGCTTCGATAAACGTATCAAGGCGGGTCACAAGATCGGTAATTTCAGAAGGTAGATCAAAGTTCATCTGCGGGTGTTCCTTGTGTCGATTGGCGGCGGCTCGGGTGGCTCTGCTACGGCAACCCTCGCCTGCGCTGCGCCAATGCCCGCAAGCGGGCTGCCGCGGAAAACTCCGGTTGATCGATGTCGATCTTGTTCAGCGTGGTTGCGATCAACAGGTCCGACAGCCCCGGCGTCGATAGATCCGTTTCGCCATTTTCGATCTGTGCGCAAAGACGCGCGGTCAACGCGTCCAGCCCGCCCGTGGCACCCACCAGCGCCGACAGCATCCGGGCTTCCTCGCTTTCGGACGGTTCCGCCCCGATCTGGCGCCGGACCAGTTCAACCGCGCCTGCCGCGACCTTGGCCTCGAACCGGGCATGCGCAGGCAGTGCATCCGCAGCGGTGTCACGCAGCCATGCAGCAACGGCCGCCAAAATCGCGTTGGGGCTTGGCTGGTCCTGCATCATGCGGCCCCTTCCAGCAGATGAAGCAACAATATCGCTTCTGTTTCCGAGGCGCGCCGCGCGATCACATGACGTTCCACGCTGGTGTCAGTACCTTCGCGCACCCACGCGGCCATCTCTTCGATGATGACACCCCACCGCAACGCCGACAGAATTTCCCACCACCGCACCGTAGCCGGATCGACAGGATCACCCCCTGCCGCTTCATACCCTGCAAACAAATCCTCGCGACGGCCCAAACCGCCAACGGGATCGGCATTACCAAAGCGCCAGCTTTCCATGCAGAGCCAACCCATGTCGGCCATCGGATCACCGATATGCGCCAGTTCCCAATCCAGAACACCGCGCATCCCTTCAGGGCCAAACATCAGATTGCCCATGCGGAAATCCCCATGCACCAACTTTGGCGCGCGCGGCTCTGGCGCATTTTCGGCCAGCCAGCGCAGCGCAAGCGAAAAGACAGGGCGCGCGGCACCAAATGCGCGGTGTCGATGGCCAAGATCATCCAACACCTCGCGCGGAGACAGCACGGGAATGGGCAGGCCAGTCGGGTCGCTCTGGTGAATTCTCGCCAGAATTTTACCGGCCTGACGGGCGAACTTCGCCCGCGCCGGGGTATAGCTGTCGTCGCGCAGGATGCGATGGGGCAGCGCCTCCCCGTCGATGCGCAGCATGACAAAGCCTGCACCGATGCCGTCATCTGGCGTCAGCTCATGTTCGATCTGTGGTGCGGGCACGCCTGCTGCAGCCACGCGTTTGATCACTCGGGCTTCGGCCGCCATGCCGATGCCGGTGCCGCCCGACCGCGCCGCGGCAGGTTCGCGGCGCAAGATCAAGTGGTACCCCTGCCCACCATCCATCTGAAAAGACCAGGTTTCCTGGCTGGCCCCGCCCGATAGCCGCCGCAGCCCCTTGGTACCCTGCGCCGCAGGATCGAGGGTGGGCACCAGCCGCGCCAATCCGTTCTCGAGGACCGTCTGAGGATGCAAGATGTCTTGTGCTGCGTTCAATTCACCTGCCGCTCGCGGCCCTCCCAATAGGGCGCGCGCAGGTCGCGCTTAAGCAGCTTGCCGGACGCATTGCGCGGCATCACATCAATGACGTCAATCGCCTTGGGACATTTGAATGCAGCGAGCTTACCGCGCATCCAAGCCAGCACTTCTTTCTCGTCAAGGGTTGCATTGGGCTTGAGCGTCACAACCGCCCGAACGGCCTCGCCCCACTTGGGGTCAGGCACGCCAATCACAGCTGCCTCACTGATGGAGGGATGCGCATATAGGGCGCTCTCCACCTCGGCCGGGTATACATTTTCGCCGCCGGAAATGATCATGTCCTTGATGCGGTCGTGGATGAACAGGTAGCCGTCCTCGTCAAGATAGCCCGCATCGCCCGACAGCAGCCAACCGTCGTCGCGCAGCGTCTTGGTCGTCGCCTCCGGGTTCTTCCAGTATCCCAGCATATTTGCCGGTGCCCGGACGGCCACTTCGCCGATCTCGCCAGCTTTGACGGGTTCCCCGTCTGGGTCGAAAATAGCGATTTCACACCCCATCGCGGGCCGCCCGGCGCTACGCATCCGCTCGGATCCCTCGGGCACGTGGTCCTCTGGCGGAAGTATCGCAATCGTGCCCGTCGTCTCCGTCATGCCGTAACATTGGATAAACTGGCAACCAACGACTTCGATTGCCTCTTTCAGTAGCGGCAGGGGCATGGGCGCAGCACCGTACATCACGGTTTTGACGCAAGAAAAATCGACGCGCTTTGCTTCTGGGTGCTGGATGACGATCTGCAAGGCAGCAGGCACTACGAACAGCTTTGAAACGCGCTCTGTGTGGATTGCACCAAGGGCCGCTACAGGGTCAAACTCTCGGAGAATGACGCTGGTGCAGCAGTTCACAAAGGCGATTGTCCAAAAACCAATGCCGCCGATATGCGCCAAGGGCATCGCAACAAACCCAATATCCTCGTCGTCCCAGTGGTCATAGATATGTTTGACGGCCAGGGAGTCCAGTTTCGGCTGTAGCAAGTTACTGTGGCTCAGTAGCACGGCTTTCGGCACACCTGTGGTGCCGGATGTAAACAAAACCATAGCCGGATCATGCGTTGAAGCGCGGTCAACAACAGATTCGCTCGACTGAGCATCACGCCATGCCTCGTATGTTTCCCAAGGTCCATCGCCCTCCTCCATAGCGAGGATCTGAATGTCCGGAAGTGCTGCGCTGATTTCCTTGATCGCTTCCGAGAACTCAGGCCCGAAGAAAAGCATCTGTGGCGGGTATTGGCGTAAAATCTCGATGATCTCGGCAGGTGCAAGCCGCCAGTTCAAGGGCGCGAACATCCCACCGACGCGCGTCGCGCCGATGAAAATCTCGAAGACGTGGTCGCAGTTTTTCCCAAGGTAAGCGACGACTTTGGCGTCGCCCGCGTCCAAGCCGTGTGCAACCTGATCGACGTGACGATCAAAATCCTTGAAGGTCGTATCGCGCCCTTCAAACCGATTGCAGATCTTGTCAGGTGCGCGCTGTGCAGCGCTTCGTGCGACCGCGCTAATCGAGCTCATTGCCTCTGGATCAATCATCTCGTCTCCTCCCGACGTTACCGACATCCTCATGGCCCGGCGGACGGTACCGCGCTGCGACACTGCCTTCTTGGTATGCGAAAACGTCGCGCTTAATTACCAATCGTGATGAGCGACCTCCCAGACCAAACACATCACATAGGCATATTAGCTACGCAGTTAAGTTGCGCCTGTAAAGCGGTAATCGTGTAGTTAATGAGGTTTTTGAAACCATGCTCCACCGCTATAAAGAACAGTAATATCACAAACCCTAATGCGATCCCCTAGCCGATCTCGTCGCAAAGGAGGCGGGACTGGCAAGCTTCAATGGCTTCTTGGCGTGAAGTGCGACCGAATCGTCCGTGACATTCTGATCGGTACTGAGTAATAAAGCTCTACCTACAGGAGTTAGTTGAGCAATGAATTCAAAGGTACCCGCAGTCACCGCACCACTCGAAGAACGTGCGTCAACAAGAGATGATTTGCTCACCGCCGCAAGCGAGCTCATGTGTGAACGGGACACCTTGCTGGTGCCCATTATCGATATTGCGGCGAAAGCTGGGGTGAACTCTGCTTTGGTGAAGTATTACTTTGGCAACAAAAGCGGCTTGATGCGGGCCCTTCTTCACCGAGATCTGGCGGAAGCGGTCACCCAGCTTGAAGCCTTGGTCGAGATGGACATGCGCCCGACCGCGAAGATGCGGTACCACCTTTCCGGTCTCGTCAACATGTACTTCAAATACCCTTACTTACAGCGCCTGCTGACCGCGACGATGCGCGACGAAACCGAAGAAGTCAGACGGACCATGATAAAGTCGTACATCGAACCGATCCATGACGCCTACAAGCGGATGATTTCCGAAGGTGTGGCAGCAGGAGAGTTCCAATCTGTCGACTACAAGTTTTTCTACTTCATCGTCATTGGCGCTTGTGACCAGATATTTTCGTCCCGAGAAGTGCTGAACTATATGCACGGCGTCGATAGAATTGATGACGACATACGCCGCTCCTATACGGAGCAGATGATCGCGGTCATCTTGGGCGGCCTAATGGCGCGTAGCTGATATCGCGGAGGTGAGATAGCCACACCTCCGCACCACATTTCTACGCTTTGGCAGTGGCGAGAGATTTGCCGACCGCACGGAAGTGATACTCACTATCTCCGAACAGCGCATTGATTGTCAGGATCCGCTTGTGGAAGTGACCTATGCTGACCTCGTCCGTCATACCGACGCCGCCATGGGTCTGGATCGCTGCTTCGCCAATTTCTCGTCCCAATGTGCCGATCTGCCCTTTCAGGATCGAAATATCCGGCGCGCCTGCCTGTCCGGCATCCATCAGCGCCGTCGTGTACAAAAGGCACGAGCGGGCCTTTACATAGGCGATCTTCATATCCGCCAAGCGGTGCGAAATGGTCTGAAACGTGGCGATAGGCGTGCCGAACTGTTTGCGCGTCGATGCATATTCGCTTGTCAATCGCAGCAAGGCCCCCATAGCGCCCACGGCTTCAGCGCAGAGCGCGACGATTGCCCTAGAGATCAGTGTTTGCAGTACGCTATGGGCATCTTCGGCGATCCTGCGCTCGGACGGGATTTGAACCGCATCGAAGGTGATATGCGCGGCGTGGCGGCCGTCAATGGTAACGAAAGATGTAATGCTGACCCCTTGCTGTTTTGGATCGACCATAAACAAAGATAGGCCATCCTTGTCAGGTGCCGTGCCGCGCGTTCGTGCCGATACGACAAGCGCGTCGGCCTGCGCGCCCCCAAGGACCATCCGCTTTTCACCACTCAGCGTGAATCCCTCCGTCGCCTCGGTTGCGGCCAATGAAACAAGTGCCGGATCCGCGGTCCCCTTGCCTTCCTCATGGGCGAAGGCTGCCGTTTGCTCACCCGTTATGATTTTGGAAAGTTGCGCTTGCGCTGCAGGGCTATCGGATTGCCCCAGACAAGACCCCGCCAGCAGGATCGAAGAAACATAAGGCTCGATCAGCAGATGCGCCCCAAAGGGTTCAGCCACAGCAACGACATCCGCCATCGACCCACCAAACCCACCAACCTCTTCGGCGAAAGGCAGGCCAAGAATACCCATCTCGGCCAGTGCCTGCCAAATCTCGGGCGACCACGGGCGGCCGGATTGCAGCATTTTCTGACGGGTCTCGAAATCATAGCTCCGCTCCAATAGGCGCTTCACGCTCTCTTGCAGCATCTTCTGTTCGTCGGTCTGAGAGAAATCCATCTGAGTACCCTTTCAAGCGATCGGCAGGCTGCGTGCGATCAAGTCGCGCTGAACCTCATTGGTGCCCGCGTAAATCGTGGTCGCACGGCTGTTGAGGTAAAACGGCATAGAAATCAGATCCAGCTCGGTCCCCATCGGATCCACACCCGACCCCACGGTCAGCGCGTCAAGCTGCATGGACAGACCCTCAAGCCCGGCCACCCGCGTCATCATCACCGACACACGTTGGATCAGTTCCGAGTTCATGGTCTTGGCAATCGAAGGCAGCGCGGGATCGTTGACCATCTCCTGACCGCTCATAATCAGCCACTCGAACTGGGCCAGCGTCGCGACATCCGCGTACAATGCGCCCAGGTCGCACTGGAACACCGGGTCGTCAGACAGCTTGCCACCAAAGGGGGATGTTTCATCCTGCGCCGCCTCGGTGATCCGTTTCAGATAGCGGACCAGAACGGGGCTGTTGGCCGATCCGTTGCGTTCATGTTTCAGCAGATGTTTGGCAACGCTCCAGCCCTCGTTTTCGGCCCCGACCCGACCGGATTGCGGCACACGAACATTGTCGAAAAACACCTCGCAAAATTCCGCATGACCATCCAGCCCCTTGATCGGGCGAATATCCATTCCGGGAAAGTCGGTTCTTTCCAGCAGCAGAAAGGTGATGCCCTGCTGTTTCTTGCCCTCGCTGCTGGTGCGCACCAACATGAACATCCGGTTCGATTTATGGGCGAAGGTTGTCCAGATCTTGCTGCCGTTGATGATGTAATCGTCCCCATCCGCAACCGCGCTGCATTTCAGTGATGCCAGATCGGAACCGGAGTTCGGCTCCGAATACCCTTGCGTCCAGTAATCCTCGCCCGACAAGATCCGGGGCAGGTATTTGGCCTTTTGCTCTTCGGTGCCAAGGTCGATCAACAACGGCCCCACCATCTTGAGCGAGTTCGGCAGCAAGGGCGGCAGATCCCGCTTGCGGTATTCTTCCTCGAAAATGGTGCGCTGCTCGGCGGACCAGCCCGTACCACCATATTTCTCGGACCAATCGGGCGCGGCCCAGCCTTTTTCGTTCAGAATGGCCTGCCAAGCTGCCCCTTGTTCAAACGGTGCAAAGGCGCTGGTGGTTTTACGCCCGGCTTCGCGGATCGCGTCGGTGGGGGCCGTGTCCAAGTAGGCTGCCACCTCTTCCCGGAACGCGTCCAGTTCCTCTTTGGTCTGGGTCGTCATCCTGCAATCCTCCTGAAGAAATTCGTCCGAAACGCGCCGGATTTACTTTTTGGTGAAGGCGGCGATCCGCTCCGCCATGTCCGGGCCGATGCCGGCAGTCTCCATCACTTCCCACTGCAATCCCGCATCCATCGGGCGCACGTCTGTCGCTTCAAGCAATTGCTTGTTCGCGGCATGGGAAAACGGAGAATTGGCGATGATGCGGGCAACCAAACCTTCGATCTCGGCGTCGAACTGATCAAGCGGAACCGCATACTCGGCCAGCCCGATCCGCACCGCTTCATCTGCGTCGATCATGTCCGCCGTGAACATCAGCCGCTTGGCTGTTGCGATGCCCACACGCCGGGGCAGCCGCTGGCTCATCCCCCAGACAGGGGTCAGGGCCCATTTGGCGTGGGTATCACCGAAACGGGCTGTATCCGCCGCGACGATGAAATCGGCGGCCAGCGCCACTTCGAGCGCGCCGGTGTAGCAATGCCCATGCACCGCGGCGATCACCGGCTTTGGCAGCTTTTCCATCAGCCGCAAGGTCTCGGAGTGCCACCCGGCTGACGGCACATCCTCCCCCTCGGCAATATCGCCAAGGTCATGGCCCGCCGAAAAACACTTGCCCGCGCCGCGCAAGACAACGCAACGGACCGCGTCGTCATCGCGCAGATCAATAATATGCTGGCGCAGCTCCTTGAACAGCGAGACGGTCAGAGAGTTCAACTTCTCCGGCCTGTTCAGCGTCAGAACCGTCCAACCGTCCTTGTCCTCGCGTAGTACCAATTCAGCCAATGTACTCTTCCCTTTCTCAAACCGTCGACTCTTACGCAACCAGTCGTGCAAGCCGTGTAGAGATGATGGATTCTGCGTCCGCCACGATCCGCGCGATCAATGCCTCGCAGGTGGGGACGTCGTTGATCAGCCCTTGCACCTGCCCCGCCCAGATCAATCCTCTGTCGAGATCGCCAGACATCAAAGCTTCGCGGCCTTTGACACCGGAGACATAGGGTTGGACATCGCCAAATTCGGCACCCGGTTTCGAGCCGATCTCGACCACCATGTCAGAGACCGAGTTTTTGGCAACGCGGCCCGTGTTCTTGAACCCCCGGAAAATCAGGTTGGTGTCCCGTTCCCCGTTCGCCACCAAAAACTGTTTAACCTTCTCATGGATCGGCGCTTCTACCGTTGCACAGAACCGCGTTCCCATATTGATCCCGTCGGCCCCCAAGGCCAAAGCAGCGGCAAGCCCGCGGCCATCGCCGAACCCGCCTGACGCAAGCAAAGGCACATCAATCTGGTCAGCGGCAGCAGGGATCAAAACCAGACCGGGCACGTCATCTTCGCCCGGATGGCCCGCACATTCGAACCCGTCGATAGAGATGATATCGACACCCATCTTGACCGCCGAAAGCGCGTGACGGACCGAGGTGCATTTATGCAGGATCGTAATGCCATGGGCCTTGAAATCCTCCACATGCTCCTGTGGCCGCCCCCCTGCGGTTTCCACGATCTTGACCCCCGCTTCGATGATTACACGGCGGTAGTCGCTATAAGGCGGCGGGTTCACCGATGGCAGCACGGTCAGGTTCACGCCAAACGGTTTGTCCGTCATGGTTTTGCAGCGCTCGATCTCTGCGGCCAGGGCGTCAGGCGTCGACTGGGTCAGGGCAGTCAATATGCCAAGCCCCCCGGCATTCGAAACCGCGGCAGCCATCTCGGCGGTGCCGACCCACATCATGCCACCCTGTACAATCGGGGTTTCAATCCCCAGCATTTCGGTGACCCGCGTATGAAGAGCCATCAGAATACCCCCGCTTTCATAATGGTTGAATTCAAACTGAAACGGACAGGGCTCATTCGCCCTGCGCCTTTTTCCAATCCCGTTTGACCTTTTTGGCCAGCGACCATTTGTGCACTTCGGTCGGGCCGTCATAGATCCTGAACGCGCGCACTTCGCGGAACACCTGTTCGACGATCGTATCGCCAGTCACGCCCTGCCCGCCCATTACCTGAACGCATCGGTCCGCGACCCGCATCAGCGCCTCGGACACAGCCACCTTAGTCATGGAACTTTCGACCGTACCCAACTCGCCCGTATCCAGCACGTCCGCGCACCAGTAAACCATCTGCTCGGCCTGCTTTAGGTCGATCATATTCTCGGCCAGCATAAAGCCGACACCCTCGTGATCCACCAGCGGTTTGCCAAAAGCCATACGCCGGTTAGCATAGTCGCTCGCGATCTCATTGGCGCGGATCGCCGCACCAAGCCAGCGCATGCAATGGGTCAGACGCGCAGGCGACAGACGCACCTGAGCATAGCGGAAACCTTCACCGCTTTCCCCCAGCATCTGGCTCGCAGGGACCCGCAGATTGTCGATGTTGATGACCGAATGTCCGCCGATCATTGAATCGTCAATGGTGTCCAGCACCCGCTCAATCCGGATCGCGGGATCAGGCAGATCAACAAGGAACATGCAGGCCCCGTCCTCGGATTTTGCCATGACAATGCCAAGCCCCGCCCCATCAGCGCCGGTGATCAGCGTCTTGCGCCCGTTGATAACCCAGTGGTTCCCGTCCATCTTGCAGGTCGTCTGCATCATCATCGGATCAGACCCGGCACCCCCTTCGGCAGCGGGCTCCGTCATGAAAAAGGCGGATCGCATCTTGCCTTCGACCATCGGTGCTAAAAACCGCTCTTTCATCTCGGCCGATCCGACCTTGCCCAGCAGATACATGTTGCCCTCGTCGGGCGCGCCCACGTTGCAAGCGACCGGACCGAGCGGCGACAGGCCCGACCGGATCAACACACATGCTGTTTCAAGGTGGGTCAGATGCGTGCCGTCCTCGAGGATATGGGGCGTCATCACCCCCGCCTGTCGGGCCGCCTCCTTCATCTCGTCGCCAAGCGCTTCTGTCGGGCCGTGGCTGTTGCGGCGGCCGTCCTTTTCATAAGGAACGATCTTGTCGCGAACGAAAGCCTCTACGCGGTCGGCGATTTCCAACGCCCGTTCGGACATCCGGCTGTTATCGAGGGTAAAAGTCATTTTCGGTGATCCAGTTCTTGTCATCAGAGCGGTGAGTCTGGGCGTTATATGCTGCCCCAGCAAGCTTTAACGCTCAGTTCCAGTATTCGTCCTTGAGCTTTCGTTTGGTCAGCTTGCCTGTCGGTGTTCGCGGTAGGTCGGTGCGAAAGTCGATGCTTTTCGGCGCTTTGATCCGGGACAGATGAGAGCGGCAGTATTCCATCAGTTCCTCTGACTTTGCCGCCGACGGGGCGACACCATGTTCAAGCTGCACGACCGCCTTAACCTCTTCGCCCATTTCCTCGTTGGGAACGCCAAACACCGCGACATCTGCAACGTCAGGATGGCACGCAAGCAGATCTTCGGTTTCTTGCGGATAGATGTTCACGCCACCGGAAATAATCGTGTACGACGCACGGTCTGTGAGAAAAAGAAACCCTTCCTCGTTCACATGGCCGACGTCCCCCAGCGTGGAACACCCGGGACGCAAGTAAGCCTTAGCGGTCTTATCGGGATCTGCGCGATAGGAAAATTCGATACCGCTGTCGAAATAGACATCGCCTATCTCTCCGGCAGGCAACGCCCTGCCGTTCTCATCGACCACAAGTATGTCACCAATCAGGGAACGCCCCACTGTGCCCGGATACTTCAGCCAGTCATCCGAGGTCGATACGGTTACCCCATTTGCCTCGGAACCTGCGTAATATTCGATCAGGATCGGACCAACCCAATCCAGCATCTGTCGCTTGATCTCTTGCGGGCAAGGTGCTGCCGCGTGGAAAATCACCTTTAGCGAGGAAAGGTCATATGCCGCGCGCTCAGCACGGGGTAGACGGAGCATCCGCACAAACATCGTTGGCACAACCTGAGTATGTGTCACCCGGTGTCGACCGATCAGTCGAAGCATTTCGCTGGCGTCGAACCGCTCCATGATAATTGATTTGCCACCCAGCATGACCGCCATCATTGATGTGCGCAAAGGGGCTGCATGATACAGAGGGGCAGGAGACAGATAGACGCTTTGGTCGTTCATATTCGCCATCGTTTCACACAGCACCGTCATCAGCGGCGGTATGACCGTTTCGATTGGCTGGCGGGTGAATTCGCGCACCACGCCCTTGGGCCTCCCCGTCGTACCTGACGAATACAACAGGTCCGCGCCCACCGTCTCGTCTTGGATCGGATCACTGGGCATATGGCGCACAAAGGCGTTCCAGTCCATTCCCGGATCGTCGCATTTCCCGCTCACATAAATTCTAACATCCGGACAAGCGCTTTGGATTGCAGGAAAAAGCTCAGCATATTTGGAGGAGAGCACCAGCACTTTCGCTGCGCAATCGCCTACGATATAACTGATCTCGTTCGCAGTCAGATGGCAGCTTATGGCGGTGTAGAACACCCCCGACCGCTGAGCCGCCCATGTGAGAACAACAAAATCCAGACAGTTTTCAAATAGTAACGCAATGTTTTCGCCGGCTTCCACTTGCAGTTTCCGAAAGCCATGCGCAGCTTGGTTGGATCGCTTGTCCAGCTGCCCAAAACTCAGGGTTTCGCCGCTACCTGCCATTTCATAGGCAATTTTGTCAGGATCAGTTTTGGCCGTGTAGGATGGATGCTTCATGACGCGACCACAGCGTTTTCCGGTGCGCGGGGCATCTTGCCATCTTCACCATTTGCGCCGCTTTGACTGCTGCAGTGAACCATTATCCCCTCCCAAGGCACGGTATCATAGAACATCGACGGGTGAAGAATCCTCCTCCAACGCCCCAACTTTGCACTAATTAACTGCTGAATTAATATATTTCAAGCATTGCTTTATCATCCGCTGTAGGTTTAGGATTTTACACCAAATATTCATAAGAAACAGCACTCGAACTCACAGCATCAAAGCCACATCTAAGTGCCCGATTAATTCGAAGCTAAACCCAACGCGCCCGCCAACCAAAGAAGGTTACCTATGCCAAATATCCACGTTATTGCCGTCATCACAGCCCGGCCAGGACAACGCCAAGCACTTCTGGATCTATTCAATAAAAACGTCCCTACCGTAAAAGCTGAAGCAGGATGTATCGCCTACGAGGCCACAGTCGACGTAGAAGGTGCAGGACCAATGCAGGCGGAATTTGGGCCAGATACATTTGTCGTCGTTGAACAATGGGAGAGCATGCAGGCGCTAGGGGCACATGCTGCAGCACCACATATGAAAGAGTATAGCAAGCAATCCAAGAACATGGTCGCCGATAGCAAAATCCACATTCTGTCGCCCGCATAATCATGGGCGCAGCCCACGCCACGCCATTTTCGCGCCCTGTACCCCAGACGTTCCTGCGGCGCGGATTTAGTTGAATGCGCTAGCTTGATAGGCTTGGCCCTCAGGCATCAACTGACCTGGGCCCCAAGTCCCCTCGACCTTAGCGCCGAGTGCTGAAGTTTGATGCTTTCAATGAATCCGTTCTGCTGGGGCTTCCTGGCGCAACGAAGTGCTAACCGATGCCTATATGCGGATAGTGTCCCAGCAGGTGGTCTAATTTGTTCTCCGGCTGGATGTTGAGCCGGTTTAAAGGCCGGCGATTTTTGCCGGGTCCATGATGTTATTTTCGCAGATGGTCGACATCGAGGGCCATTAACCGATCGGCACCGAAACCCAGCATCTCGGCCAGAACTTGATGGCCCGCAGTCTCCGAGAGAAGCGCTTTCAACGCTGCTGTTTCTGATATCATGTCCTTGGTCATGGGGTTCTTCTTGATTGATAGGTTAGGTGTGCCACCCAAACCCTACCGGAGAACGTCCACGGTCGCCTGCCAAACCGCGCGGGCTTCGCCTAAGCAACGCGTGGCTCCACTCAGCCCGCGCTACCGTCGGAATTACACCAAGCCTAGGGGCACTAACCCCTGAAGATGCACACCGGATTTGCGCCGTACCGGCATAATGCGCGAAGCCGGAAATTGTGGAATTCGTTGTGTGAAATTCTAAGAGATCCGCGACATCGCAGAGTCGACGGGATATGACCTCATCAGCCTTAGATAGCGCAACTGTATGTTAATGTTAACTAATTACCCGCTCAGAGAAGCAAATCATTAAATACTGGACAAATGACCAGTTCGTCTGTTCAGATGTCGAGTAGCATCAAGGGTCGCCAGTGGAGGGGCAGTCCTTGATGAAAATGACTTGGGAGGAGTCGATCATGAACAGCGAAAAGAACCAGACAAGATACAACAGCGAAAAGAACCAGACAAGATACGCAGCCGTTGCACAGGAATTTGACGCAGGCCGTATTTCGCGGCGTGACTTTATGCGCAAGAGCGCAGCACTCGGGGTGGCCGCTGCGGCACCTCTTGCACTAGGGGCCAGCCATGCCAAGGCGCAAGCAGCCGAAAAATATGATTACATCATTATCGGTGCCGGCTCTGCGGGTTGTGCCCTTGCGGCGCGCCTGTCGGAGGACCCGGACAAGAACGTGCTCGTGCTTGAAGCAGGGCCTGCGGATGAAAAGCAGTTTATCCACATTCCTGCTGCCTTTCCCAATCTATTTCAGACCCCGCTAGACTGGGCTTACCGCAGCACGCCCCAAAAGCATTCCGCCGATATTCAGCTGTATATGCCCCGGGGAAAAGTTTTTGGTGGGTCAAGCTCGATCAATGCGATGATCTACAAGCGGGGCAATCCGGTCTGTTATGATGCTTGGGGGGCAGAAAACCCCGGCTGGAGCCACGCAGATGTCCTGCCTCTGTTCAAGCGGTCGGAAAATAACGAACGCGGTGCCGATGATCATCACGGCACAGGTGGCCCGCTGAACGTAGCGGACCTGCGCGACCCTAACCCTGTGACGCTCGCGATGGTCGATGCCGCTGTAGAGGCGGGCTATCCAGCGCAGCCCGATTTCAATGCGGGCACAGAGCAGGAAGGGTTCGGCCTGTATCAGGTCACGCAAAAAGACGGGATGCGAAATTCGACGGCCGTCGCTTTCTTGCACCCTGCCCTAACGCGCGACAATCTCGCGATTCAGGCCGAAGCCCATGTGCACAAGCTCCTTGTCGAAAATGGCCGCTGCGTCGGTGTGCGCTTTAAAGCAGGCGACGAGATGCATGAGGTCATGGCGGAGGCTGAAGTCATCCTGTCGGCAGGATCGATCGGCTCACCCCAGATTTTGATGCTGTCGGGCATTGGATCACGCAGCGCCCTGACAGAGCTGGGGATCGAGGTGGTTCATGACCTCCCCGGTGTTGGTCAGAACCTTCAGGAACACCTGATGGCACCGGTTGCCCATGTCTGCACGCAACCCGTAACCCTCGCCCATGCGACTGAGCCTGAGCAGGCCGAACTGCTCGCCAAGGGCATGGGAATGCTCACGTCGAATATTGGCGAAGCAGGCGGATATCTGACGGTTATGCCGGACGCCCCTGCCCCTGATCTACAGTTTCATTTTGCCCCGACCTGGTTCATCTCGGACGGTGCTGGCAATCCAACGGACAGCGAAGGCTTTACCATCATGCCAAGCCTCGTTGGTACGAAGTCAGTGGGTGAAATCACGCTCGCGTCAGCCAACCCAGAGGATGCGCCGCTGATCAACCCGAATGCGCTTGCCGAAGCTCAAGATCTGGAAATTCTGGTCGAGGGGGTCAAGATCGCGCGTAAGATCATGAGCTCCCCTGCGCTGGATGATTTCCGTGGCGAAGAGCGCTTTCCGGGGGTGGATGTCCAAACCGATGACGAAATTCGAGCCTATTTGCGGGCCAATATCCAGACGATCTATCACCCTGTGGGCACCTGTAAAATGGGGTCCGATGACATGGCTGTGGTCGGTGCCGATCTAAAGGTTCATGGGATCGACGCGCTGCGCGTCGCGGATGCGTCTATCATGCCGACGATCGTCAATGGCAACACGAACGCCGCCGCCATCATGATTGGCGAAAAGTGCTCTGATCTAATCCGGGCCTAACTTGGCTTACCCCTCGCGACCTCGGGCAACCGAGGTCGCGAGCCCCCATATCGTCTTAAAATTACGGAGCCACTTTATGCTTGGCAAAATGATGGACCAGCAGTTGCTGATCTCTTCCCTTATCGATCACGCAGCCCGCTGCCACGGGCGCACCGAAATTGTCTCGGTTGAAACTTCAGGCGCAGTAGACGTCACAAGCTGGCAAGAGGTTGGCAATAATGCGCGGCGCTTGGGTTCGGTACTGACCAAACTGGGCCTGCCGCAGCAAACCCGGTGCGGCACCATCGCATGGAATAACCGGCGGCACCTCGAGATTTACTTTGGCAGTTCGGGTGCAGGCTTCGTCTGCCATACCCTCAATCCGCGTCTGCATCCCGACCAGATGGTTTATATTGCCAATGACGCGCAAGATCGGGTGATGTTCTTTGACCGAACCTTCCTGCCCGCTGTGGCAAACTTGAAGGACCGGTTTGATACGGTCGAGCACTACGTTCTGCTGGGACCACGGGACGACGAGGCGGCCCAGATGCTTGACGGGCTGCAATTCTATGATGAATTGATCGCAGACGGAGACCCGGATTTTGTCTGGCCCGAACTCGATGAACGCCAGCCCTCTTCGCTTTGCTACACATCCGGAACCACGGGAAACCCGAAAGGCGTGCTTTATTCCCATCGGTCGACCTTGCTTCATGCGCTCGTGGGCAACCAGCCCGACGGGCTTGCGATCTCGGCCTGTGATACGGTGATGCCGGTTGTGCCAATGTTCCACGTCAATGCGTGGGGCGTGCCCTATACTGCGGCGTCGGCTGGTGCAAAACTGGTGCTGCCGGGTCCGGGGCTGGATGGGGACAGCCTGACCAACCTGATCGACACCCAACACGTGACTGCTGCCTTTGGCGTGCCCACAATTTGGATGGGGCTATTAGCAGCGTTGGAGAAATCCGGCTCTAAACTGCCAAGCCTGACCCGCACCATTGTCGGTGGCGCACCGATGCCACCGTCGATGTATACGGCGTTCCGTGACAAATATGATGTTGAATTGATTCAAGCGTGGGGCATGACAGAGACCAGCCCCCTCGCGACGGTCAACCGTCTGCTGCAGCGCCACGAGGGTCTGTCGACCGAAGCGCAAACCAACATTCGCGTGGGCCAGGGCCGCTCTGTTTACGGGATAGAAATCCGGCTGGTAGATGAGTCCGGTAATGTACTGCCCGAAGACGGGGCAACACAGGGCGACCTGCAGGTGCGCGGTCCTTGGGTAGTCCACAGCTATTTTAACAAAGAAGACTCGGCGCTGACCCCCGATGGGTGGTTCGACACTGGCGATGTCGCCACGATTGACGCGGATGGTTTCATGGTGATCCGAGACCGTTCAAAAGACATCATCAAATCCGGCGGCGAATGGATCTCTACGGTCGAGCTTGAAAACATCGCAATCGGTCACCCGGCGATCGCAAATGCCGCCGCCATCGCTGCCCATCACCCTAAATGGGACGAGCGTCCGATCCTGATCGCGGTCAAATCCGGTGACGTCTCCGAAGCGGAGCTTCTGAAAATCTACGACGGCAAAGTCGCCAGCTGGCAGGTGCCGGATCGGGTGATCTTTGTCGATGAACTGCCCCTAGGTGCCACGGGCAAAGTGGTGAAACTCAAACTACGCGAGACCTACGCGAACGTCCTTCTGGAGGGAGCCGCATGAAACATCAAAGTAACTTCACCCCCGATCTGCAAGCAGCCTATGACGCCGACCTAAAAGCCCTAGACGCGGCGAAAGACCGTTGGGCGCGCACCTCGCTGGACGACCGCATCGCGGTTCTGCAGGCAGTCAAAGACAATCTGATGCGCGTCGCCGACGAATGGGTCGATGCGGCGGGTAAGGCCAAGGGCATCCCGCAAGGCTCCCCTCTCTTGGGGGAGGAATGGACATCGGGCCCCTATGCCGTCATGTCCTGCTGCAACGGTCTGATCGATACGCTGTCGCAGATGGAAGGCAAAACCTTTCTGGACGGGCTAAAGAAACGCAGCCTGCCAAGCGGCCAAACCGCCGTGCGCGTTGTGCCACATTCGATCTGGGATCGGCTGCTGATTTCAGGCGTGCGTGCGGATGTCTGGATGCAAAAAGGCGTGACTCCGGCCAACCTCAAGAACAACGCTGCATCAGCCTATGATATTCCGGCAGACCAACGCCTTGGCAAGGTCGCGCTGGTTCTGGGCGCCGGCAATATCGCCGCGATCACGCCGCTGGATGCTTTCCAGAAGCTCTTTCTGGAAAACCAGGTGGTCTTGCTTAAAATGAACCCCGTCAACGACTACCTGACCGAACCTTTGCAGGCCGCCCTGAAGCCGCTGATCGACCGCGACGCACTACGTATCCATCGTGGCGATGGTCTGGCGGGGGCCTATCTTACGACGCATCCGCTGGTGGAGGAAATCCACATCACCGGTGCGCGCGCCACCCATGATCTGATCGTCTGGGGGCCAGGCGAGGAAGGCGAGAAGAACAAGGCCGCCAACACGCCGAAAAACACCCGACACATGACATCCGAGCTTGGTGCCGTTTGCCCCACTATCGTCGTACCAGGCCCGTGGACCAAGGCGGACTTGCGCTTTCAAGCGGAGAACATCGCCACCATGAAACTGCATAACGGTGGCTTTAACTGTGTCGCGGTGCAGAGCCTTATTTTGCCGAAAGGCTGGGATAAGACAGCCGAGTTGATGGGGAATGTCGCCGATGTGATGGCCAAATACACCAAACGGGCCGCTTACTACCCCGGTGCCGAAGATCGCCAACAGGCTTTTGTCGATCACGCCGAAAACCCGCAAATGCTGGATCGCGGGGCGGATGTGGCTCCGCTTTATCTTGCCGATATGGCCGAGGGTGATAGCGATTGGCTGGCCCAGACCGAAGTCTTCACATCTGCGCTTGGTGTCATGCACATCGAGGCACAAGATGCCGAAACCTATCTGATCGAAGCGATTAAATGGGCGAATGACACGCTCTATGGCACATTGGGCGGCAATATCATCATCCACCCTGCCACGATCCGCGCCATGGGCCGTAAACGGTTCGAAGAGATCATCGCCGAATTCCGCTATGGCGCGATTGCGATCAATGCATGGTCCGGCCTTGCCTTTCTGGTGACTGCCTGTCCCTGGGGCGGCTTTGCTGGCGCAACCTTGCAAAACGTCCAGTCTGGTGTGGGCACCGTCCACAATACCTTCATGCTTGAAAACGTTGAACGCACGGTGATCGAGGCCCCGTTCCGCCCCTTCCCGCGCAATCTGCTATCCGGCGGGATGAGCCTGCTGCCCCGTCCGCCCTGGTTTGTGTCAAACAAGCGTCAGCATCATATCGGTCGTTTGCTGACCCGGTTTCAGCACAAACCCAGCTGGTTCAAGCTGCCGCGTATTTTCTTTCACGCCCTTTTGGGCTAGGTCGGCAGGGACAAATGTGAGTGCCCGATGAACGACATGACCCAAACAGGTAGGCTTGCGGACCGAAAAGCGAATAAGGCCCGCAAGCGTGAGAACCGCAAACGCGAGATTGCGCAAAGTGCGATCAGCGCGCTTAAGCTTTATGGTTATGCCCGTACGACCCTGCGTGATATTGCGTCGCAATCAGAAATGTCGCTTGGCAGTCTGCACTACTATTTTGAGGATAAGGACGAGCTTCTGATCTACTGTGTGCGACAGTACAAAAGCGAGTTTGCTAGAACAATTTCTGCATCTGTCAGTGGTATTTCCAACCCAGATCGCATCAAGACAGCGTTCTGTACTGCTTTGGCAGAAACGATCAGTACCGAAGCCGAGCTTCATCGGCTTTGGTACGACATTCGAAACCAAGCGCTATTTGACCAAGCTTTCGTTCCCGTCGTTGACGAGATTGAAGAACAGCTGATCGAGATGATGAATCCGATAGCCTCTGAGCGCAAAACCAAGGAACTTCTATATCTGCGTTTCGACGGCGCTTTTCGATATTTGCTGCAGTTGAGCGTTTCTGGTCGCCCGCGTGAGTTGGGGGAAATGACCGAGGTGCTCAAAGCCGCTGCCGGGTAACCCCACCTGCGTCTGCATCATGTGCTGCAAACAGTCTTCTGATCATTTGCGCGCTGTCGAATGACAGTCTACATTGCTGGTAGCGTTTTGATCAAAACGCTATGAGGTCGCAGGGCGGTAGGAACCCCGAGGCGCTTTGGCAGCACCCTGGGACTGTACATAGTATATGTGGGTTAGTTCATACCGTAGTTTGCGCGGTCCAACTTGTCGTAGATCTCTGCTTTGGCCAATGCTGCCAATGCATCGGTATCGCCGTGGTCCACATCCGCCAGCAGCTCGGCCCAGCGATCAACGATGCGCTTGTATTCTGCCAGCAGCGCTTCGGGGTTCTCAATACCGCGGCTCTTGGCGTTCTCGATCAGCACGGCCTCGTCCGCGGTCACAGATTCCGCCAGCGCTTCCGTCAGAGCCTGATCAGGTTCGAAAATCTTCATGCCGCCTTCTTTGGCGCGGAAACCGCTTTTTCAACATCCTTGTCGAACTCGACCCGGTGCTGCGCAAGATAGTATGCCATCTGGTCGAACAGTACGTTGCGCGACGCCTCGGACGGTAATCCCCCCATTTTTAATGGGGGATTACCCAACAATCGCACGGATGATCTTCATCCCCGTAACGCCGGCGATATCAGAGACCACATGATGCAGCTGCAAGTTCATCTCCATCAGAGCCTTCTGCATGTGCTCCCCTCTCGGGACATCGCTATGCGATACCCTGCCGGTCAATGGATGTGCGCGGCTGCATATTCCACCAGCCGTTCTCGTTGGCGCAGATACGCGCGTAACGTCGCAATCTCAGCCGTTGGTCGAAAGCTGCCCCGCAGGAGCCCATATGAATGCAACTGCCGCAGCCAACTTGCGTCGCTGACGTCCGTCTTCCGACCTGGGACGTTCTTGGCGCAGCGGGCGTTGACCAGTATAACCTCGAAGCTATGCTGTTCGAGTATCTCGTAGGCTGGGATCCAATACACGCCCGTGGATTCCATCGCGACGCTGGTCACCCCGTGCGACTTAAACCAATCCGCAAGGTCATGCAGGTCATGGGTGAAGGTGCCGAAGGCACGCACTGCCGTATCTGTCACATCCGGATTGACGGCCGCCATGTGTTCACGCGAACCGATATCAACTGCCGCAGCTCCGACGTTCACAGTCTCAATTGCTGGGGCCTTGCAGGTCTTTTGCTTTGCCATTGTCTGTCCTCCTGTTGGCTACAGAAGGGCGTGGGCTATGCAGATCTGTCATCTTCCTAACCGGGATCACTGCAAAACAGCGTCACCACTCGCAAGTTCGCATCAACCCATGGACCACGTTTTTAACGGGGTTCTGACCCAAGACAGACCACCAATAAGCGAACGGCCGCTGCCCTTCATAGAGCAACGATAGCACAGGCTGTTTCTACCGCGCGCAGGCGGGCTCCAACCCGGAACAGTTTTTTAGGATGTCGCGCTCCTCCGTCATGCGCGCCAACGCACGCTTGAGCCTGCGGTTCTCAGCTTCATGGTCAACAGATGATGTCTGTGACGCAGCTTTTGCGTAGAGCTTCATCCATTTGTAGAGCGAATATGTACTGACGCCCAACCGCTCCGAAACCTCGCGAACGGCATACCCCCGCACTGGTATCTGATGGACGGCATCGCGCTTGAAATCTTCACTGAAATTTGGCTTCCCCATAACGGCCTCCTTGCCTCAAAGTTAGGGAAGAAAGCGTCTACAAATCTAGGGGCTATTCATATCGTCGCGCCCTTAAGAACAAAGGCGCGACGACTTTTGGCTGACGTACCGCGTCTTGCAGCTTTGAGAAAAGACGGTGGTCACACCGCTCTTTCGCATCTGACCAAGCTTTCGCGCAGTTTCCGTAGCTTTTGCGGGCCCTCGGTACAGCTCTGCCTCATCTCAGGGCAGCGCGGCGCAAAATGACAGCCCTGACGCGCTGCAAAGGGGTCCGCCGCTGCTGCGCCAAGCTTTTGTTCAGGCAGTCCCGCCTTTGGATCCGGCAGCAGGGTCGCGGCAAGCAGCGCACGGGTGTAGGGGTGGCTGGCATCCTCGAAGAGCGCATCCGTCGCGGCTTCTTCAATCTTCTGCCCGAGATACATAACAGCCACGTGGTCCGCCAAATGTTCGACCACCGCAAGATTGTGGCTGACAAAAACCATGGTAAGGCCCAGCTCTTTCTTCAGCGATAGCAGCAGGTTAATGATCTGCGCCTGCACCGAGACATCAAGCGCCGAGGTCGGCTCGTCACAGATCAAGACACGCGGTGCGAGGATCAGCGCACGCGCGATGGCGACCCGCTGCCTTTGCCCGCCAGAAAGCTCCCCGGGATAGGCATCGGCGAGCCGTGATGGCAGCCCGACCAGATCAAGCATCCGCTTGACCTCTGCATCGACATGCGTGCCGCCATGCAGTCGCAGCGGCTGGCCAACCAGCGTCTGGATACGTTTAACCGGGTTAAGCGCGGCATTGGGGTTCTGAAACACGGGCTGGATCAACCGCACACGGTCCGCCACGGGCATGGTGTCGATCTTCTGGCCCGCGATCTCGACCTCACCGCGATCGGGCTGCAACAAGCCCAGCATGATGCTGACCGCCGTGCTTTTGCCGCAACCGGATTCACCGACAAGGCCAAGCGTTTCGCCTTCGGCGACCTCGAGCGACAGGTCGTTCACGGCCACCAATTCTTCGGTCGGGGCGAACATGCCACGGCGCAGGCGGTAGGTTTTGCGGATATCGGTCATGCGGATCATCGGCGTCGCAGCGGTCATGCGGCCACCTCCGATGCCTTGGCGCATTCAATAAATTGCGCCCCCCCGGCGCTTATGCGTGGCACTGGATCGACAGCGCATTCAGGTCCGGCAATGGCGCAGCGGTCGCGAAAGGCGCAGCCCGCCATCGTGCCGATCAACCCCGGGACGCGCCCCGGAATGGCGGGCAATGCACTGCCCCGTGCGGTGACGCCCGGCACCGGGATCGCGGCAAGCAGCCCTTTGGTATAGGGGTGGCGCGGCGTAGCAAAAAGATCGGCGGCGGGCGCGCGTTCGACAATGCGCCCTGCATACATCACCGCAACATCGTTCGCGATAGCCGCCACCACGCCCAGATCATGGGTAATCAGCAAGAGTGACAGACCAAGATCGGCCTGCAATTGCCCCAGAAGCGTCAGGATCTGCGCCTGAATGGTCACATCCAGCGCCGTCGTCGGCTCGTCCGCGATCAAAAGCTTGGGTCGTCCCATCAGCGCCGAGGCGATCATGATGCGCTGGCGTTGCCCACCAGAGAACCCGTGCGGATATTGCGTCAGCCGTGCCGCCGGATTGGCGATCCCCACCCGGTCAAGCATCTCGATTGCGCGGGCGTCAGCCTCTTTTCGGGTCAAGTTTTCGTGGCGCATGACGCCCTCGGTCAACTGCCGTCCGATGGTAAGCGTCGGATTTAGCGCGCTGGTCGGGTCTTGAAAGATCATCGCCACATCGCGGCCGCGCAGCTTCGCCAGCTTGGCATCGGTCTTGGTCGTCAGATCCTGCCCTGCCATGTCGAACCGGTCACTCGTGACCTTAGCGTAGCGCGGCAGCAGCCCCATGATAGACGTCGCGGTGAGCGACTTGCCACAACCCGACTCGCCGACAAGGCAGAGGGTCTCTCCTTCAGCGATTTGCAGGTCGACACCCCGAACCGCGTTCAACATGCCTCGGTCGGTGGGGATCGACACCTTCAGGTTTCGAATATCAAGCATCATTTCAGTCACTTTCGTGCAGGCCCTGTTATATCGCGCATACCATCGCCGAACAGGTTCACCGCCAGCACCAGCAGGCAGAGCGCCGATCCGGGCAGTGCGATCAACCATGGATCAAAGAGGATATTGTCGCGTCCTTCCGAGATCATCAGCCCCCAGCTTGGCGTCGGCGGGCGCACCCCCAACCCAAGGAAGGACAGTGCCGCCTCGAGCAGGATGACGTTTGCGACCTCAAGCGAGACGACGACAAGGATCGTGGCGCGCATATTGGGTAAGATTTCGAGAAACAGGATGCGCATGCGGCTCGCGCCGATGGATCGCAGGCCCATGATGAATTCCTGATGTCGCAAGCTTTGAGCGGCGGCGCGCGTTACCACCGCGAACCGGTCCCACAGAAGCAGCCCCAGAACGGTGATCAGCGTGGTCAGCGACGCGCCGCCCAGTGCCACCGCCGCCAGTGCGACCAGCACGATGGGCAGTGATAGCCGTGTCGTGATGGCGAAGCTGATAACCATATCGATCCAGCCCCCGAAATAGCCCGCGATCAGGCCAAGCGTGATCCCGATGGCACCGGACACAAGGATCACCCCAAGCCCGACCCCCAGCGACACCCGCGCGCCGTAGATCATCCGAGATAGGTAATCGCGCCCAAGGTGATCGGTCCCGAGCAGGTGTTCCGGCACCGCGCGATCATGCCAGAAGGGCGGCAGCAGTCGGCGGCTCAAATCCTGCGCGATTGGGTCATGCGGGGCCAGCAGCGGCGCAAGCAAAGCGATCAGGATGATAACTGCCAAAAGCGTGCCCCCGATCAACGCACCGGTATTGCCGCGCATCTTTCGCCAGACAGACGGGCGGGCCGTTTCGATAGTGACGTCGGACATCAGGAGCCCCCCCTTAGGCGCGGATCCAGCACCGCGTTCAGAATATCGGCCAGCATGGTCAGCAGCACGTAAAGCAGCGACAGGATCAGGATGATCGCCTGCACCACCGGCAGGTCGCTGCGCAGAAGAGATTCCCACGCCAGCCGTCCCAGACCGTTCAGCGCAAAGACGCTTTCGATCACGATGGAGCCGGATAGAAGCTGGCCCAGTTGAACCGCTGCCAGTGATACAAGCGGCAGCACCGCATTGCGCAAGGCATGGCGCGAAATCACAAGATGCATCGGCAGGCCCTTGGCCTTGGCCGCCCGGACGTAATCCGTGGCCAGCACGTCGATCATGCCCGAGCGTGTGATGCGCATGAGTTCGGGGATAGCGTAGTAGCTCAGCACGATCACGGGCAGGATGTATCCCTGCCATGTGTCAGCGCCTGAAATGGGGACCCAGCCATGCCAGACCCCAAAGACCACGATAGCCATCAACCCCAACCAGAAGCTCGGGATTGCCTGTCCGGACACGGCGATCACCAGCGCAAGGCGGTCGATCCAGCCGTTCGGTCTGAGCGCCGCGGCGACTCCCAAAGGCACGGCGACCACCAAAGCGACGAGGAACGAGATGAAGCCGAGCGCCAGTGTGACGCCGGCACGGTTGCCGATGATCTCTGTCACCGGCACATTGAAATAGATGCTCTGCCCCAGATTTCCGGTCAAGGCGCTGCCGATCCAGTCCAGGTATTGCACAACCAAGGGTCGGTCAAAGCCATAGGCCTGCCGGATCGCTTCGGCATCCTCGGCACGGCCACCCGCGCCCGCGATGGCAATCGCAGGGTCGCCCGACACGAACATCAAGCCAAAGCTCAGCGCGGACACGGTCAGACAGACCAAGAGCGCCACAAGCAGACGTTTAGAGATGAAAGAGAGCATAGGTCTTTCCGTTATGGGGGCCGGACAGCGGGGAGAGGACTGTCCGGCCCGTGACGTTGACAGGGTCAGCTTACTTCCAGCTGGCACCCCACCAACGGGCGAACTCATCCGGGTGCGGCGTGAAATTCAGGTCGTTGGACAGGCCATAGTTAACGTTGAAGTTATACATCGGCATCCAATAGGCTTCCTCTGCAATCTTCTTGACGGCCATAGAGTAGTTCTTGGCGCGCACATCGCGGTCCGATGACGTATCAGCCTCGGTCAGCCAGGTTGCCAGTTCGGCGTCTTGCACAAGGTCATCCGCGCCGCCGCCAAAGAAATTCGACAGGATGAATGCGGTGTCGCCGATGCCATAGCTGCCCCAGTTCGAGAAGAACGCCGGCAGCTCCTTGGCGCGCCACTTGCCGATGCCCGACGCGTACTGTTGTTCGTTCAGTTCAAGCGTCACGCCGACATTGGCAAGATCGGCGGCCACGGCTTCGGCAGTCGGGCGCGGCATGGCGGCAAAGACCATCTCCATCTTGAAACCGTCCTCATATCCGGCTTCCGCCAGCAGCGCCTTGGCTTTCTCCGGGTCGTATTCATAGGCGGTGACATCCTGTTCACAGCCGAATTGCGCCGGGTTGCATGGGGTGTTGAGAACCTCGGACGCGCCGCCTGCGAAAGCGTCGACAATCGCGCCGCGGTTTGTGGCGTGGATAAGCGCCTGACGCACACGTTTGTCTGCAATCGGCGTGTCGCCATCCATCGCCTCGGGGGCGAAACCGACATAGCCGATGCGCATGATCGGCGCGCTGATGATCTGCACACGGCCTTCAAGACGCGACGCCTGATCCGGCGGAATACGCCAGATCCAGTCCAGCGACCCCGACATCAGTTCGGCGTATTGTGTGTTCATCTCGGGTATGGTGCGCACAGAGATCTTGTCGATGGTGGCACCGGATTTAGGGCTGCCTTCATAGTGATCCTCAAAGCGCTCCATCTCGTAGCGGATGCCCGGCTCCTGGCTCACCAGCTTGTAGGGGCCGGTGCCGATCGGGGTCGCTGCCATACCCGCAGAGCCGTTTTCCGCAAAGAAGGCGTGCGGATAGATCGGCAGTGCATCCGCCAGCATCTCTACCGCACCGGCAAAGGGCTTGGACATATTAATGCGGACTTTATAGTCATCCAGCTTCTCGACACTGTCGATCCAGTCGACCGAGATCGAATAGCGGGTGCCGTATTCCGGGGTGATCACGGTGTTGAGCGTTTCAACCACGTCATCAGCGGTGAAATCGGCGCCGTTGTGGAATTTGACCCCTTGGCGCAGGGTGAACTCCATCGTCAGCGGGCCGGTAAATTCCCAGGATTCCGCCAGCGCGGGGACGATCTCTCCGGTGCCGAGGTTCTTGTAGAGCAACCCATCATAGATGTGCCGCGCGAGGATCAGGCCCTGACGACCGGCGATTTTATAGGTATCCAGCGGCTCTGGCTCGGCGGCGAAAGCGACGTTGAGCGTATTGGACGCCTTGTCGGCGACTGCGGGTGTGCCCAGTGTCAGCGCTGTGCTGGCAGCAAGGACGGCCAATGTAGTGAGGCCCTTTATGGAGAATGTCTGTGTCATGGATCTCTCTGTCGGTTGAGTGAAGGAAAGGTGTTTTGCGCCGGTTATCCGGTTCTATGCGGGCAGCTTTGCGCCCCGCGTTATGTCAGCCAGTGTTTCGCCAGCACGTAGCCGTTCGAGGATTGTAATCTCGTCCGCCTGCATTTTTCGGGCGCGCGCGGCGTGGGTTTCAGCCTGATCTTTGTCCAGCACGGCAACCCCGTTTTCGTCGGCCAGAATAATGTCGCCGGGCCGGACTGAGACGCCGCCGCACCCCACGGTCACGTTGAAGTCGCCGCCAAGCCCACGCGGCTTGGTCGTGATGGGGGACCGTCCACGGCACCAGACTGGAAAGTCTTCTTGCTCTATGGCGGAGCGGTCGGTGACAAAGCCGTCGATCACCGCCCCCACCACGCCGCGTGCCTTGGCAGCAGCGGTCGTGACTGCCCCCCAACAGGCATGGCGCAGATCACCACAACGGTCGATAACGATGACCTGTCCGGGTTGTGCAGCGGACAGCGCCTCGGTCAGCATCGCGCCATCATCGCCAAGCATGCGCACGGTCAGCGCGGGGCCAAAAACAGTTCGTTGCGGCAACAGCCCCTGCAGCGCGGGGGACATGAAACCGGATTCAAGAAAATGCCCCAGCGTCGCTGTTTCGATGTCCGAAAGGTCGATTTGAAATGTCATGCCCTGTCCTGTCGCCTGATGTGTAAGAAAGGATGGCGACGGGAGAGCGGCAGGGTCAAATAGCCGGAGATTATGGCTCGCATAATCTCCGGCTAGAAAGCGGCGATTAGATCGCGGCGGTCACGATAAATTCTACCTTGTAGTCCGGTGTCGCCAACTTGGCCTCACCACAAGCGCGCGCCGCCGGGTTGGCAGGATCAATCCACGCATCATAGACGGCGTTCATATCCTGGAAATCGGCCATGTCAGCAAGCCAGATGGTGACCTGCAGCAGCTTGGATTTATCGCTGCCTGCCTCTGCCAGCAGGCGGTCGATCGCGTCCAGACAATCTTGGGTCTGGGTCGCGACATCGGCGCCCGCGGTGCCGACCTGACCGGCAAGGTAAACGGTGTTGTTGTGAACGACGGCCTGGCTCATGCGGGGGCCGGGGTGCAAACGAGTGATGGTCATGTTTTGTGCTTTCTGATGAAATGAGTGGCAAGCTTAGCCGAACCTGCCCCAGGCGCACAGTTGCACACCATAGTCACAGTCAATTTTAGGCATTCGCGTTGACTATGTGATAGGGGATGAAAAATAGGAAACTCTACTCAGACCCAAGCAAGAAACGAATCATCCGCATGAACGCTTTGCCGCAATCCGATCTGAACTGGAACCTTCTGCGCATGTTTTACATGATTGCGAAGGAGGAAAGCATCACGAAGGCCGCAAAACGGCTAGGCCTAAGCCAGCCTTCGGTGAGCAATGCGTTGCAAAAGCTCGAAGCGCAACTGGGGTGCCAGCTTGTCTTTCGCGACAGCCGCCACTTCGAACTGACAACGCGTGGCGACAAGATTTTTCAGGAATGCCGCGAAATTTTCCACAGTGCCGAACGGATCAATCTTTTGGTCCGCGACGCCGAAGAAGAGGAACGCGGGCAGGTCCGCTATCAGATTATCAGCAATCTGATGTCACCGATGATGGACGAATTGCTGCGGCTTTATCATCAGCGATACCCTTCCGTGGCCTTCCAAAGTGAGGTCCAGAACAGTCAGGCGATCGTGCGCTCGATCCAGCAGGGGCGTGGCACGATCGGGTTCTGCCTATTGGCCGCACCCTTGGTCAACCTGCCCTCGATTCGTCTGTTTCGCGAAGAGTTCTGTGTCTTCTGTGGGGCCGAGCATCCGCTGTTCGGGCAGGAAAGCGTCGCGCTCCGCGATCTTCAGCGCGAGCCCTTTATCAGCTTTGCCTGCGCCACCGAAGGCATGGGGCTGGAGCCGATGTCGGTCCTGCGCGAAGGCACACGGCTTGGCAATCGCATCAACGGGCTAAGCACCAACATCGAAGAGGTCCGAAGAATGATCGTGGCCGGCATGGGCATTGGCATCCTGCCCCTCATGGCCGCGCAGGACGACATCAGGCGCGGCGACCTGTGGCCCATCAAGATCACAGATGAAACGATTGGGGCCGACGTCTATCTGGTGCACGCCCCGAGAGAAAAGCTATCTCCCTCGGAGCAGAAATTTGTGGATATCGCGCAGGAGCTGCTGGCGATTTACCCCAATATGGTGTGATCGCTTGCCATCGTCGCCGCTGCCAGATCCTGAAGCGCCATGCCCGCGGATTTGAAAACGGTGCGGGCACCGTCATCGCTGCGGCCGGGATGGCCACCCTGACACAATTCCGCTAGGTCGGCGCGAATATGCTCTGGCGTGATCTGCCCCGCTTCCAATGGCTGCGACAGATCCCCCGCAAGCGATGCCCCTGCCCGCAGATCGACAAAAACCTCGGCCTGCAGGATCGCCTGATCGTCGCTTTCTCGCATGTCGCCCTTAAATGCGCCAATCAGGTCAAGGTGGCTGCCGTGTTTGAGCCAGTCCCCCTGAATGATGGGCCTGGTCGAGGCCGTGACCGTGCTGATCACATCCGCCGCGCGACACGCTGTTTCAAGGTCGTCTACGGCCCGAGCGGGCAGGCCCTGCTCCGCAAGCGCTGTGGCAATCGCCGCAGCCTTGTCACCGCTGCGCCCCCAGATTGAAACCGAGGTGTAGCCCCGCACCGCGCAATGTGCCGCTGCGACGGCGAGGGAAAGCTGCCCCGTACCGACGATCAATAAATCACGCGCATCCTTGCGCGCCAGTAGATCCGCCGCCAGTGCCGACGCCGCCGCCGTGCGCCGCGCGGTCAGTGTATCACCATCCAGCGCGGCCTGCATTTGCCCGGTTTCCCCATCGAACAGCAGGTAGCCTGCATTGATCGTCGGGCGGCCCTTGGCAGCGTTTTCGGGAAAGAAGGTCACCACCTTGACGCCAATGCTTTCACCGGGAACCCAGGCGGGCATGATCAGCAAAGATGCCTCGGTGCCGTCCGGCTGCTCAATCGTCAGAACCTGCCGGTCCGGTGCCTGCACCGCCTTGCCGCGATACCACTCGCGCAACTGGCCGATCAGATCGGGCCAATCCAGCGCGGTTTCAAGCGCCTCGTGTCCGATCAATGCGCTCATCGATCCGCCCGTTTGACGACGGCATGCAGCAGAATATTTAGCCCGGCGACGAAATCCTCTGGTGTGCAGTTTTCTTCGTTGTTGTGGGTGATGCCGTTTTCACAAGGGGTAAAGATCATCGCTGTCGGGCAATGGGTGGCAAGGAAATAGGCGTCGTGACCTGCCTGGCTTTCGATATCACGCCAGTTGAAGCCCATGCGGATAGCCTCGTCGCGGATGCCGTCGATCATCTCGTGGTCAAAGATGTCGCCGCCCCATTCCCATTCATCCTCGATCACGGCCTCACACCCACACCGTGCGGCGGATTCGAACAGGGCCCGGCGCATCTTTTCGGCCATGGCGCGGGTGGTGATGGGATCGGGGTGGCGCACGTCACAAACGGCTTCGGCTGTGTCGGACAGGATCCCCGGCTTGTTGGGCCAAGCAGTCAACCGCGCGGCGGTGGCCTTGCCGTCATGCACTGCAAAATCCCAGCCGATGTCATCCACCGCGGTCAGCCAGCGCGCCCCCGCCGCCAGCGCGTTCTTGCGCAGGTCCATCGGCGTTGGTCCGGTGTGCGAGGTCTGCCCCTTGAACGACGCCCGCATCCCGCGCACCGGATAGCCGCCGGTGACAATGCCGACCTGCCGCTTCTCGGCGTCAAGGATCGGCCCTTGTTCAATATGCAGCTCGAAATAAGCGTCGATCTCGCCGGCCTTGCAAACGCGTTCGCCGTTATAGCCGATCCGCTCAAGCTCATCACCGAAGCGCGCGCCATCATCGCCGATCAGATCATGCACCCAGTCGATGTCATATTTCCCAACGAAACAGCCCGAGGCGACCATCGGAGGAGAGAACCGCGCGCCTTCCTCGTTGGTCCAGTCGACGACGACGACGGGGCGTTTAGTGACATGGCCCGCATCGTTCAGGCAGCGGATCACCTCGAGCCCGGCCAGCACGCCGGCGATCCCATCGAACCGCCCGCCATTGATCTGGGTGTCAAGGTGACTGCCAATCAGGATCGGCGGCAGATCGTTGTCGCTGCCGTCGCGACGGCCAAAGATATTGCCGGCGGCATCCACTTCAACAGTCAAACCGGCCTCTTCACACCAGGACCGGAACAGATCGCGCATGTCCCGGTCGGCATCGCCAAGCGTCAGGCGCGACAGCCCGCCGGGGCGGCCTTTACCGATCTCGCCGGAGGCTTCGATGGTGGACCAGAAACGGTCAAGATCGACACGGGTATCGGGGGTAATCGACATGGAAACCTTCTTTCTTTCGAGGGCCGGGATCAAAACAGGATGCCCGGAAGTTCGGTAATCAGTGCGGGGAAGAGGACGAGAAGCAGCAGCACGCCGACCATCACGCCAAGGAACGGGATCAAGTATTTGAACGACGCGCTAAGCGGGATTTCACCAACCCGACAGGCGGCCATGAGGTCGATCCCCAACGGGGGCGTATTGGCCCCAATGGCGAGGTTGATGGTCAACAGGATGCCGAAGTAAACCGGATCGATGCCGTAGTGGCCAAGGATCGGCAGGAACACCGGCGCAAGGATCAGAATGATCGCGATGCTTTCCATGAAAGTGCCAAGGATCAACAGGACCGCCATCATCATCAACAAGGCGACAGTGCCGCTTTGCGTGGCCTGCGTGATACCGTTGACCGCCATCTGCGGCACTTGCTCGGCCGCGAGAATCCAGCCAAAGACCGAGGCCGAAGCGATCACCAGCAGGATCACCCCTGTCATCTCGGTGGTTTCCCGCAACAGTCGCATCAGGGTGGAAAGTGACAGCGCGCGATAGACGAAAATGCCGATGAAAAGCGCGTAGGCCACGCCGATGCCCGCAGCTTCGGTCGGGGTGAAGATGCCAAGGCGAATACCACCCACAATGATGATCGGTGCCAGCATCGCCAGGATCGAGCCCTTGGCGGCACGTCCCAGCTCACCCCAGGAAAACGGCTCTCCGCCTTGCCATCCGTTGCGGCGCGAAATCCACCACGCCACCAGCATGAGGCCGAGACCCAGCAGGATGCCGGGGATGATCGCAGCCACGAAAAGCTGGCCGATCGAACTGTTGGTGGCGGTGCCGTAGACAATCAGCACGATCGAGGGCGGGATGACGGTACCAAGCGAACCAGCACAGCCCAAGGCAGAGGCCGAAAATCCGGGGGCATAGCCCTGATCTTTCATCGCGGGCAGCATCATCGTGCCAATGGCCACCACGTCTGCCACGCCGGAGCCGGAAAGCGACCCGAACATCATACAGGCGATGATCATCACCATCGCCAACCCGCCGGTGCGCCGCCCGATAAGGGCCGAACACAGCGCGATGATCCGCGGTGCAAGCCCGCCGTGGACCATCAGCAGACCCGCCAGCAGGAACAGCGGAATCGCCAGCAGTGTGAAACTGTTGATCCCCGCCACCGCGCGCTGCGCCACAACGATCAGGGGCGCGGCGTCGGCGATCAGCAAATAGAACATCGACGACAGACCAAGCGCCACGGCAATGGGCGCATCCAGCAGCACCAAGAGGACGAAGACGACAAGAAGCAAAGCAAGCGCGAGGCTCATGTGCGGCCCCCTTTCAGGATCAGGCCCAGCAGTGCCACGCCGCAGCAAACGGGGAGTGAAAGGTAAAAAAGCCCCACCGGCAACGACAGCGCGGTGGTCTGATGCGCCCATGTGATCTGGGTCAGTTTCCAGCCGGTCCAGATGAACACCGCAAGAAAAACAAAGCTCGCCAGCCATGCCAGAACGGCAAAAACCCGGCGCAGCGGTGCGGGCATGGTCACCAGGTCAAGCAACCCCGCACGGAAATGCGTGCCACGTACAAAGCCCGAAATGGCCCCCACAAAGGTCAGCCAGACCAGCGCCATGCGGGGTAATTCCTCGGCCCAGCGAGGGGTGGAGGAGAACAGGTAGCGCGAGATCACGACATAGACGACCATCGCCGCAAACCCCGCCACCAGCGCCGCACCAACCCAGCGGGCCGCGCGGTCGATAAGAATGGCCGCCCGCAGCGACCCGTTACCGAAAGTCATGGTTTCAAAAATCCTTCTGGGCCGCGGCAGAGCATGCATTCGTCACAATAGGCCGCGACGACGACCCATTCGTCCGAAATTACCTCGACCGTGTGGTCAAGCCCCGGTGGCAGGCGCATGGCGGTGCCTTCGGTCATGTGGTATTCCTCGCCCCCTGCCCGCAGGATCGCCTCGCCCTTCAGCGTCAGCGTCACCTCGTCGCGGGGATGGCTGTGCGCGGTAGACTTCGCGCCTTTCTTACCGGTGGTCACCGAAAGCTTGATAAAGCCCTCGCCGCGTTGAGCGGGGGAAAACAGCACCTTTTGTGTGAAGTCGTAAAGTTGCACCGGCTCGACCGATGCAACTTGTGTCATTTCAGGCCGCAAAGTCATTTGCGGTACTGGTCCAGGATGGTCAGAAGCTCTTCGCCATATACGTCCTTCTGGCTTTCCCAAATCGGTTCGACCGCTTCGATAAAGGCGGCTTTGTCGACCTCGTTGAACTGCATGCCTTCTGCTTCCAGTTGGGCGATCAGCTTGTCATTGGCGGCGGCAACCATGTCGCGCTGTTTCAGGCCCCAGGATGTGGCGGCTTCCATGACGATGGTCTGATCCTCGGGAGAGATCTTGTCCCAAACAGATTTCGACATGGTCAGCGTGGCAGCGCCCCAGATGTGTTCAGACAGCGAGACGTATTTCTGCACTTCGAAGAAGGACGCGGAATAGATGATCGCCAGTGGGTTTTCCTGCGCATCAAACAGCCCCTGTTGCAGCGCGGAGTATAGCTCACCAAACGAAAGGGGGGCCGGTTCTGCCCCCAGACCTTCGAATGTTGCCAAGCGCACTTTGTCGGGCGTGACACGGATTTTCAGACCGGCGAGGTCTTCGGGCTTTTCAACGGGGCGGACGTTGTTGGTGATGTTGCGGAAACCGTTTTCCCACCAGCCCAGAACCTTGATCCCCTTGCCATCAAGCATATCGGCCAGCGCAACGCCCAGATCGCCATCAAGCGCGGCAAAGGCCTGATCCCGCGCGCCCCAGGCATAGGGCATCTCGATGATGCCCATGCGCGGCTCAATCCCCTGGAACGACCCGGAACCGATCAGACCGGCCTGCACCGACCCAAATTGCAGCCCCTCGATCACTTCCTTTTCGCTGCCAAGCTGGCCGGAGGGGAAGACCTTGATCGAAACGCGACCTTCTGTGCGGCTGTTGACCTCTTCGGCGAAACCAGTGGCGGCAACGTGCCAGCTGTGGCTTTCCGGCAGAACGTGGCCCAGACGGATCGACACGTCATCAGCCAGGGCCGCAAGCGGCGCAAAGGCCATAAGGCTGGCCGCCAGCAGGCCGCCTTTGATCAATGTGGTGGGGGATTTCATTTTGGACTCTCCTGTTGTGCATTATTTGGAACAGAAGAAATACGGATCGCCGTTTCTACGCAAATAGGCTGGGCCTATAATTGAAAAAGCTTTCTTGAATGCTCAACGGTCTGACCACAGGGCTGCACTTTCGCGCGGCGTGAAGGCTTGCACACATCATGCGCACCCGCTCATGGGTCGCCCTGCTGAGCGTACGATTAGTGGAAATCCCTGCTTGGAAACAAGCGCTTGGCCTGATCGCGGGGGTGCATGGCACGGGGTTGGGTGCGGGATCTTGGTGCGTCGTCGGCTTGGGGTTGCGTGATGCCTACCGCATCATCCATCGGGTGGCCGAGACGGCTGAGATAGTGCGACACGTCTTCGATGCTATGCGCAATCACATGCACCACGATACCTTCGCGTTGTACATGGCCGGTGATGCGCAGCAAGCGCCCCGTCATCACCGCGCGGCGGAATTGTGCATAGACCTTTTTCCAGACCACCACATTTGACACACCTGTTTCATCCTCAAGCGTCAGGAAAACGACACCCGACGCCGTACCGGGCCGTTGCCGCGTGATCACCAGACCGCAGACAGAAATGGGCCTTTGTGCCATAGGCCCCAAAGGCACCTCGGGCAGCGCGTCATGAGCTGTCAGCCCCGTCATGGCCGGGCGCAACAGTTCCATCGGGTGGGCTTTCAGCGACAGGCGCATGGCCACGTAATCCTCGACCACTTCCTGCCCTAAATGCATGGCGGGCAAGGTGACGGGCTGTTCGGCAATGCCCTCGCCCTCGATCTTATCATTGAACAACGGCAAGGGCGCGTTGCCTTTGATCGCTTTTACCGCCCACAAGGCGTCGCGTCGTCCCAAGCCAAGCCCTGCATAGGCGTCGGCTTCGGCCAAACGTTCCAGAACCGCGGGCGAAAGCCCTGCCCTTAACCACAAAGCTTCGGGATCGGGGTAGCCATTGCCACGCGCGGCAACGATCCACCCTGCATCCTCTTCACGAAAGCCTTTGATCTGGCGAAACCCCAATCGCAAAGCCAGCGCCCCGTCGCTGCGCTTTTCAAGCGTGTTGTCCCATTCGCTTGTGTTGACGCAGACGGGGCGCACTTCGATGTGATGCTCGCGGGCATCGCGCACGATCTGGGCCGGCGCATAAAACCCCATAGGCTGCGCATTCAGCAACCCGCAGGCAAAGGCTGCCGGATGGTGGCATTTCAGCCAGGCCGATACATAGGCAAGCATTGCAAAAGCAGCGGCATGGCTTTCAGGGAAACCGTATTCGCCAAAGCCCTCGATCTGGGAAAAGCAATTCTCGGCGAAAGCTTTTTCATAGCCCCGCGCCAACATGCCATTGATGAATTTATCGCGAAGTTGGCCAATCGTCCCCATCCGCCTGAAGGTCGCCATAGACCGGCGCAGCTGGTCTGCCTCGCTTGGCAGGAACCCGGCTGCGACCACAGCGATCTGCATGGCTTGTTCCTGGAACAATGGCACGCCAAGCGTTTTGCCCAGCACGTCTTCCAGCTCTTTCGAGGGGAAAACCACGGCTTCGTTCCCCTGCCTGCGATTGATATAGGGGTGTACCATGCCGCCCTGGATGGGGCCGGGGCGCACAATCGCCACCTCGATCACCAAATCATATAATTCACGGGGCTTCATCCGCGGCAGAAAGTTCATCTGCGCGCGGCTTTCCACCTGAAACACACCAATGGCATCCGCAACGCACAGCATGTCATAGGTGTGCGCATCATCTTGGGGTATGCTGGCGATGCTGTATTTTTTGCCCCCATGTTGTGCAATCAGATCAAAGCTTTTGCGGATACAGGTGAGCATCCCAAGCGACAGAATATCGACCTTCAGGATATTCAGAGCGTCGATATCATCCTTGTCCCATTCGATGATCGTGCGGTCATCCATCGCGGCGTTTTCAATAGGGCAAAGCTCATCCAATCGCCCCTTGGTGATGACAAACCCGCCGACATGCTGGCTCAGATGCCGCGGAAACCCGATGATTTCACCAATCAGCTTGATGGTCAGCGCCAGACGCGGGTCCGATAGATCAAGCCCCAGTTGTTTAACGCGCTCGGGGTCCGGCCCGCCATTGCTGGTGCCCCAGATTTGCCCGGAGAGATTGGCCGTGACATCCTTGGACAAGCCCATAACTTTGCCCACCTCGGAGATCGCCGCGCGCGAGCGGAAATGGATCACCGTGGCGCAAAGCCCGGCGCGGTGCCGGCCGTATTTGGCGTAGATATGCTGGATGACCTCTTCGCGGCGTTCATGTTCGAAATCGACGTCGATATCCGGCGGCTCTCCGCGATGTTCTGACACAAAGCGTTCCACCACCATGGTAATCGTTTCGGGGCTGACGTCGGTGATGCCCAACAGATAGCACAAGATCGAATTGGCCGCGGACCCCCGCCCTTGGCACAAGATCCCCTTGGAGCGCGCGAATTGAACGATGTCATGCACCGTGAGGAAATAGGCCGGAAAATCGAGCGTCTTGACCAACGCCAGTTCTTTTTCCATTTGCGCAATGGCCCGCGCAGGTGCCCCCTTGGGATAGCGGACCTTCAGCCCCTCGGACGCCAACCGCGCCAAACGGTCCTGGGGCGTTTCATTGTCTGCGATCTCGTCCGGGTAATCATAGCTGAGTTCGGACAGGCAAAAGCTGGACCTGGCCGCGATCTGTGTCGTGCGGCGCAAGGCCGCTGGGTGACGGGCGAACAGGCGCTTCATGTCAGCTTCGGGCTTTAGGCGTTTTTCAGCGTTGGGTAAGGCACGCGTGCCGATTTGATCGATCGTAATATTGTGGCGCAGGCAGGTCAGAACATCAGCCAACTGCCGTCGCGCACCGTGGTGCATCAACACATCCCCCACGGCCACCATCGGCGCTGCGGTGCGATGCGCGAGGGTGGCGCAGGCATCAAAATAGCGTTGATCACTGCCATCATAGCGCGGCGCCACACCGATAAAGACATCCGCAGGAAAGTGCTTTTTCAGCGTCGCGATATCGGGCTGGCTGGCTTTTAGGGACGCTTGCGGCACGGCAATCAAGCTCATGCCCGCACAGCCTTGAACCAGATCAGGCAAGTCCAGATAGCAGGCCCCTTTGGGGGCGCGTCGTTTGCCAAGGGTCAATAACCGCGTCAACCGCGCATAGGCTTCACGATCGTGGGGCAATGCGACCCAATGGGTATCGCTATCGCGCAAGATCAGCCGCGCCCCGATAACAAGCCTTGGCAAGGGCGCATCAGCCCCCAACTCGCGCCGAAGCTCTTTCAGAGCGGAATAGGCCCGAACGACCCCGGCCAGTGAATTATGGTCTGTGATGGCCAAGGCGTTCAGCCCCAACTCGGCCGCCCGAGAGACCAATTCCTCTGGGTGGGATGCCCCCCGCAGGAACGTAAAGTTAGACGTGCAACACAGTTCCGCATAGCCGGGATCCAGAGACGGGTTTCGCGCCTTCATGGAAATTCACCCTGCACAAACCAGTTCGGGTTTTGCGGCGTATAAAACAACCACAATCGCCGGCCCTGCGTTGTGTCCACTTTCCAATAATCCCGCACACCTGACCGCCAGTTGTCATCTGGCAACCACCATTCAGGCGCGATACGTTCAGGCCCTGTCGCCCGCCCCGTGGTCAGCGACATCCGGCGCCAGCGAAACTGTGCGGGCGGCCGTGTCCCGCTGGCTGCGATAGGTTCCGGCGGGAACAGGCACAAAGGGCGCGGCCGCAGAGTGGACCATGATCCCGTGGCGGTACTGTAGGCCGCTGGTACGATTTGAAAGCTCCGCTCGGGGATATGACTGTCTGCCGGTAGAAAACGTTGAATGTTTTCAAGCCCGATCCGGTTACCAAGACGGGTGATCAGATCCTCCAGCCCGTCAGGGCGCGCAGCCGTGGCCGCGGTGATTTGTGCGTCGGCAAGGTTTTCGACCTGCGTCGCTTCAAGCCGTAACTGGTCGATGCCAAAGCCCGCATCCGCAGTCCGGATCCCCCGGTCAAATAGGGGCAAAATACGCATTGCATCACGCATTGGTGCCGCGAGACGCAGTTCGATTTGCTGCGCGCCCTGATCCACCCGCCGCATCGTTAACTGCAATCGCCGTGCCCCCATGGCCTGACGTTTCAACTTGTCGCAAAGCTGATCCAGCAACCTTTTCGTGCCCGCCATCACATCAGCGCTCAGCCCGATCGGCTCGGGCAATGTCATACGCACAGCATAGTGTGGTGCCTCGCCAATCGGTGTGATCGTCTCGTCCTGGGCGCCCATTGCCTGATCCAGGCGCAACATGACATTCGGCCCGAAACGGCGCGCGATTGTCATGCGGGGCAAAGCCAATAGGTCCGAGATTTTTCGCAAGCCAAGCCGCTGCAACGCCGTGTCAGTTTTCTCGTCAAGACGCAGCGCAGCAACGGGCAATGCAGTGATATCCGCATCGGGCTTGCGGGCATAATGCGTGCGCGCCCAAGCTGCCCCGCGGGTATCGGCCGCCGCGATACGCCCGTTCAGCCCCGCACGCGCAAGACGGTGACGCATATCATCCAGCATTTCCGCCTCACCGCCAAACAGATGCACTGACCCGGTGATGTTCAGGACCAAACCATCCCTCCCATCCACCCCCACCCAAGGGCAGTATCGTTTGCTCCACCGGGCAAGTGATTGCAAAAACCGCGCGTCCTCTTGGGGATTGGCTGCTGCGCTGTAAAGCTCGGGGCAATAGGCACGGGCATCTGACAACCCCATGCCACGATGCAACCCCTGCGCCTCTGCCGCTTGGTTCAAACAGTAGATGCGGTCGGTATTTTTCGCGTTTTGGACCAGCGCGAAAGGGCGATCGCTATTGGCGGCCTCAAGCGTCCGCGCGCGCAGCACCCTATCGCTGGGCAGTCGGGGAAACCACACTGATGCGACGCGTTTGCGCATTCCACTTCACAGTCCAAGCCGCTAATGTTCCTGATTTGTTCTTTATAAGTTTCCAATTTTGCAGAGTCGAGTCCTCGGCTGTGTTGCCCTCATCAAAAACAGGGGTGCAGTGCCATCTGGTCTGCGCGGCATTGTTCCCCATCCCTTCGGGCAAAATGCAAAGCCCTGTGGCGTTGCCTTCTTGCGCAGCCAGTTGCAAACGCCGCCCTTCCGTCAACCCAATGGGCTGTGTGAGTTCTGCGATCACCACTGCCACATGCCCCGACCGCAACGCCTCCTCGGTCGAGGCGAGCACATCGATATGACGCGGTGCCTGCGCGATCAGCAGTTGCGACGGATCAAGATAAGCCGCGCCCCCCACCGGATTGATCTGCGTGCCGTGCCATGCCTCACGCACCCAAAGCGCGGCCCCGCCATTCGCGCCACAGACCTGACCGGCCAGTGCATATGCAAAAGCATAGGCAGACGCCCCGCAAACCTCATGGGTGCGGGTATTCTTGAGCGGAAAGTGAGATTCGAAGTGGGCCATGGTTCAGATCATACAAGACGGAACAAAAGATGCACATTGAAGACATCTTGACCCGCCACTGAACTTTCATCCAGCCGGGACCAGCGCCCGCTTGGGCGATACGCCGCATGCGGGGTTATTTATATCGTATTTTGTTTTATTTGGTTGCGGGAGTAGGATTTGAACCTACGACCTTCAGGTTATGAGCCTGACGAGCTACCGGGCTGCTCCATCCCGCGCCGGGTGCCAATGTTTTTGTATTGGCTTATTAATTGTCATCGTTGAGAGA
>Ga0207884_1000085_pt1 | contig 105156 bp, 96 predicted proteins | sample MalvirmetaMSP144_FD_184236 | JGI IMG/M metagenome (GOLD analysis project Ga0207884, IMG submission 184236) | Marine viral communities from the Deep Pacific Ocean - MSP-144 (SPAdes) | ecosystem: Environmental > Aquatic > Marine > Oceanic | place: Pacific Ocean | collected 2011-07-08 | reverse complement strand
TCTGCCCAGCCGTTGAGTCTGGCCATAACCGTTTCTGTATCTGAAAGCCCAGGGAGGCTGACATGAAAGTCGCAGACGTTTTCCACGTCAAGAATCCGGAAGTCAGGGCACTGCACCTGACCTGGATAGCATTCTTTATAACCTTCTATGTATGGTTCAACATGGCGCCGCTGGCGTCGAGCATGCTCAAGAGCGTTGACTGGCTGACCGCCGATGACCTTCGCCTGTTTGCCATCTGTAACGTGGCATTGACCATTCCGGCACGGATCATCGTGGGCATGGCTCTGGACCGTTTTGGGCCCCGTCGCGTGTTCTCGGTTCTGATGGTGCTGATGTCCATTCCCGCTTTGGCATTTGCCTTCGGTAACACCATGACCCAGCTCCTGGTAAGCCGTCTGGTGCTCAGCTCCATCGGTGCCAGCTTTGTGGTGGGTATTCATATGACCGCTATGTGGTTCAAGCCGAGAGACATCGGCTTTGCCGAAGGCTTCTATGCCGGCTGGGGCAATTTTGGTTCTGCCGCTGCGGCGATTACCCTGCCGACCATTGCGCTGCACATGTATGGTGGTGAGGACGGCTGGCGCTGGGCCATCGCCCAGAGCGCGATCGTGATGGCGGCCTATGGCGTGTACTACTGGTTTGCGATTACTGATGGCCCGGTCGGCACCGTTCATCGCAAGCCGCGCAAGGCGGTGGCTCTGGAAGTCAGCAGTTGGGGCGATATGATCAAGCTGATCCTCTGGACCATTCCTCTGGTGGGCGTTCTGGGCATTCTGGTATGGCGCATCGAGAACATGGAGTATCTGAGTGCTACCGGAGCCGCCATCTGTTACGCGGTGATTGTGGCGATTGTCTGCTATCAGATTATCCAGATTCTCCGGGTTAATATTCCCTTGCTGAAACAGGGCGTGCCTGAGGACGACAAGTACCCGTTCAACAGCGTCGCAGCTTTGAACAGCACCTACTTCGCCAACTTCGGTGCCGAGCTGGCGGTGGTATCCATGCTGCCGATGTTCTTCGAGGAAACCTGGAGCCTGAGTGCGACCGCAGCCGGCCTGATCGCTGCCTCCTTCGCTTTCGTGAACCTGGTGGCGCGCCCCATGGGTGGCCTGGTGTCAGACCGTATGGGCAACCGCCGGTTTGTGATGCTCAGCTATATGTTCGGCATCTCGGTAGGCTTCGCGCTCATGGGTCTGATGAACTCCAGCTGGCCGCTGATCATTGCCGTGGGTATTACCGTCTTCACCTCGTTTTTCGTTCAGGGAGCGGAGGGCGCCACCTTTGGCATCATCCCCTCTATCAAACGGCGTCTCACCGGGCAGATCTCCGGGATGGCCGGTGCCTACGGTAACGTGGGTGCGGTGGTCTACCTGACCATTTTCACCTTCGTAACGCCTACCCAGTTCTTCTACATCATTGCCGGTGGTGCGTTTATCAGCTGGTTGTTGTGCATGATGTGGCTGAAGGAGCCGGAATCCGGGTTTGCCGACGAATACCAGGTATCCTCTGTGGATCTCCAGATCGAAGAGGAAGAGCGTCGCCGGCAGGCTGCTGCGACCACCTGAGCTTAGCCAACAAAAAGCCCGCATGGAGTGATCCCTGCGGGCTTTTTTATTGGCCAGGTTCAGAAGTGATCGTAACCAAACTTCATATAGGTAATGCCGGGGCTCAGGATAAGGCGCCAGGCAAGCTCCACATCATCCGTGTACTCGGGGTCAAACACTCGCACAGTGTCAATCAGGCACTCCATCCAGAGGTCATAGAGGTGAGGTTCAATATTGAGGGCTTGTACGCTGTGACGGTGGGCAACTCTACGGAGGACATCGTCAACGGTGCCGCTGGCGTAAAAGGCCACCAGGCTGTAGAACGATTTCTTTAACATGCTTCGCTGACGGGCCATGTCGGTGTCCCGGAAAAGCATCTGAACCTCTGGGGAGGCACGGAGAAAGTGCTGGTAGAACGCTTCGAAGAAATCTGTGCCGTTGACTGAGGCCGACAGGACACGATCAAAGCTCTCGTCAAAAATGTCATCAAACGACATAGTCCGCCCCTGCTTGCATGCTGGCAAGAAGCCAGAGATCCCACTCTCATGAAACTAACATTTGGTATGCATAAAATAAATGCTGCTGGTGCCGGTGCACAATCAGGATTCGAACCGTCAGCTGCAAAAAAAACCGGCCTCATTTCTGAGGCCGGTTGTTGGTGTGGTGCCCGGTTTTACGGGTTCTTTATATAAGCGCCTTTACGCAGGTAGAACCACCAGTTAACTATCAGGCAGAGTGCATAGAACACCGCGAACCCGTACATGGCGACTTCCGGAGTGCCCGCCTGGATCTCCTGGCCCATCACCCGAGGGGCGATAAACGCACCGTAGGCGGCAACCGCCGAGGTCCAGCCCAGAACCGGGCCTTTCTGTTGCTGGTTGAAGATGAAGCCGATGCTGCGGAAGGTGGAGCCGTTACCGATACCACTGGCCGCAAACATGATGATGAACAGGATCAGGAACGGCGCAAAGTAGGTGTTCGGATCGGTGGAGTTGTAGGCCAGCATCATCACATAGCCGGTGGCCACGGAGGCTGCGACCATCACAACCGAGATGATCTGGGTAACGATGGATCCGCCCACCTTGTCGGAAATCCAGCCGCCCACGGGGCGAATCAGGGCGCCGACAAACGGTCCCATCCAGGCCCAGGTCAGTGCGCTCGGTGCATCCGGGTTAACGACCCTGGTGACGGTACCATCGGCCGCCACGTCCATCATGTTGCCGAAGATAACGGTGATAGACAGCGGCAGGGCGGCAGAGAAGCCGATGAACGAGCCGAAGGTGAGGATGTAGAGGATGGTCATGGACCAGGTGTGCTTGTTGCTGAAAATCGCAAACTGGGCCTGGATGTTGGGCTTGATATCGCCCGGGATCAGTCGCAAAAGAATCAGCGTCAATACGATGGTCAGCGGCAGTGCCAGCCACATGTTCATTACGCTGAGGGCCCAGACGCCTGCGATAGAGGCGAGAATGCCTACACCGTAAAGCCCGAGAATCTTGCCGAATGCCGAGAGCGGGTTGCCCGGGTTCGGGGTAACCACTTTCAGGTTGTTCATGCCAAACCAGCCGGCAAACGCCAGGGGAATAAGAAACACCAACCAGATAAACCCGGCGTTCTGGATCCAGGTGTCGGTGCCCGCTTCGATGCGGCCAATCAGGGTGCCGCTCGGGCTTTGCAATTGCATCGGGTCGCCGGCGAGGGCGCCGAAGATGCCCACGGTCATGACCAGTGGAATAACCACCTGCATGGTAGTCACGCCAAAGTTACCGAGACCGGCATTCATGCCCAGGCCATAGCCCTGTTTGCTTTTCGGGTAGAAGGTGCTGATGTTGCTCATGGAACAGGCAAAGTTACCGCCACCGATTCCGGAGAGCAGCGCCAGAGCCTGGAACACAATAAACGGTGTTTCGGGGTTCATCAGGGCGATGCCGGTACCGGCCGCAGGAATCATCAGCAGGGCGGTGGTCAGGAACACCGTGTTTCGCCCGCCGGCAATCTTGATCATGAACGAGGCCGGGATCCGCAGAGTGGCGCCAGACAGGCCCGCAATTGCAGAGAGGGTAAACAGCTGCTCAATGCTGAACGGAAAGCCCAGGTTCTTCATCTGGGTGGTGATCATTCCCCACATCAGCCAGACCGCAAAGCCCATCAGCAGGCTGGGGATGGAAATCCACAGGTTGCGGGAGGCGATGCGTTTGCCCTCCCGCTCCCAGAACTCTTCGCTTTCGACATCCCAGTTTTCGATGTCTGCGTTGGTTTTGGCCATGATAACTGCTCCTCACGTTGCGAACCTGACGCCACGGCAACCGTGACGACCGGACTATGGAGCTATTCTGCAAAGGGCAGGCAGGAAGTAATCATGACAAATATCAAGACGGCTCTGAAGTCGGCGATGGCGGCCGTTCTGGTGTTTTAAGTTTCTGTTTTTATTTCTAAATAAATCAATTAAAACAGTTGTTTATACTGGTAATACAACCGATGGAGTAGTCCGTCTGCTGATTGGGCGCAGTAGAGGTAGCCACGAGTTTCCAGCGGCCTTGACCCAGGCAGCGGCTTTGACTAATAAAGAAGTATGCCTGATGAATAAAAAGGGAGGTTTCACATGACTTTTTCACAGTTACTGTACCTGCCGTTTTCCGGCAACGGCGTCTGGCTGGAGCTCAAGCGGCTAAATCTTTCGATTCCCTTCCTGGCGTGGGTTGTGGTTGTGCCGCTGTCCTTCCTTCCGCCGGTGTTGCTCTATTATGCCGGAACTCACTACGGTGACGCCTTCATGGCCGGGTTCGCCGATAAGGAGTGGCGATTTATCACCACCATCCTTTTTCTTGCGGAGCTGCTGACTTTCTTTGTCATGGGCTGGCTAATCCATGCGGTTCTTGACGGCTACGACATGAAAATCAGCTATCAGGACGCTTATCTGCTGGCCACCCTGGCTCCTATACCCCTGTGGTTGTCGTCGCTGGCGTTGCTGGTGCCGGTGTTGGCGGTCAGTGTAGTGGCGGTTGCGGTAGGCATGTTCCTGTCCTGTGCCCTGATCTATCAAGGGGTGCGCTCCCTGTGTCAGCGCTCGGATAACGATGTGGTGGTGATGTCTGCCACCTATACCGTGATGGCCGCTTCGCTGCTGGCCTGGGGCATTCTGATGGCCACGGTCTGGGCGTTCTGATCAGGCCGGGTAGGGCAGCACGCCGTAATAGACTGCGCTGAAATGAAGCGCACTGCCGCTGATCACAAACAAGTGCCAGAGGGCGTGCATGTAGGGCAGTCGGTCGGCGAGGTAGAAGGCCACGCCGACCGTATAGGCCAGGCCGCCGGCAACCAGAAGATAGAAGGCCTTTTCATTCAGGTTGGCTAGCAGGTCCCCGGAGGCAAAGAGTATCAGCCATCCCATGGCAAGGTAGATGCCGACCCGGGCGAGCTTGAAGCGGTTGTTGTAGATTAATTTAAGCACCACACCTGTGATGGCAAGGGACCAGACAATTGCCAGCAGCATCCAGCCAGAAGAATCCCGCATGTTCACCACCAGGAAGGGGGTATAGGTACCCGCGATCAACAGAAAGATGGCGCAGTGGTCCAGGGTTTTGAAAACCGCTTTCGGCCCGGGATGTCGTGCACCGTGGTAAAGCGCCGAGGCCAGGTAAAGCAACACCAGTGATGCCCCGAAAATACCAAAGCTGACGATCTTCCAGACGTCCCCCATCTGGCTGGCCAGAATGATCAGGGCAACGGTCCCGATAATGCTCAGAATCGCGCCAATGCCGTGGGTGGCACTGTTAAGCCATTCTTCGATCTGGTGGTGGGGGTGTTGGGTTTCATTCATGGCGACACCTTACTTCAGCGTACAGGTGTACGCAAATAACAATAAAGTAAATTTAGGCGGGCTTGCATAGAATGATTCAGAAATTTTGAACGAACTGGCGGAAAACTTCCGTTTTCTGTTTGTCGGGAAAATACCTAGACTTGTGTCATCAAATCGGAAGCAGGCAAAGGAGTCGTTCAGATGGCAAACATACTGGTACTTTATTATTCAATGTACGGTCATATGGAAACCATGGCCAACACCGTGGCTGAGGGTGCGAAAAGCGTAACCGGCGCCGAGGTCATCGTGAAGCGTGTTCCGGAAACCATGCCGGAGCAGGCGTTTCTTGATGCCGGCGGTAAAGCAGACCAGCAGGCGCCAATCGCGGATCCGAAAGAGCTGGCCGACTATGACGCCGTCATCTTTGGCACACCTACCCGATTCGGTAACATGTCCGGCCAGATGCGTACGTTCATGGACCAGACCGGCGGGCTCTGGGCCCAGGGCAAGTTGCACGGCAAGGTTGCCAGCGTATTTACCTCCACCGGCACAGGCGGCGGCCAGGAACATACCATCAGTTCATTCTGGACAACCCTGGCCCACCACGGCATGGTTATTGTGCCGCTGGGTTACGGCATTCCCGAGTTTTTTGATATTTCCGAAGTCAGCGGCGGCACGCCCTATGGCGCATCGACCATTGCCGGCGGTGACGGCTCGCGGCAGCCCAGTGAAAAAGAACTGACAATTGCCCGCTATCAGGGCAGGCACGTGGCTGAGCTGGCGGTTAAACTGCACGGCTGAAGCCCTGATCCGGAGCCCCGATGGCCGCAGCCCTGGCACTGTTCTACAAACTCCTTCCCCTATGCGTCACAGTGCTTCTGGGCTGGAGTGCCGGCCGCTACCTTGAGGCAAGCGGTCGGCACATCGCCGGCATCATGCTTTACATCGTCACACCATCGGTGATTTTCGCCGGCGTGATGGCGGTGCCTACAGCATTCTGGATATGATGATTATTGGTATGAGTATTCTGTCGCTGCGGAAGCTTGCCCCACAGTTAGCTGTAGCCCTGAAGAAGACTGGCCATGTCGTCGGCGTGTTCTTCCTCAACGGCAAGAATCTCCTCCATCAGCCGGCGGGTGGTGGGGTCCTTGTCGCCCAGGTACTGGATGATTTCGCGGTAACTATCGATAGCGATGCGCTCTGCCACCAGGTCTTCCTGAATCATTTCCTTGAGGGTGTCGCCCTCAATGTATTCGGAGTGACTGCGGGTCGACAGGCTGTCCGGTGAAAGATCCGGCTTTCCGCCCAGTTGCGCAATACGTTCGGCAATCTGATCGGCATGGTCCTGTTCCTGCTGCGCATGCTCGAGAAATTCCTGCGCGACGGCTTCAGCATTCAGCCCGTCAGCGGCATAGTAATGGTGCTTGTAGCGCAGCACGCAGACTATTTCGGTCGCGAGGGCCTCATTGAGAATTTTGATCACGGTCTCGCGGTCTGCGTTGTAGCCTTTAGTGACCGCGCCGTCGCGCATGTTGGCGCGGGCGCGCTCGCGGATAGCCTTGATGTCGGAGAGAAATGGCTGGTGATTACTGGTTGCGGTGTCTTTTGCTGTGCTCATGTGGCAGATCCTCTGCGTGCGACTGTTGCTGCATTGGTTGTGCTTCATGGTTGAATTTTCAGCTTAACGCGCCTGTTCGAAAATACAAATAGCCTTCCCACCTATCGGACTTCAACCCCGTTATCCCTCCTTGATCCTGCCATGGGCACTTTGCCTGCGTGGCGAATATCGTACCTGGCGTGCCGTACAACGCTGATACCGGCGGTGATCGCCAGCGTGGCCATCACTGCCGCAACCGCCAGGTCCGGCCAGGCGGAGCCGGTGCCGAACACGCCCAGCGCCGCGGCCATGACGGCGACGTTGCCGATGGCATCGTTACGGCTGCACAACCAGACTGAGCGCATATCAGAGTCGCCCTGACGGAATTTCAACAGGGTGAGCGCGACTGCCACATTGGCGGCCAGCGCCAGCAGGCCCACGGCCCCCATGGTAAAGGGTTCCGGGGTGATGCCGGCCTGCATCACCCAGATCGCACGGCCCAGCACGACAAAGCCAAAAATCGCCATGGTGATGCCTTTCACCAGTGCCGCCCGGCCCCGCCAGAGCATGCCCATGGAAAGCACCGACAGCGACAGCACATAGTTGGCGCTGTCTCCGAAAAAGTCGATCGCGTCCGCCATTAATGAGACGGAGCCGGACTGTAAACTGGCGGCGCCCTCCACCACAAACATGACCAGGTTTACCCAAAGGGCAAACCAGAGCGCTTTGCGAAAACGGGGATCGGGCCCTGTGGATTCCGGACCAGAGCAACTGCATGCCATCAGATTCTCCTATCAGTCTTTTACCGAGCATTTAAAAGCCTGTAGCTACTACAGAGTCAACGGGGTTATGAATTCGGGCCGTGGGATCCCGGAATGTGGTTGTCACCATCGGGCTGTGGTTCGGGAAGAGACTCGGAGGTAAGGCCCCCAAGTACGCCGCATTCACTGACCGTGCGGCCTTCGGAGCAGGCGGTCTGAAGCTGGGTAAGCGTCTCCTCCAGGCGGGTCAGTTCTTTCAGACGTTGGCGAACATGGCCAAGGTGTCGGGTCAGAAGGGCATCCACGTCACTGCAATCGGCATCCGGCTGGTCGGCAAGGCGGATCAGTTCGCGGATTTCATCCTGGGCCATGTCCAGGTTGCGGCATCGACGGATGAATACAAGGCGGTCAAGGTGATGCTGGCGGTACGAGCGATAGCCGCTGGCCTGGCGTTCGGGCGCAGGTAACAGCCCGATTTTCTCGTAATAGCGGATGGTTTCTATGGGCACGCCCGTCGCTTTCGAGATTTCGCCGATTTTCATGGGGCCGGCTCATCCGCCCTGGTGGCTTTCTTGGCAAGTTTGGGGAATTTTCCGTCCTCGTGCATGGCCCGCCGAAGGATCAGCAGAATGCCAAGGATGCTCATCATGGCCGGTGGAATATAGGTCAGTATCCCGCCAATCAGTTGATCAACATCGGGATCCAGCGGCCAGGCACGACCGCAGACTTCGTAGACGTCGTAAACCATGTCCCGGGAGAATACGATCCAGGCCCCGAGAATCATCTGCAGCACACCGGCCGCGGCCAGGAGCAGCATGCGCCTGCCGTAGCCCAGGGCCGAAGTCACCGCCGGCGAGCGGGGATCAAAGATCAGCCACCAGAACAGCAGCCCGTCCAGCAGCATGCTCCAGTTCATGACCCAGTAAAGGTCGCGGCTGAGCATGGCGTCAAAATGAATGGGTGGGTACAGCCAGAAGTAGATAAGGCCAACAAACAGGAAGAGTGCTATCAGCGGATATTGCAGTACCCGATACACCCATCCCACCGGCCGCAGGGCGCTTTTCAGCCCGGGGCTCATCTTGCGGTACCAGAACTGCATCACCGGCAGGGGGTTCGAAAGCGCAATCAGTATCGGGCCAATGTGGTGCAGAATCAGGTGCTGGCCGCGATGCACGAAAAACATGTACTGGGCGTAGTAGTCGAAGCGGGTCTGCATCACCGCATAGCAGATCATCACGCCGAGGACGAAGGCAAAAATCCTCAGGGCGCCGGGCCGATCCGCATCCTGCATCCGCAGCAGGCCGACCCCGTAGAAACCCAGCAAAAGCATGTAGCTCAGCACGGTCAGCGGCGAGAAATCGTAGGGTAAAAGGTAGTCAAGCCAGGACATAGAATTGCCGATTCGTTTGTTGGGGCAGGCCGTCATTTTAAACAGCCCGGCCAAGCCAAGGGTAATACCACAAAGCCCTTTGCCGTGCCAAATCATTGATCGGCGTTTTGCCAGTGTTTCTAACCGAGATAGCCGATCTCTTTGAGATTCGGAGGGCGATAATCCGGATCCAATCGCCAGCGTTCCGCCACCGAGGGATGAATTGATGTCTCGATACCTTCGGGTTTCAGGTTCCGGATCAGGGGCGTTGAAAACCGGAAGATATGGCGTCGCGAATTGTGCAGGACGGCCCTGGGGCTGGGTTTCAGGTCGGCAGGCAGGTGATCTTCGAGGTCGAGCTTTGCCTTCTGGGCCTGTTCAACCATCCACGCCAGACTAATGTCCGAGGCCTTCAGTCCGTGATCGTCCGCCGGATAGCCACCGCCGATGTCACTGTGGGAACCGGCAAACCACACCTGTTCAAGGTCCAGTCCCTCGCGAGGCCGCCAGAGGGTGGGCTCGAAATCCTCTCGGCGTTCATCAATCGCCAGCGCATGCCGGGCGATGCGAACGTTGCTGCCCAGCTTGGTGTCGTAGAATTCGTCCTTGCGGTCAAACAGCCCCATCAGTGAAAAAGGCACACCAAGCGCACCAACCGTATCCCAGACCCCGACAAAATGGATCTCCCGGGATTCGTGACTGTGCAGTTTGCGGAACTCGACCGATTTTGTGCCGGACGGCTTCCAGGCCGCGCCGGTTTTCTTGTAGTGATCAAACGCCTGCTGGATCCGCCGGGCATCGGGCCGTTTCAGAATGCCGCAGTTGTTGATCAGCCCGCACAGGGAACGCACGGTGTAGGCGCCGCGGCTGAAACCGAACAGGTAGATGTCTGTGCCGGGTGTGTAGTTCTGCACAATATAGCGATAGGCGTCCATGATGTTCTTGTGGATGCCCTGGCCAGTAATGCCGCCGATCACGGCGTTGTGGTAGGAGCCAATACCCCAGTCATAGAATACATGCTGGGGCAATCCATCTTCCGCAATCGGTCGAATGGCCCGGGCCGTTCGCAGCACGTTTGTGGGAACGTCCTTCCGCAGGTCTTCCTCGGGACGATTCCAGGTGCCATCGGCACAGATAACAAGCCGCTTTACCATGGCAGACTCCTTTGCCGGTCAGAGCGGTTTGAGCGGGGCCCAGTTCGTTCGGTTGGCAAGGAATTCGGGCCTTGGCTTGTTGCCGCAGTAGGGTTCTTCCAGTGTGTTGTGCACACTATTATAGACGAAGAACAGGTTGCTGCGGGGCCAGCAGGACATATTGACGTTGGAGCCGTGCAGGGTATTGCACTCGAAAATGATCAGTGAGCCTGGCGGCCCCTTCGGTGCCTCAATCCCGTTCTCGTTCATCAATCTGGTCAGGCTGGCGCCATCTGGAACACCCAAATTCTGGGTTTTCAGGGACTCCTTGTAATTGTTCTCCGGCGTGCGACCCACACAGGGGATGAAGTACTTCTGCGAGCCGGGAATCAGCATCAGCGGGCCGTTGAACTCGGTATTGTCCGTCATCACGATTGAACAGCTCAGACACCTCATCCGCGGCATGCCGTCTTCACTGTGCCAGGTTTCGAAATCCGAATGCCAGTTGAAGCCTTTCCCCTTGAAACCGGGTTTGTAGTTGATCCGCGACTGGTGGATGTAGACCTCGCTGTCCAGCAACTGACGCACACAGTCCAGCAGGTGCTGATCCCGGGTCAGCCGGTCAAACCGCTCGGAGATCTCGTGAATGCCGAAGATGGAACGGATTTCTTCCTTTCCTGGTTCGAGGATGGTGCCTTCCGATAGCTTGAGGTCGTCGTCCTGCTCGTAATCCTTCAGTTCCTGAATGAATTTGTCCATTTCCTCCTTTGAAAAAAAAGAATCGAAAAACAGAAACCCTCGCTCATCGAATTCACGCACCTGGTCGGCGGAAAGCGGGCCCTCTCCGAGTCTGTCTTCGGGTGTGTGCACTACCGGGTCCATGCGTTCGAACATGCCCAGCTTGCGTTCCAGGCGGGTTGGAAAAAGATCCTGGGGGCGTGACATACGTGTCCTCCTTTTGCTCCCTTTATGACGTTGGTCTAAATATACTTAAGGAAGGAAAGATACATTTCAACCGCCGTTTCACCGTGGCAGGCCTTGAAACGTCCAATAATGAGTCCACGGTAGTTGGGAGGCGTTGAACTTCAGCATCAGACAAGGGAGATAAATCCATGGCCGGAAGTAACCCCAGAACCAAAGCCGACAACAGACACCAGGAGCCCGCTTCGGCGTCGCGCAAGGTCTATCTGGTAGATGGCGCACGCACCCCCTTTCTGAAGGCCAGGGGGCGCCCCGGCCCATTTTCGCCGGTCGATCTGGCGGTCCAGTGTGGTCGCCCACTGCTGATGCGCCAGCCAATACCGACCGATGCCTATGACCAGGTCATCCTGGGCTGCGTTAACGTGGTCCCGGAGGAGATGAACCCGGCACGAATCGCCGCCCTGCGTCTGGGAATGGGTGAAGCCATGCCGGCCTTTACGGTGCAGATCAACTGCGGCTCGGGAATGCAGTCGATTGATACGGCCTACAAGTACATTCGCGACGGCGACAGTGAACTGATCCTTGCCGGCGGCACCGAGGCATTGAGCCATGCGCCGATGGTGCTTCAGAGCGAGGCGGTGGAGTGGCTGGCGGGGCTGAATGCAGCCTCTTCACCCCAGGAATATGCCAGCCAGGTGACGCAATTCAGCGCCAGGGATTTCAAGCCCGAGATCAGCCTTGCCAAGGGCCTGACGGACCCGATGGTGGGCATGAGCATGGGGCAGACCGCGGAAGTGCTGGCCCGTCAGTTCGGCATTACCCGGCAGCAGGCGGATGAATACGCGGTATCCAGCCACCAGCGTCTTGCCCGGGCCCAGGAAGAAGGTTGGCTGGATGGCGAGGTTGTACCGGCGGTTTCGCCGGACGGCAAGCTATACCAACACGACGATGGGGTACGTGCCGACACCAGCGTTGAAGCGCTGGCAGGCCTCAAGGCCGCGTTCGAGCCTCCGTTCGGTCAGGTGACGCCGGGGAACAGTTCACAGGTCACCGATGGGGCCTCCTGGATGGTCCTGGCCTCGGAAGAAGCCGTGAAAAAGTACGGGCTCGAGCCCAAAGCGATTCTGGTAGACAGCGAGTGGTCTGCCCTGGACCCCAGAATCATGGGGCTTGGCCCGGTACTCAGTTCCACGGCCCTGCTTAAGCGGCACAAGGCAGGCCTTAACGACATAGACCTTTGGGAAATCAACGAGGCGTTTGCAGCGCAGGTGCTGTCGTGTATCAGGGCCTGGGACGACCCGGAATTCTGCAAAGTGGCCCTTGGGCTGGATTCGCCCATGGGCCGGCTTGACCCCGAGCGCCTGAATGTGGATGGCGGCGCCGTGGCCATCGGCCACCCGGTGGGCACCAGTGGCAACCGTATCGTTCTCCACCTGATGAATGCACTGCATCGAAAAGGCGTCCGGCGGGGCATCGCCACTGAATGCATCGGTGGTGGTCAGTCTGGTGCCATGCTGATCGAGACGGTTTAACTTTGAACACAGGAGTCAGGAGACAGCAATGACAGGTCATATTCTGAGTGCCCTGAGTCAGCGCGAGATGGCCCGGGGCCCGTTTGAGAACGAGGACACCACAAAAGCGAAAGGAGACTGGCAACACTGGCACCTTGAACGTGATGACACAGACATCGCCTGGCTGATCCTTGATAAACGCAATGCCGGCGCCAATGTGCTGTCCGCCGGTGTGCTTGAGGAGCTGGGAAAGATCGTCGGAGAGCTTGAAAACAAAACGCCAAGGGGGCTGGTGTTGCGTTCCACCAAACCCACGGGCTTCTGCCTGGGGGCGGATATTTCGGAGTTTTCGGGGCTTGAATCGGAAACCGAGGTGGTCAACAAACTCACGGATGCCCACCGGGTCGTGGACCGGTTCGAGGCGTTGTCCTGCCCAACCATTGCGGTGATCCATGGCTCCTGTCTGGGTGGTGGTCTGGAACTGGCCCTGGCGTGTGATTACCGCTTCGCGATTCCCGGTGCCAAACTGGGGTTCCCCGAGGTTCAGCTGGGTTTGCATCCGGGTCTGGGCGGCACCGCCCGCTTTACCCGGCTGGTTGACCCCATTGAGGCCATGACCCTGATGCTCACGGGTAAAACCGTTCCGCACGCCAAAGCGAAGAAGCTGGGGCTGGTGGATCAGGTTCTCGAGGAACGCCACGTAGCCGCGGCGGTTGACGCCGCAGTGGCGGGCAAAATGGAGAAAAACGGCCGTGGTCTGCGTGACCGCGTGTTGTCCACCAGGCCTGCCAGGCAGCTGGAAACCCGTCAGATGCGCTCGCAAAGTGCCAAAAAAGCACCGCCCCAGCACTATCCCGCGCCGGAGGCATTGATTGAACTCTGGGAGCAATACGGCGGCGATGGCGGCCCGTCCATGCGCCAGGCGGAGATTGCCTCCTTCGCCAGGCTGATGATGACCGACACGTCCCGCAATCTGGTCAAGGTATTCTTCCTGAGGGAGAAAATGAAAGGCCTGACCCGCACCGGCGCGGAAACGATCAAGCAGGTACACGTGGTCGGTGCCGGCGAGATGGGGGCCGATATTGCCGGCTGGTGTGCCTTCCAGGGCCTGAAGGTCACCCTGTTCGATATGGACGCGGAACAGCTTGCAGGCGCCGTCGGGAAACTGAATGAGCTGTGCGAGAAGAAGCACCGGTCGGACGCCCAGCGCCGGGATATCCTGGATCGCCTGACGCCGGATTTCGCCAACCAGGGTGTCGAGCAGGCCGATCTGGTGATCGAGGCCGTGCCCGAAAAGGTGGATCTCAAGCAAAAGGTGTATGAAGAAGTGGAGCCCCGGCTGAAACAGGGCGCCATTCTGGCCACCAACACCTCCAGCATCCCGCTGGAAACCCTGGTTGAGAAACTGAAAGATCCGAAGCGCCTGGTAGGCCTGCATTTTTTCAATCCGGTGGCGCTGATGCCTCTGGTTGAAGTGGTCAGCCACGACCGGGCGGATGAGAAAATGCTGGAACGTGCCCTGGCGTTTACGGGCCAGATTGACCGGCTGCCGGCCCCCGTGAAAACCGCGCCGGGCTTTCTGGTCAATCGGGCGCTGACACCCTATCTGGTGGAAGCCATGGCCATGCTGGACGAGGGCGTGGCCGCTGAAAGCATTGACCAGGTTGCCGAGGAGTTCGGCATGCCCATGGGGCCGATAGAGCTGGCGGATCAGGTCGGCCTGGATATCTGCCTCAGCGTGGCGGACATGCTCCGCGACCGACTGGATACGGCCATGCCGGCCGCGCCGGACTGGCTGCGGCAGAAGGTTGAGGACGGCAAACTGGGCAAGAAATCCGGCGAAGGCCTGTATCAGTGGAAAAAAGGCAAAGCCGACAAGAAAAGCAAAACCAAAGCTGCCCCGGAGGATGCCCTCGACCGGCTACTGTTGCCCATGCTCAATGCCTGCATGGCCTGTCTGCGTGAGGGTGTGATCGAAGATGAAGCGCTGGCAGACGGCGCGATGATCTTCGGTACCGGATTTGCGCCGTTCCGTGGCGGCCCCATGAACTATGCCCACAAACGTGGCTTTGACAATATCCGCGCGTCGCTGGAAACCCTGGCCTCTGGCCATGGTGACCGATTCACGCCGGATGAGGGTTGGTCGAATGAAAAATGAAAACTGGTCAGATCAGCAGTCTCCAGAGAACCGGCAGAATCCACAGAATCCGCAGTCCCAGCCCCCTCAGTGGGCCCGGGTGGTGCACATGCTGCTGCTGGGCTTCGTGGTGTTCTATGCGATTGAACTGCTGTCGCAGTCAGGCTCCCAGCAGATGAGCTACAACGAGTTCAAGCAGAAGGTAACGGCCGGGCAGGTCAAAGAGGTGACCATCGAGGGGTATCAGGTGACCGGAACCCTGAAAAGTGCCGGTGGCGCCGGCGATACTCCCGGTGAACAGATGTTCCGCACTTATGTCCCCGAGGTGGGGGAGACCAACATATTGGACCTGTTGGAGAACAACGGCGTCACCATCGTCGCCAAAGAGTCTGGCCCGGATCTGCTGTCGCGCCTGCTGGTCAACTTCCTGCCCTGGCTGATTCTGATCGCCCTGTTTATCTTTTTCTGGCAGCGGATGCAAAAACAGATGGGTGGGCAGCAGGGTGGTGGCCTGTTCAGTATGGGCAAGTCCAAAGCGAAGCGCTTCTCCAAAGACGAGCCCGCTAAAACCTTTGCGGATATCGCCGGCGCGGACAACGCCAAAAAAGACCTGGCCGAGATTGTGGACTATCTCAAACATCCGGGGTATTACCAGCGCCTGGGTGCCAAGTTGCCCCGGGGCCTGCTGATGGTCGGGTCGCCGGGTACTGGCAAAACCCTGATGGCAAGAGCGGTGGCCGGTGAAGCCGGCGTTCCCTTTTACTCAATTTCCGGTTCCGAGTTTATCGAGATGTTTGTGGGCGTGGGCGCGTCCCGGGTGCGGGATATGTTCCAGGAAGCACGCAAGGCGTCGCCAGCCATTATTTTCATCGACGAACTGGATGCCATCGGCCGGTCCCGGGGCGCGGGTGTTGGCGGCGGTCATGACGAGCGCGAGCAGACACTGAACCAGATACTGTCCGAGATGGACGGTTTCTCGCCCCATGAAACCGTAGTGGTGATTGCCGCCACCAACCGGCCCGATGTGCTGGACCCGGCGTTGCTGCGTCCCGGCCGGTTCGACCGGAAAGTCACCCTGGACCGGCCCCACAGAAAAGCGCGGGAGAAGATCCTGGAGATCCACACCAAGGCCATACCCATGGAAGAGGATGTGGATCTGGCGGCGGTGGCCCGCAGAACGGTGGGGTTTGCCGGTGCGGACCTGGAGAACCTTGCCAACGAGGCGGCCCTGTTTGCCGGCCGGGAAGAAAGCAAACTGGTGGCCATGCGCCACTTTGACCTGGCCCGGGACAAAGTATTGATGGGCGCCGAACGTGAGCAGAACCTCAGCGACGAGGAAAAACGCGTCATCGCCTTCCACGAGTCGGGTCACGCCCTGACGGCCCTGCTGTTTCCCAAGGCGGATCCGCTGGAGAAGGTGACCATCATTCCCCGCGGCCAGGCCCTGGGCCTGACCGAACAGGCGCCGGATGAAGACCGCCTGAACATGACCGCCAGTTACGCCCGGGACAAGATCGCCGTCATGCTGGGCGGGCGGGCATCCGAGCAGCTGATCTTCAACGAGGTCAGCAGTGGTGCCGAAAACGACATAGAGCAGGCCACAAAACTGGCCCGCCGGATGATTGCCCGCTGGGGTATGAGCGACGTCATCGGCCCCATGTCGGTCAGTTCCAGCCAGGAGGAAGTCTTCCTCGGCCATGAGATCTCGCGGGAACGTGATTTCAGCGAGGCCACCGCTGAAAAAGTGGATCAGGAGGTCAGAAAGCTGATCACCGGTATTGAAGAGGAGGTGAACAAGCAACTGAAGGCCCACCGGGATCAACTGGAGCGGCTGGCCAATACCCTGTTCGAGGAAGAAACCCTGGAGGCCAGTGACATCGACTCGTTGCTGGATATCAAGGGCCGTGATGAGGCAGGATGACGGTTCCCCGGTTCTGTTCGCGCAGCGGTTCTGGGGGTTTTCGCGTCGGGTATTGAGCGACTTTTTGCACAACCGGGGGATTTTGCTGGCAGGCGGCGTTGGTTATAACGTTCTGCTGTCAGCCGTTCCGCTGCTGGCATTGCTCGGCGTGTTGCTGACTCGTGTCGTGGAAGAGGAGCAACTGCTGGAGGTTATGGCGATCCAGGCCCGGCATTTTGCCCCCGCCCATGCCGATCTCTGGCTGGATGCCGTGCGCGCGTTCATGGAATCACGGGACATCATCGGCATTGCCGGTATTCCGGTGCTGCTGTTCTTCAGCTCCTTCGCTTTCCGGATGCTGGAAGACTCGATTGCCATTATCTTCCACCGTCCGAACCTTCCCCGGCGCAGCTTCTGGTTCTCAGCCGTCCTGCCCTACGCCTTCATGCTGGTGCTGGGCGCCGGCCTGCTTACCCTGACTCTGTTGTTTGCCTTCATCAACACGCTCTATGAGGAACCGGGGCTGATCCTCTATCTGCTCAGTTTTGTCAGCGTTTTCCTGATGTTCAGCGCGATCTACAAGGTGTTGCCCATCCTGCGCATATCCCCCAGGCGGGCCGTTATTGGCGGGTTGGTGGCGGCCATCCTGTGGGAGGTCACCCGACTGGTGATGATGTACTACTTTCTCAATATCTCGTTCGTCAACGTGATCTACGGGTCACTGGCAACCATTATCGTTCTGTTGATCAGCCTGGAAGTGGGTTCCATCATCCTCTTGCTGGGAGCCCAGGTGATTGCGGAACTGGAGCGCTGTGAGAGGGCAGGGGTACCATGGTACGTCAACCCCGATTGATGGCTGTTGCTCCTGCGATGTTGGTTCTGTTTGCAGACGAGCTAGTCAAACAACGATAGCTGGTTACTCGCCGCATCCCCGGCGGCTTTGGAGCGTTTTCCCGGCAGCGAGGGCCGCGCCTGTACCGGCCCCTTGCGACTGCCGTGTCGTTGCAGCACGCGGTCGGTTTCTGACTGGCTGACGTGCTGCCGGCGGAAATCGCCAACCGCCTTGCGGGCGACCCGGGCGGCCTGTTCATGGTCACACACAGGCGCAATATAGGTGTTGCCGCCAAAGCGCTCTTTCTGGGCCGGCGTCATCAGCCAGGGGGTGTGGATTATCTCGGCCGGCAGCCCCGCCAGTGCAGCCACAACTGGTAGCTGGCCACCGCCATCAGCATGGCCCGCATGCGGAAGTTGATCCAGCCGGTGTGGTTCAGGGCGCGCATGCAGGCATCCACTAGAGGCCAGCCGGTCTGGCCTTCCTGCCAGCGTTGCAGCCGTTCGGAATCGTTGGGGCCGGATTTCAGGTGCTCCATCTCCCGATGCATGGCGCGGAATTCCAGCTCCGGCTCATCTTCCAGTTTCTGGATAAAGTGGCAGTGCCAGTGCAGGCGCGAGCGGAAGCTGGTCAGGCTTTTCTGTTTGCGGGGCAGGGTGTTGCGATGGCTGCCGGTTGCCTTAGCCTGCTGATAGATATTTCTGAGACTGACGGTGCCGTAAGCGATGTGGGGGCTGAGTCGCGAGCAGGCGTTTACCGCCGTATTCGGGCTGGAAATATTGTACTGGTAGCCAATGCAGCGCCGCTCCAGAAAGGAATTCAGCAGGCTTTCACCACGGCGGCTGCCCCCGGCCTGACGGTCCGCGCAGGCTGCTCCTGCGTTCACCTCAATACCCTTTGGATCAAGCGCACCGTCTACCGGTTGCTCGGGTGCGGAAAGCTGGACTGGCGCTGGCAGTAGAGGTTGACGCATCAGATCCGTCCAGGCCCTGTCCCAGAGATCCCGATCCTTGAGGCGTCTGACCACGCCAAACTGGTTCCACTCCCGGAATTCCACCTGCTGCTCGTCGCACCAGCGGATCACCGCTTCATCGCGATCAAAGGTCCACTGGCCACCGGTTTCGCGGTGGCAGAACATCCGCTGAATGTCGTGGCTGCGTTTCAGGTGTTGCAGCACGCTGATCATGTCTCCCCGCAGCACCGTCAGCCGATTGCCTGCGCTGGCCAGTTGTCGGTCAAGGTCTGCCAGGGAATCGCGGACAAAGTTCCATTGCCGGTCACTGGTGTCGGGCAGGCGCCAGTAGTCCTCTTCCACCACGTAGAGCGCAATGACCGGCTCCCCCAGCTCGGCGGCGGCTGCCAGCGGGGCGTGGTCATGGGTTCGGAGATCACGCTTGAACCAGACAACGGTGGTCATACCGCCGGTCCTTTTGCTCGACGGCACCGTTCGCTGCAATAGCGAACGCTGTCCCAGTCCTTTGCCCATTTCTTGCGCCAGGCGAAAGGGCGGTTGCAGACCGGGCAGGTTTTTTCCGGAAGATGGGGTTTCTTGTGCATGGTTTGCGTGTCGGTTGAATTGAATGATACTGATCAGATACGCATAAACACCCGTCGGAGATTGTTGATGGCCCAGTTCAGCGATAACCTGCCCGCACCGTCTGTCATGGTGTTTGACTGGCACGGCACCTTGGTGGACACCCACGATGCCATGTTCAGCGCCATGGAGGAGATGCTGCCGCAACTGGAAGATCTCGGGCTGGTGGAGCGGCTGTTGCCCGAGGATCAATGCCGGACCTCTGACGATGCGCGCCTGGTGCGCTATATCCGCATATTCAGGCGCCTGCACCCCCGCATCCTGGCGGAGCGGCGGGTATCCCGTACCGATATTTTTAACGCCATATTCGGGGACGACAGAGAGGCCAAGCTGATCGCCCACGAGGCCTACAACGACTGTTACCGGAAATACTTCGGCAAGGTGCGGCCCTTTCAGCAGGGCGCCTATGAATACCTCAAAGCGCTGAAGCAGATGGGCGTCCGGCTGTCGGTGGCCACCAATCGCAACCGGGAATTCCTGGACAAGGAACTGGCCATGGTGGACGAAGGGCGCTGGCAGAAACTGTTTGATGTCACCGTCTGTGCCGACGACGTCACCGAGTATAAGCCTGATCCGGAGGTTATTACCCGTGCGCTGGACAAGCTGGGCCTGCCAGCCGATGAGCGGGTCTGGTACGTGGGCGACAGCTATGTGGACATGCTGACCGCCAACAAAGGCGGGGTTTCGGGCATTTTCTACAACGGGGCGGCCTGGGAGCCGGAGCGCATCAACAGCTGGTTCAGCTCCCGTGACCGGCCGTCCGCCATTCTGGACAGTTTCGAGGACCTGATGGACCTGATGGCCCTGCTGGAGCGCAATCAGCCAGATGCGTTCAGCGCCGTGCCGGCCGAGGTCCGCCCGCGGCCCTACCCGAAGCCTCAGCGTCCCGCGCCCCGCCAGGAGCCCGACTGGCACCCTGCCGTAGTTCGGCTGATCCGACCTGCGGTAGTGCTGTTCGACTGGCACGCGACCCTGGTGGATACGCTGGATGCCATGTATCACGCCGTGGACGACATGTTCCCGGAATTCCAGGAACTGGGGCTGGTAGACCGCATGCTGGCGCCGGAGGACAGCAAAACGCCGGAGGACGCCAGGCTTGTGGCCTATGTTCGGGAATTCGCGAGGCTGCACCCGAAGGTCCGGGCCGACCGCAAGATTTCGCGCACCGACATTTTCGAGGTGCTGTTCGGCGACGATCAGGAGGCCAAGCATGACGCCCATCTGGCGTTCAACCGCCACTACCGGAACCACTTTGGGACGGTGAAGGCGTTTGAACCCAAAGTCAGGGAGGTGCTTGAAGGGCTCAGGCGGCTGGGTATTCAGGTGGGGGTGATTACCAACCGGGATCGGGAGTTCTTCGAACACGAACTGGACGCGGTGGAGGACACCGGCTGGACCCACCTGTTTGAGGTGGATGTCTGTGGAGACGATGTGCCCCTGCGCAAACCCCATCCCGACCAGTTACTGCTGGCGGCGGAAAAACTTCACTACCCGGCAGACCCCAGCGTCTGGTATGTCGGTGACAGTACCACCGACGTGATTGCTGCCAAACGGGCGGGCATGACCGCCGTGTTTTTTAACGGTGCCCAGTGGGATCAGCCCTGGCTGAACCGGATTTTCCCCGGCACCCACAAGCACCCGGACAAACCGGACGTGGTGGTCAATGATTTTTCGGAATTCTGGGCGCTGGTGCTGGCCTGTGAAGTCGGTCCGCCCTGACAGTCAGCGCCTGTTACCCTTCTCTTTTCGAGCTAAATGGTGTCCAGGTTGGCAAGCAGAAATTCTGCCCGCTTGAGCAGTGCTTCCCGTCGTTCCGGTTTCTGTTTTTCCCAGTTTCTGTACATCATCCCCATGCGGGGATTGTTGGCAAAATCCGCCTGGTGGCGGTTGATGAAGTGCCAGTAAAGAGCGTTGAACGGGCAGGCGTCGTCTTCAGTGGCCTTGTTCACCTTGTAATGGCAGTTCTTGCAGTGGTCGGACATGCGCTGGATGTACTTGCCGCTGGCGGCGTAAGGTTTGGAACCCAGGTAGCCGCCGTCTGCGTGCATCACCATGCCCAGGGTGTTGGGCAGCTCCACCCAGTCATAGGCATCGGCGTAGACCGCCAGATACCAGTCGCAGATCTCCTCGGGTTTGACCCCCGCCAGCAGCGCAAAATTACCGGTCACCATCAGCCGCTGTATGTGGTGGGCATAGCCGTTGCGCCGGGTGGCGTCGATGGCCCGGTGCATGCAGCGCATCTTGGTGTCGCCGGTCCAGTAGAACCAGGGCAGTTTGCGGGTGTTGCCCAGCCGGTTCTCTTTTGCGTAATCGGGCATGGTCATCCAGTAGATGCCGCGCACAAACTCCCGCCAACCCAAAATCTGTCGCACGAATCCTTCCACCGCGTTGATCGGTGCCTGGCCCGAGTACCAGGCCTGTGCGGCGGCCTCACACACCGACAGAGGGTCCAGCAGGCCACAGTTGATGTAGGGCGAAAGGATGGAGTGGAACAGCCAGTCCTCGTCGTCGGACATGGCGTCCTGGAAATCGCCAAAGCAGGGCAGTGCGAAATCCATGAAGTGGGCGAGGGCCTGCTCGGCGTCTTCGCCGGTGACCGCGAAATGGAAGTCTTCGGTGGTGCCGAAGTGGTCTTTGAAGTGTGTCTCGACCAGTTCGATCACCTCCCGGGTGACGTCATCCGGCTCCACCCGGAAGGGCGAAGGCGCGGCGGGGTTGCCAGTCCATTTGCGGCGGTTGTCGGCATCGAAATTCCACTCGCCGCCCTCGGGTTCGCCCTCCGGGGTCATCAGCAGGCCGGTTTTCCGTCGCATTTCCCGGTAGAAGAATTCCATACGAAGCTGTTTGCGGCCTTCGGCCCAGTCCATGAATTCCTGTTTGCTGGCGATAAAGCGGGTGTCCGGCCGTATCTCGACCGGCACGCCAAGGGATTGGTGCCACTGGCTGGTCTGCTCGTGCAAGCGCCACTCCCCGCATTCGGTGGTGATCACCCGTTCCGAGCCCAGATCCTGCAGATGGTGTGCAACCACGGCTTCCAGAGACCGCGCCGGGTTATCGGGGTGATAGCGCTGGTAATGAACCGTCCAACCGTCGTGTTCCAGTTGCTGTGCAAAGTGCCGCATGGCGCTGAACAACAGCACCAGTTTCTTCTTGTGGTGGTTGGTGTAGCTGGCCTCGTCATGAACTTCCGCCATCACGATGTGATCTGTGTCCGGGTTGGCGTTTTCCAGCGCACTGATATCCGTGGTTAACTGGTCACCGAGAATCAGAATCAGGTTGGCCATGGGGGCTGTTCACTTTTACCGGAGAAGTGGGTTTGCGGTCTGCGAGCGATCATGGTTAGGTACGCGAACTCACTAACAGTGGTTCAGGCAGGTGAAAGAATTTGCCTGAAGACCAGCCGGTGCACACAGGCCCGAAGCCGGACCTCACATCAGCAGACTGGTGGCCAGCGCCAGCATCAGGCCCATGCCGAGGATGTCGGTAAAGGTTGTCAGAAAAATACTGCTCGCCATGGCAGGATCAGCGCCAAAACGGCGCAGCGTAAGCGGCACCAGAACCCCGAAAATGCCGCTCCCGATACAGGCACCCACCATGGCCGTCAGTATCACTCCGCTCAGTATCAGAGGGTCGGGAGTGTCGCTGATCATGGCGTAGGCGAACATTGCGGCCGCTGCAATCAGCCCGACGAAGAAACCGTTGAGTGCCCCCAGCACGATTTCTTTTCTCAACAGCTTCGACACCGGGACGTTCGCCAGTTCGCCCAGCGTCAGGCTCCGCAATGTGATCGCGAGCGCCTGGCAGCCGGTGTTGCCACTCTGTCCGGCCAGAACCGGCAAAAACACGGCCAGCGCAACAATGCGTGCAATCGTGTCCTCAAACATCCCCACCACAAACGCGGCGGCAAACGCTGTCAGTAGATTGACCTGTAACCAGGGATGGCGCATTCGAAACGCCTCCATGATGGGAGTCGAAACCCGCTCCTCCCGGCTCACGCCCACCATGGACCCGGCCTGCCCACTGATGCTGGTGGCCACGTATTCAAACAGTTTCCAGCCGTACACCAGGCCCACCAGAACGCCGGTGTCATCCACAACCGGATACAGCCGATGCCGTTTGGACAGCGCCGCACTGATCGCTTCGGGCATTTTGACGTCCGGCGTGAAAACGAAAGGCTCCCCGGTCATGATCTCCACCAGGGTCTGCCCAGGGCGGGCCATGAGCAGGTCGCGCATGCCCACAACCCCCAGCAGCATGCCGGTTGAATCGGTCACGTACAGGTAGGTTATTGACGTGTCGGGTTTGATTTTCACCAGATAGTCCAGCGCTTTTGCGACGGTTGTATCAGGGGGCTGCACGCCGACCGCCTCGATCATCAGGTCTTCAATCTTGCCGTCGATACTGGGCAGGGGCGCCAACGAGGCAGCAATACGCTGCTCGCTGCCGTCAACCGCCACCGGGTCCAGTTCGGGTTCTTTGTGTTCAGTAGTCACCGGAAGTTTCCTCGTCTAGAAAGTGGCCCTGGGTGCCAGACGCCGGTTGCGACAGGCCCTGTAACAAGGGCATGGTTAACCATAGCACCGATTGGGCAAATTATTCTTGCGGCAATTTTTACGGCAGAAGAGGCCCGGCCAGCTGATCTGCCAGTTCCGACTGGATGGTCGGCGGTTTTCACGGATTATCTGACGACAGGCGACTGAACTCCTCGGCGGACATGTCAGGTAACTGCATAACAAAAGCCGTCGTATCCCAGATAGCCTCATCGTCGTGGGTAAGGCCCCATGCGGGCATGCCGGTCATCTTGATGCCATGCTTGATCACCCAGAATAGTTCCCGGGGTTCGGGGTCCCCGCCGTGTCGGGCCAGACGCGGCGGTTGTGGGTTCAGGCCTTTGTAGAAGCCCGTTTCCTGTACCCCGGGACCCAAATGACAACCGGCACACATGCTGCCATAGAGCTCGCCACCGCGGACCAGCCGTTCTTCGCTATCGAGATTCCGGGGTGGGGTGATGTTATCCAGGCGCACCGCGATGGACCGGCTTCTGATAACCCCAAGCAGGGCGCTCACCGGTTTAAGGTGAGGCTCATCGGCGGCAACATTGTAGGCGCCCGAGTAGATCAGTGCGGCACACAACAGAAGCACTACAACGATAAAAACAAGAATGGATTTTACGCTTTGCATATCTGGTTCCTCCCTTTATCCATGGTCTGCCCCCCGGCTTCCTGACCCCGGCTTCCATGGGGGCTCCCGACGAGTCAGGCACAAGGCACACTTTCAGGCTAGCAGGAATCGGGCGATCCGAAAGGAGAGGCATGCGGAGCCAACCGGGAAAGTCGGTCTGCCAACGGTTGAAAAAGCGGTTCGCAGGAACGATAGTTTCCGGGTGTTCGTTCTGGCTGACAAGGAGAGCCTATTTTACAGCTTCTGATGTGGGCGGCGGTCGCCGCGGTTGGTACAGCGGTGGTCTGGAAAGGCAGCGAGCTGCTCGAGGGCGCCAGCGAGCGGCTTTCTGTTTACTACCGGCTGCCGGAAATCGTACAGGGCGCCATAGTGGTTGCCATTGGATCGAGCTTTCCGGAGCTTGCTACCGTGGTGATGTCCACGCTGGTTCACGGGGAGTTTGAACTTGGCGTGGCAGCCATTGTCGGCTCGGCCCTGTTTAATATCATGGTGATCCCGGCCCTCAGTGGCCTTGTGGCGAAAGAGCAACTGACCACCAACCGGGATCTGGTCTTTAAGGAAGCGCAGTTTTACATGATCGCGGTGGCGGTTCTGCTGCTGACCTTTTCCTTCGCGGTGATCTACAACCCCGTGGAATCCGGAAATGGCGACTTAGAGGGCGAGTTGACCCGTTGGCTGGCTATTCTGCCGCTGGTGTTGTACGTGGTATATGTGTTTGTGCAGTATCAGGACACCATGGACCATCAGTCTGATGCAGATGTTTCCCATATCCGGCCGGGGCGTGAATGGGTTCGGCTAGCTGCCAGCCTGTTACTGATCGTGGCCGGGGTTGAGGCGCTGGTTCGGGCTGCTGTGAATTTTGGCGATATTCTGGGCACCCCCAGCTTTCTTTGGGGTATCACCATTGTTGCTGCGGGTACGTCGGTGCCGGATGCCTTTGTCTCGGTGCGCGCTGCGCGCAATGGCAAGGGCATCACTAGCACGGCCAATGTGCTGGGCAGCAATATTTTTGACCTGCTTTGCATTATTCCCATCGGTGTGCTGATCGCAGGCACTGCCGTGATCAATTACTCGGTGGCGGCTCCGATGATGGCAGTTCTGACGTTCGCGACCGTTATATTGTTCCTGATGATGCGTACCAACATGATTCTGAGCCGAAGCGAATCCTGGGTGTTGCTGGCGCTCTATGGCATCTTTATCGCCTGGATATCCCTGGAGTCGTTCAACGTGGTGGATATGATTGTCAACTTTCCGCCGGGCTTATGACGCCTGACTGTTGAACTGCTTCATGGTGGCGACAAAATCGCTGAAGCGCTCACCCTGAATCAGCACATGCTGGCGCATCGCGTCTTCGGCGGCTGCGGCATCACCGGCTTTTATCGCCGCATAAATGGCGCGGTGCTCGTTCAGTGAATTGCTGACCCGGTTGCGGACCTGTAGCTGCAGCCGGCGATAGGGCTTGAGCCGCTGCTTGAGCTGGTTCGCTTCCGTGACCAGATAGCCGTTGTGGCTGGCCCGGTAGATGCGCTGGTGGAAATCCTCGTTCTCGTAATAGTATTCATCGGGGTCGCCGGTGCTGGCTACCTGCTCGCACCGATGGAGTGATTCGCTCAGGCCGTCCAGCTCCTTCTGAGTGATGCGCCTTGCTGCCAGGCGCCCGCACATGCCTTCCAGTTCCGCCATGACTTCAAACATCTCGATCAACTGCTCCACTCCCACCTTGGCCACGAACGTGCCCTTTTTGGGAACAACGGTCACCAGCCCGCTGGCGGTTAGCTGGTGGATGGCCTCCCGTATGGGTGTGCGGGATACCTGAAAGCGCTCGGCCAGCTCTTCCGGGTCCAGTCTTTCCCCCGGCGATAACCGTCCGTTAATGATGTCATCTTCCAGGGAGTCTTTAAGTCGCTGAGTATTCGAGCGTTTCACGGGGCGGGCGCTCCTTGTCATGTGTTTGTGATTGTACGTACGCCAGCAATTATTTGTTGCAGTGTTGACATAAGTATAACCCGGTACGATGATGTATACATCAGTATACGCTGATATATACATACAAGAACAAGAGAACGGGAGATTACTTACCATGAACAAGAAAGCCATATCACTGGTTGTGGCCGCGGGCCTCGCTTTTTCTGCCAGCCTTGCGTCGGCAGAAACCGTACTTCGTGCATCTCACCAGTTCCCCGGCGGGAAAGGGGATGTGCGTGATGAAATGGTTCAGTTGATTGCCGAAGAAGTGAAGAAAGCCGATGTGGGCCTCACGGTCCAGGTCTATCCCGGGCAGTCACTGTTCAAGGCAAAAGAGCAGTGGGCCGCCATGACTCAGGGACGTCTGGACATGACCGCACTGCCTCTGGACTACGCCAGTGGGCGTCATCCCGAGTTCTCCGCCACGCTGATGCCGGGTCTCGTTCGCAACCACGAGCGCGCCCAGCGGCTCAACGATTCTGAATTCATGGGTATGATCAAGAAAGTGATCAATGACGCCGGTGTTCGGGTTCTGGCCGATGCCTGGCTGGCTGGTGGCTTTGCCTCCGATGTTCGCTGCATTACCTCGCCCGATACCGTAGAGGGGCAGACCATGCGTGCTGCAGGACCGGCGTTTGACGAAATGCTGGCAGAAGCCGGTGCGTCTATCGCCTCCATGCCGTCCTCGGAAATCTACACAGCTATGCAGACCGGCGTTCTGGACGGAGCGAATACGTCCTCTGGCTCGTTTGTCTCCTACCGCATCTATGAGCAGGTAACCTGCCTGACGGCACCCGGTGAAAATGCTCTCTGGTTCATGTATGAGCCCATTCTGATCTCCGAGCGCAGCTGGGACAGGCTGACCCCTGAGCAGCAACAGGCGCTGACCGATGCCGGACAAAAAGCGGAAGAGTTTTTCGCGGGAGAAGCGGCACAGCTTGACCAGAAAATGGCCGATGTCTTCCGTGAAAACGGCGTCGAGGTCATCTCCATGTCCGCGGATGACTACCAGGCATGGCTGAAGATTGCCCAGGAAAGTTCCTACAAGTCATTCGCTGAAAAGGTGCCCAACGGGCAGGCCCTGATTGATGCGGCGCTCGCGGTTGAATAAACCGGCGTAGTTCACCGATCCAGCCAATGATCGGGCCCCCTTCACGGGGGGCCCTCCTCGAGAGAGTAGAAGGTATCATGTCCGACTCCGTTTCCCATTCAAGACCCGCTCCTACGGGTATTAGCGGTGCCTACGTTCGCCTTATGGACCGGCTTTCAATGATTACTGCGGTAATTGCCGGAGGCCTGTTGGGCATAGGCGTTCTCACCGTCTGTCACATGGTTTTCGTGCGTTACGTTCTGGGCGAAAGCACGGTCTGGCAGACCGAATTCACTACCTATGCCATCAGCAGCGCGATGCTGTTGGGCGCACCCTATGTATTGCTGACCGGCGGCCACGTCGCGGTCACAGTTTTGTCCGATTCCCTGAAAGGCGCTGCCAAAAAAACCGTAGACGTGCTGGGCGGGTTGTGTGGCATCGGCTTTTGTCTGGCGCTGACCTATGGGTCGTGGATCTACGTTCACGAGGCATGGTCGGAAGGCTGGACCACTGGCACCGTCTGGAATCCACCGCTATGGCCTGCCATAGCCCCGATGGCGATTGGGGCGACCATGCTGTCGCTTCAGTATGTCGCTGAATTTCTGCGCGGAGGGCACTGACTATGGATCCTGTTACCAGTGGAATCCTCGTGTTGTTGGCCCTGCTGTTTCTGATGGCTATCGGCACTCCCATTGCCTTCGCACTAGGCGGCGTCTCTATTGCTGCGCTGGTGATCGACCGGGGTATGGGCGAACTGACCTATTTTGGTGAAACCTTTTTCGGCAGCATTGCTTCGTTTGGTTTCGTGGCCATCCCCATGTTCATCCTGATGGGCGCCGCCGTGGCCTCATCGCCGACGGGCAAGGACCTTTATCGGTCCCTTGATCTGTGGATGGGGCGCCTGCCGGGCGGCCTCGCGATTTCCAATATCGCCGCCTGCTCGGTGTTCTCTGCCCTGTCCGGGTCATCGCCGGCCACCTGTGCGGCCATCGGCAAACTGGGTATTCCGGAAATGCAGAAGCGGGGTTATCCCAATGGCGTTGCCGCAGGCTGTATTGCCGCCGGCGGCACCCTGGGCATCCTGATTCCGCCGTCCGTGACCATGATCGTCTATGGCATCTCGACGGAAACGTCGATTGGCCGGCTCTTCATCGCCGGTGCGGTGCCCGGCCTGATGCTGGCGCTCCTGTTCATGGCCTGGACGCTGATCGCCTGCAAACTGGCCGGCGGCTATGATACACCCAGCGCCCTTTCGGGCATGGCCTCCAAGGTCAAGGAGAACGTCGAGGGGAACGCCCGGGCTTTGCTCCGCGTGCTGCCGTTCCTTGCCGTGGTCATGGCCATTCTTTTCGCCCTTTACGGCGGGGTTGCAACCCCTTCTGAAGCGGCGGGTGTGGGCGCGTTCTTGTGTATCGCGCTGGCCATCTTCGTCTACCGGATGTGGCAGGCAAAGCCCCTGAAAACCATCTTTCGGGATGCCTTGCGGGAAAGCGTGATGATCATGCTGATCATCGCCGCAGCAGAGATCTTTGCCTACGCGTTATCGTCGCTGTACATCACCCAGACGCTCGCCGGTGGCATTGCCGATCTGGAAGTAAACCGCTGGGTGCTGATGGGGGCCATTAACCTGTTCCTGCTGGTGGCCGGGTTCTTCCTGCCGCCGGTGGCCGTGATCGTCATGACCGCACCTATCCTGTTGCCAATTATCCTTGCGGCGAACTTCGACCCCTACTGGTTCGCGGTCATTCTGACCATCAACCTGGAAATCGGTCTGATTACGCCGCCCGTGGGTCTTAACCTGTTCATCATAAAGGGGATTGCCCCGGATATTTCCCTGAGAGATGTGCTGATGGGCAGCCTGCCCTACGCCCTTTGCATGGTTGTGGGCATCCTTCTGCTCTGCTTCTTCCCACAGATTGCGTTGTGGCTGCCAGACATGATGATGAACAAACCAATCTCGTGATCCGTAGCGGGGGCGCAAGCCCCTGCTGAATCCCTACCCGAGACAACAGGGCAAATTTATGAACATGAGTTTTCTTCAGGAACTGTTCAGTAATATTACCCAGCGTGAAGCGCTACTCCGGCGGCGCGGTGGTGGCGGTGTTGCCGACCCTGCCAAGTTGCTTGAGGCCTGCAAGGCGCTGCTGAACAGCGATGGGGAAGTGTCCAGTATTACCCATGCCAGCCATGCGCTGGATATTTACTCACGCCTGGACGACGCCGGAAAAACCGTGTTTTTCGAGCGCCTGGCCACGGACTTTTCCGCTGACCCGGCTGAAATTGACACGGCCTACGAGGCCTACCGGCAATCCCGTGACAATACCGCGCTGGAGCATTTGTTCGAGGCCTGTGAGCCCCGCAGGCAGGAGCTTCTGCGGCGCCTGAACCTCAGCACTGGTGGCACCCACGAAATCGTAAAGATGCGGGAAGACATGCTGCGCCTGATGAAGGGGCATGCAGAGTTTGAGCCCATCAATGCAGACTTCATCCATCTGTTCGCGTCCTGGTTCAACCGGGGTTTTCTGGTACTCAAGCGCATTGACTGGAATACCCCGGCCACCATTCTGGAGAAGATCATCCGCTACGAGGCGGTGCACAAAATTCAGGACTGGGATGACCTTCGCCGGCGGCTGGACGCCCGGGACCGCCGTTGCTTTGCGTTTTTCCATCCGGCCATCGGTGACGAACCGCTGATCTTTGTGGAAGTGGCGCTGACCCGTGGCCTGCCGGCCCAGATCCAGACCATCCTGGCCAGTGACCGGTATGACATCGATTCCGCCGAGTCTGCCAATGCGGCAGCGTTTTTTGGCATCAGCAACTGCCAGGTAGGGCTGCGCGGCATCTCCTTCGGCAATTTCCTGATCAAGCAGGTGGTTCAGGAGCTGAAACAGGAGCTGCCTAATCTCAAGCACTTTGTCACGCTCTCACCCATGCCGGGATTCCGCCGGTGGCTGCAAACCACCTACCTGGAACACCCGGAGCTTCTGGAGCCAGATGCCGTGGAGACGCTCAGGCATCTTGACGACCCAAGCTGGACAGAGGATCCGGAACGATCCGAGGCACTGGATAACGTGATTCGCCCGCTGGCGGCCCGCTATCTGCTGAAAACCAAGGCCGCCGATGGCCAGCCGATGAATCCGGTGGCGCGTTTCCATCTGGGTAACGGTGCCGAGCTACACCGGATTAACTGGCTGGGTGACGTGTCCGCACAGGGCATACAGCAGTCCTGCGGTCTGATGGTCAATTACCTCTATGTGCTCGATAACATCGAGCGCAATCACGAACAGTACACCGCCAACTACACCATCGTGTGCTCCTCCAGCGTACGCGATCTGAGCAAGCGCGGGCGTAAACTGCTTAAGGGAGAAACCGCAAAATGAACGACAATCTCTTCAGTACCTTTGCCGAGCGCATGACCCCGCGCTCTGACAAAACCTTTATTGAAACGCCTGAGGGCCGTAACTACACCTTCGGTCAGGCACTTGAGCTCAGCAGCCGGCTGGCCGGTGCCCTGAAGGCGTTGGGCGTGACCCCGGGGGACCGCGTTGCGGTGCAGGTCGACAAGAGCCCGGAGGCAATACTGCTGTATCTGGCCTGCCTGCGGATGGGGGGTGTCTATCTGCCGCTGAATACCGGCTACACTGCGTCGGAGATCGGCTATTTCCTGGGGGACGCGGAGCCGGCGCTGTTTGTCTGCTGCCCGCAATCGCTGACCGATGCCCAGGCCATTGCGAAGGAGAAGGGTTGCCCGGCAGTTGAAACCCTGGGTACCGAAGCCGATGGCTCGCTGATGGACAAGGTCAACGCCGCTGCGCCCTTTACCGAGATCGAACCCCGGGACAGCGACGACCTGGCCGCCATTCTTTATACCTCCGGCACCACCGGTCGCTCCAAGGGCGCGATGCTGACCCACCGCAACCTGGGCTCCAACGCCCGGTCGCTGACCGAGGCCTGGCGTTTCACCGACGCGGACCGGCTGATTCATGCGCTGCCCATTTTCCATACCCACGGCCTGTTTGTAGCCTGCAATGTGACCCTGATGGCGGGCGGCAGTCTCTATTTCATGCCGCGTTTCGACGCCGATGCCATCATCGAGGCCATGCCCCGGGGCACCGCCCTGATGGGCGTGCCCACTTTCTATACCCGCCTGCTGCAGGATGACCGGCTGACCCCGGAGCTGGTGGCGAACATGCGCCTGTTTGTCTCCGGCTCCGCCCCGCTGACGGCGGATACCCACCGGGAATTCGAAAAGCGCACCGGCCATGCCATTCTGGAACGTTATGGCATGACCGAAACCAATATGAATACCTCCAACCCCTATGACGGCGACCGCATAGCCGGCACCGTCGGTCAGCCCTTGCCCGGGGTGGAGGTTCGCATTACCGACGACAACCACACACCTCTGCCGGATGGCGAGATCGGCATGCTGGAAGTGCGCGGCCCCAACGTGTTCAAGGGGTACTGGCGGATGCCGGAAAAAACCCGGGAAGAACTGCTGGAAGACGGTTTCTTTGTCACCGGCGACCTGGCCCTGCGGGATGAACGGGGCTACATCCAGATTGTGGGCCGCGACAAGGACCTGGTGATCTCCGGCGGGTTCAACGTGTACCCCAAGGAAGTGGAACAGATCATCGATGAGATGGATGGCGTCTCGGAATCCGCGGTCGTGGGCGTGCCCCATCCTGATTTCGGTGAGGGGGTAACCGCAGTGGTGGTTCTGGAGCCGGGCGCAACCCTGACCGAGAAGGACGTCATCGGCGCGTTGAAGGAGGATCTTGCCCGCTACAAGCAGCCCAAGCGGGTCTTCTTCGTGGATAGCCTGCCCCGAAACACCATGGGCAAGGTCCAGAAGAAACAGCTCCGGGAAGACTACAAGGACATCTATCAGGGCACCAGCTAAGCGTATGTCACGTCCGTGGCTCGCGGGGGAGTTTACCCCCGACCCTTTACGGGTTAAGGTTTATTAAAGATGCACGTTAGAGGTGTATCGCCGAATGTTGTTACTCTTTCTAATCGTGAGGAGGAAAACATGGCCTGTAAAAAACCTGAGAATATGACGGACGAAGCGTGGAGCCAGCATCTGAAATGGTTGGACCTGGTCGACAACGAGTTCAAGGCCAACGAGTTGAAGCGTCGCCGTGAGGAGCGTCGGGACCAGTCCGGAAAACGCAATCCGGAGGATGTGATCAGGCCATCCGCCTGATGAGAGGCAGTTGTGGGGATGGCGTGCACGAGCGGATGGGGTCGATTAGCCGCCGGTCATATTCATGAACCGAAGAATCTGAACATCCCCCTCTGATGAGAAGTGATGCCGTTCTGGCTTCAGGTCCATGGCACTGATAATGGTTTCGCGCAGCTTGTCATCCGCTTCTGGATGGCTGCGAAGCACGCGGCGCAGATCCACCGAGTGTTCATTGCCCAGGCAGAGCAGCAGCCGACCTTCCACCGTCACCCGAACCCGGTTACAGGTCGAACAGAAATTGTGGGAGTGTGGCGAAATAAAGCCGACCCGAATGTCGCTGTCCGACATCCGATAGTAGCGGGCAGGGCCACCAGAATCCTCGGTTGTGGGCACCAGCTCATGGCGCTGGCTGATGATGTTGTGAACCTCGTCGCTGGTACACAGTACCTCGCCACGGTCGTGGTCCGATATTTCCCCCAGGGGCATTTCCTCGATAAAGGTAATGTCCACCTTCTTCTTGCGGGCGAACTCCACCAGTTCCGGCACCTCCTGGTCGTTGCCGCCCTTCATCACCACCGCATTGAGCTTGATGCCCTCAAAGCCGGCTTCTTTCGCGGCATCAATGCCGTCCAGCACCTGGCTTAGCTTGCCGGTACGGGTAATACGGCTGAATTTCTCGGCATCCAGGGAATCCAGGCTGATATTCAGTCGCTTTAGACCGGCCTTGCGCAGGCGCTCCGCCATGGTGGGTAACTGGCTGCCATTGGTGGTCATGGCAAAATCCCGCAGGCCGTAACTGCCGATCTCCTTGACCAGTTCCAGAATATCCCGGCGCACCAGAGGCTCGCCCCCGGTCAGCCGGATCTTTTCGGTGCCCAGTGACACGAAAGTTTTCGCAACCCGGGCAATTTCCTCCAGGGTTAATACCTGCTCGCGGGGCAGGAATGTCATTTCTTCAGCCATGCAGTAGACACAGCGGAAGTCACAGCGATCAGTGACGGACAGGCGCACGTAGTTAACGGTGCGGCCAAAACGGTCTGTCAGCTTGGCGTTGGGCATTTGATTCTTTCCTGTCCTTTAAGATGTAGGCTCTTATTGTGGTGAACAGCCAGAGTGTGACAGAAGTATGGCAAATCCGTCGCCTGAATCCGATACCCCTGCGGGAGTATTCCCGACTATCTGCTCCCATCAATTCGGCTGAATAACAGGTTACGACATGTTAGCCCATGGGGTCCCGGACCGCTGTTGTACTTTGGCAGAATATACTTGTTCAGTTCTCTATTGGATGCCTGAGGCATCGAATCCGCTCTTACTGTCATGTTAGCACTCCTCGTTTGATTTGGTAGCAGCAGGGTCTGCAGTCGCTCGCTTCGCATGAAGGATTCGCTGCCGGGCATCCCGGGTTGTTCGGTTTCTGGTCATGGGCAGCGTTTTTCTGGATTAAAAGTGTAAATAGGAAATTTCTTAAAATTAGAAAGTGTAAACAGATAATTGGGATAACGTGGCGACGTTCTTTTAGACAAAAAGAGGAGCGTTCCAGATTCTTGACTGAAATTTGACTCATCGTTAGCATAAAAAAGTATCTTAAATAAATGTTAATGGGTGATGTATGGAACGCTTCCTGTTTTACGCCAATTCAGCAATGCTCTTCTCGGTACTGGGGCTCGTGGTCACGGTACTGTTTGCTTATCCCTTCGCAGACCTGCTCGGCATGAGCTTGCAGGTCCTCGCTCATATAGGCACCTTGCTATTCGCCGTGGGTATCAAGATTGCCTATGTGGCAAGGCTGGTGTTTCTCAGTCGGCTGGGCAGACCTGTCCATTGAATACCGGTAAACTGGCAAGTCGTGGCTTTTTTGCCGCAGCTCGCAGCTTCCGGGAGGGTGTCCGGCGTTGTGTAAGAAGTGAGCGTTTCGGGAGAACCGGATGCCGGGTGCTTGCGTATATTTCCGGAATACTGGCATTGGTAGGAGTTGTTTTACCGTTGCTACCGACCACGCCATTCGTTTTGCTGGCTTGCTTTCTGGCCAGCAAAGGGTCGCCGGATTTTGCGGATTGGCTCGAGAGTCACCCCAGATTCGGCCCTGCCATTGAACAGTGGCGGGACCGGCGAGTGGTACCGCTGCAGGCCAAACTGTTGGCTTGTGGCATGATGGTTTCAAGTTGGTTGTTGCTGGTTTTTTTAGGGGCATCCGGCGTTGTGATAGTTGTATCCGGTATTATGCTTTTCAGCATCGGAATCTACCTGCTAACACGGCCGTCTTTTTGACTGTATTTACGACTGGAGCAGAGCATGCACATCACCCGTTACACCGACTATTCGCTTCGCGTACTGATTTATCTCGCCGTGCAGGGTGACCGCCTGGCAACCATTCAGGAAATCGCCGACAGCTACGACATCTCCAAGAACCATCTTATGAAAGTTGTCCATCAGCTCAACAAGAAGGGCTACATTGAGACGGTCCGTGGCAAAAAAGGGGGTATGCGCCTGCACATGGCGCCTTCCGATATCAATGTGGGGGTCCTTGTGAGGGAGACCGAGCAGGACCTGAGCATTGTGGAGTGCTTTTCCTCGAAAAATGCCTGCAAGATCGCGCCGGTCTGTGGTCTCAAGGGGATGTTCAGTGAAGCGGTGGGGGCGTTCCTCAAAGCGCTTGACCAGTACACGCTGGAAGATGTTATCCCGCCTGGTCACCGTTCCCAGCTGTTGCGCCTGCTCCAGATTGCCTAGTGCCCCATCGGGGCACTTGCTGTTTCGGGCTCAGTGGCGAAGCCTTTCATGAAATCTCACGAATCCTTTCACGCCCTTTACATTTTTAAAGGGTGTCTCTCCCCCGGTTCAGTTAAGCTATAGCTGATTCGCAACCTGTGATAACAATAATCTGATCAAGAGGCTCTACTTGCTTCGTTTCTGCTTGTTACTGGCCCTGTCCCTGTTTCACCTGGGCGCGCCCGCCAGTGCAGATAGTCCATCGGCGGTTGTCCGACCTGTTGTTCTGAACGAGGGCAGTGAGCGGGTCGACCTTTCCCGTCATTTCTCATATTACGAAGACGCCCGGGGGCAGTACGACATCCGGGAGATCATCGAGCAATGGTCTGTCCTTGCCAGCTTTGACCGCCCGGAAGAAGCGCTGAATTTCGGCTTTACCGACTCTGCCTACTGGTTCCATGCCAGAATCCACAACTTGAATGGGCCCTCGAGCGACTGGGTACTGGAGGGGCTGTATTCCATTATCGACCGGATGGACCTGTATATCGTTCGCGCAGACGGCGAGATCGAGCACTTTCAGGCCGGCGATGCAGTGGCCTTCGATAGCCGCGGGCGTAATCACCACAACATCAACTTTCGTTTTGATCTCAGTCAGGGCGAAGCGGCGGACCTGTATTTCCGGATCACAACCTCGGGCGCGGTGCAGATGCCCATGACACTGTGGAGTGATCAGGCGTTTACGGCAGCGGACCACCAGGAGCGCTTCGTTTTCGGGCTCTATTACGGTCTTTTGCTGTGCATGGCGATATTTAACCTGCTGATTTTCATGTCCACCAGGGACGCAAACTACCTCTGGTACGTGGCCTATATTGTTTTCTACGGTCTGCTTCAGTTCACCATAAATGGTCTTGCATTCGAGCATCTGTGGCCGGAACAGCCCTGGTGGAACAATCGTGCAATCTCGTTTTTTATTGCCCTGGGCATGTTCAGCATTCTCGGGTTCTCGCGCTCCTTCCTTCAGCTTCGGGACAATGTGCCCTGGCTGAACCGGATTGTTGTGGCGATGATGGCCTTCTTCCCCTTCCTGTTGGTGGCGTCATTGTTCTATCCGGACTATGGCCCGGTGATCCGGATCACGACCTTTGTGGCCTCAGTTGCAGTGCTGTTCATTCTTCTGGGTGGCATTATCACCCTCTATCAGGGCTTCAGGCCTGCCCGCTATTTCATGATCGCCTGGTCGGCACTGCTGGCGGGCATGATGCTGTATACCCTGAAAACATTCGGGCTGCTGCCTGCCAATTTCCTGACCGAGTACGCTATTCAGATCGGTTCGGCGTTCGAGGCTATTCTGCTATCGCTGGCGATGGCCGCCCGATTGCGCCTGTTGACCCAGGAGAACCAGAGAATTCAGGAGGAAATGAACCTTCGGCTTGAGCAGCGGGTGTCGGAACGGACCGAGGAGCTTGAGGTGGTCAACCGCAAACTCGAGGCCCTCAGTTCAACGGATGGCCTGACTGGGCTCTACAATCGCCGGTTCTTTGATGAACGTCTGGATCTGGAAGTTGGGCGCACCAGCCGCAGCGGCCCGCTGTCATTGCTGATGATCGACGTTGACCTGTTCAAACCGCTTAACGACACCTATGGCCATCTGGCCGGGGATGCCTGCCTGCGTCAGATTGCGCAGATCATCGCCGATGGGGTATCCCGCAGGGCGGATGTGGTCACCCGTTATGGCGGTGAGGAGTTTGCGGTGATACTACCGGACACCGATGCTGACGGTGCACGCAACCGGGCCGAGACAATCCGTCGCAGTATTGCCGAGGATTTGAACTTTCAATGGGATGGCGAGGCGATTGCGGTCAGTGTCAGTGTCGGCGTTGCAACCGTGGCTCAGGGTGGGCGGGTGACGCCTGATGACATGATTGGCGCTGCCGACCGGGCACTTTACGAGGCAAAGCACACCGGGCGGAACCGGGTTGTATTCCGGGAGTGTACCGGCGATTCCGCCTCCGAACCCTGGCCACTCAAAGCTGAGTAGCCAGGGCCGGATTGACGGGTATTACGCCACTGCGTTGTTGAATTCCGGAAGCAGTCGGGTCCGCAACCGGTCCGGCAGCGAAAAGCCGGCAATCCTCTTCAACACGGTTCCGTACTGCCGGGCAAAGCTTCCGGTGTTGTAGTGGATGCCGTATTTCCTGCATACCGCCTGAACCTGTTCGGAGATTTCCGGGTAACGGTGAGCCGGCAGGTCCGGAAAGATATGGTGTTCGATCTGGTAGCTCAGATGTCCGCTTAGCAGATGCACCCACCGGCTGCCGGTAAAGTTGCTTGAACCGGTCAGCTGTCGCAGGTACCAGTGGCCTTTGCTTTCACCCTCACACTCTTCCTCACTGAAGGTTTCCGCGTCCTGGGTGAAGTGTCCGCAGAAAATCACGGTGGATGACCAGAGGTTGCGCATCAGGTTGGCGCTGATGTTCCCGGCCAGTACAACCGGTGCCACGGGCAGGGTTACTAGCGGAAAGAAAACGTAGTCTTTGAAGGCCTGCCTTCCGCCTTTGCGGAAAAATTCTTTCAGAAACGGGGTTTTTTCCTTCAGAGTGATTTCCCGGTTGCGTAGCCGCTCAAACTCCAGCTCATGCAGGCCGACGCCCCACTGAAAGAACACGCTGAGCAGTACATAGTTGGCAAACTGCAGCAGGTGTGCCGGCCGCCATTTGTCATCCTCGCTCAGGCGTAGCAGGGCATAGCCATAGTCGCGGTCCTTGCCAATAATGTTGGTGTAGGTGTGGTGCTCGTAGTTGTGGGTCCGGCGCCAGGAATCACCGCCACAGGCCGTATCCCATTCATAGGTCTGGGAGTTAAGTGACGGGTCATTCATCCAGTCATACTGGCCGTGCATTACGTTGTGGCCGATTTCCATATTCTCGATGATTTTCGACAGCCCCAGCGCTGTGGTTGCGGCAAGAAACACCGGCGGAATAAAGCCGAACGGCATCATCACCCGGCCGCCCACTTCCAGGCTCCGGTGCAGGCGCACCACCTTGCGGATGTAGTTAGCATCTCGTTCGCCCAGGTCTGCGATAACCTGATCGCGAATCTGATCCAGATCCTTTTGGAGTTCGTTGAGCTGGCTTTCGTTTAGCGTCTTCATAAAGCCTCCTTAAAGATCAATCGAAACCGCGCCGGCGGGCACGGAGACGCATAGCTGAATGGTTTCCTCGCCCTGGCCGGAGGTCTTTCCGGTCAGGCGGTTCACAACGGTGCCGCTGGTTTTCCGGCAGCTGCACTGGTGGCAGATGCCCATGCGGCAGCCGTGTTTCGGTGAAAGTCCGGACGCTTCGGCAATATCCAGTATTGAGGCATCGCCAAGAGAGTCGGTCCGTTTTCCGCTTTTGGCGAACTGGACCTGGCCGCCCAGATTGTCACCGTTCAGTTCCACAATGGGCGCAGAGAAGCGGGTGCAATGAATCCGGTCCTCGGGAATATTGCGCCGGTGCAGCAGGTCACCGGCCAGATCCATCAGGCCTTCAGGTCCGCACAGGAAACAGCGGCGTGCATTGAGCCCTGGAACCTGATCGAGCTGATGTTCGTTCAGACGTTGATCATCCCCGGCAGTCTCGGTGGTAAAGGTTTTTAGGGTCAGTGCCGGCCAGTGTTGGGCAAGCGCTTCCAGGCGGTCCCGGGCAATGATGTCCTGATGTGTGCGTACGTAATAGAGCAGGGTGACCGGGGCGCGATAACCGTCCGCGGCCATGGTCTCCAGATGGCTGAGCACCGGGGTAATCCCGCTGCCGCCGACAATGTAGATCGCAGGCTCGGCCACGTCAGGAATGTCGAAGTCACCGAATGCGTCGCTGACACTCAGGGTTGCGCCCGGCTCAAGGCATTCGTGCATCCAGCCGGTCACCAGCCCGCCCTGGATTCGCTTGACGGTCACGGCAATGGTGCCGTTTTGCCGCCACTGGGCCGGCGTGCCGGACAGGCTGAAGGTACGGGTGCGGCGCACGCCGTTGATTTCCAGGGTCAGTGCAATGTGCTGGCCTGCCCGGAAACCCTGCCAGCGGCCGGCGGGTTCGAGCACAAAGGTTTTCGTGTCCGGCGTTTCGTCAGTCACCGAAATGACACGGGCGCGAATGGTCTGCCGGGCCAGCAACGGATCAATGCGCTCCAGCAGCGGGTCAAAAAAGGCGGCCGGGTCCTCGCGATTGAAAAGCTGGCGTCCGAGCCAGTGCACTGCGCCGGATGTCTGAAGCTGAGCGAGCATGGTTGTCTCCTTTGCTCTTGTGTACAAGTGTTTACATATGTGTACGACTGTACACACAGCTATATGGCCAAGCAATCAGGCGATGAGCATTGGCCTTTAATGACAAGAAGCGGTTATTTTTGGTCCGGCTTTGTGTACACTCGTTTTTTTACGAAGGCGGCGTAGCGATCACGACTCAATGACCGATAGAAAACGGCCCAAGCCGGGCGAGACCCGGGGAAAACTGATGGAGGCGGCTCTGGCGCTGGTGGGTAAAGGCCGGCATTTTGCCAGCCTGGGTATTCGTGAAGTGACCCGTCAGGCCGGCGTGGTGCCGACATCCTTCTACCGGCATTTCCGGAATATGGACGACCTGGGGTTACAGCTGGTAGACGAGCTCGGGCTGGTGCTACGGCGAATGATGCGCGAAGCCCGGTCCAATGTGTTGCAGGCAGACAAGCTGATCGACGAGTCCGTCGGTATTTTTGTTACCCATGCCCAGAACAATCGCAGCTTCTTCATGTTCATGGCCCAGGGCCTGGCTGGTGAAAGCCGCGCGGTGCAGGAAGGTATCCGCAGCGAGATGCGCTACTTTGCCAGCGAGCTCGCCAATGACCTTCGTCGATTGCGGGTTGTCGATCACCTCAGCGATGCCGATCTGGACATGACCTGCGACCTGGTGGTTCGCAGTGTCGCCTTCAGCCTGACGGACCTGCTGGGCATTGAGCCGGACGACGATGTCCAGATCGAACAGGTCAGAAAGCGCACGGCGCGCTTTCTGCAGCTGATTTTTGTGGGGGCGGCGAACTGGCAGAGTTGAATGCCGGGTAGTCCGCCTTGATGTCGACTGTTACAGGGTAAAAGAGTCTGCTCCAAGATTGCATTGCTGGTGGTGAGGGCCCTCAATCGCGGAAGCTGTTGTCGATGCGGTCGAGTTTGCGTAACAGCCCCGGCCAGGCCAGGTGGCCACCAAGCCCTTTGGTAACCTGCTCTGCCTGTTGTTTCATGGTGTCCACAATGCCCTGCGGTACCGGGGTCAGCGGCCGGTTGCCCGCCAGTGCCCGCACCTGGATCTCGCAGGAGCGCTGCAGGATGAACATGCTCAGAAATGCATCGGCAATGCTTGCGCCGGTGGTCAGCAGGCCGTGATTGCGAAGAATCATGAAGTTGGCGTGGCCCAGGTCTTTTTGCAGCCGGGCCTTCTCGTCTTCCCGTAACGCCACACCTTCGTAGTCGTGGTAGGCCATGCTCGAGAGTGCGAACAGGCTCTGCTGCGACAGCGGAAGCAACCCTTCCTGCTGGGCAGACACCGCAATGCCGTCGGTGGTGTGCAGATGCATCACGCAGGCGGCGTCGTCCCGCACGTCGTGGATAGCGCTGTGAATAGTGAAGCCGGCGGGGTTGATGTCAAAGTCGTCCGGGTTGATCTTGTTTCCTTCCTGATCTATCCGTACCAGGCTCGACGCGGTAATTTCCTCGAACATCATGCCGTAGGGATTGATCAGAAAATGGTGTTCGTCGCCGGGAATCCGGGCAGAGATATGGGTGAACACCAGGTCATCCCAGCCGTAGAGCGCAACCAGGCGGTAAGCGGCGGCAAGATCCACCCGCAGTTGCCACTCCTGCTCACTGACTTCGCTTTTTTTTGATGGAATCGACAGCAGGTTCGCCATGAGACACCTCTTGTTGTTGTAATGTTGACTGATAGCGGCGAGCTTCCGCCCTGCGCATAGAGTTAAGTCTGGTCAGCTTTTGGCAACGGCCTTTTTCCGGGGTACTGCCGGTTTTCTCGCGGCGCTGGCCTTTTTCCGGGCCGGCTTGCTGGCTTTCGGTTTGGGCGGCAGCAGCAGGCTTTCCAGCTCGTCCAGCGCCTCACCCGTATAGACCGCCAGCTTCTGCATGCTGGGCAGGGTGTCGCGGCAGCCGGTATAGCCGAAGTTCAGCGAACCGGCATAGCTCAGGCAGGTAATGTTCAGCGCCCCGCCATGGGCAATCAACGACACCGGATACATGGCCTCCAGCTTGGCGCCCTGGAAATAGAGCGACTCCTGCGGCCCGGGCACATTGGAAATGGTGACGTTGAAGACGGGGCGCATCCGCCCGCCCATGCCCGACATCAGCTGAAGTATATAGGGTGACATCAGCAGCATGGTGTATTGGGTCAGGGCTTTTTTCGGCAGCTTCTGCAGATGCTCTTTCGCGCGCAGGGTGGACTGTTTGATGTGTTGCAGGCGGACGATGGGATCGGCCTGGTCGGTTGCCAGAGAGGCGATCATAAAGCTGATCTGGGTGCCGGTGCCCTGATCATCCGCCGGCCGGATATTGACGGGAATACCCGCGGTCAGGGGCGTATCCGGCACATTGTCGCTTTCCAGCAGGAAGCGACGCAAGGCAGTGCCGCAAAGGTAGAGCACGATGTCGTTCAGTGAGCCTTCGGCGGCGTGGGCCACTTTCTTGATGCGGTCCAGTTGATAATGCTGGGTCGCGAAACGACGCTGAGGGGTAACCCGGCGGTTCAGTACCGATACCGGGCCGGCGAATGGTCCGGTCAAACCATCCTCTGGATGGCGAACTGAATTTACCAGTCGTGTCATGGCCTTGGCCAGGCGCGGTGCCATATCGGCCTGAAGTTTCAGGGCCTCTTTGGCCTGGGCGAGCGCCGCAGTCATGCTGGCTTCGCTGTCGGATTTGCTGGCCCTGGTGCGTTCTGGCCGGACAGCCCAGGGTGGCGGCATGGCGGTGTCCGCCGGGTCTTTGCTAAGCGTCCTTTGTAGCAGCCGTACGCCGCTGATGCCGTCAATCAGCGAGTGATGCATCTTGGTGTAGAGCGCGAAACGGTTGTTCTCCAGACCCTCAATGATGTGACATTCCCAGAGCGGGCGCGCCAAATCCAGGGGATTGGAGTGCAGGCGCGACACCAGAATACCCAGCTCTCTTTCGCTGCCGGGGCGCGGAAGCGCCGAATGCCGCACGTGGTAATCGAGGTCGATCTTCTTGTCGATTTTCCAGGACGGTGCCAGTACACGCCCGAGGTAACCGGGGAAGGCAAGTTTGTAACACCAGGGCGGGGCAATTTCACTGTCTGCTTTCATCTCTACCAGCATGTCGCGCAGAAAGGTCTCCGGCGCGTTTTCTGGCAGTGAAAAAATCTGCAGATTCCCGACATGCATTGGAGTGTCTTCCGACTCCACGGCAAGCCAGGATGCGTCCAGTGTTCCCAGGCGTTTCATGTGCGTTCCTCTATACAGTTGATCATACGGTCGGTGCCTTTTTTTCTTTGCTTTGTGCTATGTTTCCGAGCAACCTGTTTTCAATAACAATAAATCCTCGGAGGCTTCGTGGAGTCTAGTCCACTCATCTCTGCCGGGCTACCGGTCGCGCTTTTTATCATCATGATCGGTATCGGCATGACCCTTACCCTGCGGGATTTCCGCCTGGTGGCGGTATACCCGAAAGGGGTGATCATCGGAACGTTTGCCCAGATACTGCTCATGCCCCTGATCGCTTTCATGTTGGCATCGTTGTTGGGGCTGGCACCGGCCATTGCGGTGGGGCTGGTCATTATTGCGGCCTGCCCGGGTGGCACCACGTCCAATCTGTTCGTGCTGCTATGCCGGGGTAATATCGCGTTGTCGATCGTGCTGACCGTCAGTGCCAGCCTGATTACCATTGTCACCCTTCCACTTTTCACCAATTATGCCCTCCAGTTCTATGCCGGGGAAAGCGAATCCATCTCGTTGCCGGTGGGGCGAACAGTGGCCATGTTGGTGGGAATCGTGCTGTTTCCGGTTGTGGTGGGGATGATCATTCGTTCCCGGGCGCCGGCGATGGCGCAGAAGGCGGAAAGCGCGGTGAGTATTTTTGGCGGTGTGGTTCTGGCGCTGCTGGTGGTGGGATTGGTGTGGTCGTCTCGGGATCAGATCTGGACGTTGCTTCAGCAGGCTGGTCCCGCCACGCTCCTGCTGAATCTTTCGGGTATTTTTCTGGGGTTACTGGCGGGCCGGGCTGGCGGGCTGTCCCAGCGCGAGTCCATCGCGGTTGCGGTGGAGCTTGGCATCAAGAACAGCACCATTGGGCTGCTGGTCACTTTGACTCTGCTGGAGTCCAGCACCATGTCGATACCGGCTGCGGTCTACGGGGTGCTGATGTTCCCCGTTGGTTTCCTGCTGGCGGTATACAGTCGCAGGCTTATACCGGCGCCCATGAGGGCAACGACACCATGAGTTTTCTGACGGGTCTAACCCTGCTACTGGTATATCAGTTGGTGGGAGAGGTAGCGGTGCGGCTTCTTGGGTTGCCTATTCCGGGGCCGGTACTGGGCATGATTATGCTTTTTGCCACATTGCTGATCCGTGGCTATACGCCAGAATCCCTGAATACGGCCTCCAGCGCACTGCTGAGCCACCTGTCTCTGCTGTTTGTCCCGGCCGGCGTTGGCATGATGGTGCATTTTGATCGCATTGCCGCTGAGTGGGTGCCCATTACTCTGGCACTTTTCCTGAGCACCCTGATCACCATGGTGGCAACGGCGGGCATCATGCATTTCACCAGTAGCTGGCTGGCGCCAAAATCAGTGGGGCCGGAAGGATCAGAGGGAGCCGGCAAGGATGAATGACCCTGATATTCGCGATATATGGGTTTATCTGTCGGCCTCGCCGCTTCTGGGGCTGACCATTACCCTCATTGCCTATGGCCTGGCCTACCGCCTCTACCTGAAAGCCAATTCCAGCCCGTTTTTGAATCCGGTGCTTACCTCGGTGGTTATGCTCATCGGTTTGCTGATCGTTACGGGAACGGCGTATAGCCGATATTTTGAAGGGGCTCAGTTTGTGCATTTTCTGCTTGGGCCGGCCACGGTTGCTCTTGCCGTTCCACTTTATGACCAGTTTGCACGGCTGCGGGCCCTCTGGTTGCCGATAACCATTTCGCTGGTATGCGGGGTTCTGGTGGCCGCGAGCAGTTCCATTGCACTGGCCTGGCTATTAGGTGGCTCGCTGGAGATCCAGATGTCGCTGGCACCGAAATCCGCCACGGCCCCGGTAGCGATGGGTATCGCCGACACCATCGGCGGGATTCCATCGCTGACAGCGGTTCTGACTGTACTCACCGGCATCACCGGGGCAGTCACCGGCACCAGGCTGTTTGAGCTGATGCGAATCCGGGATGACAGCGTAAAGGGGATAGCCATGGGCGTGGCAGCTCACGGTATCGGCACCGCCCGCGCTTTCCAGGTCAGCAAGCAGATGGGGGCGTTCTCGGGTCTGGCCATGGCGCTTTCTGCTTTTGCTACGGCACTTCTGGTGCCATGGCTGGTAAATTTGATGGGGATCTAGTGGAGGTAGTTTTGAAAAATAAAAAAGCAAGTGCCCAGTGTGTGACAGTGATTCTGACGACGACCGTTATGGGTATTCCATCTCTTGTCAGCGCACAGTCGGCGGACCAGTCATCCGAGCCGTTCATTACCGTCACCTCACCGCGTCTGGAGCGCAATTTGTATGAAACGCCGGCTGCGGTGTCGGTGACCAGTGCGCCGGATATTCGTGAGGGCCAGCAGCGCCTTCAACTGGATGAATCACTCGACACGGTGCCAGGCCTGTTTTTCCAGAACCGCTACAATTTTGCCCAGAACCTGCGCCTGTCTACCCGTGGCTTCGGCGCCCGGGCGCCTTTTGGTATTCGTGGCATCCGGATTCAGGTGGACGGGATTCCCTATACGCTTCCGGACGGGCAATCCCAGATCGACGCGGTGGACCTGGATTCGGCACAGCGGATTGAAGTGATCCGGGGGCCTTCCTCGGTTCAATATGGCAATGCCTCCGGCGGCGTGATCGATATCACGACGGCCCGCGGAGATGACCTGCCACCGGGCGCGAGGCTGCGTCAGGACGTGGGCAGCAACGATTACTACAAAACGACCCTTCAGGCGAATGGTGTGCGGGGTGATACCAGCGGTATTGCGACCATGTCGTGGCTTAATTACAACGGCTACCGTGACCAGAGTGAGGTCGAGAAAGGCCTTTTCAATGGCCGCTTGTCCCATGAATGGGACGAGGGCCAGCGACTGACGGCCACCTTCAATGCGCTACATACCCCCAAAGCCCAGGACCCTGCGGGTCTTACCGCGGATCAGGTCGCCGAGGACCGGCGTCAGGCGTCAAATTTTGCAGAAAAATATGACTCGGGACAGGACGTCGATCAGCAAACGCTGGGGCTGCTTTATGAAACCCCCGCAGTTGGCTCGGGTGAGCTTACGGTCAGCACGTTCTTCACCCGCCGGGACTTCAGACAGCAGCTACCGTTTCCCGGGCCGAGTCTGATTGCCTACGACCGTCAGTTTTACGGGCTCAGCACGGATTACCAGCAAGCCAGTCAGCTCGCGGGGCTGCCCCTGATCTGGGTGGTGGGTACAGACCTTCACCGTCAGGTGGATGATCGCCGTCGTTACAGGATTGCGTTCAGTGACGGCAGTGTCGAAGCGCAGATTCAGGATGAAGTTCAAAATGCCACGACCGCGGCGGTATTTGCCCAGGGAGATCTGGCGTTGACGGACCGCTTCAACCTGTCACTCGGAACACGGTTTGACCGCTTACGCCTTTCAATTGATGATAAATTTCTGAGCGATGGCAGCGATTCCGGTAGCCGTACCTACAACGAGTTCAGTGGTTTTATAGGCACCAGTTATCGGCTTGCCCCACGTCAGCAATTGTACGCAACCATTGGTACTGCCTTCGAAGCACCCACCTTCACTGAATTCGCCAACCCCGATGGCAGCGGTGGCTTCAACCCGGATATAGAGCCGCAGGAAGCACTGAACCGGGAGATAGGCGTTCGCGGCGTTCTGGGGGAAGGGCTCAGTTATGACATGGCCCTGTTCTGGATCCGAGTGGATGACGAAATTCTGCCTTTCGAGATTTCCGGCAACGACCGTACGTTCTATGAGAATGCGGGCCAAACCGACCGTAAGGGCATTGAACTGGGGCTTGACTGGGATATCTCCTATACCTGGCGGGTCACCAGTGCACTGACCCTGGCCGATTACACGCTTGAGGAATTCGAGGACCGCGACGGCAACGACTTCAGCGGTAACGATTTACCCGGTCTGCCCCGCCAACAATTGGTAACGGAAGTGGAATGGCACGGTGAAGGCCAGCGGTTCGCGGCTGTTGAATCACAGTATGTGGGCGAAGTGTACGCTGAGAACAGTAACCAGACGGAAGTCAGTGATTACTGGTTATTCGGAGTCAGGGCGGGTGATACCTTTCGCTTTGGCAGCCAGAGCCTGAATGTTTACGGTGGCGTTCGCAACCTGTTCGATGAGGATTATTTCAGTAACGTTCGTATCAACGCCAACAGAAATGCCTTTTTTGAACCCGCACCCGGCCGGACTTTCTATGCCGGGCTGGAATGGGAGTTTTGATAGTGGCGGTAGTGGCCAAGGTATACTGACAGAAAAGGGGGAACAACAATGTCCAATCCCTGGCTGTTTTTGAAAAGATTCGTTAGCTGTCCGCTGTCAGTGGGCAGTGTGATGCCAAGTTCCAGATTCCTGGTGCGGTCCATGGTCACGGGGATAGACTGGTCGAGGGTAGAAACCGTGGCCGAGCTCGGCGCGGGCACCGGTGTGATTACCGGGGCCATTGATCAGAGCCGCCATCCGGATTCCCGATTCTTCAGCTTCGAGTGCGACGACAACATGCGCCATGCGCTGAAGGGCCATTATCCCACCGTAAGCTTCCACGAAGACGCCTTTGCGCTCCGGTTCATCTTGCAGGCACAACATTTGAAGGGTTTTGACTGCGTGATTTCCGGGCTGCCGCTGTTTAACTTTCCGGAACAGGCGCGCCGTTCGCTGCTGGCGGAGATCCACGACCTGCTCAACCCGGGCGGCGTGTTTGTGGCTTTCCAGTACACCCGGGTACTGAAACCGTTTCTGGTCTCAATGTACGACGAGATGGAAACCTGCTTCGTCTGGGCCAACCTGCCACCGGCGTTTGTTTACGTCTGTAAAAAACCGGCCTGGTGACCTAGTCCAGATCCTCATCGGCTGGCCTTTGTGGGCAGTGGGCTTCCGCCATAACCACGCCATCGTCCACGCTTTCCAGGTGCACATCAAAGCCCCAAAGCCGGTGCACGTGGCGCAGCACTTCGTCGGTCGCTTCGCCCAGTGGTACCCGGTCAACCGGTACGTGTCGCAGGGTTAGCGACCGGTCGCCGCGAACGTCCACGTTCCACACCTGGATGTTGGGTTCGCGGTAGCTGAGGTTGTACTGCCGCGCCAGCTTTTCCCGCAGAAGGCGGTAGCCCGGGTCGTCGTGAATGGCGGTCACCCGGTAGACGTCTTCCCGATCGTCGTTCTGGATGGCGAACAGTTTCAGATCCCGCATCACCTTGGGTGACAGGAACTGCTGGATGAAGCTTTCGTCCTTGAAGTTCTTCATGGCGAAATGCAGGGTTTCCAGCCAGTCGGAACCGGCGATATCCGGGAACCATTCCCGGTCTTCGTCCGTGGGGTTTTCGCAGATCCGCCGCAGGTCGGTAAAGATCGAATAGCCCAGGGTGTAAGGGTTGATCCCCGAGTACCAGGGGCTGTCGAAGGGTGGCTGGTAGACCACAGCGGAGTGGCTCTGCAGGAATTCCAGCATGAAGCCGTCGTTCACCAGGCCCTTGTCATACATCCGGTGCAGCAGGGTGTAATGCCAGAAGGTGGCCCAGCCCTCGTTCATCACCTGGGTCTGGCGCTGGGGGTAGAAATACTGGGCCAGCTTGCGCACGATACGGATGATTTCACGCTGCCAGGTTTCCAGCAGCGGGGCGTTCTTCTCGATGAAGTAGAGAATGTTTTCCTGGGGCTCCTCCGGGTAACGCTGCTTGCGCCTGACCGGATCATCGTCCTCGTCCATTTTTGGAATAGTGCGCCACAGGTCGTTGAGCCTGCGCTGCTGGTACTCTTCCCGCTCCTTGCGTCTTTGCACTTCCTCGGCAGCCGAAATGGGCGAGGGCCGCTTGTAGCGGTCCACACCATAGTTCATCAGGGCATGGCAGGAATCCAGGATTTCTTCTACGGCATCCAGGCCGTAACGCTCCTCGCATTCCGCTACATAATCCCGGGCAAACACCAGGTAATCGATAATGGCGCTGGCGTCTGTCCAGGTGCGGAACAGGTAGTTGCCCTTGAAAAACGAGTTATGGCCGTAGGAGGCGTGGGCAATCACCAGTGCCTGCATGGGCAGGGTGTTTTCCTCCATCAGATAGGCGATGCAGGGGTTGGAGTTGATCACGATCTCGTAGGCCAGCCCCATCTGCCCGCGCTGGTAACCCTTGGAGGTCGACAGGAACTGTTTGCCAAAGGACCAGTGGTGGTAGCCTACCGGCATGCCCACGGAGCTGTAGGCGTCCATCATTTGCTCAGCGCTGATCACCTCCACCTGGTTGGGATAGGTGTCCAGCCCGAATTCAGCAGCGCACTTGGCGATCTCGTCGTCGTACTGCTGGATCAGGTCAAAGGTCCACTCCGAGCTGGTGGATATCGGCTCTAACCTATCCTCTGCATGTGGCGTGTCCTCGCCGCCGGGGCGGTCTTGAAAAGAACGGTCCATAATATTGGTCATGCGGCTTTCCTCTCGAACAGCTGTCGGAAGACCGGGTAAATCTCGCCCGGATCAGCAATCTGCTGAAGGGCAAAACTCTGCGGGAACTGCTCCTGCAGTTTCTCGTACTCGTACCACAGCATCTGGTGATCCTGGGGCGTGATCTCCACATAGGCGTAATACTGAACCAGCGGCAGGATGCTGTCGGCCAGCAGTTTGCCGCAGATGGGCGAATCGTCGTTCCAGTTGTCGCCGTCTGAGGCCTGAGCGGCGTAGATGTTCCACTCGGATGGCGAGTAACGGGATTCGATGATCTTGTTCATCAGCTTCAGAGCGCTGGACACAATGGTGCCGCCGGTTTCCCGGGAATAGAAAAACTCTTCCTCGTCCACTTCCTTGGCACTGGTGTGGTGGCGGATAAACACCACGTCGATCTTCTTGTAGCTTTTCTTCAGGAACAGATACAGCAGAATGAAAAACCGCTTGGCGATGTCCTTGTGCATTTGCGTCATCGACCCGGACACGTCCATCAGGCAGAACATGACGGCACTGGTCGCCGGTTGGGGCTTTTTGATGTGCTGGCGGTAACGCAGGTCAATTTCATCGATGAACGGAATTTTCCGCACGTTCGCTTTCAGTTCCGCGATTTCCTCCTCCAGCGCCTTGATCTGGTCCTCGTGGCTGAAGGCCGCGTCCAGGTCCGCCGGGGCGCTTTTCAGCGCCTCAAGCTGCCTTTCCATCTCGCGGATTTTCTTCTTGCGGGCACCTCCCAGGCCCAGTCTGCGGGCGTGGGCGCCACGAAGGGAACGCACTACATCCAGCTTTGCCGGTACCCCCTGGGTGGAAAAACCCGAGCGGACGTACTTGAACGCTTCCGTGTCTTTCAGTTTCTTGCGGGCCAGGTTGGGCAGCTCCAGATCATCGAACAGGAAGTCCAGAAACTCCTCCTGGGTAATCTGGAAGGCAAATTCGTCCATGCCTTCACCGTCAGGGCTGGCCTGGCCTGATCCCTGGCCACCACCGCCACCACCCTCGGGTTTGGGCAGTTCGTCCCCGGCCACAAACTCCTTGTTGCCGGGGTGGACCATTTCCCGCTTGCCGCCCTGGCCATGGTGAAAGATTGGCTCGTCAGTATCCCGCGACGGAATACTGATCTTTTCGCCCCGCTCGATATCGGTGATCGACCGCCGGTGCACCGCATTAGCCACCGCCTTCTTGATATGGTGGCGGTAGCGGCGCAGAAACCGTTCCCGGTTAACCGCGCTCTTGTTCTTGCCGTTCAGTCGCCGGTCGACTACGTGGGTCATACCCATAGCGTTACTCCAGTCTTAGTGAGACTTACGAACCCGCAGATACCATTCCGCCAACAGGCGGACCTGCTTCTCCGTGTAGCCTCGATCGACCATGCGTTCGACGAACTGCTTGTGCTTGTTCTGATCCTCCTGGCTTGCCTTCGGATTGAAGGAAATCACCGGCAGCAGGTCCTCGGTGTTCGAGAACATCTTCTTCTCGATCACGCTGCGCAGTTTTTCATAGCTGAGCCAGGACGGATTGCGGCCCTGGTTGTTGGCTCGCGCCCTGAGGACAAAGTTCACAACCTCGTTGCGGAAGTCCTTCGGGTTGCTGATGCCAGCAGGCTTCTCGATTTTCTCCAGCTCGTCGTTGATGGATGAGCGGTCGAGAATTTCCCCGGTTTCCGGATCGCGGTACTCCTGGTCCTGAATCCAGAAGTCGGCATAGGTCACATAGCGGTCGAACAGGTTCTGGCCGTATTCGCTGTAGCTCTCCAGGTAGGCGGTCTGGATCTCCTTGCCAATGAATTCCACATAGTGGGGCGCCAGGAATTCCTTGATAAACCGCAGGTAGCGGTCCTGGGTTTCCGCCTGGAACTGTTCCTGCTCGATCTGCTTTTCCAGCACATACAGCAGGTGGACCGGGTTGGCCGCCACCTCAGTGGTGTCAAAGTTGAACACCTTCGACAGGATCTTGAAGGCGAAACGGGTGGACAGGCCGTCCATGCCCTCGTTTACCCCGGCCGCGTCCCGGTATTCCTGGATCGATTTCGCCTTGGGGTCGGTGTCCTTGATGTTCTGGCCGTCGTACACCCGCATCTTCGAGAAAATGCTGGAGTTTTCCGGTTCCTTGATGCGCGACAGTATCGAGAACTGCGCCAGCATATCCAGGGTGTCCGGTGCGCAGGGGGCACCGGCCAGTGAGCTGTCCCGCAGCAGTTTGCGATAGATGTCGATTTCTTCGGTGACGCGCACGCAGTAGGGAACCTTGACGATATAGACCCGGTCAAGGAAGGCTTCGTTGTGCTTGTTATTGCGGAAGGTCTGCCACTCGGATTCGTTGGAGTGGGCCAGAATCACACCGTCGAAGGGGACGGAGCCCATGCCCTCGGTGGTGTTGTAGTTGCCTTCCTGGGTGGCCGTCAGCAGCGGGTGCAGTACCTTGATCGGGGCCTTGAACATCTCCACGAATTCCATCAGGCCCTGGTTGGCCTTGCACAGGCCGCCGCTGAAGCTGTAGGCGTCGGGGTCATCCTGGGAGTAGTCCTCCAGCATGCGGATGTTAACCTTGCCCACCAGCGCGGAAATGTCCTGGTTATTGTCGTCACCGGGCTCGGTCTTGGACACGCCGACCTGGTCCAGTACCGAGGGATACATCTTCACCACCCGGAACTGGCTGATATCGCCGCCGTATTCGTGCAGGCGCTTTACCGCCCAGGGGGACATGATGGACTTGAGGTAGCGGGGCGGAATGCCGTATTCCTCTTCCAGAATTGCAGCGTCTTCCGCGGGATCGAACAGGCCCAGGGGCGATTCATTCACCGGCGAGCCTTTAATGGCGTAGAAGGGCACCTTCTGCATGAGCTGTTTGAGCTTTTCGGCAAGAGAGGATTTGCCGCCGCCAACGGGGCCGAGCAGATAAAGGATCTGTTTCTTCTCTTCCAGGCCCTGGGCGGCGTGGCGGAAGAAGGAAACGATGTTTTCCACCGCTTCTTCCATGCCATAGAACTCGGAAAATTCCGGGTATCGCTTGATCACTTTGTTGGAAAAAATGCGTGACAGTCGGGAGTCACGGGATGTGTCGATTGGCTCGGGTTCGCCGATTGCCAGTAACATTCGTTCTGCCGCAGTGGCGTATGCCGATGGGTCCTTCTTGCAGATCTCCAGGTATTCCTCAAGAGTGAATTCTTCCTCCTGAGTTGCTTCATACCGGTCTTTGAAATGCTGCATAATGCTCATAGATGGCGCCTCGCTTGCTCTCTTGCCCAAAAAATCAGCTTTTAATTCACACAATTTCCCCGTCTGCTATTGGCTCCGCCCTTCTGAACGGCCGTTATGGTTATGGGTGAAATGATAGGGAGTGACCGGCGGAAAAACACGGGTGTTTTTCCTGACCGGTTATTTTGAGCTTAGTTCAAGCTCGGAGGGTTGGACAGATCAAAAATGGTTAAGGTTCATTAAATTATGTTACCGCCGGGTCAGGCGGAAAACGCTCTCGGTTGCACCCGTAAGCCCCTTGCGTTTGGCAAACGGGTGGTCGTTGGCCAGGGTCTGGGTGTGAATATGCTCAATCAGATAATCATCGGCGTAGAGCTTGTGCACCTCATCGTTGCTGACGTTGAACGGCGGCGCCGTGGGTGAGCCTTCATAATCCAGCGTGATCAGCAGGATCTGGGTGTTCTCGGGTGTTACGGCTGTCAGGTGCTCCACATATTTCGGTCGCGTTTCCGGGGGCAGGGCAATCAGCGCAGCACGATCGTACACCAGCCTGACGTGGGCCACGTCCTCGGGCACCAGCTGGAAAAAATCACCGCACCAGAGTTCCAGGTTGTCGTGTTTGAAGGTGGTAAAGGGCTCTCCGGGGTGGACCTTCGCTTTTTCCCCGCCTTCCTCGAAGAAATCCTTGCAGGCAATCTCGCTCAGTTCCACTCCGATGATCGGGTGCCCGCGGTCATGCAGCCACCACAGGTCATGAGCCTTGCCGCAAAGCGGAACCAGAACCGTGTCTGTGGTCTTGCTGGACAGTTCCGGCCAGTGTTTGTACAGATATTCGTTGACCGAGCCCTCGTGAAAGCCTATTTCCTTTTTGGCCCAGCGCCGGTGCCAGAATTCGTGTTCCATAAACGCGCTCCTTCTTTGGGGTTGGAGGTTTCATCCAGTCTAACTTACTCTTGGGGTTTGTTTTCGAGGAGGTGATGATGAAAGCCGTTTTTCTGGACGCGGATACCCTGGGTAGCGATGTGGACCTGTCCCCGATTGAAGCGGTGACCGGCGATCTGGTCAAGCATGGGCGGACAACGCCAGAGCAAGTAGAGGATCGCATACGCGGTTTCGATACGGTTATTGTAAACAAGGTAGTGCTCGGCCGTTCCCACTTCGAGGCGTGTCCGGAGGTTAAAACCATCTCTGTGGTGGCCACCGGGCTCAATAACATTGACCAGCAGGCGGCCCGGGATCACGGCATCAACGTAATGAACGTGACCAACTATGGCCGCTCAACCGTGGCACAGCACACCATGGCGCTGATTCTGGCGCTGGCCACGCGGCTGGTGGATTACGACAAGGATGTTCGCGCCGGGCGCTGGGCGCAAAGCCCGATGTTCTGCCTGATGGACCACCCCATCATGGAGCTGGAAGGGCGCACGCTGGGGGTTGTCGGCTACGGCGATCTGGGCAAGGGCGTTGTGGAACGGGCAAAGGCGTTCGGCATGAATATTGTGCTGGGGGCAAGGCCCGGCCAGGCGGCTGGCAAGGTGGATGGTTATCCCCGCATTCCCATGGACGAGTTGCTGCCGAAAGTGGATGTATTGTCGCTGCACTGCCTGCTGACAGACGAGACGCGACACATGATTGGTGCTCGCGAACTGCAGATGATGAAAACGGACGCGCTGCTGATCAACACAAGCCGTGGTGGCCTGGTGGACGAGCAGGCGCTGGCCGATGCGCTGCGTGCCGGAATAATAGGCGGTGCCGGGTTTGATGTGCTGACGGAAGAGCCGCCCCGTAACGGCAATCCGCTGCTGGCGAATGATATTACCAACCTGATCGTGACGCCCCATTCGGCCTGGGCAAGCCGGGAAGCGCGGCAGCGAATTGTGGGTATTACCGCGCGGAACCTGGCGGGGCAGTAAGTACTGGCTGTGCGAAAGCGGGACAATTGTCCATACTCTCGTTCATACTCTACGTATGTTTCGGTATCTGACTGATAAACTGAAAAAAATAACCTGACGCAGGATCGCCCGTGGCTTCTTCGCAACTGCAACAACGGCTCAAGAACGCCGAAAACTGGATTCTGGCCAACCCGGAGCCGCCCGAGAACTGGCCCTGGACCTGGCTTTATAAGTCGGGCCGCACAGCTTACGCCTTGGTGAGGGATCTGGTGAGTGGCCACCTGGCTCTGCACGCCATGAGCCTGGTCTATACCACCCTGTTGAGCATTGTGCCCCTGCTGGCGCTAAGCTTTTCCGTGCTCAAGGCACTGGGCGTGCACCAGCGCATGGAGCCCATGCTGTACCAGTTCTTCCAGCCCATGGGGCCACAGGGCATCCAGCTTGCCGAACAGATTCTCGGCTTCGTGGACAATATGAAGGTGGGCGTACTGGGATCCGTTGGCCTGGCGCTTCTGGTGTATACGGTGATTTCGCTGGTACAGAAGATCGAGCGCTCGTTCAATATGATCTGGCGAGTGCCGGACATGCGGTCCATGGCCCAGCGCTTCAGCAACTACCTGAGCGTGATCATGGTGGGTCCGCTGCTGATGGTGTCCGCTATAGGCGTCAGCGCCACGATCTTTTCATCCACCGTGGTTCAGACGTTGATGGAGATCGAACCCCTGGGCTCCATCATCCTGTTTGTCAGCCGTTTTACGCCCTTCCTGCTGGTGGTTGGCGCGTTCACCTTTGTCTACATTTTTATTCCCAACACCCGGGTCAAGCTGAAGTACGCCTTTGTGGGCGGCCTGATCGCAGGGATCTCCTGGCAGGCGGCCGGTATGCTGTTCGCGTCCTTCGTGGCGGGGTCGGCAAAGTATGCGGCGATCTACTCCAGCTTTGCCATCGGCATTATTCTGCTGATCTGGGTCTATCTGAACTGGATGATTCTGCTGCTCGGTGCCAGCATCGCCTTCTATCTGCAGAATCCGGGGTCCGTTGCCAAACGCTATAAAGTCAGGCTGTCCCCGGAGCTGTTGGAAAAAACCGGGCTGGCTTTGATGTGGCTGGTGGCAAAGCCCTTTCACCTTGGTGAACCAGCGCCCCAGCAGGAAGACCTGGAGAGCCGGCTGCGGGTGCCCGGAGAGGTGACTCGAAGCCTCAGTGACAAACTGATACGGGCCGGGCTGGTCAGCCTGGCTGGTCGCAATGGAGATTGTCTGGTACCGGCCTGTTCGCTTGAGAAGGTGACCGTGGGGAAGGTGCTGGACGCCATTCGTCATGATGAAGACCGGGTGGTCGACCGCTTGCCGACGAGCGTTCCCGAAGAATTGCTGGCTCGGGAAGTCGGAGCCGATTCGGTGTCCTTCGCCAGCCTGCTGGATGAGGAATATCCGGACCAGTCCCGGGACAACTGACCAGGTCAGGCTCTGGCCCGCGCCCCTGCTTCGATGGAATCGAGAATGACGCGCCGGATCCGGGTGAATTCCTCCGGCGCGATGTGCACCAGTTTCAGAACCTCTTCCTCGGCCATGTTCCGCTGGTGGGCATGGCGAAGAATTTCCCGTGTTCCCATAATGATGCCGTCGTTCAGCGGAGCGACACTCCGGTTGGGGCTCGGGCGTTCGGCTTCCATCAGTTTGGCATGATACTCCGGCGACAGGTTCCACTCATTGGCCAGTACCTGGGCCGTGGCCCATTGAAAACGCGACAGCGCGTGATAGGTGAGGGTTGCCGAGGGTTCGCTGGGCTGGGACGCTGAACGGCAGATGCGCTGCAATTCACGTCTCAACGTAATATAGGACAGCGCAGGCAGTAGCCCGGTCATGAAAAACAGACTGCCATCTTTCTCCCGCAGCCGGGCCACCAGTTCGGCGGCTTTTGCGCAGGTCAGTCCCCACCGCCATACTCGCTGGGCAAAGAGCGCTTCCCGGCTGTTTCTGGCTGCCATCATGGGGCGCATGATGGCAGCGGAAATCACATTGCGGATGCCACCCACGCCCAGTATGAACACGGCCTGGTCAACGGACTCTATGGCCTTATGGCTGCCCCGGAACAGGGGGCTGTTGGCCACGTGCAGGAGCTGATCAGTCAGGGCGGGATCGCTCAGGATGATCCGGGTCAGTTCTTTACGGTCAACCTTTTCATCCGAGAGCGCGCGACTGAGCATCGGCAGCGTCATCGGGCGCCGCGGCATTTCTTCCAGGGACTGCTGGTGGATGCGGTGTTCGAGCGTGTCCAGCGCTTCCAGTTCGGCGCTGTTAAGATCGTTGGTCAGAGCCGATGTCGGCGCATCAAGCAACCAGGAGAACAACTGCTCTTCCAATTGCCGGGTAGACACCGGGTTGGCCGGCTGGTCATCAACCTGCCTGATGGCGGGATTGAGCAGACGGGGTGTCGAGTGAACCGTTGCCGATTTTGAGGGCGAGAAGATCGCCGAAATCCAGGAGAAGAAGCCTGCCATCCATTGCCTCCGGAGATTATTCGGGTGCCCGGGCGAGTCGTCATCCCGGAGTTTCCAGTATAGAGCCTGGTAAGCGTTATGCCACGCAACTACCGAATATTTATACGACTTTGTTTACAGGACAGATCCGCCAAAGACAAAGACCAACTGGCCAATACCGGCTGCCAGGCCAAGGAAGGCCCCAACCAGTATCAGTTTGATCTCGTCTTCCTGGAAACAGGGCCGTAGCAGGTCCTGGAATTCCTCTGAGGACAGGGCAATCATCCGCTCCACCATGATGGATTCCACGGCCCGGGCGCGGTCGGTTTCGAAGACCGGGTTGTTGAAGGAGGTTCGGGAGATCTCCAGGGCTTTCTGGCCCACCTGGTTTTTCAGGGTGGCAAAGCCGGTGGGGCCGAACGCCACCTGGGTCAGGGCCTTGCCCATGCCGGCGGTTTCGTCCACCAGTGGTTTGATGTGCTTTTTGACCATGTTGCTGGCCCGGTCGCCCTTGGGGCCTTCCAGAATGGCGTTGATGATGTTGCCGACGGTCAGGATTTCGTGGGTCACGATGTGGCAGAAGGATTCGGCCACTTCCTGCTGGCGTTTGAGAAACAGGCCTTGCAGCCGCACCGGGCCGACTTTTTTCTCATGCAGGGGGCGGAAAATGACGTTCAGGGCAATCCAGTTGGTGGCCCAGCCCACCAGCAGGCCAAAGAAGGGCAGTACCCACCAGCTCTGGTAAAAGTACCAGACGGTCATCTGTACCAGACCAAACAGGAAGCCGAAGTAGAAGCCGGAATTGATGATGAAGCGGAATTCCACTTCACCACATTCCAGGAAGATGCGGTTCAGCAGGCGTTTATCTTTTGCCAGGCGTTCGATGACCATGCCTTTGATGTCCAGCAGGTCTTCAATATTGTCGGAGACGTCGTCGACCAGGTTGTCCACCAGCTGCGGGGTGGATTTACGCACCCGGTCGTACACCATGTTGCGGGCGGAGGCGGGCAGGTTTTCCCAGAAGGTGGGGTATTCCCGCAGCATGAGTTCGTCTACATATTCTTCGGTGCGGGGTTCGACGGTGCTGATGATGTGGGCGGCGAGTACTTTGGGGTCGATCTGCTGGAAGATTTCCCGCACGGTGCCAATCTTGGAGATGGTGGCATCTACGCTGATGGCGGCCATTTTTCGGGCTTTCGAGGGGATGATGCCCTGCCAGCCAAGCAGGGGTGGTTTGCCCACGAATTCCAGCGGGTAGAAGGTCATTTTGATGGCCAGCCAGTTGGTGACCCAGCCGATCAGGGCGGCAATGACCGGGATACTCAGGTATTGCCAGAATTCTACGGTGCTTAGCAGGCTTGTCATCCGGTGTTCGCTTTTTGTGTTCTGGAGTTTGCTGCATTGTCTGTAGCAGCATGTCAGATTCGCACAGGATCATGTTGCGAGTTGGTTCTAGTGTCAATGACTTGCATGCCGCTTTGGAGCGGCGGCAGGGTCGGATTTGCTAGTTGCCGATGTCTCCCCACAGCCACTGGCAAAGGGCCATGGCCGCCACCGGGGCGGTTTCGGTGCGAAGAACCCTTGGTCCCAGCGCCACCGGCAGAAACCCGGCGGATTCGGCGGCAGCGATTTCATCCTGGCTCAGGCCGCCTTCGGGGCCGATCATCAGGGCCAGGCGGGTGGGGCTGGTCATGGAATCCAGGGATTGTTCGGTGCGGTGGTGCAGTACAAGCCGCAGGTCGCAGTCGCCGGTGTGGTCGAACCAGTCCGGCAGGGTCATCACCGGTAATATCTCGGGCACCCGGGCGCGGCCGCATTGTTCGGCGGCGCTGATGGCGACCTGGCGCCAGTGGCGCAGGCGTTTGTCTTCGCGGTCGCCTTTGAGTTTGACCTCCGAGCGCTCGGTGGCCAGGGGGGCAATGCGGGTGACGCCCATTTCCACGGCTTTCTGCACCGCGTAGTCCATGCGGTCGCCTTTTGACAGGGTCTGGCCCAGGACGATTTCCAGGTTGGATTCGGTCAGGTTGAGGCTGGCTTCTTCCACCTGCACTTCCACCCGCTTTTTGCCGGCTTCGGTAATGGTCGCGGTGTAGTCCTGGCCGTCGCCGTTGAACAGCAGCAGGGCCTGGCCTGGCTGCATGCGCAGCACGCGGCCCGCGTGGTTGGCCGCGATTTCGTCAAGTTCACACCGGCTGCCAGGGGTCAATGGCGAGTCGGTGAAGAGGCGGGGAATGCGCATGGTGCCGACTCAGTCCCTTGTCGCGATGTCGATGCCTTCGGTCAGTACCTGCCCGAGATGGCGGATCTGTTCTTCAGTGATCACGTAAGGCGGCATGAAGTAGCTGACGTTGCCCAGTGGTCGTAGCAGGGCTTCCCGCGTTAGTGCGTGCTTGAATACCCGCATGCCGCGACGTTCTGCAAAAGGGAAGGGCTCTCTGGTGGCTTTGTTCTTTACCATCTCCACAGCCAGGGTCATGCCATGCTGGCGGACGTCGCCAACGTTGGGGTGGTCAACCAGGTGGGCCACGGATTCGCCCATTACCTGGCTCAGTCGCCTGTTGTTCTCGATCACGTTGTCATCGCGGAAGATGTCCAGGGTCGCCAGTGCCACGGCGCAGCCAATGGGGTTGCCGGTGTAGCTGTGGGAATGCAGGAACGCTTTGAGGGTTTCGTAGTCGTCGTAGAAGGCGTTAAAGACATCATCGGTGGTGACTACCACGGACAGGGGCAGGTAACCCGCGGTCAGTCCCTTGGACAGGCACATGAAGTCCGGCGTGATGTTCGACTGTTCGGAGGCAAACATAGTGCCGGTGCGGCCAAAGCCCACGGCGATTTCGTCGGCGATCAGGTGAACGCCATAGCGGTCACAGGCTTCCCGGAGCTTGGTGTGGTAGATCGGGTGATGCATACGCATACCGCCGGCGCACTGAATCAGTGGCTCGGTCACCACGGCGCAGATTTCGTCGTGCTTTTCCGCCAGGATCTTTTCCATCACCTCGAACTGGCGCAGGGCGTAGTCCTCGTCCGTTTCACCGGCTTCCTTGTTGTAGGCATCCGGTGAGGGCGCGGTAATGACTTCCATCAACAGCGGGGCGTAAGTGCTTTTATAAAGAGGCACATCGCCCAAGGCAAGGGCGCCCAGGGTTTCGCCATGGTAGCTGTTGCTCAGGTTGACGAAGTTTTTCTTGGCCGGCTTGCCGTGGTTTTTCCAGTAGTGATAGCTCATCTTCAGGGCCGCTTCGACGGCGGACGAGCCGTTGTCGGCGTAGAAGCACTTGGACAGACCGTCCGGAGTGACTTCGATCAGGCGCTCGGACAGGTTCACCACCGGCTCATGGGTAAATCCGGCCAGGATCACGTGCTCCAGCTCGCCGATCTGCTTCTGGATTGCGTCATTGATGCGGGGGTTGGCGTGGCCGAAGAGGTTGACCCACCAGGAGCTCACCGCGTCGATAAACCGGTTGCCCTCGAAATCCTCCAGCCAGACGCCGCTGCCGCGTTTGATGGGCACCGGTCCCAGAGTTTCGTAATCCTTCATCTGGGTGCAGGGATGCCAGACGGACTTGATATCGCGTGCGACGAGATCGGCGTTGCGCATGGTAGGCCTCCTAAGAATTCAGGCTGCCAATGATACTGGTCACGGGGTACCTGTCGCCAGTGCGCTGGCGTGATTTGGCTGTGAATCCTTGACGGTATATTATGGCGGGACTTCGAGGAAGAAACTGACGCAAGGAATGCGATATGAGTAAACCGATTGTTCTTATGGGTGACCTGGGCACAGACCATCAGGGATTTCCGCCCACGCCGGTTTTAGCCGGTTCTCCCACCGTTCTGGTGGATGGCAAGCCTGTTGCCCGCGTCGGGGACCCTCTGGCGCCCCACTCCAAACCCAAACATCCCCCTCATCCCCGTGCGATTGCCGCCGGGTCGGCTACCGTGATGATCGACGGCAAGCCGGCCGCCGTTACCGGCGGCGCCATTACCTGTGGGGGTGTCACCATTGGTTCGGGTACGGTGATCGTGGGTAGCTGAGCCGGGATTGCTGGCGTTAGTGCGCCAGCACCCGTGACAGAAACGCCTGTGTTCTTTCGTTCTGCGGGTTGTCGAAGACATCGTCGGGCTTGCCTTCCTCTACAATCGCGCCTTCGTGAATGTAGATAACCCGGTCTGCCACTTCCCGGGCGAAGCCCATTTCGTGGGTGACCACCATCATGGTCATGCCTTCTTTGGCCAGCTCCCGCATGACGTCCAGCACTTCACCGATCATCTCCGGGTCGAGGGCCGACGTGGGTTCGTCGAACAGCATCAGCCTGGGGTCCATGGCCAGTGCCCGGGCAATGGCCACCCGCTGTTGCTGGCCGCCGGACAGGTGAGACGGGTACTTCTCCGACTGGCTGCCGATTCCTACCCGGTTGAGCAGGCGGTCGGCAGTGGTAGCCGCTTCTTCTTCCGAGCTGCTTTTTACTTTCCTGGGGGCCAGCATGATGTTCTTCTTCACCGTCAGGTGCGGGAACAGGTTGAACTGCTGGAATACCATGCCCACTTCCTTGCGGATCTCCGCCAGGGATTTGGGATTGCCACTTTTGGGCGCCAGGGGATGGCCGTCCACCTCCAGGCTGCCTGACTCGAATTCCTCCAGCCCGTTCACACAACGAATCAGGGTGGATTTGCCAGAACCACTGGCGCCGATAATGACCACCACTTCGCCCTTGGCCACAGTCAGGTCTATATCTTTGAGGACATGCAACTTACCGAAGTACTTGTTCATGCCCTTCATTTTGACGATATCAGTCATGAGTCGCTTTCCTTCAGACAGAAACCAGTCCACGCCGCTCGATGAAGCGGAGAATCAGGGACAGTGAAAGGGTAATGGCGAGGTACAGAAGCGCGACCATGAAGTACACCTCGAACGCCTGGAAGGTCGTGGCGATGTAGATCTGGCCCTGACGTACCAGTTCGCCGACACCGATTACCGAGAACAGCGACGTGTCCTTGATGCTGACGATGGCCTGGTTGCCAAGCGGCGGAACCATGCGCCGGAAAGCCTGGGGCCAGATGACAGACCAGAAAGTCTGGGTCCGTGACAGGCCGAGCGACAGGCCGGCTTCGGTCTGGCCCTTGTCGATTGACTGAACGCCACCGCGAACCACTTCCGAGATGTAGGCGCCGGAGTTAAGGGCAATGGCGGCGATACCTGCGGTCAGCGGATTAATGGAGGTGCCTATCAGGTCGGGCAGACCGTAGAAAATAAACAGCACCTGAACAAGGATCGGGGTGCCGCGGAAGACTTCGATGTAGGCGGTGGCCGGCCACTTCAGGAACCAGAGTTTATTGATGCTCAGCAGGCCAAAGAAAATGCCCAGAGCAAAGCCGATGAAAAGACCGCCAAACGAAATCAGCAGTGTGTAGGGGATCCCCTCAATCAGAATCGGGATCGAATTGAAGGCAGCTTGCCAGTTGAACGTAAACTGGGATTCCACTGTAAGTGTCTCCACAGAAAGTTGGGAAAGAAACAGCCGGGGCGCTCAGGCCCCGGCGCCGGGAATCAGGTTGGAGTAACCTTTAATCCCTTACTTGCCTTCCGGCATTGGGCCGAACCACTTCTCGTAGATCTCTTTGTAGGTGCCGTCTTCCTTCATGGACGCCAGTGCGGCGTTCACATCATCCACCCATTTGCTGCCTTCAAGAAGGGCGATGCCGTACTGCTGGCCCTCGTAGAGGGGGCCGACGGTTTTGACTTTGCCTTCGCCTTTGGTGCGGGCAAAGTAACCCACGTTGGGAGCATCGTAGAAGACCGCGTCGATGGCGCCGGACATCAGTGCCATGTACATGTCGGCGCTGCCTGGATAGGGCGTTACACCACTATCGGCTTCGAGGTTTTCGATCAGGTAGTCGTAGCTGGTGCTGCCGATTTTGGTTCCGACTTTCTTGCCTTCCAGATCGTCGAACTCGTCGATCGCATCATTGTTCTGGCGAACCAGCAGGCGCAGACCTGAATCGTAGTAGGGGTTGGAGAAATCAACGATTTCTTCGCGCTCGTCAGTGATGGTGATGCCGGCAATGGCGATGTCCACGTTACCTGACTGGAGTGCGGGAATAATGCCGTTGAAATCCATGGTGTTCAGGTTGATATCGAAGCCGGCCCGGTCGGCCACTTCGCGGATAATTTCCATGTCGAACCCGACCATCTTGCCGGTTTTTTCGTCCATCATTTCAAACGGAACGAAACTCGGGTCGGTGACCACTTTCAGGGTCTCGGCACTTGCGGCGCTTGCGGCAACGGTCATTGCCAGGGTAGCGCCAACTGTTTTCAGCATTTTCGTGCTCATGTTTTCTCCTTGCGCTTCGTTTGACAAAACGTACCCGAACCACCTTAGACCATTGCGGGCCTGATTTCAGCGAATCAAAGGTGGTACGGTTTAGCGAAAGGTGGAATTGACATGCTCTTAAAAGGCGATTTTTTCCCGTTCGCCAATGCCGAGGTTTTTCCAGATGCTGAGGCTGGGTTCCGCCTGATTCAGCGTATAGAAATGAAGGCCGGGGGCGCCTGCCTGCAGCAGCTTCTCGCACATGCGGGTCACGACTTCTTCACCGAATTTGCGGATGCTGTCGCTGTCGTCACCGTAGGCTTCCAGCTGCTTGCGAATCCAGCGGGGAATTTCCGCACCGCACATGTCGGAAAAACGTGTCAGATTGGTGAAATTCACAATCGGCATGATGCCGGGAACCACCGGGATGGTGACACCCATCTTTTCCAGTCGGTCTATGAAATAGAAGTAGCTGTCCGCGTTAAAGAAGTACTGGGTAATAGCGCTGTTGGCGCCGGCTTCGACCTTGCGGGCGAAGTTTTTCAGGTCTTCTTCGGCGGTACGGGCCTGGGGATGAAACTCCGGGTAGGCCGCGACTTCCAGATTGAAGGTATCGCCGCTGTGCTCGCGGATAAAGCTGACTAGCTCGTTGGCGTAGCGCAGCTCCCCGGCCGCGCCCATGCCCGAGGGCATGTCGCCCCGAAGGGCGACGATCCGGTTGACCCCGTTTTCCCGGTACAGGTCCAGCAGCTCCCCGATTTCCTGGCGGGTGCCCCCGACGCAGGAAAGGTGGGGCGCTGTGGAAATGCCCTTTTTGTGCAGGTTCAGCACGGTTTCGATGGTGCGGTCACGGGTTGAACCGCCCGCGCCAAAGGTGACCGAGAAAAAATCCGGGTCAACCTCGGCCAGCTGACCCCGCACCTTTTGCAGCTTTTCCTTACCCGCGTCTGTCTTGGGCGGGAAAAATTCAAAGCTGAAACGGCGCTTGAACTGCTTCTGGGATTCCATGTTGTTACCCAATCAGTACTTGTAGCTTTCCGGCTTGTACGGGCCTTCGACCGGTACACCGATGTACTTGGCCTGCTCCGGCGTCATCCTGGTCATGACGCCACCAAAGCCCTCTACCATGGCACGGGCCACTTCTTCGTCCAGGTGCTTGGGCAGAACCTGTACGTAGATGCCTTTTTCACGGGCTTCTTCAGGCAGGTCCGCAAACTTGCGCTCGAACAGGTGCATCTGCGCCAGTACCTGGTTGGCGAAAGAGCCGTCCATGATGCGGGACGGATGGCCGGTGGCGTTGCCCAGGTTCACCAGGCGGCCTTCGGACAGCAGCAGCAGGTGGTCGTTGGTGGCCTTGTCACGATAGATCACGTGAACCTGCGGCTTCACCTCATCCCATTCCCAGTTCTTGCGCATGTAGGCGGTATCGATTTCGTTATCGAAGTGGCCGATGTTGCACACAATGGCGCCGCTCTTGATGGCCTTCAGCATGTTGGCATCACACACGTTCACATTGCCGGTGGTGGTGACCAGGATGTCGGTGTTCTGCAGCAGTTCCTTGTTGATGCCTGCTTCAGTGCCGGTGTTCACGCCGTTGATATAGGGTGAAACCACTTCAAAACCGTCCATGCAGGCCTGCATGGCGCAGATCGGATCTGATTCGGTCACCTTCACGATCATACCTTCCTGGCGCAGGGACGCAGCGGAACCCTTGCCCACGTCGCCGTAGCCAATGACCAGGGCTTTCTTGCCGGACATCAGGTGATCAGTGGCGCGCTTGATGGCATCGTTCAGGCTGTGGCGGCAGCCGTACTTGTTGTCGTTCTTGGCCTTGGTCACGGAATCGTTGACGTTGATGGCCGGTACTTTCAACGTACCTTCACGCATCATTTCCTGCAGGCGGTGAACGCCGGTGGTGGTTTCTTCGGTCACGCCGTGGCAGTTGCGCAGGATTTCCGGATACTTTTCGTGCAGCAGGGCCGTCAGGTCGCCGCCGTCGTCCAGAATCATATTGGGTTCCCAGCCGTCCACGTCGGCGCCGACAGTGCGCTCAAGGCACCAGTCGTATTCTTCGTCGGTTTCGCCTTTCCATGCGAACACGGGGATACCACGCTCGGCGATGGCGGCCGCTGCCTGGTCCTGGGTAGAGAATATGTTGCACGACGACCAGCGCACGTTGGCGCCCAGTTCGATCAGTGTTTCGATCAGCACGGCGGTCTGGATGGTCATGTGAATGCAGCCCATGATGTTCGCGCCTTTCAGCGGCTGCTCGGCTTTATACTTTTCGCGAAGTTTGATCAACGCAGGCATTTCGCCTTCAGCGATGTTGATCTCTTTACGGCCCCAAGCCGCGAGGGTGATATCGCGTACTTTGTAGTCGTTAAACTGCTGCAGTTTTTCTGCTGGAGTGCTCATGGTGTTCTCCTGTGCGTGTAAACGTCTTAAATGAATTCGGTTAAATGCCGGCGGCGTCTTTCAACAAGGCAGCGCGGTCGGTCTTCTCCCATGGGAAAGTGGTAAAGGTCTTTCCACCCACGGTGACTTCTTTTGGCTCGCGACCGAAGTGGCCGTAGGCTGCTGTGGCCCGGTACATCGGGTGCAGCAGGTCCAGCATGTTGGTGATCGCATACGGACGCAGGTCGAAATGCTCGCGAACCAGCTTGATGATCTTGTCGTCACTGATCTTGCCAGTGCCGAACGTGTTCAGAGAGATCGATGTTGGCTGGGCCACACCGATGGCGTAGGACACCTGGATCTCGCACTTGTCGGCCAGGCCGGCGGCGACGATGTTCTTGGCGACGTAGCGGCCAGCGTAAGCAGCCGAACGGTCAACCTTGGACGGGTCTTTGCCGGAGAAGGCGCCGCCACCGTGGCGTGCCATGCCGCCGTAGGTGTCCACGATGATCTTGCGGCCGGTCAGGCCGCAGTCACCAACCGGGCCGCCGATGACGAACTTGCCGGTCGGGTTGATGTGGAATTCAGTGCCTTTGTGCAGCAGCTCGGCCGGCAGCACGTTCTTGACGATCAGCTCCATCACCGCCTCTTTAAGGTCGGCCTGGGATACGTCTTCATCGTGCTGGGTGGACAGAACCACCGCATCGATGCCGGACACGCGGCCGTCTTTGTAGCTGCAGGTCACCTGGCTCTTGGCGTCCGGGCGCAGCCACGGCAGCAAACCGCCTTTGCGGGCTTCTGCCTGGCGCTCCATCAGGCGATGGGCGAAGGTGATCGGCGCCGGCATCAGTACTTCGGTTTCGTTGCTGGCGTAGCCGAACATCAGGCCCTGGTCGCCGGCGCCCTGGTCTTCCGGTTTCTTGCGGTCGACGCCCTGGGCAATATCCACGGACTGCTTGCCGATAATGTTGATGATGCCGCAGGTGTCGGCGTCGTAGCCTACTTTCGAGGAGGTATAGCCGATGTCCTTGATCACGCCACGGACCAGATCTTCCAGATCAACCCAGGCGTTGGTGGTGATTTCACCGCCGACAATGGCCACACCGGTTTTCACCATGGTTTCGCAGGCAACCCGGGCGTGAGGGTCGTCCACAAGAATAGCGTCGAGTACGGCATCGGAAATCTGGTCTGCCAGTTTGTCAGGATGGCCCTCTGAGACCGATTCGGAAGTAAAGATGCTGTAGTCAGCCATGGTGCTTTTCCTCTATAAGCGTTGTTATGGGTTACTGTACGAACTGTACACAATTCTATATCAAAAAACTTTGATATGCGTTCGATATTTCACGTCACTCGTCGTCTCTGGTTTTCCAGAATTCCCTGACCTGTACCTGGAAGCCGTTGCGCAATCCGATAAACAGGGACTCGCCCGCATCCAGCCCGGCGTCGGCGGCCCATCTGGTCAGTTCTTCCGGCTCGAAGCCCAGCCACAGGTCACCGCAGTTCTCCTTCGCCCAGTCCTGGTCGTGGCTGCACAGGTCGCTAATGACCAGACAACCGTCTGTGTTCATCAGGGCGGCGGCGTCCAGGAAGATGTCTGCCGGGCTGGGGACGTGGTGCAGCACCATGTTGGCGACCACCAGGTCGAACGCATCGCCCCTGGCCAGCAGGTTGTCGGTTACGCCTTCGATCAGGTCGATGTTGTTGAGGCGTTCTTCAATGCAGGTGCGCGTGGCCTTGGCCAGCATGTCGCGGGAATTGTCCAGACCCACCACGTGTTGGCAGGTTTTCGACAGCACCGGCAAAAACCCACCTTCACCGGGGCCAATTTCCAGGGCGGTCTTCCACTTGTTTTTCTGCGAGCGCTGGCGAATAAGGTCCGCAACCGGTTTTGCATAGAGTTCGAAGGCAGCAATCAGCTCCTGCTGTTCGCGGAATTTTTCCGCGTAGCGGGCAAAGAAAGCCTGGGACTGATCGGCCCGCTGATTGCGGATCGCCTGGATCTTCTCCTGCAGGTGTGCGGGCAGGGGAATGCGGTCGACCGCTTCGAAAATCTGCCGGATGGTTCCGTCGGTCAGCTTGTCGCTGTCCAGGTTTAGTGGCCGCCGATAGAAGATGGCGTTGCCTTCCCGCTGGGGCTCCAGCAGGCCAGCTTTATGCATCACCTTCAGGTGGTGGCTCATGCCCGACTGGCGCATGTCGAAAAGCTGGCTGAGCTCCAGTACACCAAAGGTGTCGCGGCGCAGTACGCGCAGAATTTCCAGCCGCAAGGGATCGCCGCTTGCCTTGAAGATGGGCGCAAGCGTATCGACCGCGGACGAATGGTCGGCCCGGGGCGCATGATCTTTTGGCGAAACTGCGGGGGTAGATGTCATGAAGGGCAGTCTAGGGCGGATCTTTTGAAGGATCAATAACAATATCAAAAAAAATTGATATAGCTTTAGATGCATTGATTTGGCAGGCGCTTTTCAATCCGTGGAAATCTGTCGCGCAAAAAGACGGAGGTTCATTTGCCCCGGCGGTCACTAATCGGCGAAAATACGCGCCTTATTTTTTGCTGTTCCGTTAATTTCACATATTGCGTTCTATCGCTGACAAAACACTGGAGAAACGTCAATGCCGTCTCGCACAGATCTCGCCAACGCCATTCGCGCGCTGAGCATGGATGCGGTTCAGAAAGCCAAATCCGGCCACCCGGGCGCACCCATGGGCATGGCGGATATCGCCGAGGTCCTCTGGAATGATTTCCTCAGCCACAATCCGGCCAATCCGAAGTGGCCCAACCGGGATCGCTTTGTGTTGTCCAACGGCCACGGATCCATGCTGCAGTATTCCCTGCTGCACCTGAGCGGCTACGACGTCTCCATTGATGACATCAAGAACTTTCGTCAGCTTCACTCCAAGACTCCGGGCCACCCCGAATACGGCTACACCCCGGGTGTTGAAACCACCACTGGCCCGCTGGGTCAGGGTATTGCCAATGCGGTTGGTTTTGCGCTGGCGGAGAAAACCCTGGGTGAGCAGTTCAACCGCCCCGGTCATAACATCGTCGATCATTACACCTATGCCTTTCTGGGCGATGGCTGCCTGATGGAAGGCATCTCTCACGAGGTGTCTTCCCTTGCCGGCACTCTGGGCCTGGGCAAGCTCGTGATGTTCTACGACGACAACGGCATTTCCATCGACGGCGAAGTAGACGGCTGGTTCACCGACGACACCCCGAAACGTTTCGAGGCCTACGGCTGGCAGGTTATTCCGGCAGTGGACGGCCACAACCCGGAGGCCGTGCGCGCTGCCATTGAAGCCGCCCGCGCCAACACCACCCAGCCCACGCTGATCTGCTGCAAGACCATCATCGGTTTCGGTTCACCCAACAAGCAGGGCACTGAAGCCTGTCACGGCGCGGCCCTGGGTGAGGACGAGATTGCCCTGACCCGTGAAAAGCTGGGCTGGAACTACGGCGATTTCGAAATCCCGTCGGAAATCTACAGCGAGTGGGATGCCCGCGACAAAGGCGCCGCCGCAGAATCCGAGTGGGAAGAGGCATTTGCCGCGTACAAGAAGGCCGAGCCGGAACTGGCCGCCGAATTCGAGCGCCGGATGGCCGGCAAACTGCCGACCGACTTCGCTGACAAGGCCCAGGCTTACATCGAGGAATGCCAGGAAAAAGGCGAGACCATTGCCAGCCGCAAGGCGTCCCAGAACACCCTGAACGCCTTTGGCCCGCATCTGCCCGAGCTGCTGGGCGGCTCTGCGGACCTGGCCGGCTCCAACCTCACCATCTGGAAGGACAGCAAGCCGCTGACCAGCAAAGATGCCAGCGGTAACTACGTCTATTACGGCGTTCGCGAGTTCGGCATGGCCGCCATCATGAACGGCGTGGCCCTGCACGGTGGTTTTGTGCCCTACGGCGCCACCTTCCTGATCTTCATGGAATACTGCCGCAACGCAGTCCGTATGGCGGCGCTGATGAAGCAGCGCTCCATCTATGTGTTCACCCACGACTCCATCGGCCTGGGTGAAGACGGCCCCACGCACCAGCCCGTTGAACAACTGGCCAGCCTGCGCACCACGCCGAACATGAGCACCTGGCGCCCGGCCGACACCGTGGAATCCGCCGTTGCCTGGAAAGCCGCTCTTGAACGCACGGACGGCCCAACCGCTCTGGTCTTTTCGCGCCAAGGCCTGCCGCATCAGGATCGGGACGCTACCCAGTTGCAGAACATCGCCAAAGGCGGCTACATCCTGTCTGACAGCGAAGGCACGCCGGACCTGATTCTGATTGCCACTGGTGGCGAACTGGGCCTGGCTCAGGATGCTGCTGCGACTCTGCGTGAAAAGGGCAATAAAGTGCGTGTGGTATCCATGCCCAGCACTGACACCTTCGACGCCCAGAGCGCCGCCTACAAACAGGAAGTGCTCCCGCTGGAAGTCACCAACCGTGTTGCGGTTGAAGCGAGCATTGCGGACTACTGGTACAAGTATGTGGGCCTCGACGGCCGCATCGTGGGTATGACCACCTTTGGTGAATCAGCCCCGGCCGGCGATCTGTTCAAAGAGTTCGGCTTCACCGTCGACAACATCATTGCGACTGCCGGTGAGTTGCTGGAAGCCTGATGACCCTTATGACTCCGAACGCACCGTATCGCATCGCCATCAACGGATACGGCCGTATCGGTCAGTGCGTGCTGCGGGCGCTCTATGAGAACCGTTTTCGCGACCACTTGCAGGTGGTTGCGATTAACGAGCTGGCGGATATCGACACCATTGCCCATCTGACCCGCTATGACTCGACTCATGGCCGGTTTCAGGGTGATGTGACCGTGAAAGGTGACTCCCTGCTGGTGAACGGTGACCGTATTCGGGTGCTTCGCCATGCCGATGCGGCGGACCTTCCGTGGAGCGAGTTGGGGGTGGACCTGGTGCTGGAATGCTCCGGTGCTTTTACCGACCGGGCAACCGCCCAACAACACCTGGATTCCGGAGCCGGTCGCCTGTTGTTCTCGCAGCCGGCGGAATCCGATGTGGATCGCACGGTCGTCTATGGCGTCAACCACCAGCAGTTGGCTGCCACAGACCGCATTGTGGCAGCCGCCTCCTGCACCACCAATTGCGTGGTGCCGGTGATCAAGGTGCTTGATGACGCTTTCGGAGTACAACAGGGAAGCACGACCACCATTCATGCGGCCATGAACGACCAGCCCGTGATTGACGCCTACCATCATCAGGATCTGCGCCGAACCCGCAGCGCGCTGCACAACATTGTTCCCGTGGATACCGGCCTGGCCAAAGGAATTGAACGCCTGCTTCCCCATATGGAAGGCCGATTCAGCTCCGTAGCCATGCGCGTACCCACAATGAACGTTTCCGCCATCGATATGGTGGTGAACGTTCGTGAAAACACCTCGGTGGAGGCGGTGAATAACCTATTAAAAAACGCCGCCCATGGCCCGTTGAAATACATCATGGGCTACACCGATGAGCTTCTGGCCAGCTCCGACTTCAACCACGACGCCCATTCCGGAATCGTGGACGGCGGCCAGACGCGTGTAACCGGCGGCACCATGGTAAAGGTGCTGTGCTGGTTTGATAACGAATGGGGGTTCGCAAATCGGATGCTGGACGTCAGCAAGCACTGGCTGTCCGGCCACTGACCTTATTTATGATCAGGGGATGAACATTATGGCTATCAAGAAAATGACCGATCTGGACCTGGCGGGCAAGCGGGTACTGATCCGGGAAGATCTGAACGTACCGGTGAAAAACGGAGAAGTGACCAGCGACGCCCGAATCCGCGCTTCGCTGCCCACCATCAAGGCCGCCAGAGACGCCGGCGCCCGGGTCATGCTGATGTCCCACCTGGGCCGCCCGGAAGAAGGCGTTTACGACGAAGCCTCCTCCATGAAGCCGGTGGCGGAACACCTGGGCAAATTGCTGGGCCAGGAGGTGCGCCTGATTACCGATTACCTGGACGGCGTTGAAGTCGGCGACGGCGAAGTGGTCCTGTTCGAGAACGTCCGCTTCAACAAAGGCGAGAAAAAAGACGACGAAGCGCTGTCCAAAAAATACGCCGCCCTGTGCGATGTCTACGTCATGGACGCCTTCGGCACCGCCCACCGCGCCCAGGCCTCGACCCACGGCGTGGCCAGATTCGCCCCGGAAGCCTGCGCCGGCCCACTGCTGGCGGCCGAACTGAAAGCCCTGGCCATGGCGCTGGATAACCCGACCCGGCCGGTCGTGGCTATCGTCGGCGGCTCCAAGGTATCCACCAAGCTGGACGTACTCAACGCCCTGGAAAAAGTCTGCGACTCCATCATCGTCGGCGGCGGCATCGCCAACACCTTTCTGGCCGCGGCAGGCCACCCGGTGGGCAAATCATTGTGCGAGCACGACCTGATCGACACCGCGAAAGAAATCGCCTCCCGCGTGGCAATCCCACTGCCGGTAGATGTGGTGGTCGCCAGCGAGTTCTCTGAAACCGCAGAAGCCACCGTCAAGAAAATCGACGACGTCACCGAAGACGACATGATCCTCGACGTAGGCCCGGAAACCGCCTCCAAGTTTGCTGGCTTGCTGAAATCCGCCAAAACCATCCTGTGGAACGGTCCGGTTGGCGTCTTCGAATTTGAACAGTTCGGCAACGGCACCCGCGCCCTGGCAGACGCCATCGCAGAAAGCGGTGCTTTCTCCCTCGCCGGCGGCGGCGACACAGTGGCTGCCGTTGACAAGTACGGCGTGAGTGACAAAATCTCGTACATTTCCACCGGCGGCGGTGCCTTCCTGGAATTCGTGGAAGGTAAAACCCTGCCGGCGGTTGCTGCGCTGGATGCGCGCGGCGAATAGAGGTAAGCGGACAGCACATTGCAAAATCGCGAGGAGGCCCGGTAACGCCGGTTCGGAACCGTCAAAAACATGGATGTTTTTGTCGAGCGTACATGGACGTATTCACAGCGTGTTTCGAACCGGCGTTACCGGGCCTCCGTAGCAGGCACATAACTAAAAGCAGACCCAAGAGTCTGCACCTGAAAATTTAAACGACCCAAATTCCAACCAAGGAGACAAACCCAATGGCCCTGATATCGATGCGGCAACTGCTGGACCACGCCGCCGAGCACGGTTATGGCGTGCCGGCCTACAACGTGAACAACCTTGAGCAGATGCGCGCCATCATGGAAGCGGCTGACAAAACCAACTCACCGGTGATTGTTCAGGCCTCTGCAGGTGCCCGCAAATACGCTGGCGCCCCCTTCCTGCGCCACCTCATTCTGGCGGCCATTGAAGAGTTTCCCCACATTCCCGTGGTCATGCACCAGGACCACGGCACCAGCCCGTCCGTGTGCCAGCGCTCCATCCAACTGGGCTTCAGTTCCGTGATGATGGACGGCTCCCTCGGTGAAGATGGCAAGACTCCTACCGACTACGAATACAACGTCGACGTTACCCGTCGCACCGTGGAAATGGCCCACGCCTGTGGCGTATCCGTGGAAGGCGAGCTGGGTTGCCTGGGCTCCCTGGAAACAGGCCAGGCCGGCGAAGAAGACGGCATTGGCGCCGAAGGTACTCTGGACCACAGCCAGATGCTGACCGACCCGGAAGAAGCCGCCGACTTCGTCAAGAAAACCCATGTCGACGCCCTGGCCATCGCTATCGGCACCAGCCACGGCGCCTACAAGTTCACCCGGCCGCCCACCGGCGACATCCTGGCCATCGAGCAGATCAAAAAGATCCACGCCCGCATCCCGGATACCCACCTGGTCATGCACGGCTCCAGCTCCGTGCCCCAGGAGTGGCTGAAAATCATCAACGAATACGGCGGCGAGATTCCGGAAACCTACGGCGTGCCGGTTGAAGAAATCGTTGAAGGCATCAAACACGGCGTGCGCAAGGTCAACATCGACACCGACCTGCGCCTGGCAAGCACCGGCGCAACCCGCCGCTTCCTGGCCCAGAACCCGGCCGAGTTTGACCCGCGCAAGTTCCTGAAAGAAACCATGAAGGCGATGACCGAAGTCTGTATCGCCCGCTATGAAGCCTTCGGAACCGCCGGCAACGCCGACAAGATCAAGCCGATGAACCTCGAACGCATGTTCGAACGTTACGCCGCCGGCGAGCTGGACCCCAAGGTCCGGTAAGCCCTCTCATCAGGCTTTTCTGATCAGAGCTTTTCCAGAGTGGCGGAGCCCGACTCCGGGCCCGCCACCACTGGTTTATAACCTGGCAGTTTCACCTCAATGGGCGGCTCTGTGCCGTGCCAGTCGGCGGTCCACGAAACCGTCGGAGCGTCCCCCCCGTTGGGGGTGATGCTCACTAAAACCCTGCCAAAGCTCGTTGGCGCCGGCCCATAACTGATGGGCTCGTTCTGTTCCAGCCAGCGCTCCGGCACACCGCCGCAAAGCACCAGGCGTTCGCCTTCTTCCCGCACAAAGCAGTTTCGTACCATCAGCACCCATTCCGCTGAGGCCCAGACATGGTGCCCGTCGCCCATGCATCCACCCCGGGTGCCAGGATGGATGGCTTCAGGCCATTGGCCGGTGGGCGAGGCCAGATCCGCCACCGAATCCATCAGCTCCAGATAGCGCGGGTCCCCGGCCCGTAGCAGAACCTGCGCCACGTGCAGGGTCAGATAGGCATTCAGCCCGGAATGGATCATGTCCTGGTAGAAGGCGCCGTCAACAAAGCAACGCTCCAGCAGGAATTCCGCGCAGTCCAGAAGGCGTGGATCATCCGGTTCGCTGAGCTGGGTGGGATAGCCCACCGCCAGGGAACCAATGGCACCGGCATCCAGGCGACGATAGGGCGACGCCGGCATACCTGGCCGTTTCAGTCGTTGCTGGCAACGCTCGAGGCTGCGGTCGACGGCCTTGGTAAACTCGGCAGCATCTTCCCGGAAGGCCTTGCTGTCTTCCGGCCTGTCTTCCGCAAGCATGGCCGACGCAGCGTGCAGCCCGGAAATGCCCCAGAAGTCATCCCAGTAGTAATAATCATTGGGGCCCAGGTGTTCAGCACTGAAACCCGCGGGCAGCAGCCCGGCGTGGGGTGCCTCGGTCTCCCCGCGCAGACGCTTGTTGGTAATCCAGCGTGCGCCCCGGCTGATGGCACCCTGCCAGCGATTGTCCGGCCGCTGCCCGGTTAGATCAAAAAAGCGCTTGAGAACCCACAGCACTTCACCGTTGGCATCCCATTCCCCTTCCTGTGAACGGAAATAGCCGCTGCGGGTCTGGCGGTCCGGAAATTGCGCCAGGGCCCGCTCGGCGCGACCGGTCAGGCCAATGCTCAGCAGCGCATTGATGATGAAGGCCGCATCGCGGAACCAGAAGCGCTTGTAGGTGAAGGGGCCGGGATAGACATCCTCCGGCGAATGCAGAACCAACGATGCCACAGCGGAATCATAGAGGAACTGATAGCGGGGTTCCGGGCATACCAGTCGGGCATGACCTTCCCGTTCGGTCTGCCAGGCATCGGGCTCGTGCAGGCGCGCGGGCTTGTCGCTCAGGGGTATGCTGGCGGTGATTTCACGGGTGACCCCAGCTTCGACGGAAAAGAGTGCCGCAGCGGTCACCATGCCCACATCACAGACGCCTTCGGTCTGGTCTTCGCGGTCCGTCAAATGAATATGCACGTCACCATTGATGTAGTCGGATACGTGGTGCCGGTCAGCCGGGGCACTGAAGCTCACCGAACGCTGACCATCCACCGTCCAGGCGTCCCGTTTGTCTGACACGCTGACTTTGTGAATAAAGCTGATGCCTTCAGGGTTTGCCGGTCGCAGGGCCAGAACCACCGAACCTGCTACGTCCGAGGTTGCCCTTATCCGGAATTTGCAGACCGGGATGCCGTTTTCCAGCTCCACCCAGGAACTACTGCTCAGTTCCAGACCGTCCATGGCGGATTCTGTATGAACACGGACGTTGTCTTCGGTTTCTTGCCACTGCCGCACATCTTTTGACCGGGAGGGCAGCAGGCAGCGTCCGTCATCCGTCAGCAGCCAGCCATCCAGGGACCAGCTGTCGAAGAAAGGCGTCAGCAGGCCTCTCGGGTCCACAATGGGTAGCTCGTCGCAGTCCGGGTGCCCAACCGCGGTCCAGTTCCGGTTGCTCAGGTTGATGTGGGTAATGGAGAAGGCCCGGGGAATGAACGACGGGTCCTTCGGATCAAACTGCCGCTCGATCCAGTAGGGCCAGACCCAGTCCAGGTTGTGCTGTATCACCCGGCTGTTGATCAGGCCCCGGGCGTGGAAAACCACGCCGGCCCGCAGCAGCTCAATGGGTTCGCCCACTTCCGACGGTTGCGCAAATCCGTGGAGCTTGGAAAGCAGGGCAATGGGATCGAGAAACCCGTGTTGACGGGCAACGCGTTTCACCACGAAACGCCAGGGTAGCCACTTCATCCAGGTCACTGTTTGATCTCCAGGCTATGGTCCTCGTCTGTGTATTTGGCCAGCGCTCGCCGCGCCAGGATATTCAGGTAGATCACCGCCAGCACCGTGCCGGCAAAGCCCGCACCGTAGATGGCCCATTCGAGGGGTGACCGGCCGGTTTCCCGGACGCCAAGAACCGTCAGGTCTGCGGCAATAGAGCCCAGGTAGACGTTGTGAAGCGAGAAAGGAATAAGGCCGACGGCGGAGCCCCCGACAAAGCCCCGGAACGAAAAGCGGGTCAGGCCAAAGAAATAATTGGAAAGCTTGCCGGGGAAAAACGGAATCAGCCTGGTCAGAAGTACAATCTTCCAGCCGTGAGGCGTCAGCTCGTCGCTCATCAGCCGCAGGCGGGCCCTGGCCATCACGAACTCTTTTGCCCGATCACCGAAAAGGTGCCGGGATATCAGGAATGCAATAGCAGCTCCAAGGACCGTGCCCGCAACCACATAGACGGTGCCTTCGAAGACACCAAACACGAAGCCGGCACCGGTGGTGAACAGAAAGCCCGGGAGCAGGGCAACCACGGTCACCATCATCAGCAGAATGAAAAGAAGCGCAGCCCAGGCGCCCTGAGCTTCAAACCACTGAAGCATCACCACGACCCGCTCATGGATGCCCAGGGAATACAGGATCGCAAGAATAACGCCGACGAACGCAATGCTGGCCAACATCCCGATCAGGGGAGAGCTTTTCCAGCCAGCCCTTCGCTCCAGCTCCGCTTCTTGCATGATGGACCATGTTCTCCCGCGTTGCTTGTGATCAACACAGCCTAGGCCAGGCGGCGGGTTAAAAACAAGTGCGTGAAATTGTTGCACCGATAAGCATCAATCCGGATACCCACCACCTTGTAATTTCAACTTTCCCATCAAATATACAAGTAGCGATAGTTCAAAAAACCAAGACGCAAGTCAGGTGTGAGGAAACGAATGGACTTTAAAGACTATTACGCCGTTTTGGGTGTGAGCGAGTCTGCCTCCCCCGAGGAAATCAAGAAGGCCTACCGCAAACTGGCCCGGAAATACCATCCGGATGTCAGCAAGGAAGAAAATGCCGCCGATAAATTCAAGGACGTTGGCGAGGCCTATGAAGTACTGAAAGACCCTGAAAAGCGCGCCGAATACGACGAGCTGAAGAAGTACGGTGCCCGCCAGGACGGTTCGTTCCAGCGTCCTCCGGGCTGGGAAAGCGCCTCTGGCTTTGGCGGCGGTGGCTACACCGAAGCCGATGCCGGGCAGTTCAGTGACTTCTTTGAGGAAATCTTCGGCGGTGGCCGTCGCGCAGGTGCCGGTTTCGGTTTTGGTGGCCAGCGGCATTCCATGCGTATGCGGGGTGAAGATGTTCACGCCAGGCTGGCGCTGTTCCTGGAAGAAGCGTTTCACGGCTGCGAGAAACAGGTCACTTTCAACGTTCAGGAACCCGACGCCAATGGCCGGGTGATGCAGCGCCAGAAAACCCTGAAGGTAAAAATCCCCGCCGGCATGAAAGAAGGCCAGCATATTCGCCTGAAAGGCCAGGGTGCGCCCGGCGTTGGCGGTGCGGAGAACGGCGATCTGTTCATCGAAGTGGAATACGCGCCGCATCCACACTTTACTATTGAGGGCCGGGATATCGTCATTACCGTGCCCCTTGCCCCCTGGGAAGCAGCCCTGGGTGGCTCGATCACGGTGCCCACAGTGGGCTCGAAGGTGAACGTGAAAGTCCCCAAGGGCTCTTCCAGTGGCAGCCGGCTACGTCTAAAAGGCAAGGGCCTGCCCGGCAAGCATCCCGGCGACCAGATTGTGATTCTGCAGGTCGCCATGCCCGAGCGGCATTCCGAGGAGGCTGAAGAGCTCTACAGGAAACTGGCCGAGGCCGAAAAAGGCTTCAATCCACGCAGCAAACTGCACGTGTAAGCGGGGGTGAAGGATGACTGACAGAGACCACATTCTGAGCGTCGAGCTGGTAGAACCGAACGCTACGTTCACCCTGCGGGAAGTCTGCGAGCGTGGGGATTGCCATGCGGAGTTCGTAATCAAGCTGGTGAACTACGGGGTTATTGCGCCGGTAGACGATTCGCCCGAGGCCCGACAGTGGCAGTTTGATCTTCAGGCGCTGGCCCGTTTACGAAAGGCCCAGCGCCTGCAGCGGGATCTGAAAATGAACCTGCCCGGGCTGGCCATGTCGCTGGAACTTCTGGACGAGGTTCAGGAAATGCGGCGGGAGGTCGATCGTCTCAATCGGCAGCTCCGTCATTTTATGAGCGATACTTAGCCAGTAGGTTGGCAGGCATACCCCTGTGCAAAACCGTAGAGCGCCAGGGATGGCGCGACCGAGCCCTACAGGGACGTATTTACGGGCGTGTTTTGAACAGGGGTATGCCTGCCGACCCGCCCGCCAAGGTTATAGAGCTGTTATTTGTTCAGCTTCTGAATTTCCTCGTAAATCTTTTCGGCTTCTTCCATCAGCGTACCGTGGGTCCGCAAGTCCCCATTGCGCTGGGCATGGAGTGCCTTCTGTAACTTCGCTTCGTATTCTTTCTGCAACTTCTTCTTCGGATCGCCTTTCAGAAATCCCAGCATTGGATTCACCTGTTTTGTGCGCGTGGTCATAAGGTTACGCGGGCCTGTCAGGAAAGTTCACAAATCATTCTGTCACTTCCGGGAATAAAACGGCCAGTGCCGTCGTTGTCAGTAGCAAACACCCTGACGAATCAACGGAGAACAGAGATGAAACATCTTGAGGTCTGTTCACAAACCAAATTTCACTGGCAGCCCGCCGAACTCGTCAATGCTCTTCTGTCCAGACCTTGCCGGAACGTTATCCGGCACTGGATTCGCCATGAACATTTTCTAGGCGCCGACAACGAGCCCCGTTTGTTGCGGGCATACGGTGACAAAGAGAACGGCTTTGATCGCCTGGTGTACCAGTGTGATTCTCTCCTCTCGCCAGCCGTTGTGCGCAATGAGCTGCTTCGTAAAGGCGTGGTTGAGCTGACTGAAGACGACCGCATCATGTTGCGCCGCAGTGCTTACGTTCCCGAACAGGCCGTCGTTCATCTCTTTCATGGGGCCGACGGTGCGCGGCATGCCCGGGCGTACTGAAGAGCGCCCATAAAATATTTTGTTCAAAAAGTGGACAGGCTCTAAAAATGGGAATATATTCCCAAATACAGTAATTGGGAAAAATATCCCAATTTAGTCAAAGACAGACGAACAGAGCCTGGAGAAGAACAATGAAACGCAACGCACTCGCTTTATCGATAAAGTTGGCAATGACCGGCGCGGTTGCCGGAACGCTTGTGGCCTGCGGTGGCTCGGGAGGGTCCTCCGGTAGCGGCACGTCCTCCGGTACCAGTGTTGGCGCGGTGTCCGGGTTTGGCAGCGTTTATGTCAACGGCACCCGGTTTTCCACCAATGGCAGCGTGGAAAGCGACGACGGGTTCGAGCGGGAGGATCAGCTCCGTAAAGGGATGATCCTCAAGGTTGACGGCGACTGGGATGACCGCGGCGAAGGCCGTGCCGACCGGATACGCTACGACGACACACTGCGGGGGCCTGTGTCCGGTATGAGCTGGGACGATGCGGCCCGTAGCGGAACCCTGACCCTCCTTGGTCAGACCATTGCCCTGGATAGTAAGACGGTATTCCGTGGTGCCACACCAACTGCCCTTGCTGCCAATCCGCAGGGTTACCGTGTGCGCATCAGCGCCTGGCGTCTTGACGATGGCAGCTTCCGGGCCAGCTATGTCGGTGCCCGCGCCATTGGTCTGGAATTCGATGATGACAACGAAGTGGAAATTGAAGGCATTGTCGCCAATCTGGACACAAGCGCAGAGACCTTCACCATCAACGGTTTCCCGGTCGATTACACCAGCGCTACCGGTGACGATGATTTCTCCCTCGACGATCTGGCCAATGGCCTCGCGGTCGAGGTAGAGGGTCGCCTTAGTGGCGGCACCATCATCGCCGAGGAAATCGACGACGAAGACGACCTGTTCGATGACAACGACGATGTCGAAATATCCGGAACCATCTATGACTTCGATGCCGCAAGCCAGCAGTTCTCGATTAACGGTGTAAACGTCCGGATAACCGCCGGCACAGAGTTTGACGATATCGGCCGTAACAGCCTGGCCGATGGCGTATTCGTCAAGGTTGAAGGAGATTTCCGCAATGGCGTACTTGTGGCTGAAGAAATCGAGGGCCAGGAGTCGGATGCCGAACTGGATGGCCGTATCGAATCCATTGATCTGACCGATGAATCGCTGATGGTCAGTGGCGTTCGTGTTCAGCTCACCGGCAATACCCTTATCGATGACGACGATGATGACGATGACGATCGCCGCAGCCGGGTCCAGGACATTCAGAGCCTGAGCGTCGGTGACTATCTGGAGATCGAGGGTCGTCAGCGCAACAGCGGAGGTGGTTTTCTCGAGGCTTTCAGCATTGAACGGGAAGACGATGATGACGACGACGATTACGAACTGGAAGCCCGGGCCAGTGCCGTCGGCCCGGTTTCCATTACGCTGATGAACCTGGAAATTCTGCTCAATGGTTATAGCACCTCCGGCGCCACCGCGGGCAGCAGGGTGGAAGCGGAGTACATGATGACCGCCGGCGGCCAGTATCAGCTGACGGAGGATATCGAGATTGACGACGACACTGACGACGATGACGACGACAACGACGACAGTAACGACAGTGACAACGACGATTCCGACGACTGACCGGTGAATGCCCGGGCAGGCCAGCGCCTGCCCGGGGTTTCTGGCTTTTGATGTCGCGATGGGAATACAATCCCAAATATGAAAGAACCTGATAACAACCCCCTGCGCCGGGCGCTGTATCGCATTCTGCGCCCCCTGGCTCGCCTGCTGCTGCGCAACGGTATTCCTTTTGCGGAGTTCGCAGAGCTGGTGAAGCGCGCCTATGTGGATGCTGCAATGGAAGATTTTGCCGACGCCCGCAAAAAGCCCACGGATTCCCGCGCCGCGGTCATGACCGGGCTGACCCGCAAGGAAGTGAAGAAACAGCGGGAAATTCTGGCGGGGGACGACCAGGTCGCGGCGGGCAAAAGGCAGGAAAACCGGGCTTCCCGAGTGGTCTCAGGCTGGGTTCACGACCCGGCTTTTTGCACTGAGAGCGGTGAACCGCTAAAGCTTCCGTTCGACGGCAGCCCCAGCTTTAGCGAACTGGTCCGCCGCTACAGTGGCGATATGACACCCCGGGCCGTCCTCGAAGAATTGATTCGGGTCGGCGTTGTCGCCACCGATGAAGCGGGTAACCTCACTCTTCGTCAACGGGCCTATGTGCCGGCAGGGGACAGCGAGGAAATGCTCGGAATCTTCGGCGAAGACGTATCAGATCTTATAGCAACCATTGATCACAACCTTACCGGAAGCCGGCCCGACAGCCAGCCCCTGTTCCAGCGAACCCTGGTGTACAACAATATCCCGCCGGAGGTGATGGAACGCTGGCGACAGTTCGCGGCCCAACAGTCCCAGGAATTGCTGGAACGACTGGACGGATGGCTGGCGCCCCATGACCGGGACATCGCCAGCCACGGCCAGGGTGAAGAAACGGGCGATGCGGTGCGAACGGGCGTCGGCATCTTCTACTTCGAGGACCCGCTCCAGCCAGGCAGCAAGGGAGAGCCCGAATGACGAATCTCGTATTGGGTGGGCCAACAACGTGCGCCTGGCAGACAACCGAGCTGGTCAGCACGCTCTTGTCCCGCAGCGCGCGGGACGTGGTCCGGCACTGGATTAGCCAGAAACCGTTTCTGGGTGATGATAATCAGCCCAGATCCCTGTCGTTTGGCAGCTCTGACTATGATGATTTCAGCAGCCTGATCGCGCAGGTAGGCCCGCATCTGGCACCAGCTGTCATACGCAACGAATTACTGCGCAAGGGCATAGTGGAGCAGCACGACAACGGCAGCCTGTTGTTGCGCCGTAGCGCCTACGTTCCAGGCGTTTTAAGTGAACAAGACCTGGGTTTATACCCTGAAAAACGGCTCGTATCGGGCGAGGTTCCCCGCCGGCGGCGGAATGATCTAACATGAGAATTGTTGGCCAGAACCCGGCCAGGGAGAGACACGCATGAAACCGGAATCCATCCATTCAGCTACCCGTTTTACATTGGGCGCTTTGTCCATGGCTGTTCTTGTCGCCTGTGGTGGCGGAAGTGTTGGCTCCCCTGGGTTTGCGGATGGCGGAATACGCGGGACCGGCTCCAGTGTGGAGCCCGTGTCCGGCTTCGGAAGCGTGTTTGTTAATGGCATCGAGTTTTCTACTGATGGCATTTCGACTGAGCCCGGCATCAGCGATGACGGAATTACCAGTGAAAGCCAACTCAGTGAGGGCATGATTCTGCGCGTCGAAGGTGAGTGGCGGGACGATGGTCGGGGAACAGCCGAAAGCCTGAGTTACGATGATACATTGCGTGGTCCGATTACCCAGCTTGTCGCTGATCCTAGTGGCGCAAGGGAATTCGTCACTGTGAGTGTGATGGGGCAGGCTGTAGAGGTTAACCGCCAGACTGTAGTCCGCGGTACTACCCTGGCCAATCTCCTTGATGGCGGTGGCATTGATGAAACTGTTCGAGTCAGCGCCTGGCGTCAGTCAGATGGCTCCTATCGTGCAGGGTATATCGCCGTAATGGACAATGTGCCAGCTACAGTGGAACTCGAAGGAACCGTGACCAATGTAGACGTCGACCTGAATGAGTTCATGATCGGGGATATTACCGTGCAGTATCCCGACGGCGTGACATTTGGTTCTGGGTTAACCGAAGGGGACCTGGTTCAAGCCAGTGCTCTGGAAGTCGAGGGCGCGCTGACTGGTAATCTCCTGATGGCCGACAGCATCGACCGTGACGACGCGCGTCGTTTCGCTCGAGATGGATCAGACGATATTCAACTTACGGCCACCATTGACACCCCGTATCAGTCAGACGGAGGCTCATCGCGACCGGGTGAGTTCACTATGGGTGGTTTGACCGTCCGAGTTACGAACAATACCGAGCTAGAAGATGGATTGTCTTTGTCGGACCTGGGGGCGGACCTGCTGGTGCAGGTAGAGGGCAAGTTTCTGTCTGACACAGTTGTTGAGGCAGAAGAGATCGAACTACGTGAGGCCAACGCTAAAGTCGAAGGAGTCATTGAGTCCAACTCCGTCACCAGATCTCCAGACCGATTTGTCATTGGGGGTGTCAGTGTTCGTATGACACCGCTGACAATTCTTGTTCGGGAGGACGGTGTTCCACAGTCATTCGAGAGTCTCGGCGGAAAGCAGGTTGAGGTCGATGGTGTTGAAAAAGAAGATGGCTCGACGGTCTATATCGAAGCTCTCAAGGTAGAGGTGGAAGATGATCAGGATGGCGATAATGCTAACGAGTTTGAGCTGGAAGGCCGCCTGCGATTCATTACTCAGGCACCCTCAGCGAATGGCCTGTCGATCCTTGGTGTAACCATGAGTGACCTGGGCGCAGAGTATGAGGGCGAGGATGAAAACAATGCGAGAGCTTCGATTGTTGAAGCTTTCAATGCATCAGAGACAATTATTCTCGAGGTGGAGTATTCGAACATTTCCGGCTTCGTAGCCGAGGAAATCGAGCTCGAGGAAGACGATGATGACTGAGCCTTCAGGCTAAATAGTCCTCGGATTAAAAGCTTTGACGGCACCGCTTTTATGTAAAAAAGCGTAACCGCATAGGTTCCATGGTCTGGGTTTTGCTGTAATTTCAAAGACAGCCAAGCCCGGGCCGTTTCCTTTCTCACGTCCCGGTTAACCCCGCATCAACCGGACCCGGGAAACATGACTCCTCACTTCTTCAAAGCGCTGGTGACCAGCCGGCTTTTACGCCCCGTATTCCTGATTCTGATTGTTGCCGGGGTCGTGCAGGTCCTGTTCAGCCAGTGGCTGATCGGTAACCAGGTGGACCAGCTTGTGGCGACGGCCAGTGAGGCGCTGGAAGAAAGCCGGAGCCAGGTCAATGAGTCGTTTGGAGAGACCCGCGCGGACGTGCGGAACCGGTTGGAGGCCATGCAGCAGCGCACCGTGAAGGAGCTTTCCGGCGAGTTGACCCGTCAACAGGTGGCCCAGCAGGAACGGGTGGCCAGCAATGTCCGCGAGGCAGTGATGGCAGAAGCACAGGGCCTGGCCGAGGTGCTGGCCGCTGTGGCCGCGCCGCTGATATGGGACCGGGACATCCCCAAGCTGACCGGCCTGGTGGAACTGGCCGACGCCCGCGAATCAGTATTGTTTGCCATCTACTATGACCAATACGGCGAAAGACTGACGCGTTACGTCGACCGGACGGACGATCGCGTACGCACCCTTATGGATCAGGGGGAAGGTCGAGGTGCAGCCAACAAGGTTCTGGATGCTGCCAGCCGGGATCCCAACGTGGTGATTATCACCGCCGACATCAAACCCCAGGGCGCAGCGATCGGGCAGCTGAGACTGGGTCTGTCACTGGAAGGCATCAACCGGGATCTGTCAGCGCTGGAGCAGGAGTTCAGTGCCACCATTGACAACAGTATTGATGCCCTACGACAGACTCTGGCGTCGGAAACCGAGGTCGTCAATCAGCGCCTGCAGGATCAGCTCACGGCAATGGGTGCCACTACCCAGTCCCGCATTGGCAGCACGGTTCAGGCGCTTGATAACGAAGCGTCCGAGTTGTCCAACAAGCTGTCGCTCATGTCCATTGTGTCGGCCATCGCGCTGGTGCTTCTGGTCGCTGCGATTCTTGGCGGTGGCGTCCTGCCTAAAGTACTGCGGCTGAACTCTGCCATCTGGGGCATCGCCGACGGCGAAGCAGACCTGACCCGGCGTGTGTCCCTGAAAGGCAAGGACGAACTGACTGATATGGCTGAGGGCATGAACCAGTTTATCGGCCGGATCCAGGCCCTGGTGTCGGAAGTGAAGTCCTCCGCCGAAACGGCCGTTGAACGCGCCCGGGAGCAGGGCGAAATCAGCCGCCAGGCGGTATCGGCGGTCAATCGCCAGCAATCCGACGTGGCGCAGGTCACCGAAGTAATGAGCAGCATGTCCGGGAGCATTTCGGACGTCGCCGAAAGCATCCACGATGTGGCAGGTGACGTGAAAAACGTCAATGCCGAGAGCGAGGCGACCGCCACAATCTCCCGCGATGTGCGTCAGCGCCTGGATCAGGTTGTACGGAATGTGGAACAGGCAGTAGTGGCCGTAAACGATCTGGATCAGAAGAGCAGCGAAATCGATTCAGTGCTTGCGGTGATTCGCTCCATTGCCGAACAGACTAACCTGCTGGCGCTGAATGCCGCGATTGAAGCCGCGCGGGCCGGTGAAGCCGGGCGCGGGTTTGCGGTCGTCGCTGACGAGGTTCGTAGCCTGGCCAGTCGCACGCAGGAATCGACCACGGAAATCAACGGTATTATCGAGCGCCTGCAGCAGGGCAGCCAGCAGGCGGTCCGGGCTATTGAGGAAGTCTCGGCTGATGTCGCCGCGTCTTCCACCGAATTCAGAAGTGCGGACGAGCACTTCGAGAAAATACAACAACTACTGGGCAGTCTGCAGAGCCGCGCACTGGAGATCTCTGCAACGGCCGGGGAGCAGGGTAGGCATGCCGGAGAAGTCAGCGTGAACGTCAGCCACATCTCAACGCTTTTCGGTGAAACCGTCGAGGCCATCGAACGCTCGGATCATGCCAGCACACAGATCAGCCAGACGCTCGACGGCCTGAAAACCAGCGCCGCCCAGTTCAGAATCTGAAGCCGCCAGGTTAAGAGCTGGCCTGGAGCCTGGCCTTTGCGGTTTCGTACTCGCCCCGGATCCGCCGCACCAGTTCGGCGGTGGATAGCACGTCCTGAATCTGGCTCACGCCCTGGCCGGCAGACCACACGGTTTTCCAGGCCTTGGCCTCGTCTTCCATTGGCTTTAGCTTCTCACCGTAGTCGATGGCGCCGGGCTGGTTCAGTTTGTCCATGGGGTAGCCAGCCGCTTCCAGGCTCTGGCGCATGAAGTTGGCGGGAATACCGGACACCGCCGGGGTGTGAATAATGTCTCCGGATACCGCTTCGATAATCATCGCCTGGTAAGCCGCTTCCGCCTGGGATTCGGTGGTGTTAATGAAGCGGGTGCCCATGTAACACAGGTCTGCCCCCATGGCCCGGGCCGCCAGCAGGTCTTCGCCTTTTGACAGGCCGCCGGCCAGCAGAATCAGCCCGTCAAAGACCTCGCGGATTTCGTGCACCAGCACGAAGGGGTTAATGGTGCCCGCGTGTCCGCCAGCGCCGGCAGACACCGCGATAATCCCGTCCACACCCGCTTCCGCCGCTTTACGGGCGTGCTTCTGGTTGGTCACGTCGTGAAACACCATCCCGCCGTAGCTGTGGACCGCTTCGGTAACCCGGGTGGCCGCCCCCAGAGACGTGATCACGATCGGTACCTGGTGTTTCACACACAGCTCAAGGTCCGCCTCCCAGCGGGGGTTGGTGTTATGCACGATCAGGTTGACGGCGTAGGGTGCTACCTTGTGGCCAGGGTTGTTATCACGAAAGGCCTGCAGCTCATCGTTCATGCGAATCAGCCAGGTTTCGAAGCCTTCGCTGCTGCGCTGGTTTAGCGCGGGAAAGCTGCCTACAATGCCCTCTTTACAGCAGGCAAGTGCCAGCTCCGGCCCGGAAATCAGAAACATGGGCGCGGCTACCAGAGGCAGTTCAAGATTGTTTTTCAGAGACTCTGGAAGAGATTCGGGCAGAGGCATAAGGTGACCTTTAAGCTGAATTGACGGCAACGGGAACTTTGTCGAACAGCCAGAATCTTAGCCTGCTTATCAAACTGTGCCAATGAACCGTATAACCATGCACCAGGAGTTACATCATGGGTGAAGCAAAACGCCGCAAGAAGACCGGCGATACCGCACCGAAGGGACAGCCGCGCAGCCAGAAGCCCCTGATCATCGGGCTGGCCGCTGGCGTTGTGGCACTGGTGATCGCCATTGTTTACGTGATCACGGCGCCACCGGAGCCCACCTCCGACGATTTGCCCACGGCCAGCGAGAATGCCAAGCCGTTTCCCTCGCAGCTTGACCAGTACGGCGTATCGGTAGGGGACCCGGACGCACCGGTGGTGGTGCGCGAATTTGCCGACTACCAGTGCCCGGCCTGTCAGCAGTTCTCCAGCGCCGCCAGGCAGCTCAAGAACACCTATGTCGACAAGGGGCAGGTGCGTTTCGTCTACTTCGATTTCCCTCTGCCCCAACATGACAACGCCGTGCCCGCGGCCATGGCCGCCCGCTGTGCCGGCGATCAGGACAGCTACTGGGCCATGCACGACAGGCTCTTCGCCAACCAGATCGAATGGAGCGGTTCAGATCGGCCCGCCGACATCTTCGCGCGTTACGCCCGGGAAATGGGTCTGGAAAGCCGTCGCTTCCAGCGCTGCATGGAAACACAGCTACACCTGGAAGACATAGAACAGAGCCGCCAGATAGCCGTCCAGTTACAGGTTGCCAGTACACCGACGGTGCTGGTGGATAACATCCGGCTGACACGGCCGGGCTGGGGCCAGCTTTCCGCAGTTGTCGAGCGGGAACTGGCGGAAGACTAGTCCGCCAACTAGCGCCCGGGCGGCGGGATTCGATAGAATGCCGCCGCACTAAAAAACACATGCTCCGGATTTACGATCCGGCCCGCAGGAGAACTCTCGCCAATGAGCCAGAAGATTGTTGTCTGCGCGCTTTACAAGTTCGCAGTTCTGAACGATTACCAGTCCCTACGCCAGCCACTTCTTGACCTGATGCATCAGCACGATGTGCGCGGCACCCTGCTGCTCGCCCGCGAGGGCATCAACGGCACGATTGCCGGCTCCCGCCAGGGCGTGGATGCCATCAAAAGCTGGCTGGACGCCGACAGCCGCTTTGAAGGCATCGACTACAAGGAATCCTTTGTGGATATCCAGCCCTTCAAGCGCACCAAGGTCAAACTCAAGAAAGAGATTGTCACCATGGGCGTGGACGGCATCGACCCCCAACGCATCGTGGGAACCTACGTTGAACCCGGCGACTGGAACGCGCTGATCTCCGACCCCGAGGTGCTGGTGGTGGATACCCGCAACCAGTACGAGGTGGAGATCGGCACCTTCGCCAACGCCAGGAATCCCGCCACTGACAGCTTCCGTGAATTCCCGGAGTACGTGAAACAGAACCTGGAACCGGGCCGTCACAAGAAGGTCGCCATGTTCTGTACCGGGGGTATCCGCTGTGAGAAATCCACCGCCTATCTCAAGGAGCAGGGCTTTGATGAGGTGTATCATCTGAAGGGCGGGATTCTGAAATACCTGGAAGAGGTGCCAGAGCAGGAAAGCCTGTGGCATGGTGAGTGCTTTGTCTTTGATGACAGGGTCACGGTGAACCATCGGCTGGAACGGGGCGAGTATGATCAGTGTCATGCCTGCCGCCGCCCAATCACCGAGGCCGACAAACAGCGCCCGGAATACGAGCAGGGCGTCAGCTGCCACCAGTGCATCAGGTCGCTGACCGAATCGCAGAAGGCCCGATTTGCCGAGCGTGAACGGCAGATCCGGCTGGCGGAACGGCGTGGTGAAGTGCATGTGGGTGGTGAGGCTGCGCGCCTTATTGAGGCGCGCAAGGCCCGGAAACGGGTAGAGCAGCAGCGCCAGGCCCGACAGAGCGAGACCGGAGAGGGGAAAAGCAGAAAAACCGCCTCCGGAAACTAATGTTCAGACAAGGAGCTTTTATGCATTTGAGAATACTGACGAGTGCCGTCACGGCCCTTTTGCTTCCGCTGGCGGCCCAGGGCCAGGAAGCGGGAGAGGAAGCCGATACGAAAAAATGGCAGGGCGAGGCGGAGCTTGGCGCCCTGATCACCTCCGGAAACACCGAAGAAACCAACATCAACGGTCGCGTCGCCCTTCAACACGAAGTGGAAAAATGGCGCAACACGGCCGAATTCCGCTCGGCCTATTCCGAGACGGATGGCATGACTACGGCCGAGAAATACCGGGCCACGGCTGAGACCAACTACAAGTTTGCCAAACGCCAATACTGGTTTGTGCGGGCCTTCCACGAAGAAGATCGCTTCTCCGGCTATGACTTTCAGTCGTCCCTGACAACCGGTTACGGTAACCGGGTATGGACGGAAGGCAAACGCTCGTTCCTGGATCTTTCGGTCGGCGCCGGTTACCGGCTCAACCGCCTGGAAGTGCCGGGCCCGGACGGCGACCGGAAGGATGATGAAGCCATTGCCCGGGTGTCGGGCCGCTACGATCAGGCCCTGTCGGAAACCGCCCTGTTCCGCCAGACCCTGAGTGTGGAAATGGGCGTGGATGATAAGAGCACCACTACTGAATCCGAAACCTCTCTGCAGGCCAATATCGTGGGCGCCCTTTCCATGAAAGCGGCCTACCGCGTGCAGCATCTGTCGGACCCTCCGGCAAACGCCGTAAGTACTGACACTGAAATCTCGGTGTCCCTGCTTTACGGGTTCTGAAGCGGGTCATGGCTACTCCCTTTACCCTTTGCCGCCGTGCGGGCCAGGGTAAGGGCATAGATCTCCCGGACGTCCCGGGCAAACTGCTCGACAGAGTAGTCGGCGGCAAAGGACAGGGCATTGGCGGCCATCTCTTCCCGCAGGTCCGTGTCCTCCAGCAGTTGCTGAACCCGGTCGCGCCACAGGTCCCGCTTTTCCGGTGTCTTGAAACCGTTGAAATCCTGCCGCACCGCATCGTCGATACCGCTGGAGCGAACCGCCACCACAGGCAGTCCCGCCGCCATGGCCTCAAGAATGACCATGCCCTGGGTTTCGGACTTCGAGGCAAACAGAAACGCATCCCCCAGGTGATACCAGATGGCCATCTCCTCGGGGGGAATGGCGCCAACCAGTGTGAAGTGCTGGGTCAGATCCAGCTCGTCGATACGCTTCTGCAGGCGCTCGTGCTGGTGGCCCTCGCCAATCATCAGGAACCGGAAAGGCTTGTCGGTGCGCTGGCGCAGGGCGTGGATGGCATCAATCATGAAGTCGATGTTTTTCTCGTTGGACAGTCGGGAAACGCTGACAAACACCGTTTCATCGGTCAGGTCCAGAGACTTCCGGAGCGTGCTGACTTCCTCGTCGGATACCTCCTGGAAACGGTGATACTCGATGCCCGTGGGCTGCACAAAAGTGGCGGATTTCACGCCGATCATGCGCAGGTATTCCTCGGTGGAGTAGGTGGGCACAATCACCGCGTCACACTTGTTGGCGAAGCGTTTTACCAGGGCGTGGGAAATCAGGTTCCTGAACAGGTTGCCCGGCAGCGGCACAAAGTGGGCGTAATGCTCCAGTCGCGTGTGGTAGGTGTAAATCACCGGTACTTTCAGCAGGCGGCCCATAAACAGCCCCAGTGACCCCAGCCAGAACGGATGATGCAGGTGAATCACATCCGGCTGGAAGATTTTCACGCGGGTACGGATGCGCCGCAGGAAGATGTTCGCCAGGCGGAACTCGCGCTTCTCGCCCATGGCCAGTAGGGAGGGAACCCGCAGAACGTTGTCTTCGTTTGTCGGCTGCTCGCGATACCGGGGAGCCACCACCAGAACGGAATCCTGAAGCGCCTGCAGGCCACGCCGCAGCCGTTCGATCGAGATGGGCACGCCGCCAATAAACGGCAGGTAGTTGTTGGTGAACATGGCAACCCTTAACGGCTTGTCGAGCCAGGGCGTGTGGTCCAGGTCATAGTTCGGGTAGTAGTCCTTTTCCACGAAAATGGCGGTGTAAAGCTTGGTGCCGACTACCACAAGCAGTGCCACCAGCAGGAAGAAATTCACGTAACCCACGTAGAACAGCGAATAGATTGCGAACCAGAGCGACTCCAGGGTGCTCAGCAGCGGGTCAGGCGGGGAATCCATGCGTTTCAGGGAATAGCTGGCCGAGCCGTCCGGTGCCACATCAACGCGCACATAGTGATAGAAGCTGGTCTCGTTGCTGAGCACCAGTCCACCGGCGCCGCCGGTCACGATAAAGCGGGTGTTATTGGCCTGCTGGTTTGAGTAAAGCGACAGGTTGGCGGAAAACACGGCCTCGATGTCATGGTTGCCGATCAGGGACATCAGAGCATTCTGGAAGGCCACGGGCTGGAGGAAATCGTCCTTTTGTTCAAATGGTGCTTCGTCCGTCGGATGCAGCAGTGGGTGACCGATGAACATAAAAACCGGACGATTGGAGGACTCCGCAAGGCGTTCCTTCAGCCAGCGTATCTGCCATCGCCAGGGAGTTTTGCCCGTACTGTCGAGAAAAATCAGCTGTGCCTGAGGGGTGTTCACGGTGTAGAAGTGGGGGCCAAAGTTTTCGTAAAAACGGAAGGAGCCAAAATTCTCATACTCGTTTTCGCCAAAGGTCAGCAGATAGGGAATGTCCAGGTGGCTGAAGGTGCCCTGAATGGCCCGGTACTTGTCCTCGCCCCCGCCGCTGACGGCATTGCCGGCAGACACCACAAAATCCAGCCCGGCAGCGTTCAGCTCGGGAATCATCTGCTTCTCAAACATGCTGACCGAGTTGTTGATGTTCCCCACCACCGCAAAGCTGAAGCCGGCTTCCGCTGACAGTCTTTTTTCGATCGCTTCCGCCTGGCTTGTGTGCAGGGCCTGGAAATCCGTCTGGGAGAAATTAAGGTAGCCCTTATAGCCAATCAGCAGCAGCACAGCTACAAGGTTGATGTAGAACAGAATCTTCAGAGAGGTTGGTTGATTCATCAGGAAGCCTTCCGTTGCGCGACCAGTTCTCTCTGCAGAATAACCAGCCCGATAATCATCCCAAGGTAAATGGTGATAAAGCGCCACGCAACTGTCACCAGCAGCAGGTGGTCGGCTGTCAGGGTGTCCTTGAAGAAACTGCCGAATACGCCCTCGGAAATGCCGGAAGCGCCGGGTGTGGGCGAAAAGTACATGACGAAGGTAGTGACCACCATCAGCCCCAGGCTGATGAGGTAATCCACCTCATAATCCAGAGCCCAGATCAGCAGTGCGGGAAAGCTGAACAGGGTGAGCAGAAACAGGCCGGTAAACAGCACCGACAGGGCCACATACTGTTTCGGGCCGCTCAGGTAATCCCCGAAGCTCACCGAGAACCTCAGCATTTCCCGCTTCGCCTTGAACTGCCAGCGCTTGTGCCGCGCGCTACTGATCAGGTGCAGCCGACGCATGAAAGCCAGCAGTGACGACAGTGGCCCGATCAGCCAGTGGGTGCGGAACAGCACCACCAGGAAAAACCCCAGGTAGAGCATGATCAGCACCGCCAGAACCGGGCCCAGCTCGCCCACCAGCGACTCACCTCTGAAGGCGTCCAGGGTCAGCAGGAAAACCGGTGTCAGGGAGAAGATAAACATCACCGCCAGCACCGTGCGGATGGTCGTCGCGGCGGTGGCGCGGCCTAACGGAACCCCGTGGCGGTGCAGATACCAGATCTGGGCAAAGCCACCGCCGGTGGCCATGGGCGTGACGTTGGAGAAAAACAGATTGATAAACACCAGCCGGGCCATCAGCGGCAGTGGCAGCCGGTGCCCCAGGGCTCGAAGGGTAAAGTGCAGCCGCAGGCCATCGGCGGCGTAATACACCAGCAGCAGGGCGAGGATCGCGGCAATATTCTCCGGCGCCAGCAGGCTGGTATCAAAGCTGAAGTTGCGGTCGGCAAACTGGTCATAAACCGCGTAGAGCCCTGCCGCGGTCATCACGATAAAGATCAGGGCAAACATCCCCAGCCGTTTGCCGGAGGCATTGCTGCGGTATTCCTCTTCTACGTCGTAGTCGTCGTTTACGGGTACCGTCATGAAGCCGCCAGTGCCTGCTGGATCAGGACCTTCTGGTGGTTGGCGAAGCCGGTGATCAGTTCGGCGGCCTGTTGTGAATCCCGGTTCAGAATGGCCTGGGTCAGCCGGGTAAAGAATCGTCCGGTGCGGTCCAGATCCTGGCGGTAGCGGTCGGCGCTCAGGTAATAGGCCCGGCTGACAGCGGGCTTGAAATTGCTCAAAGCCTCGGTCAGGTAGGGGTTGCCCACCACCTCGCAGCACACATCCATCACACCAAAACTGGATTCCACCACCGCCGTGATATCGGCCTGGCGGTTGTGCATCTGTTCAGTTACCTGCTGTACCGCCTGCATCAGCGCCGGTCTGTTTTCTTCCGTCCAGCGCTCGCACAGGCGCTGGGCCAGCATCATCAGCAAGTGCATGTAAACGTCGTACAGCTCCGAGGCATGCACGGCGTCAAGCCGGGTGGCCATGGCGCCCTTGCGGGGAATGATGTCGATCAGGTGCCAGCGCTCAAGGGTATAGAGCGCTTCCTTGACCGAGGCCCGGCTGACCTGAAGTTCAGTGGCGACGGTTGCCTCGTGCACCCGCTCACCCGGTCGGATCTGACCGGTCATGATGCGCTCGGCCAGGTAGTTGGCAATCTGCTCGGCCAGGGTGTTGGGAACCTGAAAATCCATATATCGGCTCTGGGGTGGAAAAGAGGGCGCGAAAAACGCGAGTTTACCACAGGCCCATCCCGTCATTGGTTGCGATCTTTTTATTGACGACTGCAATATTGTCCTACAATATAGCAAATAGCGATGAACAATTGATCGGAAAGAAAGCAACCGGAAAGAGGGAAGTGCACCGTGAGTTCAAAATTGATGACCTGGAATACCGAATCGGCCCGGCGCCGGGTTCTGCTGACGCTGAAGAAGTACAGTTATCTGATCGCAGTGGTACCACTGGTGCTTCCGCTACTCATGCTTGAAGCCGGCAGGGCAACCGGCTGGCTCAATCTGTTCGCCTGGGGCGTGCCCGTTTTTGTGTTCGGCATTATTCCGGTGCTGGACCTGATGCTGGGCAAAGACGCCCTGAATCCGGACGAGGAGCGCGACACGCCGCGAATGAATTCCGAGCTTTTCTACCGGCTCATCACCGTGGGCTGGGTGCCGGCGTTTGCGGTAATGCTTGGCTGGAGCCTGTATGTGTTTGCGACTGAGCCTTTCTCGCTGGTGGGCAGCATCGGCTGGGTGGTGTCCATCGGCATCATTGGGGGCCTGGGTATCAACGTGGCCCACGAGATGATCCACAAGGACGAGAAGCTGGAAACCATGGCCGGAGGCGTTCTGTTGTCACTGGTGTCCTACGCCGGCTTCAAGGTGGAGCACCTGCGTGGTCATCACGTGCATGTCTCCACGCCGGAAGATGCCTCCTCCTCCCGCTACAACCAGTCTCTTTACAACTTCCTGCCCCAGGCCTGGGTCCGCAACTTCATGAACGCCTGGCGCCTGGAGGCCAAACGCCTGAACAAGAAAGGCCTGAGCGGCTTCCACTGGCGTAACGAACTGATCTGGTGGTACAGCCTGACGGCGCTGGCGTTGGTTGCCTCAACGGTCGCTTTCGGCTGGCTGGGTGCGGTTTTCTTCATCGGGCAAAGCTTTGTCGCCCTGAACATGCTGGAAGTGGTCAATTACCTGGAGCACTACGGCCTGCATCGCCGCAAGCTGGAAAACGGTCGCTACGAGCGCACCGGCCCGGAACACAGCTGGAACTCCAATTACTTTCTCACCAACGTGTTCCTGTTCCACCTGCAGCGCCACAGCGACCATCACGCCTGGGCCAAGCGCCGCTATCAGGTGCTGCGCCACCATGACATCGCCCCCCAGCTGCCGGCCGGCTACGCCACCATGTTTGTGCTCGCGTTCATTCCGCCTTTATGGAAAAAAATCATGAACCCCCGTGTTGAGGCCTATTACGAGGGGGAGAGCCATCAGCTTGGATGAATAAAGAGCCTTCTTCCGGCCTCGCAGGTTCGTCTCTGACTGCGAGGCCTTTTTTCATCTGTTACGGTTACCCTTGAAAACCTTATAAACGACACACAGGTATAAGGCTTAATACTCTAACCGAACAGGGAGCAGTCCCAATGCCCAGGCACTTCGAGCAAGCCCCCGGCCTATTTGACGAGCCGGTTCCGGAAACCGAAGGCTACGTATTCAACCAGACCATGATGCGCATCAAAGACCCGGAGCGTTCCATGGATTTCTACACTCGGGTAATGGGCATGCGCCTGGTCAGGAAACTCGATTTCCCGGAGATGAAATTCACGCTCTACTTCCTGACCTTTCTGGATGATCGCCAGGCCAACACCGTCCCTTCTGACGACGGGCACCGCACCACCTTCATCTTTGGCCGCGAAGCCATGCTGGAACTGACCCATAACTGGGGCACCGAAGACGAACAGGACTTCAGCTACCACAATGGCAACGACCAGCCCCAGGGCTTTGGCCACATCGGATTTGCGGTGCCGGACGTTTACACCGCCTGCGACCGGTTCGAACAGATGGGCGTGGAGTTTGTTAAGAAGCCGGACGACGGCAAGATGAAAGGGCTGGCGTTTGTCAAAGACCCGGACGGCTACTGGATCGAAATCCTGCAGCCGAACATGCTTGAAAAACAGCGCAAGGACGATTAATCAACACGGCCCTGTGACGCAATGCAGCTCCGGAGAAGCCGGTCCAGCTCATCTGCGTCCAGTGGCTGGTCGCTGATGATTTCCAGGCGGCTCTCTGCCTGCTCGGGAATGGGCTGAACGGTCACCACGCCGTCCAGTGCGTTGAATGAATGCCAGCCGTCGGTGGTGTTCACCAGACCTTTCAGGCGCTGCCATCGCGGATCGTGAGCCATGGCATCCAGCATGGTGTAGGTCAGCCTGGTTTGCGGATGGATGCGCCAGCCGCAGGAAAAGTGGCCTTCACCGGTATTACTCGCCTGCTGCCATGTGCACTCCTCCAGGTCGCGCCAGCGCCTGGTCGGCGCTTCCCCCTGGTGCTGGTGGCCATGGGGTTTGGGCGGATGGCTGCCACCTCGCGGTTTATCCAGCCACTCGATGGGGAAGTCACCTTTCGTGGCCAGGTAAACCGTCTCACTGGTCTGGTTCTGGCTCTCTGCCCAGGTCACGAACGCATCGCGTTCGTCCTCACTGCACACATCGGATTTGTTGCCCACCAGAAAATCCGCCACAGCCACCTGCGCCTTGAAATTCTCGTTGTTCAGAACCCGCGGCTCCTGCAGTCGTCTGGGATCAACCAGCGTGAAGCAGGCACGCACCTCCAACACGTCACGATAGAATTCCGATTGCAGCGTCTCCAGAATGCGCTGGGGATGACCCAACCCGGTAGGCTCAATTAACAGCCGGTCCGGCTGTGCCTGTTTGATCAGCATGTTCAGCCCCATCTGCATGGGCAGCCCCGCGACACAGCACATGCAGCCACCGGGGACTTCCTTGATCACCGCGCCCTGGCCCTCCAGCAACTGGCCATCGATGCCCACTTCCCCGAACTCATTCACCAGTACGCCCCAGGTTTCCCCCGCTGGTTTCTGCGCCAGAAGGGTCTTTATGGCCGTGGTTTTCCCGCTGCCGAGAAAACCAAAGATAAGATTCGTGGGGATTGGACTTTTCATTAACGGGCGCTACTTTTTGAGGCGATAATTACCGCGGCGGTCAGGATGATTGCACCGGTAATGCCCACCACGCCAAGCACCTCACCCAGGAATATCCAGGCCAGCAGTGCCACGAAGAGTGGCTCCAGTGTCACGATGATGCTGGACAGGGTGGCGGGCGTTGTTTTCATTCCGGTGAAAAAACTCAGGTAGCCTATGCAGGTGGGCACCACACCAATGTAGATCACCATCAGCCACTGGCTGAGGTTCAGGCTGGCCATGCCGTTGAATCCGCCGATTAACCACACCACCGGTAGCAGAACCACAGCCGCGGTCAGGAAGCAGATAAAAGCAGTGGTAAACACCGGCGCGCCGGTGGAGGAATAGCGGCTGGTCAGGGTGAAGCCGGCGTACACGAACGCCGCCAGAACGGCCATCAGAATGCCGCCCAGGCGCAGGCTCCCGGCACTTTCCATATCACTGACAACCAGCATGGCCGTGCCCGCGATGGCCGCAACCAGGGCCAGAATGGTAACCAGGCCGGGCTTTTCGCCCAACAGGGGCGCCGCCATGATGGCTACCAGAACCGGTGCCAGGCACAGGGCGATCAGCGTGGCGATGCCCGCGCCTGTCAGGTCGACGGCAATCAGGTAACTGCCCTGGTAAAACGCCTGGAACACCCCCAGCGCCAGCAATGGCAGCAGGGCTTTAAACGGCAGTTTTCGTTGCGTGCGTGATTCGTCTCTGGCGGTTCGGGCTTCGGCTCGCTGCTCCCGGACCATCAGCGCAAAAAAGAATGGCAGGGCGACGGCCAGGCGCAAGAACCCCAGCGAAATGGCCTGCAGGTCCGACCCGGTAAACAGGAATTTTGCCACTATGCCAGTGGTGGCCCAAAGCAGTGCTGCCAGGGCAATCAGAAGAGCGCCACGAATCATTTAATAGCCTGCACAATCAGGTCCTTGGGGCGGTGATGGAGCAGTCTACGGAGTTTCGCGATGGCCTGCCAGCCGACTTTAGAGGCAGAGATAGGGGTACGGAGCGAGGTAGAAGTTGGAGGGAGAGGTTAGATAGAAAGAGGAAATAAAGAGAGGGGCAGGAAACCCACCCCGTGCAGCCAGAATTCCGGCCGGTTTACTTCACCGTCAGGCGGTCGGCGTTCTTCTCAAGCGTACGCTCACCAATGCCTTTCACATTCATCAGATCGTTGGCGGATTGGAACGGGCCGTTATCTGACCGGTAGTCGATAATGGCCTGGGCCTTGGTTTCCCCAACGCCATCCAGGGCGGCAAGGGTTTCAACGGTGGCGGTGTTGATGTTGATAGCGGCGGGCTCTGCCTGGGCAAAACCGGACAGCAGGCTGAAAGCCAGCATCAGAACAGCAAAAATGGAAGCGCGTGGCATATTGAATAACTCCGTGTGATTGGCCGATTTAGACTGCGGTCGGATTCGCAGTCGCGAGTCGCGTCAGGCCGTGAAATCGCGGAGCTGGTTCTGGTTCGGTAGGTCTGAAAAGGAGGGGGTGGGGGAGTGCACGGAACCCGGCACACATTCCATGTGAACCAAACTCCGTGTCTGACCCCAAGCCTGATCCTTCAGGCAACGCCACATCCTGTGGCCATCATCCCTGTCTTTCTTCCCTGTAGGCCGTGTTCCCTGGCCGTGACTCCATGCGTCGCAGCAAGTGCGAGGCAATTCCCTGGAGTGTCTTCCCTGAGCCAGCCATCCCTGCTGACTTCTCATCCCTGACCATCGCCATTCTACCGATGCTCCTGAGTACAGAAATCGGACATACGCTCTGAGGTTTGTAAGACATATCTCACGGCGCTGTAATCATGCCTCTGTAAAATAATGAATTTAAATTCAGTAATTTACGTGCCCGGGTCAGGCGCAGGGGCACCATCAGCGGGCACCGATTGTTAGCCCTCGCCCCCCTCTGGTGCAAATGCGGACGGCATCGGGGCGACTGCACCGAATCAAAGCATCCAATTCTGGTGATGGTACCGGCGAATTTATAACAAGTTATTGAAATATGAGAAATAAACCTGGTTGTGGAACGGCAGATGCAATGCCGCAGCGGTGATAACGAGAAACGGCATTACCAACACCAGGAAAAGGACGCACACCATGAAGATCAAAAATCACGTGAAACTGGGCCTCTCTGCACTTGCTCTTTCCATCTCCCTGAATTCCGTCGCGGCGGAAGATCCCATCAAGGTCGGTATTCTTCACTCACTGTCCGGCACCATGGCCATCAGTGAAACCGTCCTGAAGGATACGGTCGAAATGCTGATCGAAAAGCAGAACGCCGCCGGCGGCTTGCTGGGTCGCGAGCTTGAAGCGGTTGTGGTTGACCCGGCCTCCAACTGGCCGCTGTTTGCGGAAAAGGCCCGTGAACTGCTGGCCAAGGAAAAAGTGGACGTGATCTTCGGCAACTGGACGTCCGTTTCCCGCAAGTCCGTTCTGCCTGTGGTGGAGGAACTGAACGGCCTGCTGTTCTACCCGGTGCAGTACGAAGGTGAAGAATCCTCGGAAAACGTGTTCTACACCGGCGCGGCGCCCAACCAGCAGGCGATTCCCGCGGTGAACTACCTGATGAACAACATCGGCGTCGAGCGTTGGGTACTGGCGGGCACTGACTATGTTTACCCGCGTACCACCAACAAGATCCTTGAGACCTACCTGATGGACAAAGGTGTGGCCAAGGAAGACATCATGATCAACTACACGCCTTTCGGTCACTCCGACTGGCAGAACATCGTGTCTGATATCAAGAGCTTCGGTTCCGCCGGTAAGAAGACTGCCGTGGTCTCGACCATCAACGGCGACGCCAACGTGCCTTTCTATCGCGAGCTGGGTAACCAGGGTATCTCCGCCTCCGACATCCCGGTTGTGGCCTTCTCGGTGGGCGAGCAGGAGCTTTCCGGTATCGATACCGGCCCGCTGGTCGGCCATCTGGCGGCCTGGAACTACTTCATGAGCGTTGATAACGACGCCAACTACGACTTCATCGACCAGTGGATTGCCCACACTGGTAACGAAGAAGCCGTCACCAACGACCCCATGGAAGCCCATTACATTGGTTTCAACATGTGGGTTGAAGCGGTCAAGAAAGCCGGCACCACCGATGTGGACACGGTGAAAGACGCCATCATCGGCGTCACTGTGCCCAACCTGACCGGCGGCTACGCGGCCATGATGCCTAACCACCACATCACCAAGCCGGTACTGATCGGCGAAATCCAGGACAACGGCCAGTTCTCCGTGGTCTGGGAAACCTCTGGCCTGGTCGCCGGCGATGCCTGGTCTGATTACCTGCCCGGTTCACGGGACATGATCGCGGACTGGCGCAAGCCGATGTTCTGCGGAACCTTCAACACCGCCACCGGCAAGTGCGGCGCATCCGCCGGCGAAATGGCGGCCGAGTCCAACTAAGAGGCAGCTAAGGCCTGACACCGGGGGTGGCCTGGCCGCCCCCGGTTTTTGCACCGCAACATACCAATAACAGACAGGACGGAACCATGAGCATCCTCCGATCGCTCACCTTGCTGCTTTTTGCCATCCTAATGATCAGCCCTGCAGCAGCTCAGGATCAGGACGAAGATCCTGGCAAAGCGTTGCTCACCAATCTGGCAGAAGCACCGGCCAGCAAAGTGGAAGAGGCCATCAATGCCATTGTCAGCAGTGGCGACGAACGCGCCCGCGGCTGGCTGGAAGCCTATGGCAACAATCGGCTGAGCCGGGTCAAAGACACCGGGCAGGTCGTGCTGGTATTGAATAACCGTGGCAGGGACTGGGAAATTGCCGACCCCCTGACCGGAGAGAACCTGGGCGAAATGTCCCGCCGTGAGCTGGACAGAGTCGCCATCAACAACCGTATTCGTGGCCAGCTGGAAGGCATCCTTGCCATGCTGGACCTGAACGCCGCCGACCCCGATGTGCGCGAAGCCTCCGCACAAGACATGATGGGTAAGGTGGACGCCTCACTGGTCGAACCCCTCGAAGCCCGCCTGGAGACCGAAGAAAACGCCGATGTGCGCAACCGTATCCGCGAAGCCGTGGCGATTTACCGGGTGGGTGAGGGCGATATGGACGCCATCGACGTACTGGCCGGCAGCCTGCACCCCCGCGCCCGCGCCGCCCTCAGCGAAGCCGTCCGCGGCGATAACCCGGCGCTGGCGAAAAAGGCCGAAAAGGCATTGGAAAGCGTCGAGCAGAAACTGAAACTCAACCGCGCCGCCGAAACCCTCTACTTCGGACTGTCCCTCGGCTCGGTTCTGGTGCTGGCCGCCATCGGCCTGGCCATCACCTTCGGCGTGATGGGCGTGATCAACATGGCCCACGGCGAACTGATCATGCTGGGTGCCTACACCACCTGGGGCATGCAGCAACTGCTTCCGGGCCAGCCCGGCCTGGCACTGATGCTGTCCATCCCCGCCGGCTTCCTGGTGTCCGCCACGGCGGGCATCATCATCGAACGCAGCGTGATTCAATTCCTCAAAGGCCGCCCGCTGGAAACCCTGCTGGCCACCTTCGGCATCAGCCTGATCCTGCAGCAGTTGGTGCGCACCGTGATTTCCCCCCAGAACCGCACGGTGGTCACGCCGGAGTGGATGAGTGGCTCGGTGGTGATCAACGATGCCCTGTCACTGACCCTTAACCGGCTCTATGTCCTCGCCTTCGCGCTGATTGTGTTCACCGCACTGATGCTGATCATGCGCAAGACCCGCCTGGGCCTGGAAGTGCGCGCGGTCACCCAGAACCGCAACATGGCCCGTTCCATGGGCATTCGCGCCACCCGGGTAGACATCATGACCTTTGCCCTGGGCTCCGGCGTGGCCGGGCTGGCGGGCGTGGCGCTGTCGCAGCTCACCAATGTGGGGCCGAACCTGGGCCAGAACTACATCATCGATTCGTTCATGGTGGTGGTTTTCGGTGGCGTCGGAAACCTCTGGGGCACGCTGATTGCGGGCCTGTCGCTGGGCACCATCAACCAGCTGCTGGAGCCCTGGGCGGGCGCGGTGCTGGCCAAGATCATCGTGCTGGTGTTCATCATCCTTTTCATTCAAAAACGGCCGAAGGGGCTCTTCCCCCAGAAAGGCCGGGCAGCGGAGGGTTAAGCTATGTGGTTAACAAGACCTCTGCGTGAACGTTCGACGCAACTGTTCCTGGGCGTACTGTTTGCCGCGCTGACAGTTGTCACGATCCTGCACCTGACCATGCCGCAGGACAGCGCGCTCTATGTCAGCTCCTACACCGTGACCCTGATGGGCAAATACCTCTGCTACGCGCTGCTGGCGGTGGCGGTGGATCTGGTGTGGGGTTATCTGGGTATTCTCAGCCTCGGCCACGGTGCCTTCTTTGCCCTGGGCGGCTACGCCATGGGCATGTACCTGATGCGCCAGATCGGTGACCGGGGCGTGTATGGCGACCCGGTACTGCCGGACTTCATGGTGTTTCTGAACTGGCAGGAACTGCCCTGGTTCTGGCACGGCTTCGACATGGCCTGGTTCGCCTTCCTGATGGTGATGCTGGCCCCCGGCCTGCTGGCGCTTGTGTTCGGCTTCCTCGCCTTCCGCTCCCGGGTCACCGGCGTGTATCTGTCCATCATCACCCAGGCGCTGACCTTCGCGCTGATGTTGGCCTTCTTCCGCAACGAAATGGGCTTTGGCGGCAACAACGGCCTGACCGATTTCCGCGACATCCTGGGCTTTAACCTGCGAACCGACGCAACCCGCCTGGCGTTGTTTATTGCCTCCGGCATTGCGTTGGCCATTGGTTACCTGGTGTGCCGGGGCATTGTCACCAGCAAACTGGGCCGGGTCAGCATTGCCTGCCGCGACGCCGAGGCCCGCGCCCGCTTCCTGGGCTACCGGGTGGATCGGGTGCAGCTGTTCGTGTTCGTGGTCTCCGCCATGATCGCCGGTGTGGCCGGTGCGCTATATGTGCCCCAGGTGGGCATCATCAACCCCAGCGAATTCTCGCCGCTTTTCTCCATCGAAATCGTGGTGTGGGTAGCCCTGGGCGGTCGTGCCACCCTCTACGGCGCGGTGATCGGCGCGATCCTGGTGAACTACGCCAAAACCGTGTTCACCGGCGTGATGCCGGATGCCTGGCTGTTCGCCCTGGGCGGGCTGTTTGTGCTGGTGACCGTGTTCCTGCCCAAGGGCATTGCCGGCCTCCTGTTCAACCGCCGTAAAGCCAAAGCCGATGATTCGGACGATGGAAACGCAACCGGCAAGGAGGCGACCGCATGAGCCTTTTCGACGAACTCGCCGACCGCGAGCACGTGTTCAATTTCCTGACCCCGTCAGAATCCCCCGTGGACACGCGCCATGGCCCGATCCTGTATCTGGAAGATGTGAACGTCAGCTTTGACGGCTTCAAGGCCATCAACAATCTGAACCTGACCATCGACGACGGCGAACTGCGCTGCATTATCGGCCCCAACGGCGCGGGCAAAACCACCATGATGGACATCATCACCGGTAAAACCGCCCCGGACACCGGCTCCGTCTGGTTCGGCAGCCGCCACAACCTGCTGCGGATGAACGAGCCGGAAATCGCCAGCCTGGGCATCGGTCGCAAATTCCAGAAACCCACGGTGTTCGAAGCGCTCACCGTGTTCGAAAACCTGGAACTGGCTATGGCCACCGACAAACGCATCATCCCTACGCTTCGGGCGGTAATGCGAGCGGAATACCGGGACCGCATCGACGAAGTGCTGGAAACCATCGGCTTGAAAGACCTTCGTGACCGCCTGGCGGGCATCCTCTCCCACGGCCAGAAACAGTGGCTGGAAATCGGCATGCTGCTGATGCAGAAACCCCGCTTGCTGCTGGTGGACGAACCCGTCGCCGGCATGACCGAACAGGAAATGGAACGCACCGCCGAACTGCTCACCAGCCTGGCCGGAAAACAGTCGGTTGTGGTGGTGGAACACGACATGGGCTTCGTGCGCTCCATCGCCCGCCAGGTCACTGTGTTGCATCAGGGCAGCGTGCTGGCGGAAGGCACCATGGACCAGGTCTCCAACGACCCGGAAGTGATCAAGGTCTATCTGGGGGAGGAAGCCTGATGCTGAAGATCGAGAAACTCAATCAGTTCTATGGCGAAAGCCATACCCTCTGGGACCTGGAACTGGACGTGCCCCAGGGCCAGTGCACCTGCGTGATGGGCCGTAACGGCGTGGGCAAAACCACCCTGATGAAATGCGTGATGGGCGAAGAAACCGTCAAAAGCGGCCACATCGAATTCGCCGGCGACGTGGAGCTGACCAAAAAGAAAGTGGAAGACCGCTCCCGCCTGGGCATCGGCTACGTGCCCCAGGGCCGCCAGATCTTCCCGCTGCTGACCGTGGAAGAAAACCTCCGCGTCGGCCTGGCCGTGCGCAAGGACGGCAGCAAGAAAATCCCGGAACGGGTCTACGAACTGTTTCCCGTGCTCAAGGAAATGAAAAACCGCCGCGGCGGCGATTTATCCGGCGGCCAGCAACAGCAACTGGCCATCGGCCGCGCGCTGGTGATCGAACCCAGGCTGCTGATCCTGGATGAACCGGGGGAGGGCATCCAGCCCAACATCGTCACCCAGATCGGCGAAGTCATCCGCCGGCTGATCGAAGAAGACGGCCTGACCGTTCTGCTGGTGGAACAGAAACTGCCCTTCGCCCGAAAGTTCGCCGACAACTTCGCCATCATGGACCGCGGTCGCCGCGTGGCGGGTGGCCAGATCAGCGAGCTTTCCGATGAACTCATCAAGAAGCACCTGACGGTATGACAGTCTACGAACGCCTGCCCGCCAACCCTCTGCAAAAAGAGGACTCCGGCCACCGCTTCGACGAAACCCGACGCTGGGCGGCCACGCTCTCGCTGGGGTTTGAAGCAAGGCAGGAACGCGAGCAGACCATCACCCGCATGACCCGCATCCGCCACCAGGGCCCGCTGCGGGTGCAGCGCCCCTTCTACCCCGAAGGCAAAACCGGCTGCTGCCACGTTTATTTACTGCACCCGCCGGGTGGGTTAGTAAGTGGTGACTCACTGGGCATCGACGTATCCGTAGGCGCAGGCGCCCACAGCCTGGTCACCACACCGGCCGCCGCCAAACTCTACAAAGCCGACCGCAACGGCGTCGCCTGGGGCCAACACACCACCCTGAATGTGGCCGGTGATGGCATCCTGGAATACCTCCCCCAGGAAACCCTGGCCTTCAACGGCTCCAAAGGCGAACAGACCACCACCATCAACCTGGAATATGGCGCCAAATGCATCGGCTGGGAAGTCCTTGCGCTGGGTCGCCCCGTCGGCGACTTACCCTTCGTCACCGGCCACCTGGAACAACGCTTTAGCCTCAGCATGGACGGCAAGCCGTTATGGCTGGAACGCCAGATCCTGGACCCCACGCACCCAAGATTCCTAGGCAAATGGGGCCAGGGCGGCGCCACAGTCCAGGCCACCCTATGGGTAGTCGGCCTCGAAGACGAGCCCGGCGCCATCGAAGCAATACGCGAACAGTTACCCGAATCCAAACACTGGGCAGTAACCAGACGCCGGGGCGTGGTGCTATTGCGGTACCTGGGCAACGAACGAAACGAAGCCTGGGATGTATGTCAGCGAGCTTGGGAAATACTGCGACCCTTATTGACCGGTCGTTCTGCGGTTATCCCTCGCATTTGGCTGACCTGAAAGTATGTGGAGGAACAGAGCGGGGCAGACCATCCGGGGCACGCTGTAAATCCATCCCTGGACGCTTGAGAAAAACATCCATGTTTTTCACATCCCCGGATGGTCTGCCCCGCTCTGTTCACCGGTCACTCGAGTTAGCGCCCGAACTCGATGGCTACTAAACGTAGGTCGATGAGATGGTCTCCTCCCCTCCTAATCGGCGTCGCAATGCGCCAGGATAGGGAAGGAGAAATTTCCTATCAGAAACGAGTGGGAGGAGACCATGACTAAGGTTACAACGGTTGGCATTG